>JAABUN010000623.1_pt1 | contig 88820 bp, 73 predicted proteins | sample 5559311 | NCBI WGS metagenome assembly JAABUN01 (sample SAMN10711877, study PRJNA513370) | rock metagenome | isolation source: Antarctica rocks | place: Antarctica: Victoria Land, Siegfried Peak sud
AATCGTCGGTGATGCTAGACTCTGAAGCCCTCGTCGAGAACAGGAATTTGGGGTGCCGGGCGTTCGAGACATCAAAAAAGAAGATGCTATTCTGCCCTTTGAGCAGGCTGAGCAGCCCGCCACATGCCAGGATGTTCTTGTCGGCGGAAAGATGGCAATGGTGCGGCTCGTTGCCCACGTTACCAGGAAGGGGAATCGGGACTGTCCGCAACACTCGGCCGTAGTTGTGGGAGCGTTCGTTGAAGTCGATCACGGCAAGGAAATCTGGACGCACGCGTTCCTGATCGCCGGCCCAGATGTAAAGGGTCTTTTCACGATGGTCGTCGTCTTTATCTTTATCTTGATCGTCGTTCGACTTTGTAAGCGTGGTTGCCAGCGGAGTGCTGCTTCCGCCGCTGAACGTCAGATTGGCTTGCCCGTGTGCGACGGGAATATAGACGACCAGCGCAATAAACGCTGCAATAATAAATTGTAATTTCAGTTTCATTTTGTTTCTCCTGTTGTAATAGTTTTTGGGATTGAAAATAAACCGTTGCTTAAATAGCTGCAGTATGTTTGTCATCCATGGATGAAAAACGCAAACAATTTAAGATAAAACTTATTTAGAATCAATGAATTAGAAGGTAATTTACTTTTCCAAACAAAGAAGCCGGAAGCAATTTCGCTCACGGCTTTGTTGTTTCTATTTACTTAATTACAGCTAGAAACTTCTCATGCTCTTTTCAGAGTTAGCAATGAAATTAACTTCCGTAGTTTCTTCGTTGACATTCAGCACTTGAGTCGGCTGGCTGAATGTATAATGTTTGCCGATAGCCGATAGAATATAAGTTTCGCCCGCCTGAACCGCATCGAAACGGTAATAACCAAACGATGTTGTCCTTGCCGTTCTGACTTGTCCGTTTGAATCAGTCAAACTCAGACGCACGGTCATAATTCCGCGTCCGCTTGCTGTCATCACCCGCCCGCTGATTGATACTGTTGCAGCAGTCGGGGACATAGATACTCCGTTACTGCTGCATCGAAGGCTAAGATTATTAACGATAAAAGTCGGGAAACTACCATTTGCAGGCGGAGCGGCGGCGACATTGCCAGTAGTGGTAATTGTACCTGCAGACAGAACAACCGTACTACCGATGGATACAGGTTGTTGACTGCCAAATACGCGAATGTCATTCGTTGTAAGTATATTGCTAGCTCTGCCCGAATTTGCCGTAGTGATTGGTTGCGCAGCTCCCCCATTGATGGAATATGTGATCGTACCCGTAACGGACGGAAAAGTATTAAAGAAGGGGTTACCCGCTTCATCAAAAAGAAAAACAGGACCGGTGCCAGGAGGGGTGGTGCCAGCGTTGGCGCAATTTACCTCGTTTATTGTGTAAGTGACCGGTTTCAGCAGCGTGATTGACAGCGGAGTGCCGTTGCCGCCGCTGAATGTTAGATTCGCCTGTGCCTGCACAGCCGGAATGTAAATAACCAACGCAATAAAAATTGCGATAATAAATTGTAATTTCAGTTTCATTTTGTTTCTCCTGTTGTATTTGGTTTTTGGGATTGAAAATATAATCTTTCGACTGCATAATTCTGACCTCAAGACTCTGATTTTATGAACCCTTAGGATGTTTTTTTAAAAGGTTCGAGAATCAATAAAAATCTGCGCTTGTCCGTATTTATTCGCGATTGACTACTATTTTCCCGTCCTTAAACTCTGACGGCTTCGACAATCTGCACGGGAGAGGCGGTCGGATAAATATTTGTTAATTTAAATCCCGTCTCTTCGAGCAGCGCTGCATATTCTTCTGCCGTGCGTTCTTTCCCGCCCGTGCAGACGAGCATATTCAAGTCCATTACTTTACTCATCGAAGGCATTGCATCATCTTCCTCAACGACCGATTCGATGAGCAGGAGTTTCGCGCCCGTTGCGGCGGCTTTGGCGAGATTTGTAAGAATCGTCTTCGATTGTTCGTCGTTCCAGTCGTGAATGATGTGCTTCATCAAATAAACGTCCGCGGCGACTGGGATTTCCGCGAAGAAATCGCCGCCTGAGATTTTTATCCGGTCGGAAGTTTTCGCGCCTTCGACGACCTGCGGCTGATCGAATAAAATACCGCTCAAATGCTCGTTTGCTTCCAGAATTTTAGAAAGCAAAATGCCGTGTCCGCCGCCGATGTCGGCGACGGTTTGAGTGCCGGAGAAATCGTAAGCGGCGGTGACGGCGTTGGCGATGCCGCGCGTAAAGCTCGTCATTCCTTCATCGAAAATCAGTCCGAGTGCGGGGCGCGTCGAAGCATACTCGAAAAACGGCTGACCGAAAGTGTAGGTGAAACCGTTTTCACCGGTTTTAACGCTCTGCATCATATTGCCGTGCGTGTGCCAGTGTTCGCGGTCGCAAAGAAGATGGGCGATGCCGCGTAAGGATTCGGGATGATCGGCGCGCAGGAATTCGGACATCGCCGTGTTCGAATAACGCCCGTCCAAATCTCTTTGAAAAATCCCGACGCTCATCAAGGTACGCAGCAGGCGATAGAGCGATGATTGATCGGTCGCGGTCGCGGTCGCTAGATCGCCGACGGTCTGCGGGTCATCGGATATTACGTCAGCGATACCTAATTTCGCGGCGACGGAAATCGCTTGGGAAATGATAAAACCGAAGGTCATCTGCGCGAGCAGAGCCTGCGGCGGCATCGGCAATTGTTCTGTTTTCGGGGAAGCTGAATTCATTTTTTTGTTATCCTGTATTGGTAAAATTTGATTAAATCTTCTCTTTCGTCATTTTTCGACGGGCGAAACTCTGCTGCTGATGTGTTTAAGGGTGTTCTTTAATTTTTTTCCTAAAATCTCAATTAAATTCTTTTCGTTTGAATCATTAATTTGGCGAGCCAGTTAATGATTCGGGTTTGTTTGCAAAAGCTCTAATACATCAAATAGATTTTCCTTCAACACATAACCAAAGGCACCGGCTTTATCCGCCTCAGCCCGCAAATCGGGCTTGTTGTAATTGGTTACGATAATTATTTTGGCATCTCGTTCAAAGGCTTTGATTTTCCGGGTCGCGGCAATTCCGTCCATTTCGCCCAGAAGATCAATATCCATCAGCACAAAATCGGGTCGCCCGCTTTCGTAAAGCGCAATGGCATCGTTTCCGTCGCCGCACTCGTCGATTTCATTTGCCAACGGTTCAACCAGCGATTTCAAAAGCCGGCGGACCGCTAAACTGTCTTCGACAATTAATAACTTCATAAAAAAATGCTTAAAAATGTGCGACGAATTGAAGTGTACGGCAGGCTGAGAGCGATGTGAATACAGGGAAATACACAAATCGATCTACGTATTACTACATATTTTTCTATGTAGCAGCACGAATTTTTGACCAATTTACCTGGATTGAAATTAGAGTTCGAATTTATTTTCGACGGCGAATTTGAGCAGGGCTTTATGCCCTTGAAGTTCGAGTTTATGGCAGATATTTGTCCGGTGCGTTTCAATCGTCCGGTAATGAACAAAGAGTTCGGCGGCAATTTCCTTGTTCGATTTATAATCGGCGATCAATTGCAGAATGTGGCGTTCGGTCGGTGTCAGGCGTGCTAAGTTTGGCTCGTTTCGCTCAAGATTCTGCGCGCTCTGGCGGCGACCGATCAAAAACGAGGTCAGGGATGCGGTCACGAAATATTCGCCTGCGGCAACCGCTTTGATGCCATTGACAATCTCAAAAATCGCGCTGTCTTTGAGAATATAACCGCTCACGCCCAAATCCATCGCCGCGTGTAAAATATCTTCTTTGCGGTGAATGGTCAGAAAAACGATCTTGACCGGAATCTTTCGTTTTTGCAGTTCGCGGACTGCGCCGAAACCGTCAAGACGCGGCATATCAACGTCCAAAACGACGATTTCGGGTTTTAACTTTTCGACTAGCGCGACCGCTTCTTCGCCGTCATCGGCTTCGGCTAAAACCTTCAAACGCGAATCGGCTTCGATGATTTCACGCAAACCTTTGCGCACAATCGGATGGTCGTCGGCGATGATGATGCTGATTTCGCGGCTCACAATTTGATAAATCCTCTAATTTGTCTGTTAATCACGTAAAAAGTTGCGTGAATTTAACCTGATCTTAATTGTCGTTCCCTGATTTGGAGCAGATTTTATCTCGATATTTCCGCCGAACAATTCAGCTCGTTCGACTAGTCCGATCAGCCCGAAACCGCCCTTTTTCGATTCGATATTGTTGGGCGCAAAACCTTTACCGTTATCGCTGATTTCCAGAGTAAGATTTTCCCCCGAAAGCTCGATTTTTACAAATGCTTCGGTCGCTTCTGAATGTTTGACCAGATTACCGACGCATTCCTGCACGATACGATAAAAATTTATCTCCGCGTCGCGCGGAAAATAATCGTCAATATCGTCAATTTCGGCTGAAATTTCAATCGTCGAAGCCGTTTTCGCCGAACCGATTATCGCTTCGACGGCTTTGGTCAAACCGATTCGGTCAAGCTGATACGGGCGCAGATTGTAGGAAATTTCCTGAACTTCGCCGAGCGCCTGCGACGCTTCCGCAGAGATGCCTTCGATTCTTTCAACATCTAACTTTTGACCTTTATTCAAATGAAGAAGCATCAGCGCGAGATTTTTGATGACGACGAGCCGCTGACCCAAAGAGTCGTGCAGTTCGGCGGCGATTCGTTTGCGTTCATGTTCCTGCGAAGCGAGCAGCTGCCGCGAAAAGGCTTGCTGGGCGGCGCGGTCTTTTTCCAGCTTTGAAATCTGTCTCCGATACATCGCAAATACCATTCCCGCCGCCAGCAAAACCGCCAGCGCGATAAACCACCAGCGGCGATAAAACGGCGGTTTGACGATGATTTTAATGCGCGCGCCCTGTTCGTTCCAGACGTTATCGCTGTTGGCGGCGATGACCTGAAAAACATATTCGCCCGGTGCGAGGTGCGGGTAAAATGCCGTCCGGCGATTTCCGGCTTCCGTCCAATTTTCTTCCAAACCTTCTAATTTGTAGCGAAACCGCACTTGTTCGGGTTTGATAAAACTAAGTCCCGTATAATCTATTTCAAGATTTTCCTGACCGGGATTTATCTCGATTTTCTTTTCCAGACGGTCGATTTTTTGGTTATCGATTCGGGCGCTTTCAATCACGACGGGCGGCGGCAAAGCATTCAGCATCACTGCTTCGGGCTTGATAATCGCAGCGCCGTCCTGCGTCGGAAACCAGAGCCGCCCGTCGGAAGCCTTTATTCCGGCGGGCTGTCCGCCGCCGTTGGCTTCGGTACTCAGCATTCCGTCGGATTTTCCGAAAAGCGTCGAGGTAACGGACGAAATTTTTCCGTCGGCGAATTCGTTCAATTGCGCGCGGCTGACGCGGTAGATTCCCTGATTACTCGAAATCCAGAAATTTCTGACCGAATCTTCTAAAATCTGAAAAACTCCGTTGCTCGCCAAACCGTTTTCGGTCGTGTAATTCGTAAACTTTCCGTCCTTAAAACGCGACAACCCGCTTTCATAAGTTCCGATCCAGAGCGTGCCGGTTTCGTCTTTGTAAAGTGAGCGTACGTGATTACCTGCCAAACCGTCCGTTTCGGTAAACGCGGTAAACTTTTCGTCTTTCATCAACGCAATGCCGTCGTAAGTTCCAATCCACATCGAACCGTCTTCATTCTCAACCATCGTTTTGACATTATTTCCCGGCAAACCGTTTTCCTTCGTGAAAACCTCGAACGATTTGCCGTCGTATTTGATCAACCCGAAACTTGAAGCAAACCATAAAATCCTTTGACGGTCTTCGTGAATAGCGAAAACAGACAAACCTTTCAGTCTTGGCGGAAGATTTTTCATAAAATCGTAAAATTTCCCGTTTTCAAAGTATTGAATGCCGTTAAAGTTGCCAATCCATAAACGCCCGTTCGCGTCTTCAAAGAGCGATTGAATGTCTGTGTAAATCAAGCCGTTTTGTCGCCGGTAATTAGTAATTCTGCCGTCTTTATATTTGGTCAGCGCGCCGAGGGCACCGATCCAAATCGCGCCGGATCGATCCTCGAAAACGACGTAGGCGTTTTTTTCGGCAAGTCCCTCTTTGGTCGAAAGCGAGACGATGATTTGTTCTCCGACGCGGTAAATTCCTTTGTCCTCGGAGGTCAGCCAGAGCGTGCCTTCGCGGTCGGTAAAAATTGTTCGAGTAGAATTGGTCGTTAGTTTATTTTCGGAATTGAAGCAGTTAAATTTGTTTTGTTCCAACCGGCAGGCACCATCTAAGACGGTTCCAAACCAAAGTGTTCCGCTCCGATCCTCGGCGATGTCACTAATAAGGCTTCGCGGCACGCCCTCGGCGACAATTTCTGCAAATTTTCCGTCTGCAAATTTAAATAATTTATTGCTCGAAAATCTCGATTCATTCGAGCGTTTCGTCGAAATCCATAAAATGCCCTGCCGGTCTTCAAACAAACGAACCCAATAATTAAAATCGTGGTCGGGAGAAAATTCGTTTTTTAACGCGGCGGGCAAATCAAAAACGGATTTTTGCCCGTTTTTCAAAACACTCAGCGAATCTTTATTAATTTCCCAAAACGAGCCGGAAGCGGCGGAAAGCGAGCGCGATTGAGCGAGTTCTTTGCGGGTCGAGACGCCAGTAAAACCAGTTCCGTCGAATCGTGCCAGACCATTAACAGTCGGCACATAAAGATTTCCGTCGGATTTTAGAAGTACCTGACCGACAATATTGGAAGACAAACCGTCAGCTGTCGTAAATGTGCTGAATTTGCCGTCGCGGTAACGCACCAAACCCTCCTCTTCCATGCTGATCCAAAGCGTATCGTCCGCTTCGGCAAACAAATCTACAAAACGATTGCCCGGCAGATTTTTCGAATTGGATTTATTGAAAACCGTAAACCGCACGCCGTCGAACCTGACCAAACCGTCGAGCGTCGTCAGCCACAGATAGCCGTCGGATGTTTGCACAATCCTGCGAACCGAGTTTTGCGGCAAGCCGTTATCCGTCGTCCATTGGTCGAAGCGATACTGCGCCGTCGCCGTCGAAATCCCTAAACAAAAACAGAAACACAGTAATAATTTCTTCGATAAACTAGTCACAAATTTTAACGCGCCAAAGAAAACCGAAATTTTGTGGATGGATTGCACTCAAATCTAACTTGCTGCCGGATAATTGACAAGTTTAAGAACATTGTTGAATTTGAAAGAGCCGTAAAAAACTTCACCTGCACTCAAATGTATTTGGGAGAGCCTGCAAAAATAGTTTCTTAAACTTGCGGACATCCGGGTTTTGAAATCAAATTATTTACAACTATGAATTTACCAAAACAAGTGTTCAAATATTGATAATTTTGGTGGGTTTGGGCGAAAATCCCTAATCGAGATTGTGCCGAAAGCTGCTAAAATCTTCTGGCTAAAGTTCCAGCGCAAACTCGAAAGATTGAATGAGCAAATAACCTAGACAAAAAGTTATAAGGATATAAATAAGGATACCAAAGGAGGGCATTACCAAATTTGACACACCATTGACACACCAAAAAGGAAAAGAGCATCTATCGAGATGCTCTAAACTATTGAATCTATTGGTGGAGTCGAGGGGAATTGAACCCCTGTTCTAATCTAGTCTTAAAAAATTAAAGTTTCTTTTACGCGCGCCGTTAAAGTTTATGGCGCCAAGTTTATCCGCCGCAAGATATTTTTGAAACGCTCCTCCGAGCGCAACTTGTCGAAATTAGGATCAATTTTAAGCCAAATCAATTCCATCGAATGATCTTCGCAAGCCTTCTCCAGCCACTCTAAAGCCATCTCCTTTTCGTCGAGCGCGGTGTAAATTCTCGCTATACCCGTCGGCGAAACGTATTGTTGTCGGCTTATAGTTTTTAGTTCGTCAATCGTTCTTCGCGCTTCTTTGTGTTGTCCGTTCATAGCGTAACAATGTCCTAGCGCGGCTGTCAGAAGCGGAGCGTCGTTGATGGATTTTGCTTTTTCAAAAGATTCGATTGCTTGCGCGTAATCGCGCTTTTGTTCATAAGCCCATCCGAGAACATAATGCGCGACCCAGAAGTTTGGCTCAAGAGCCAGCGCCTTGCGGCTTTGCTCTATGCTTGCGTCGTAGTCGCCTCTGAAATAGAGATGTATTCCCATTGCCGCGTTGACGGGGAGCGAGAGCGGGTCTGTTTCTTGAGCTCGTTTTATTTCTTTGGCAGCTTCGTCAAACCTTGCGAGCGGAGTTAAATAAACAAGCCCGTACCAATGATGCGCCGTAGCGTATGCGGGATTGAGTTTGACGGCTCGTTTGTAATGTTTTTCAGCGCTCGCCCAATCCCAATCAAAAAGAGCCTTCACAAACGCCAACGAAGCGTGGGCTTCCGCTAGGGCATCGTCAATTTCCAAAGCCCGCATTGCTGCAGCCCTCGCCTTGGACATGGCATCCGTCGGAGACAAAGCGGCGTAGAAGCTCAAGATGCCGAAAGCGTCAGCCAGCCCCGTGTAGGCAAGAGCGTAGTTAGGGTCTTTCTCGATTGCTTGCTGAAAAAATGCTATGCAGCTTTTCAAGCCTTCTCTGCTTCGCTTGTTCCAGTGATAACGTCCTTTCAAATAAAGTTGGTAGGCTTCCGCATTGTCCGTATATCGTTTAACAAGTTTTTTCTTTTCATTGCCGCTTAATTTCAAACGCAACTTTTCGGAAATCTCCCGCGAAATCTCCTCCTGCACCTCGAAAATATCCGAGTGATTGCGACTATACTGCTCGCCCCAAAGCTGCGAGCCGTCAACGGCGTCAATCAATTCGGTTTTAACAACCAATCTATCGCCAAGCTGAAAGACACGCCCCGCGACGACCGCGCAAATGTCTAAATCCGCTCCGATTTTTAACGGATCGAAATCAGCATTCTTGTAGCGATAGACAGTGTTCCATGCCATCACTCGCAATTGCGGAAGCTGCGAAAGGCTGTTGATGATGCTCTCGGAAATTCCGTCCGATAGATACTCGGCATTCGGGTCGTTTCCGGCATTGACGAAAGGCAAAACGGCTAGAGAATCTATCGCTTTTTTGCGCGAATGACGCTTGCGCTGCGTTTTTGAGGATAATGATGGTATGCCTTCAGAAATCGCTGCGGGATTTTCTTTCGACAGTTCAGCGGTTTCGATTGCCTTTCTGCCGCTTTCTGTCAAAACCGTAGCTTCGCTTCTTGTGATTGCTTGCCCGGAGTCTTCCAGTTTCGCTTTGAATGTCAACTCTTGAGAAATTTCCTTTAGGTCGCTTAAAAAATCTTTCGCCGTTTGGTAACGCTCTTCACGGTCTTTTCTGAGTGCTTTGTTGATGATACGTTCAATTTCCTGCGGAACTTCCGTCATTTGTCGGCGAACAGGCACAGGCTCTTTATTTAGGATTGAGCCGATGACATCCATCGCATTTTCGCCGTCAAACGGCGGTTTGCCTGCCAGCATTTCATAGAGCATTACACCGAAGCTGAAAATATCTGTCCGCGCATCAATCTGTTTGCCTCTGGCTTGTTCCGGCGACATATATGCGGCTGTTCCGATTATCATTCCCGGACTGGTTTGAACCATAATTGCTGTTGCCGCTTCCGAATCGGTTTCATTTCGCTTCTCGGTTAGTTTGGCAATTCCGAAGTCGAGTATCTTGACCAATCCGTCAGGTCGAATCATTACATTCTCAGGTTTAATGTCGCGATGAACAATGCCTGCGCGATGGGCGGCATCCAAAGCACTTGCAACTTGAATTGCTATCTCTAGCGCGGATTTGAGATTAACGGGCGAGCCTTTTAATCGTTCGCGCAAAGTTTCGCCTTCAACGAATTCAGCGGCGAGAAAATACATTTCGTTCTCTGCGGCAAACTCGTAAATAGTCAAAATGTTCGGATGATTCAAGGCGGAAGCTGCTCGCGCTTCCTGCTCAAAACGTCGCAGGCGGTCTTTATCAGTAGCGATGTTTTCAGGTAAAACTTTCAGGGCGACTCTACGATTCAGTCGTGAGTCCTCCGCCAGAAACACTTCGCCCATCCCACCCGCGCCGATTGCAGAGTGTATTTTATAATGACCTATTTGTTGTCCATTATTAAGCATTTAGAAGATGAGCAAAATTCTAACATTATTCAGGATTTTTTGGGAAAGAATGCTTTGTGAGAGTTTGTTTGGTTTTTTGAGACTTTTTATGAATGTTTAAGGCTTTGCGTCATAAGTCGGTTTTAATACAGATTTTTGAGACGGGGTTAAGCAGTTAAGACACAAACAACAATTTATACGGATTGAATTTTACGTTTTTTTAGTTTTGCTTCGATTTGTTCAAGAGCCGATTCTCTTGCTTTTAAAATCGGCAGCCTGCCAGTTTCCCAGCGATAGACGGCATCTGTTGACACTTCGAGAAAATGAGCTAACTGACGTTGAGTCAACCCTAATTTATGCCGACGCTCTTTTAGTGCTTGGCTATTCATTAAGCGAATTATACAAAATTTGACGTTTGTCGAATTATAGCATATCCGAAAAGAAAGATGCCTAACCCAAAGGACGAACAGTAATTTATTTCAAAAAAAGACGACTCAATTCTAAGCCGTCTTTTTTTCTTTCTCATTGAACTTGAGACAAATTTAAACACTATTGAGACAAAACCGACTTATGACGCAAAGCCAAACCCTACCGCTTTTTGAGTTTGGCACACATTTGGCACACAAAAAGAAGAAGGCATCAAATACAATGCCTTTATTTTTTCTGTAAGTTATTGATTTAATTATGTTAATAATGGAGCCACCTTCGAGACTCAAACTCGAGACCTTTCGATTACGAATCGAATGCTCTATCAACTGAGCTAAGGTGGCGAAATTCAAAATATACGTTTCAGGCAAGGTTTGTGTCAAGTGATTCGGTTTTGATTTTCGGTTCGGAACGCTTCAAAACTCTCACCCTCCAACGAATCCCTGGAATATGCTAAAGTTAAATTTTCAAAAGACTCAAAGAATTAAATTTAGATGAAAGAAATAAATATTATCGGCGGCGGTTTGGCTGGAGTGGAAGCGGCGTGGCAGGCAGCAACCGGCGGCGCGCGGGTAAAACTTTTCGAGATGCGTCCCGTCCAACAAACTCCGGCGCATCGGACTGACAAACTGGCGGAAATCGTTTGTTCGAATTCGCTCAAAACCGATGAGGCGGGAACAGCGCCGTATCTTTTGAAGGAAGAACTCAGGCGCGGAAAATCGCTTGCGATGGAAGCGGCAGCGGCGACGAAAATTCCGGCTGGTGCGGCTCTGGCGGTTGACCGCGGAAAATTCAGCGAATATATCACCGAGCGAATCGAAAACCATCCGAACATCGAAATTGTTCGGGCGGAAGCGAAAAAGATTTCGCCCGATGAAATTACGGTTATTGCCACAGGTCCTTTGACTTCCGACGCTTTGACGATTGAAATTATGAAGCTGACGGGCGACGACCAGCTTTATTTTTACGACGCGATTGCGCCGATTGTCGCGGCTGACTCGATTGATATGTCAATCGCTTTTAAGGCGGCGCGTTACGGCAAAGGCGGCGACGATTATGTTAATTGCCCTTTTAATAAAGAGCAGTATGAGATTTTTTATAACGAGCTGGTTGAAGCAAAATCAGTTCCCTTAAAACGTTTTGAAGATACGAAATGGTTTGAAGCGTGTCTGCCGCTCGAAGAACTTGCCAGACGCGGCGTTGACACTTTGCGTTTCGGTTGTATGAAACCGAAAGGCTTGTATGAGCCGCAGACCGGGCGCGAGCCTTACGCCGCCGTTCAATTGCGTCAGGAAAATTTGATGGCGGACGCGTACAGCCTTGTCGGTTTCCAGAATCACCTGCGTTACGCCGAGCAAAAACGGATTTTGCAGCTTATTCCCGGATTGGAGAACTGCGACGTTTTGCAATACGGACAAATTCATCGGAATACTTTTATCAATTCGCCGAAAGTCTTACGCGCAACTTTGCAGACGAAAAAAAACGCGAATCTTTTTTTCGCCGGACAAATCACGGGCGTCGAAGGTTATGTCGAATCGGTCGGAACGGGTTGGCTTGCGGGTTTGAACGCGGCGCGTTTAGCGAGCGGAGAAAGTTTGATAACCGCGCCGCCATCAAGCGCTATCGGCGCGCTTTGTCGTTACGTTTCAAACGTCGAGACAAAAAATTTTCAGCCCGTCAATATCACGTTCGGCTTGCTCGAAGAAATGCCGCTCGAACTTCGCAAAAAGTATCGCAACAAACGCGAGCGACACGCCGTGCAGGTCGAACTCGCGCTCGAAGAATGGAACTGTTGGCTCGAAAAAATTGAGTCGAATTCCTTTGCTCAAATCGTCTAAAAATTTATGTCAACCATTGTTGTTGTAAAGAAAAATAACGAGACTGTGATTGCAGCCGACACTTTAACAACCTACGGAAACACAAAAGAATCAGCCGGTTACGTCGTCAATCACGAAAAAATCTACAAATACCGCGACAGCTTTCTAGGCATTTCCGGCTCGGCGAGTTTGGGAATCGCCGTGCAGGATTTTTTGTCGAAAACAAAAAAGAAAATATCTTTTGAAACGGTTGCGGAAATTTTTCGCTTCGGACTGTTGCTGCACAAAGAGTTAAAGGAAAATTATTTTCTGCGCGCCGACGACGAAGAAGATTTTGAAACATTCAGAGGCGACATTTTGATTGCTAACCGGAATGGAATTTTCGGTTTGAGCGCTTACCGCTACGTTCAGCAATATACAAAATTTTACGCCAACGGAAGCGGCAGCCCGTATTCGCTCGGGGCAATTTTTGCCGTTTACGAAACGGACAAAACAGCCGAAGAACTTGCCGTTTTGGGCGTCAAAGCCGGAATTGAATTTGACGACGGTTCGGGTTTGCCGATTACTTCCTACAAAATAAAATAGATTTGTTTTTGCGAAATCGAACAATTGAACTTTATTATGATTGAATCTTCGGCAGTTTTGATGATTGTTGCGATTTTTCTCGTCGCCGTTCTGTATTCTTCAGTAGGACACGGCGGCGCGTCGGGTTATCTGGCGGTGATGGCTTTTGTTGCGATTGCGCCTGATGTTACGCGCCCGACGGCTTTGCTTTTGAATGTTTTTGTCGCATCGATCGCCGCTTTTCAATTCTATCGTGCCAACCATTTCGATTGGCGAATTTTTCTGCCGTTTGCCGCAGCTTCCGTTCCGATGGCTTTTCTCGGCGGGATGATTCATTTGCCGACAGCAGTTTATAAAATCGTTCTCGGCGTAGTTTTGATTTTGGCAGCAATACGTCTGGCGTGGAAATTTTCCGCCGAAACGGAAGAGCCGAACGAGCCGAAGATATGGCTGGCATTGATAATCGGCGCGCTTATCGGTTTCGTTTCCGGTTTGACGGGCGTTGGCGGCGGGATTTTTTTGACGCCGATTTTGCTTTTGATGAATTGGACGGAAACAAAAAAAGCCGCCGGAATTTCCGCGGCGTTTATCCTGGTAAATTCAATTTCGGGACTTTTGGGAAACTATGCGCAGGTTTTGCAATTGCCTTCAAACGTCTTGTTTTGGGTAATCGCGGCGGTTTGCGGCGGCATCGTCGGTTCAACTCTTGGAAGCCGACATTTCAATTCGCTGACTTTGCGGCGCGTTTTGGCAGTCGGTTTGTTGGTTGCGGGCGTGAAGTTAATTGTTACCTGACAAATAAAAAGCCTGAGTTTGAACACTCAGGCTTGAAATAAATCGTAAAAACTTTAACTGGTTTTTAGAACGGCAGCGGAAACGGAATGGCTCTGCGCCAATCGTTGTTATTGTTGCGGCGATTGTTACGATTGTTTCGGTTATTACGATTATAATCATCATCGTCGTAATCACCGTTACGATTGTTTCGACGGTTGTTATAGTTGGAATTGTAAGCGTTTGCCAGTGTTTGCAAGTCCTGGCGAATTCTGCTCCAATCCGAGGAGAGGTTGGAATTCGTACGCAGACGAGAAACGGCACGGTCGAGCTGCGAACCTAATTGCAAAACGCGCTGTGCTTCGTCCTGGCTTCTGTTGTAATCGTTGCGATTGTCGTATGCGTCATCGAGTCTTTCGGTCGCCTCTTGAAAATCTCTAGCCATCTGCAAAACGCGGTCTTCACGGTTTCTGCCGTCGTAGCGGCTGCGGTCTAACTCGCGGTCAAGACGATGCTCGAATTGGTGGCTGCGGTTTTTCAGATTTTTAATCGTCGATTGCAAATTACGATTGTTATTACCGTTTCCGTAATAACCGCCGTTGTTGCCGCGATTATTTCCCCACTGCGCCGAAGCAAATGTCGGCAAGCCTAAAATTAGGAGAGAGTAAGCAAATAAAGCAATTGAATTTCTCAAGCGATTCATAAAATTTCTCCTTGTGGTCAAAAATTCACTCGACAGCGTTAGAAAATATTTCAAGCGTTGTCTTTTCTGTGCTGCATTTGCAATGGGTGTGCCAAAAGTGCAAAAATTTTCAGTTGAATCAAAAAGTGCTGCAATTACCGGATTTCAGTGACGGCTCAAAATTATTAAATTGATACACGCGGGCGACATCAACGGTTTTATGTTCCAAATGGATAATCGGTTGACGCAAATTGTCTGGGAAATTTCAGCGCAGAAATTTAGTTTATGAATTTTGGACTTATCGCGGGAAACGGGAAATTTCCGTTTCTGGTTATCGAAGGCGCGCGCAAGGCTGGCGCGTCTTTGTCGGTTGTTGCAATCCGTGAAGAAACCGACAAACGCATCGAAGCGGTTGCGGAAAAAGTTGTCTGGGTCGGCATCGGACAATTAGGAAAAATGATTTCGTTTTTCAAACGGGAAAATGTAACAAAAGTGATAATGGCTGGTCAGGTCAAGCACGTTCAAATTTTTAGCGGCGCGCTGCCCGATTTGCGAATGCTGAAAATGCTTTACAATTTGAAACAGCGAAACACCGATTCGCTTATCGGCGCGATTGCCGACGAACTCGCCAAAGAAGGCATCGAATTGATTGATTCGACTTATTTTATGCAAAATTGTTTAGCAAAAGAAGGAGTTTTGACCGGGCGAAAACCAGATGAAACAGAGCAGGGAAATATAGAATACGGATTGGAAATCGCGGGCGAAATCGCGCGGCTCGATTTGGGTCAAACGATTGTCGTACGCGCCAAAGCATGTGTCGCCATCGAAGCAATGGAAGGAACCGACGCTGTTATAAAACGTGCCGGAGAACTCGCAAAAGGCAAGTTGACAGTCGTAAAAGTTGCTAAACCCGATCAAGATATGCGTTTCGACGTTCCTGTTGTCGGCGTCCCGACTGTTGATGCGATGATTCAGGCAGGCGCAACCTGTCTTTGTCTGACCGCCGGACGAACTTTAATGTTTGATAAAGACGAAATGATTAGGCTGGCTAATCAGAACAAAATTTCAATTGTCGGCGTCAATCCGAAACAAATCTGAGCGGCAAACGTAAGAACAAAAGAAAAAAACACAGAGAGAAATGTAAAACGGAAAACTTAAAATGGAAAATATTTAATTGAAATATTTTCCATCATCTTTCTGCCTTTTGGTAAAAAAACTTCGGAGAAAAATGAAAAAAAATCTAGCAGCAAGAAATCTACTTGTATTGTTTTTGACTTTAACGTTTGTTTTTCCGTCTTTCGTTGCGGCGCAGATGGCAGCGACGGCGACGCGAGCGAAATCCCCGGCGATGAAAGCGGCTGAAAATATCACCGCCAAACAGATGAGCGATTATTTGTATTTTATCGCTTCGGACGAAATGGAAGGACGCGACACGCCTTCGCGCGGGCTTGATACGACGGCGAAATTTATCGGAATGAACTTGTCGCGTTGGGGTTTTAAACCGGCGGGCGACAATGGAACTTATTATCAAAAAATCGCTTTGCTTCGTGAATCGTCGGACGCGCAGAATTCCAGCTTGAACGTCGGCGGTGAAGCCTTTAAATACGGCGAAGACTTTTATCGTTTAACCGGCAGCTCGCAAAGCCGGATTTCTGCGCCGATTGTCTATGGCGGCGATGGTTGGTTTATCAAGGCACAAGGCATTGACGCTTTGCAAAATGTTGATGCGCGCGGAAAAATCGTCGTTTTGCATAGCGCCGACGTTGTGCAGAGAAATTTGTCCGGTCGGCGCGGTACGGACTGGATTGACCCGCTTGCTTACGCCAGACAGAAAGGCGCGGTCGGCATCATAATGGTCGCGTCGAACAACATTCAACAGGATTGGGAAATAGTGGCAAAGACGCCTGCCGTTCCGCGTCCGTTTGTAGAAAAATTCCGCACCGCCGAAGCTCCTCTGCCGACCATTGTCGTCTCGCAAAAAGTCGGCGATATGTTGTTTGCCGACCCGAGTAAAGCGCCTTATCGAATCACTGATGAAATGCTAAAAAATTCGTCAACCGTATCCGCTTTAAACACAGATAAATCGGTTAGTTTTAACGCAGCAATCAAATCCGAAAGAGTCTTTACGCAAAATGTCGTGGCGATTTGGGAAGGTTCTGACCCTGTTTTGAAAACGGAAATGGTTGCCGTCGGCGCGCATTACGACCACGTCGGAATGAACCCGAATGCCAAAGGCGACGATAAAATATGGAATGGCGCCGACGACGACGGTTCGGGAACGACGGCGATTTTGTCGATGGCAGAAGCACTGGCGAAATCGGCGAAACGTCCGAAACGCTCGGTTCTTTTCGTCTGGCATTGCGGCGAAGAAAAAGGTTTGTGGGGAAGCCAGTATTTTACGAGCTTTCCGACCGTTGCGCTCGATAAAATCGTCGCGCAATTGAATATTGATATGATTGGACGCACTAAAAAAGTCGGCGACGCGAACGTGAAAAATGCCGAGCTTTCGGGCGAAAAAGAAGTTTATGTTATCGGCTCGAAAATGATGAGTACGCAGCTCGGAGCGTTGAGCGAGAAGGTCAACAATTCGTTTCTGAAATTAAATTATAATTACCGCTACGACGACCCGACGGATAAAAACGGTTTCTTTTTTCACTCGGACCATTTCAATTACGCGCACAAAGGCATTCCGATAATTTTTTGGTTCGACGGCGTTCATGAAGATTATCACCAGCCGGGCGACGAGCCGCAAAAGATTGATTACAACAAAATGCAAATGGTGACGCGCACAGTTTTTTTGACGATGTGGGAACTCGCCGATTTGAAGCAAAGACCAAAGGTTGATAAGCAACTTCCGCCGGAACTGATGCGAAGATGAATGAAGTTAAAAAATAAAAGTGAATGAGAAATTTTGAATATTTCCTCATCCACTTTTCACTTTTAGTTTTTTACTTTTTTGCGTTACTCGACGAAATCTACTTCGACTTGATTGGGAATAATGCCTTTTTCAAAGCCTTCCTTGAGAAGAAGACGTACGGCTCGGCGTCCGCGCTCGCCGTAATCAAGCGTCAGTTCATTGACCCACATTGCCACGAAACGGTCTGCAAGTTCCGGCTGCATATCGCGCGCAAACTGCATCGCGTAGGCGAGCGCGTCTTCGCGATGGTCGAGCGAGTATTTGATGCTGCGGTGCAAGTGTTTTGAAACTTCGCGCATCAAATCCGCGCCGAGTTCGCGCTTGATGACGTTTCCGCCCATCGGCAGCGGCAAACCGGTTTTGTCAAACCACCATTCACCCAAATCAATAACTTTATCAAGCCCGACCTGCTTATAGAAAAGTTGTCCTTCGTGAATCAACAGTCCGGCGTCAACTTTTCCTTTTTTTACTTCGTCAATGATTTTATCGAACGGCACAACCGTGTATTCAAAATCCTGATTGTAAATTCTAAGTGCGAGAAACGCGCTGGTCATCTCGCCCGGCACGGCGATTTTCATCTTCGAGATTTCTTCGGGTTTGCGCGGCTCTTTCGAGACCAGAATCGGACCGTATTTGTCGCCGATGCTCGCACCGTGCGGCAAGAGCGCATATTTGTCGGCAACGTAAGCATAAGCGTGAAAGCTGATTGCCGATACGTCGAAAACTCCTTTTTTTGCGTCTTCATTTAAAGTTTGGATGTCTTTTAAGGTGTGTTCAAATTTCAAGCCGTTTGTTTCCAGCTTATTCGTCGCCAAGCCGTAAAACATAAACGCATCGTCCGAATCGGGTGAATGCGCGACGGTGATAACTTTTTTCCCGGTTGTTGCTTCCATAAATCAAAAAAATCGAAAAAATCAAATCTGCGTGTAGTAGATGTTTGTGGTGTATAAGATATCTATTTTACTGTCTTTCTCATATTCTGCAAACAGGCTTCGAAGTTCCGTAATCATAGACTCGAAACGCAAATCTTTTTCTGTCGGCATATAAGACGCCGACAGCATTCTGCCTTTTAAGCCCGTAAAATCAAGCGTTTGAATATTTGGGAAAGATTTCTGCGCAAAGTCGGTTTGAAAAAAATCCCTTAAATATTTTTCGCTGACGTTGTCGTGCCGAGTTTGTTCGTAATCCGTGCCGAATTTGATTAAAAAATGTTCATAATCCCGAAGAAAATCGTTTGAATCAAGCTGACGCTCGTTCCATATCAAAGCGACAAAACCTTTGTCTTTCAAAATCCTTTTGAATTCCTGTCGCGTTTTCATTTTGTCAAACCAGTGAAACGCTTGCGCGGCAACGACAAAATCAACGCTTTCATCACTTAACATCGTATTTTCCGCCGTTCCGTTTATGCTTTCAAAGTTCGGGAAATCCTTCAGAAAATTCTCCGCCGCCGCACGCATCGCTTCGTTCGGCTCGACGCCGAAAACCGGATTACCGTTTTCCAAAAACATCCGCGCTGAAATGCCCGTGCCTGAACCGATGTCGGCGACGACAGAAGATTTCCGTAAATTCATTTCCTTCTCGAATAACTCCAAAACTTTCTTTGGATAACGGGGACGATATTTAACGTAATTTTCGACGCGGTTTGAAAATCGTTCAATTGTGTCAGACATATGTTTTTAATGGTGAATGTAAAATGGTGAATGGTAAATTAAAACCTTCTTACATTCACCATTTTACATTATTTAACTTCTTCGCCCGTCCACTGCGTTTTTCTCGAATGCGGAATGTCGAATTGGTCTAAAATGCGAAAACACAAATGATTAACCAAATCGTCAATCGTTTTCGGTTTATGATAAAAACTCGGTGAAGCAGGCAAAACGGTTGCGCCGGTGCGCGAGAGTTTGAGCATATTTTCAAGGTGAATGGCGTTGTAAGGCGTCTCGCGCGGAATAAGCACGAGTTTTCTTTTTTCTTTGAGGCAAACGTCTGCCGCTCGATGAATCAAATTCGTTCCCGCGCCCGAAGCGATTGCGCCCAAAGTTCCCATCGAACACGGCACGATTATCATTCCCGCCTGTTTGTTTGAACCCGACGCCGGTTTCGCCGCCAGATTATCGAGTCGCCAGAAGCGTATCAATTTTGAATTCTTCTCAAGCCCGAGCCATTCGTTTATTTTCTCCGCGCTCGGCTCGCGCAAATTCACGTTCATTTCAACCTGCGCGACGGTTACGGACGTGCCGGACATTACCAAATTTATCGTTTTGACCGCGCCGCTCTCCGCCAGCAATTGCAAGGTTCGGTAGGCGTAAATTGTGCCTGATGCGCCGGTTACGGCAAGCGTCAATTCCATACGCATAACTCTAGCATTTTTACGAAATATAAGGCGAATTTGAAAGTAAAACTGTCGGCTGAAAAAACACATTTGTAAATTTCGGGTAAAATACTAACGCGCCTTTGGTTATAAAATAATTATACGGTTAAGATAAGTTTATGAAAATAAGCGAGATCGAGCAGATTTTAGCATCGCACGCAGCGGGCGAAATTTCCATTAGCCAAGCAACTGAAAACATAAAAAATCTATCTTATGAAGACATCGGTTACGCGCGCGTTGACCACGCGCGCGCCAATCGGCAAGGTTTTCCCGAAGTCGTGTTTGGTGCGGGAAAAACGCGAAGCCAAATTTTAGGAATCTTTGAAAAACTCATCGCCCGTTCGCCTAATGTTTTGATAACGCGCACAGACGCCGGAACTTTCGGTGAAATTCGAAACGTTTCGACCGAAGCCGAGTGGCACGAACAAGCCAATTTGATTCGCCTCTGGCGAGATAAAACCGAACTCGGCGCGGGCGAAATCGCAGTTGTTACGGCAGGCACGAGCGATATTCCGGTAGCCGAAGAAGCTGCGCTGGTGGCGGAAATAATGGGCAACCGCGTTAAGCGAATTTGGGACGCCGGCGTTGCGGGTATCCACAGAATTTTGTCGGAAAGGGAAGTTTTGCAAAACTCGCGCGTCGTCGTCGTCGTTGCCGGAATGGAAGGCGCGCTTCCCAGCGTCGTCGGCGGACTGGTCAAAGTTCCGGTCATCGCCGTGCCGACCAGCATTGGTTACGGAGCGTCTTTCGGCGGTCTTGCCGCGCTGTTGGGAATGCTTAATTCGTGCGCCTCAAACGTTACAGTCGTCAACATTGACAACGGTTTCGGCGCGGGCTTTGTCGCCAGTTTGATAAACCGACGCTGGCAAAATGATTAGTATTTTTGTAGTATCTCAATTTGTGTCGCCGAACATTTTTGAATTTTAATGTCAAAGTTTATCTCACCATTACGCCTTACTCATTAAAAAACATTTTCCAATTAATTTTTATGAGAAATTACTTTTGCAAAAGGGGAAATATAATTAAAATACAAACGAATCCAAAATGGTTATTCTCGGTAAGAATATCATTATTCACATCGGTAATATTACTAAGTTATAGCTTAGCTCAGGCACAGGAAAAAGAGATTAAACTCAATATTACCATTCCTAATTCATTCAAAAATTATAAGAATCTACCTGCGCAAAATTTTAGAGATACAGAGGAACTTTCCGTAAAAGAGGTTAAACACATACAAACCGTTCATGCCCTCGAAAGCGAGCGGGAAAAAGCTCCTTTTGCGCTCGTCGAAGCTGAAAACGAAACGAGTGTCAAAGAAAATGACTTGGATGAAACAGATATAAAAGACGTTCTTATCGAGAAAAATCTTTATAAAATCGAAGATAAAGAAAAACTTGGCTGGCAACCTGCTAAAGAGAAAGAAAAGTTTCACTGGAAATTTGCTTTAATTGAATCGGGAGTTTTTCTAGGTTTTCAGCACGGTTTTAGAATGATACAGAAAAAAACGACGCGTGAGCTCGGCGGACCTTTCTTCCGCGATTGGGCGCAATTGGTAAAAAACCTACGCGGTTGGAAAGATGGAGACAATCTTTTCACAAATTATATCGCGCATCCCGGACAGGGAGCGATTACGGGAAGAATTTTTATAAACAATAGCGACCGAAGCAAAGAACAGGAATTCGGCAAATCAAAAAAGTATTGGGAAAGCCGGTTTAAAGCAATGACTTGGTCAGCCGTCTGGAGTACGCAGTTTGAGTTAGGTCCGATTAGCGAAGCCACTATCGGCAACGTCGGTCTGTGCCAAAAGAACGGGCATAGCACGATGGCTTATGTGGATTTGGTTATGACTCCAGTAGCCGGTACGGGACTTGTGGTCGCGGAAGATGCGGTTGACAAATTTTTCTTAAAGAATTGGCTTGAAAAGAAAACCAGCAATAAATTTGTAATTAAAATATCTCGCAGTCTCTTTACCCCGACAACGAGCATTGCAAATATGTTGCGCTGGCAAATGCCCTGGAGGCTAGACAATCGCCGACTCTGAATTCGGTTGAAAGTTAAAAAGCGCTTTCCAGCCGGATTACTTGCATCTAACTGAAATTGAAAATTTTGATGATACAAGTTTTTCGTAAACAATTAATAATTTTAGCAATATAAATTAAAACCTTACGATTATTTGTGCAGACTTATGCAGGTATATTTACAAATGTTGAAATCAAAAATTTTATCTTTTCTTTCACTTGCGTTTATTTTATTTGTTTTTTGTGCGGCAAACATAAACGCGCAAACGGCGGATAAAAATCCGCCGTCGTCAGGCAAAAATCCGGTAATAATCATTCCCGGCATTTCCGGCTCGCAGCTTGTTAATCCGAAAACCGGCAAAACCGTTTGGTTCAACGTGCGTCGGGACAAAGATGATGATTTGCGCTTGCCGATGACTTCGACCAACCTAACCAGAAACCGCGACAGCCTCGTCGCCAAGGATATTATCCGCGAAGTCAAACTGCCCGGAATATTGCCGGATGTCGAAGTTTATCAAGGTCTTATTGATTCGCTTAAAGCGCGCGGTTACTCGGAAGCCGACTGGAACAATCCGCAGGCGACCGATGTTTTTTACGTTTTTCCATACGATTGGCGGCGCGATAATGTCGAAACGGCGCGGCTTTTAATCCAGAAAATCGAAGCGTTAAAACACACCGTACGGCGCCCCGACTTAAAATTCGATATTATCGCCCATTCGATGGGCGGATTGATTGCTCGTTACGCGGCGATGTATGGCACGGCTGACCTGCTGCCTGAAGGCAGAAAGCCCGTTCCAAGCTGGGCGGGAGCAAAACACATCAACAAAATCCTGATGTTCGGAACGCCGAATGAAGGCGCGGTCGGGTCGTTCGATGCGGTTATCAACGGCTATACGGTTGTCAGCAAGCGTAATCTGCCGTTTATTGATGATTTCCGACCGGAAGACGTTTTGTCTTCTCCGGCGTTGTTTCAATTGCTGCCGCACCAAACGACGGCACGTTTTTTGGACGAAAATTTGCAGCCGCTAAAAATTGATTTTTATAATACGCAAACATGGCGCACATACGGTTGGGGCGCAATCAACGACCCCAAATTTTTGGGCAAACTAAAGGACGCCGAGCGCATAGCCGTGCAAAACAAAGAGGTAAAACCGGAAAAATTAGGAAAAAACGCGAATTTCGACGACCGTATTTTGTCGCAAACAACATACGCACAGGCACAAGCCTATTTCGCTACTGTTTTGAGCCGCGCCAAACGATTTCAAATTGCGCTCGATGCCGCGACGAAAAAATTACCGATTCAACTTTTTGCTTACGGCGGTAACTGTCAGCCGACTCTCGACGCTGTCGTGTTGAAGCGCAGCGACAAAAAAGACCGCTGGGAAACTTTGACTGTCGCGCGCGACATTAAAACGGCGAGCGGCAAGGTAATTACGAGCAAAGAAGTAAAAGACGCGCTGTTTGTTTTAGGCGACGGGCGCGTTACGCGGCGTTCACTGCTTGCCGAAAGCGAATCGTCAAAAGGCGGAACGGAGAAAATGGTCAAAACGATTTTTCCGGTAAATTCTTCGTTCTTTGCCTGCGGTCTGCACACTCAATTGTTTCTGGAAAAAACGATTCAAGACAGTTTTCTAAGCGCACTAATCGTCGAGCAAACAAAACAACCTTAAATAATGATGAATGGATAATTGAAGATTTTTCTTTCACTAACCATTCACCATTTACAATTCACCATTATTTAAGGGTTGATTAAAACGTAAAGCCGGTCAGCCCAATCGGACTTGGCGTTTTTTAGTATTTCGTATTGGACGTTTGCGGCGTCGCGGTCGCCCGTTTTCAGATAGGCGCGCGCGAGATTAAACCTTGCTTTGTCGAAATCGGGATTGAAATTTACCGCGTTGTTAAAAGCGTCAACGCTTTCCTCTGTTTTTCCTAATTCAAAATAGCTTTCGCCCAAATAGTTATAAGTTTTCGCATCGGATTTATAAATTTTCAACTGCTCAAAAGCCGCGATTGCGTCCTTAAAACGGTTTTGTTTGAAATAAGCCGAACCGAGTTTCTCAATCGCGCCGGCGTGGTCGGGTTTCAGAGCGACAGTGCGTTTGTAGGCGAGAATTTCTTCGTCGGTGCGGTTTAATTTGTTCAATGACAAACCGAGCGAGTATTGAATGTCGGCATTGGATTGATTGAGTTTTGCGGCTTGCCGGTAAGCATCTGCCGCGTCCTTAAATTGACCGAGCGCAAAACTTGACGCGCCGATGTTGACAAAAGTTTCCGCCCAATCGGGACGAAGTTTTGCCGCCTGTTTTGACGCTCGAAGCGCGTCGGCGTGCCGACCGAGAACGCCGTAGCAAAACCCTGCTTGATACCAGCTTTCAGCGTAATTCGGGTCAATCTCGACGGCTTTTTCAAAATAAACCAGCGCTCGCGTATAATCGTCGCGCGATAAAATTCCCAAGCCTTGCGAATATAAAGTTTCCGCCAAAGCGCGTTTGTTTTTTTGCGTCTCGAGGTTGAGCGAAGCAAACGTTTGCAGCGCGCCGATTTTAAGCTGCGAAATTCTTTCCGAAGGCACGGCGAAATTTAGGCTTTGACCTTCCGCCGCCTGCAAGGTCGCCACGCCGATAACCTGCCCGCGCATATTGACGACCGGACTGCCGCTCGAACCCGGCGAAATCGGCGCCGTGATTTGGATTATTTTCCCGTAACCGGCAATCTCGCGCACGGCGGAAACAATGCCGTTCGACACAGAGCCTTCCAAACCGTATGGATTGCCGACGACGACGATTGATTCGCCTTCCTGCGGCGGCGTTTGAATAATTTGCAAAGGCGCGGCAAATCCTTCCGGCACATCGACTTGAAGCAGCGCCAGATCGCCTTCACCGTCAATTGCCAACACGCCGCGCGCCGTGAATTTTTTGCCGTCCATCAGATGAACGTCAACGCGATTCGCCCGCTCGATAACGTGGCGATTGGTAATGATTCTACCGCTGGAAATAAAAAAACCGCTGCCGCGCGAAAGCGTAGCGCCTTTGGCGTCAAAGGTTTCTATCGCCACCGCCGAAGGCTTTATGCGTTTAACCAGTTCGGGCAAAAAATCTTGCGCGGAAACCGAAACGGCACAAACCGAGGCGAAAACGAAGTAAATAAAAATTTTAGCAACGGAAAATTTCATCTTTTCAGTTTTTGAGCTTTCCTTCCAGGATTATAAGTTTTTTAGCAAAATAAACAAATTTTAAAGTCGAACAGAAAAGTATTTCAAAACTAGATGCTTTTAGACGGCGCAACCGTTGGCAAAATTTTACATCCCTTCGAGCAAAGTCGTAACAAAAACCGAAAAACAAATCTATAGCTTTTAATTTTCCAGAGTTTGAACGAAGCGAGCAACTTCGCCAAAGTTTCGGGCATAAAGTTCGGCAGAGAAATGACGGCGAATGTGCTTGTCCTTGAAAATTCCGCCGCCGAGAACGACCGGAATTTTGAGTTTAGCGATTCGCTCACGGAAAGTTTTGTAATCTTGATAAAAACGTTCGGTGTCGTCTACAACCGTAGTTGACAGGCAGATTAGGGCAGGCGCGTGCCGCAAAACTTCTTTGGTAAAGTCGCCGAGCGGCGTGTTTGCTCCGAAATTCATCGCCTCCCAGCCTTCGTTTTCAATTGTTATCTGCGCCAGATGCGTGGGCAGTTCGTGCAAATCGCCTTCCGGTGCGCAACACATCGCCAAGTTTTCGGTATTTTTTGAAACGACGAGTGCGTTGCGAAGTTTGTAAATCGCCGTTTGCGTCACGCGCGAGGCGAGATGTTCCTGTGAAATCGTCAATTGACCGCTCGCCCAAAGTTCGCCGATTTGAAACATTGCCGGACAAATCGTATCGTCAAAAATCGCCCACGGAGATTTTCCTCGCAAATACGCGCCGACCAATACGTTTGCCGCCGCTTCCTCGCAGCCTTTGATTAACGATTGAAAAAATATCGAATCCGACGAATGACACTTCTTGCCGCGTCCGGTTTGTCGACCTCTCGATGCAGCGACAATCGTCTCGTCGCCGTGACATTTTTTTTGTCCGAGCTTTTGTTCGCGCTGAAAACGGGCAACTTCTTCCGCACGAAAACGGCGATGACCACCGCTCGTACGTTCGGATTCGAGAAGCCCGGCGTCGTGCCAACGCTTAACGGTTGCATCGCTGACGCGGCATAGACGCGCAACTTCCTTTGTTGTCAGACACTTTAAATCAGCCATTTTACAAAAGTATTTTCTAGCTTGTTTTGTTGAGACTAAGTTTGAGAACCAAACTTCGGAGAAAGCCGTTATTTATAACCTTACTAAATTCTGTGTTAAACGCACAAATCGCTCATCAGTTTTCTGCGATTTTCCGGCAGCCGAACATTGATTAAATTTTTGCAAAAGGTTAGCGTTCGGGCTGTTCATAAATTTAATTCTTTAATCGACATCCAAACGGCAGCGTCCGATTTTTAGTCCGTTTATATTGCCGAGCGCGGCGAGCGCAAGGTTTTCGGTGCGGAAAAATTCGTTCGCCAGTCGTTTGATTTCTTCGGCACTGACTGCTTCGATTTTTTTCAAAGTTTCTTCAATTCCAATCGTTTTGCCGTGCGTCATTTCCTGTTGCGCGAGATTTGCGGCGCGCACACCCGAGTCTTCGAGTCCGAGCAGAATCGAAGCGTTTGTCTGCTCTTTGGCAAGCTCCAATTCTTTTTCAGTGACGCCGGTAATTTTAATTTGGCGAATCTCGTCGATTGCCAAATCAATCACTTCGCCTAATTTTTCCGGTGAAGTCGCCGCAAAAATCGAGAAAATGCCGCAGTCTTCAAACGAAATTGCGCTTGCGCCGACCGAGTAAGCCAGTCCGCGTTTTTCGCGAATGCTCTGCCACAAACGCGATGAAGTTCCGTTGCCGAAAATGCTTTCAAGTAAATGCGCGGCGTAACGTTTCTCGCTGCGTGCTTTAATCCAGGGCGCGGCGATTATCAAATGCGCTTGTTCGAGTCCGCGTTTTTTCTTGACAATAATCGGCGCGGCGCATTTTGGAGGATTTAAGGTTTCCGGTTCAAAGCCCGAGGTTTTGTGATTGAAACTTTCAACCGTAAAAAATTTGCGGACAAGTTTTTCGATTTCGGCGTGTTCGACATTACCCGCCGCGGCTACGATTAAATTTTTCGGTTGAAAAACCTGCGCGTGAAACTCCTGCGTGATTTTTCTGTCAAACTGGCGGACGGTTTTTCGTGTGCCTTCTATCGGTAAACCGAGTGAATGGTCGGGAAAGAAATTTTTCTGAAAAATCTCACCGAGCAGCTCTTCGGGAGTGTCTTCGACCATTTTCATCTCTTCGATGATAACGCGCTGCTCGCGTTTGAGTTCGCGTTCGTCAAAGCGCGCGTTGACCAGCATATCGGCAAGCAAATCAAATGCTTGCGGCAATTGACGGTCAACGACTTTCACGGCAAAACCGGTCGTCTCGTGTGAGGTGAAAGCATCGAGATTTCCGCCCAATCGGTCAATCTCGACGGCAATTTCGAGCGCCGAACGCTTTTCCGTTCCTTTGAAGACCGCGTGTTCGATAAAATGCGAGATGCCGTTCAAATTCGATGGCTCATGCCGCGAGCCGCGTTTTAACCAAAACGTGAGACTGACCGAGCGCACGTCCGGCATTTTTTCGGTGAGAATCGTCAGTCCGTTGGCAAGGCGCGTTGTTTGTATATTTTCGTTCATTTTCGCAAACCTCAATGGTAACACGCAGATTTGCGAAAAGAAAATTAGCCGCAAATTTAGCAGCTGAAATTTAATTTCCTATTGCATTAAATAGCAGGGGAAACGTCGCCAGCGATTGCCCGCGATACTGAGGGCGAAAGCCGAATAAAATAATTTTGCCTTTGCCGATTTTTATTTCGACGAGCGCAGCTTTGCCCGCAATCCTTTCCGCGCCCAAAGCGTGGCCGGAAAGCAGAATGTTTTTCGCGTCCGTCGGATATTTGGCGATGACTTTTACATTCGCATCAGCCGCAACTTCAAACGCGGGCGAATCTTCAAACCACGCGATTGACTGCTGCGGCATTCCTTTGGCGATTGGATTTCGAGTGTCGAGTTCGGTGCGCAGAATCGAGCCGGGAATGAAAAAATCCTTGCGCGGCAAACCTTTCGTTACATTGCGGACGGGCAGATTAAATTGTTCGATGGCGAAATTGCAGGCGCGGTTAAGAAAAACCAGAGTTCCGCCGGCTTCGGCGAATCTCTTTAAGTTTGCCGCGCCCGCCGCGCCGACGCCGCCCGTGTATTGGTCGGGCATCGCTCCCTTCGGAAAACCGTTTAAGATTTGGTTCGGCGATTGGTCGGGGAAGATGATTGTTTTATATTTTTCATTTAGGTTCGTTGATTTGGCTTCTTGATTTTCAAGCGAAAAATAATCGAAACATTCGTGACGTTTTTCCCCGTCTAAAACCCAGCGAGTCCAACCTTCATCAATTACAGCAACGAAAGATTTGTAAACGGCATATCTTTTATCAATCTTTCCGCAAGGACCGTAATCATTGCTCATTCCACCACTCCTTCCTCCATACTTATAAGGCGCAAATACAGTTTCAACCTCAAAACCTTGTAAAAGTGATAGCGTATGTGCCGTTACGTCATAAGGCGGAATCGGATTTCCTTTTTCATCTTTCAGATTTGGATAGGTTTGCTTTTCTAATAGGGCTTTTGCAAATGCACTATAAGGTTGTTGCATTTTAATTAAACTTCCTTCTGATGTATCCGTGATTTCTACGCCAGCTCGTTCCAAGATTTGGTTAAATTCAAACTCAAACGGAGGAATTATGAAACCGTAAAGTTCACCTTTCTTTCGCGGTCGAACGGCTTCTTTGCCAATCGCGTAAAATCTCTTGAGCCAAGTTTCCCGATTGTCCGCAGCGTGTTTGAGCAGTGAAAAGGCGGCGGTCGTCATATAGTTTGTGATGTCGCGCAGATGCCATTCCCCGCCTTTCCAGACGGGCGAAAAGTTCGTGGTTTCTTTGCGCGCGTCGTAGCCCAAACCGCCGCGCAAATCTTCATACTTTACGTTAATCGGCGTGGCTAATTTCGCGCTTGCTGTCTCCGACAAAATCCGCACGCCGCCGTGATAATGCGAATAGGCGCGCGCGGGCGTCCAGGCGTCGTAGGTCGAATCGGTCGTGATGCCTTGAAAACCTTTTTCGCGCATTGAACGCGCCATAAAAAGCCCGAGTTCTGTGTAGCCTTCGACCAATTCCTTCGGCACGTTCGGCTCGACGGGCGGCAGATACGGCGGCAAAAATAACCTTGAACCATTCGCGCCTTGCTGGTGAATGTCGTGGACGATTTGCGGATGCCAGACGTTGTGAATTTTATCAACCGTCAACTGCGTCTCGATTTGCGTAAAAGCATACCAATCGCGGTTGTCGTCGTGTCCGACGTATTTGTGATAAAGCTCCGGCGGCTCCGTTCCTTCAAACTTCGTACCCAGAGTTTTGTCATACCAATTTTTGATAATGTCCACGCCGTCGGGATTTAGAGACGGCACGAGCAAAATAATCGTGCTGTCCAAAATTTTCAAAGTTTCCGCGTCGGTCGCCGTCGTTAATTTATCGGCGATAAGTATTGACGATAAATACGAGCCGACTTCGTTCGAGTGAACGCCGCACGTTATCAGGACAATCGTTTTGCCTCGCCTGATTAAATCTTGCGCGAGTTTGTCGTTCGATTTTATAAGGCGCGGGTCGGCTAATTTTGCGTTTATCTGTTTATACTTTTCGAGATTTTTTAAGTTTTCCGGCGTAGAAATCGTCGCATAAACAAACGGATTGCCGTTGGTTGATTTGCCGATTTCTTCAAACTTTACGCGCTCGCTCGTCGCGTCGAGCTTTTGAAAATATTCGACCACCTGTTTCCACGAAGCGAGTTTTTTGTCGTCGCCGGGCGCGAAACCTAAAACATCTTTCGGCTGGGGAATTTTTTGCGCGAAAATCGTCAATGTGAAAAGAAAAACCATCGCCCCGAGCAGAAAAGGCGAAAAGAAGAAATTTGATTTGCGTGTTTTCATAAACGGTTTTACCTCGAAAGTCAGCGTCGGAATTTATAAATTTAAGAATAATCTAAACTAATTCGCCAAAAAATGTTAGATTATTTACAAAACTCCCTGAAAATTTTTCTCTCCCGAATAATAAAATTAAGAGGTAATAAAATTAAGAGGTAAGGAAAAATGTTGAAAAATTTATTTTCTTTATTAAATATCGTTTTCGTTTCCTCGCTGCTGTCGCTCACCGTTTCGGCACAGACCGACGTAAACAAGCTGCTCGCGTCTGCCGCACCGTTTGAAACGATACGGTATATTTATGCCGGCGGTACAGCGTCCATGTCGAAAATATGCAGCTAATGGAAAAGCGCGAAGAGGGCGGCGATTTAATTTTTAGCGCGACCGTGTGGTTTCCCGACGGCATCGTTCGCAGCAGGGCGATTGTCGATAAAAAAACGCTGCGCTTGAAGCGCGGAATCAACGAGGAATTAGGCAAAATCATCGAATACGAAATCGAAGGCGGCACTGTTACGGGAACGGAATGACGCGGGAAACGAGTAAAAAAATTCACGGCGACGACGAGCGGCGACGTTTACGACATACGCGGCTTTAGCTGTGTTCTCTATGATTGGCTGCCGCTTGCCGATAATTTTTCGCGCACGTTGAAAATCTTCGACCCGTCGAAAAAACAAATTCGAGACATACAATTTAAAGTCGCGGGCAGCGAAAGAATCTCAATCGGGCGAAACGTTTTCGATTGCTATAAAGTCGAATCGTCCGCAAACGAAGACGGCAGCGGAAAATACACGACTTGGGTGGATAAGCGAACGCGCCGCAGCATTCGATTAAAAGGTTACGGCGGCTTTGCCAAAATGTTCGGCGCGGAAGCGGAAATCTTGCTGCCCGAACGAAAACTTTAGTAATTATGAACGGTGAATGTAAAACATTTCTTTCATTCACCATTCACCATTACAATCGCCTTGCTTGTTTGCTGGTTGCAATGTAAATTAACGCAAGTTTCTCAAACAATTCTTTCCCCTTGGATTTCAAATTTTTTTCGGAGGTTTTAGTTTACAAACTTATGACTAATAATCCATTTCTGGCGAGGTTTCGCCCGTATATTCCCGCATCCGTTACAAATATGCGCGAGTTGTCGATTTTTCCGCTAATTGTCGGAACGATTTTGGGCATCATTTTCGGCGCGTCATCGCTTTATCTGGTTTTGAAAACCGGTTTGACCGTTAGCGCGTCAATTCCGGTCGCCGTTATTTCGATTACTTTGTTCCGGCTTTTATCGAAATTCGGAATGCGCGACGCGACGATTCTTGAAAACAACGTCGTGCAAACAGCCGGTTCAGCCGGTGAATCAATCGCTTTCGGTGTCGGCGTAACAATGCCGGCGATTTTGATTCTCGGTTTCGATTTAGAGATAACGCGCGTGATGCTCGTCGCCGTTTTAGGCGGACTTCTCGGAATTTTGATGATGATTCCGCTGCGCCGTGCGCTTATCAAAGAACAGCACGGTTTTCTAAAATACCCGGAAGGAACGGCTTGCGCCGAAGTTTTGAAAGCTGGCGCATCTCAAGAATCTCGCGCCGTCGCCAACGAACACGCCGATGTAAAAGTCGTAGAAACCGACGATTCGGCTTTGCAGGGCGGCAAAATTATTTCCATCGGTTTCGCCATCGGTTTTGCTTACAACGCGTTGATGCAGGTTTTCAGTCTCTGGAAAGGCGAGCCTGAAAAGGAATTTTCAGATAACACGCTCAAAGGCGGCTCGATTGCGCTGGAAAACAATCCCGCGCTTTTGGGTGTCGGCTATATTATCGGTCCGTATATTTCTTCGATTATGATGGCGGGCGGCGTTTTGTCGTATCTGGTTTTGATTCCGATGATAAAGTTTTTCGGCGCGGGATTGACCGAGCCTTTATCACCGGAATTAACCCGCACAATTGACGCGATGAGTCCGGGACAAATTCGCGGCGCGTATATTTTATATATCGGCGCGGGCGCGGTTGCAACAGCCGGAATTATCAGTTTGTTTCGCAGTTTGCCGACGATTTGGAGCGGATTAAAATCGGGCTTGGCGGATTTTCGCGGCGGCGGAACCGACGCCGAAGGCGTGAATTTACAGCGCACCGACCAGGACATTTCGATAAAATGGGTCGTCGCTGGCGTAATCGCGCTGGTTGCGGCTATTTTGCTTTTTCCGCAACTCGGTTTGAGCATTTTCGTGCATCCGTTCGTGTCGTTTTTCGGCGCGATTTTGATTATTATCCTGGGCTTTTTGTTCGTTACCGTTTCGTCCCGCTTAACGGGTGAAGTCGGTTCGTCATCGAATCCGATTTCGGGAATGACCGTGGCGACTTTGCTGATAACTTGTCTCGTTTTCTTAGCTTTAGGCTGGACTGCGCCGAATCCGTATTTCGTTACGGCTCTGTCGATCGGCGGCATTGTCTGCATCGCGGCGTCAAACGGCGGCACGACTTCGCAGGATTTGAAAACCGGCTTTCTCGTCGGCTCTACGCCCCGTAAACAGCAAATTGCAATTCTGGTCGGCGCGCTTGCGTCAGCTCTGGTTTTAGGTCCGCTGCTTATCGTTTTGAACGAGTCGAAAACGTATTATCAGAAAGTTGACCCGGCAAAATTCAGCGCCGTAACCGTTTCCGAACAACAGCTTTCGCACGACGGCAGCGGGCAGTTTCGCGCCGAGCGTGCAGGCGGAAATTTCGCCGATTCCGATACGGCAAACTATCGCGTCTGGCATAACACGGACGCGAAAGTCGGATTGCCCGGAAAGTATCTGGTTGATACGCAAGGTAAACCCGCATATTACGTTGACCCGACGATTAACGGCGTTATCACGAAAGACGAGCAGGGTAATGCTCTCGAACGCTACGACGCGCCGAAAGCGACTTTGATGAGTTACATCATCAAAGGGATTTTGAGCCGCGAGCTTCCTTGGGGATTGGTTTTAATCGGTGCGATGATTGCGATTATGCTCGAACTGACAGGCGCCCCTGCGCTCGCTTTTGCCGTCGGTTTATATTTGCCGATTTCAACCAGCGCGCCGATTTTTGTCGGCGGTTTGGTTCGCTATGCCGTCGACCAATACTTAAAACGCAAACTCGCCCGCCAAAATTTAACCGAAGAACAAATCGTCGCCGAAACCGACAAATCAAACGGCGTTCTAATGGCTTCAGGTTACATCGCAGGCGGCGCGATTGCGGGAATTTTGATTGCTTTGTTCAGTCTTGATTATGGTTATCTGGTATATCTCAAAGATATTAAAGAAGGCTTTGCGAAATGGGCGGAAATATCGAATCCGTTTTTTGCCGGACCAAATTCCGATTGGCTGGGGTTGATTCCGTTCTGGATTTTAGCGCTGATTTTGTATTATGTCGGACGCGAATTGTTATTGACCGGAAGAAAACAAAGCAGAGATCGACTTCGCTAAAGTGTTAACAAACGGAAATTTTAATGCCGTAAGACTTTGAAGAAACAAAGTTTGCTGCAAAAATTTCCGTTTATTTCCGAGGCGGTTTTTGAGCCGCCTTTTTTATTCTCGGAAAAAATTCTTGGCAACACTAAAGTCGAGTGCCATAATTCGCTTGTTTATTTGTGTTTATAAGGGCGAAAACGAATATGCTTTTCGGCACGCTTCAAAAGCGTCTTTTTTACCGGCAATCGACGGCGCTCGTTTTGATTGCGCTCGTTTTCTTTTTCGCTTCAACTTTAAAAGCCGAACGCCTTCCGGTAAAAACTTACACCGCCGCCGACGGATTGCTGCGCGACATTGTTTATCGCGTCCGGCAAGATTCGCGCGGTTTTCTTTGGTTTTGCACGCAGGAAGGCGTTTCGCTTTGCACGGTTACGGCTTTACGAATTTTACCACCGAAGACGGACTTCCGCACCGCCGAGTCAGTGATTTTCTCGAAACAAGCAAAGGCGTTTATCTGGTTGCCACGGGCGCGGGAATCGCCCGGCTCAATCCGCACGGCTTGCGCGGCTCGCGGGAAAATTCGCTTTTCACCGTTTATCTGCCCGACAATCCGAAAGCGAAAAGGTTTAATGTTTTGTATGAAGACGGCGGCGGGCAAACATGGGCGGGTTCGAGTGACGGGCTTTATAAATTAAACGAAACGGGCGGCGAATTTCAGCTTGAATTTGTGCCGCTCGGTGAATCTCTCCGCGAACAGGGCGGCGTATATGTCGAGAGAATTGTCAAAGACCGGCGCGGCGCGTTGTGGGTCGGAACGCAAATGAGCGGTCTGTTTCGTCTTCAACCGGACGGCAAAATCGAACGCTTTACAACCGCCAACGGTTTGCCGAACAACTCGGGTCGCCGAATTATTGCGCTGGGAACGCGCCACTCAAACCTGGCACGATTAAACGAGAAAGTCGGATTCAGAGAAGGCAGTCGCGTCGGCACGGCGTTTGTCGAAGACCGAAGCGGCAATCTCTGGTATTGCGAGGGGTGAGGAGGAAAGCGCGCTTATTCGCTACCGCGACGGGCGTTTTACCGTTTTCACACAACAGGACGGCGCGCCGCCCGGCTGGACGAAAGATTTGTTTACGGATAGCGCGGGAAGACTTTGGCTAACGGATTCGACAGCCGGAGCGTGGCGGCTCGACGACACGAACGCCGACCGCTTGCAATTCGTCAAATACACAACCGCCGAAGGGCTTTCAAGCAACGATGCGTTGTGCGTCACAGAAGACCGATTCGGACGAATTTACACTGGCACGGGGCGCGGGCTTAACCGCTTGAATCCGGCGTCTGGACAAATCGAAAGTTTCACGACCGCCGACGGTTTGCCGAGCGCCTACGTCGAAATCGCTTATCGTGACCGCGCGGGAGCGCTGTGGTTTTCGACGATTAACGGGCTGGCGCGTTTTACGCCCGAACCGGAACGAGTCAGAAAACCGCCGATTGTTTTAATCACCGGCTTGCGCGTTGCCGGAGTCGCCCAAAAAATTTCGTTTATGGGCGAAACCGAAGCGCCGCATTTAAATCTAGATTCGAGCCAAAAACAAATCAGTGTTGACTTTATCGGCTTGGGCGCGACGCTCGGCGAGAAATTAAAATACGAATATCGCTTCGGAAATTCCGATTGGACGTCGACGACCGAGCGCACCGTAAATTTCGACAATCTTTCGAGCGGCGATTATCAATTTGAAGTTCGCGTCGACACCGCCGACCGAATTTACAGCCAAAAGCCGTCAACCGTTTCTTTCAAAATCGCCGCACCGTTCTGGCAAAATCCATTGTTCGTCATTTCGCTGTTCGCGCTCGCGGCGGCGGCGATTTATTTTTTCTACCGATTCCGTTTGCAGCGCCTTTTGGAAATGGAGCGCATCGGAACGCGCATCGCTGGAGATTTGCACGACGACATCGGCGCGGGGCTTTCGCGTATCGCAATTTTAAGCGAAGTCGCCAGCCATCAGGCAAATCAGCACGGCGACACGCAAGTGACGGAAAAACTGTCTGTAATTGCCGGAGTTTCGCGCGAATTGGTTGATTCGATGAGCAACATCGTTTGGGTCATTAATCCGAACCGCGACCAATTAAGCGATTTGACGCAGCGAATGCGGCGCTTTGCCAGCGACGTTTTGACGGCGCGCGATATTGAATTTAACTTCAGCGTTCCCGAAGCCGACCACGATTTGCAAATCGGAGCTGATGTGCGCCGCCACTTGCTCTTGATTTTCAAAGAGTGCGTCAACAACATCGTCCGTCATTCCAAATGCACCAAAGCCGACATCGAATTAAAAATCGAAGGCAAATGGCTCGGCTTGCGAATATCCGACGACGGCAACGGGTTTGATACGCTGCAAACGAGCGGCGGCAACGGATTGGCGAATATGCGCCTGCGCGCCGAGAAAATCGGCGGCAAAATTCGCATCGTTACGAATGCCGAAAGCGGAACGACCGTCTCGTTGACGACGACGCTCGCTGCGGATTTCAAGCGGCGCAACGGTCATCTTCGCTGATATTGACGTTGATGCCCGTCTGTTTAGACGGTGACAAACGCACCGCTTTCGGGTAAATACATTAGGTTAAGCGAGTTTGAAATTTACACGCAAACAAGAAGAGTAAGTTAAATCTGATTTATACTTAAGCGCTGATTCAGACCACGATTCGTTGGTCGAGAAAATTATGAACGTCTCCACCGAAGCCGGCGTTTCCGCGCTGCTTCCGAGCGTAATTAAAGTAGCGATTATCGAAGACCTGCGCGACATCCGCGACGGTTTGGCGGCGATGCTCAAATTCACCGACGGTTACGCCTGCGCGGGCAGTTTTCGCTCAATGGAAGAAGCGCTGCACAGAATCGGCGGGGATTTGCCGGATGTCGTTCTCGTGGACATCGGACTTCCGGGAATGTGCGGCATCGAGTGCATCAAACTTTTGAAAGAGCGCTATCCCGAACTGCTTCTGCTGATGCTGACGGTTTACGACGACGACGAGCATATCTTTGATGCGCTGTGCGCCGGAGCAAACGGCTATCTGCTGAAAAAGACCGCGCCGACGCGCCTTTTTGCCAGCCTTCAGGATGCGATAACGGGCGGCGCGCCGATGTCGCCGGAAGTTGCGCGGCGGGTCATCCGGCTCTTTCGAGAAATTCGCCCGCCCGAACGCGCCGATTATCAATTAACGCCGCACGAAACGGGGCTTTTAAAGCTGCTCGTCGAAGGACACAATTATAAAACGGCGGCGGTTGAAGTCGGCGTCAGTGTTACTACAATCGCCTTTCATATGCGTAATATCTACTCGAAACTGCAAGTTCATTCCAAATCCGAAGCGGTCGCCAAAGCGCTCCGCAACCGACTTGTCTGAAGCAGAAAGCAATTGATAGCAGACGCCGCGCGTTTCTCAGGTCTTACTGCTAATCTCACGCCCCGTCTTTCGATTTCCTATTACAAACCTATCTGTATAGACGGTGACAATAAATCTCCAATCGAGATATTTATTAGACTTGAAAATTATTTAGCCTTTTTTTGCTTTCTCGTCGCTTTAATGTTTGAAAGCAGAAATTAGACTCGATAAGAAGACTGATTTTTGGCAATAAACTTTCAGACCGGCAGTTCGGACTGCAAGGTGATGTTCCCGCTCCGGCTGATTATGGCGGCGACGGGCGAGCCGGTATAGCGGTGTTTCACCCGACGGGCGGCAATTGGTATGAGCAGAGAACGACGCAAGGTTTCAGTGCTGTTTTGTTCGGCGCAAGCGGCGACAAACACGCGCCGAGCGCTTTTACTCCATAAACAATTTAATCCGGTAAGCAATACTTCCACTTAAGTAAGATTGCTCGCCGGATTATCAAATCTAAAAAATATCAAACTTAAAAACGGAAGGAGAAATTATGTTCAAGAAATATTTGTCACTGGCATTAGTAATTTTGGTCATTAACCTGGCTTTCGGCACAACCGCTTTTGCCAGCACCAAAAAAGAAAAAGAAGCAAGATTTGCCGCAAAGGTAAAAAACGAAATCGCAAAACTCGGAACCGGAACCGATGCACGGGTTGAGGTCAAATTGCGAGACAAAACAAAGCTGAAAGGCTATATCAGTCAAATCAACGAAAACAGCTTTGTCATAGTGCCGGATAATGCAAACACACCGACTGAAGTTCCTTATTCGCAAACAAAACAAGTCAATGGCAACAATCTTTCGACAGGCGCTAAGATTGCCATCGGGGTTGCGATTGGGGTAGCTGCGTTTTTTCTAGTGACATACATAATCTTTAAAAATTCAGACTTAGGAGGCTTCTAACACACCGTTAATCACGGAACAAAGGAGTTCGGTGTCGGAGTTATTGTCGAAGCACTGTTATTACTCCCGTGAGTATTTCGACCTTAATTTCATATTCGCCATTGATATTTGTCCTACACATCAGAGTAGTTACGTCGCTCGTCTGTTTGCTGTAAAAAGAGATTCGACTTTGTAAACAATTTTGAAATTTCGAACTAATCTCTTTGCTTATTCTGATGTCTCAATAAAAATAATCCGGCGAGCTTAGCAGCCGGCAATTAAAACAATTTAACTTGGAGGTACTCTTTATGAAAATCTTTTCAATCTTTTTCTTATTTTTATTCAGCATAGCTGCAACCGAAACCTTTGCCGTAGATTTTACGGTTAATCTAACTACCGACCAGCACGACGCAAGCACGACAGACGGCGCGTGCGATATTGATTTGGCAGCCGCAGGCGAGCAATGCACAGCCGCTTTTCTGACAACTGCCGTTCTCTTTTCGACAGTCATTCCGGCGACTCCGGCTTTCCCGCCTAATCGAATCGCCATTTTCAGTTTCAACAAAATCCCCTGATTCGGTAAAATCAATAATATCGCCAATGACTGGGTTTTGCTGAAACATTTTCGCCTTTGCATTTCAGTTTTGGCATACTGTAAAAACACTGCTCGAAGGAAAGCGTTTGAAAATTTGCAGAATAAGGTTTATAAACGTATTTAGCCTTTTTGACGAAAAACCCCTTCAAACGAGCAATACAATAATGATACGAAAATTAATTCAAAAATTTACTCGGTCAATGTCTGAACGCATCGTTCCGGTTCGTTATAAATTCCAAGTTCCGATAAAAATCTGGTTTGAGCCGGAAAACAAAACGGGCAAACTGCAAATGCCGGCGGAAAATCTTTTCGTTTGGGGCAAAACACAGGATTTGAGCCGTTCGGGAATCGGCTTTACCGTTCCTTTGATTCGAATACGCGAAAATTATCTGGTCGGCAGCGGACGCCCGCTCAACGCGGAACTGGATTTGCCGAACGGAAAAGTGCGGATGCAGATTGTCGGTAAAAGATATGAGCAAATAACCGAACCTGTATCGAAGTATTTGATAGGCGCAGCCATTTCCGATATTACGCCGGAAAATCAGGAAATTTACGAACACTTTTTGCAATACGGCAAAAAGGGCAAAGCGGGCGGTTTGGAATTAGGAGTTGATAAAGGTTAAGAAGATGGAAAATGTTCATTGAAAAATTTTCCGTTTTGCATTTTCAATTATTTTAAGGATTGCAGGACTAGTAAAAGCGTGAGTAAAATCTTGCGCTTTTTGTTTTTTGCGGCTTTTTTGTGTTTTAATTTTCGATATGAAAGAAACGGTCGGCATCGGAATTATTGGAACCGGTTTTGCGCGCCGCGTGCAGATTCCGGCGTTTTTGGAATGTGAAGCGGCGGAAATCGTATCGGTCGCCAGCGGACGCCGTGAAAATGCGGAACAGACGGCACGGGAATTTAATATCAAACATTTTACGGACGATTGGCGCGAAACCGTCGAACGCGAAGACGTTGATTTGGTTTGCATCACGACACCGCCCGATACGCATTTTGAAATGACGCTTTTCGCGCTTGAGCGTAACCGGCACGTTTTGTGCGAAAAACCGATGACGATGAACGTTGCCGAAGCGCGTCGGATGACGGAAAAAGCCGCAGAAAAAAATGTTCTCGCGCTGATTGACCACGAATTGCGTTTTCAAAACGGAAGACAAAAAGCATTTGAAATTTTAAGAAGCGGCGACATCGGCAAAATCATTCACGCCAAATATAATTTTCGCAATGCTTCGCGCGGCAACCTGGATTTGCCCTGGAATTGGTGGAGCGACCGGGCGCTCGGCGGGGGCGCGCTGGGCGCAATCGGCTCGCACGTTATTGATTCGTTCCGCTGGTTTTTGGGCGCGGAAATATCGAGCGTTTTCTGCCAACTGCAAACGCACGTCAAACGCCGCAAAGACGAAAAATCAGGCGGAACGCGAGCCGTTACAAGCGACGATGAAGCAAATATGATTTTGCGTTTTGCGAACGGCGATTTGACCGAAGACGCGACGGGAATTGTTTCGGTTTCGATGGTCGAGCGTCCGAAATACGAAAATCTGATAGAATTTTTCGGCACAAAAGGCGCGCTGCGCGTCGGTTATCGCGGCGAATTTTTTCTGGCAACAGACGGCGAAAACGATTGGCGCGAAATAGAAGTCGAATTCGACAAGCCCGTTAAAGGCGTCGGCGATACAGGCTTTTCACGCGGTTTTACAGCATTTGCGCCAAAAATTATTAAAGCGATTTTAGCAGGGAAATCGGAAATCAAACACGCGGCGACATTTGCCGACGGAATGAAAGTGCAGGAAGTTTTAGACGCGGCACACGAATCGAATAAAACGGGTGCGATTGTGAAGATTTAGGACAATGATTGGAATAATGATGAATGATGAATGATGAATTAAAGAATTGTCTTACATTCATCATTCACCATTCACCGTTCACCATTACTTCATATATTTGTCGAGAAAATCGGCGACGAGCGGGTAAAGTTCGAGCCGGTTTTTTAGTTTCGAGATGCCGTGACCTTCGTCGTCGAAAAGTTTATATTCGACTTTCGCGCCGCGTTTTTTCAGTGCTGCGACGATTTGTTCGGCTTCGGTATAGGGAACGCGCGGGTCGTTTTTCCCTTGAATGACAAAAAGCGGCGCGCGGATTCTGTCAACTTTAGCGAGCGGCGAAATTTGGCGCAGAAAATCTAAATCTCTATCTAATCTTCCGTATTCGACTTCGCGCTGGCGGCGGCGATAACCGGATGTGTTTTTCAGAAAACTTTCCCAATTGGCAATTCCAACTGTATCGACAGCAGCCGCCCAAAGGTCTGGATAAAGCGTAACCGCCGCGAGTGTCATATAACCGCCGTAGCTGCCGCCCATCACGGCGATTCGTTTTGGGTCTGCAATACCCTCTTTTTTCAGCCACTCTGCTGCGTAAGCTAAATCTTTAACTGAATCTTCGCGTTTGCGAACGTCGTCCAGATGCGTAAAAGTTTTGCCGTAGCCGGTCGAGCCGCGCACGTTCGTTGCGAGAATTGCGTAACCGCGCGAAAGATAATACTGATAAAGCGGATTAAATCCGGGACGCTCTTGTCCTTCGGGACCGCCGTGAACACTGACAATGACCGGAACTTGAGGCATTTGTGAGGGTGCAATACCGTATTTATCTTTAATCCCCAAAGTTTTATCCGAAACGTAAAACCAAGCCGGAATCTCGCGTCCGTCAAAAGTTTTATATTTAATCAATTGCGGTTCGACAAAAGAGGTTGACGGAATGCCGGAGCGCGAGCTTTTTGTAACCTGCATTAACTGTTTCGAGCGCAAATCATAAGTCCAAATGTCCGCATTGTATTTTGCACTCGAAAATGTAAAAGCCAATTTGTTTCCGTCTTTTGAAAAATCCAAACCGCCGAGGATGCCCTGCGCGGGGAGTCTTACGGCTTGCGATTTTCTGCCGCTGTTTTTCGCGTCAACGATGTAAAGCTCGCTGAAACCGTCGCGGTTAATCGTGTAAGCGAAAGTTCTGCCGTCGTCGGAAAGCGCGCCCGCGTCCAAATCCCAGTTCGTGCTGTCGAGAAACTCAATCCGTTTCGTCGTCAAATTCATTCGCGCCAGATTGCCGAACTCGCGCTTGTCGTTTGAGCCGAGAAGAATCGCGTTGTCGTCCAAAAAGTCAACGACTTCAAACTGCGCCGAGCCTTCGTGCGGCGTCAGCAACGTTTCCCGTTTCGTGCGCGTGTCGAGCAAATACAAATTGTTGTCTAAACCTAATTCCGTGCCGGAACGCGAAACGATAATTTTCGAGCCGTCTCGTGATGCGGCGGCGAAATCGTTGTTGCCGTTTTGTTGAAAAAGAAGCGTTTCTCTGCCGCTTGCAGCGTCCATAGCATAAACGTCGAAAAAGTTTTTGTCGCGTTTATTCGAGGTGTAATAAATTCTTGTTCCATCGTCGGAAAAATCGCCGAAATTGTAGCGCGTTTTCGGGTCATTTGTTAATTGCCTGATTTCCGAGCCGTCGTTCGACATCCAGAAAAACTGCGTGTTTTCGTCGCCGCCGCGCGCTTTGCCGAAAACCAAACCGTTGCCGCTCGGCGACCATTCGATAAATCCGACGTTGTCTTGATACGCCGTGATTTGTTCGGGATAACCGCCTGCAGCATCCATCATCCAAACCTGCGAAGTTCCAGTGATGTTGGTTAAAAAAGCGAGCCGTTTGCCGTCGGTCGAAAGTGTCGGTGACGAAGCCGAGCGAATGTTCAGGTAACGCTCGATTGAGTAATTCTGTGCCGGAACGGACGCGCAAAAAACGCACAAAACAAAAAACGTCAAGAAAAACTTTTTCATAATCTTTTCTCCCGGATAAAAATGTGGATAACAAAACCTTTGTTTCATTATCCACTATCGGTTTCGAGTTTTCCACTAAATTTCTACAAATTAATCTTCTCGTTCTCACCGCCGTTGGCGCGTTTGCCCGTTGCAATCGCTTTAACGAAACCGGCAATTTGTACCAGCGTCGAGGAAGGCGAATCCCAATATTCGGCTTGTTCGGCGGTAACTCTGAGCAGACAGATGTCCGGCTGGTCTAAACCGTCCGGAAACCACGCTTTGAGAATCGGATTCCAAAGCTCTTCCATTTTTGCGCGGTCATGGACGATTTCCGCCGTTCCCGAAACCGAAACGTAAACGTTATCGTCCGGGTTCGCATAAGCCAAATTAACGCGGTTGTCGCGCTCGATTTCTTCGGTTTTGTGCGTTCTGTCACTCGTGAAAAACCACAAATCGCCGTCGAATTCCGCCTTTTGCGTTGACATCGGACGCGAGCGCAAAACGCCGTCCGTATCAATCGTCGTCAGCATTGCAAAGTCAATGTCTTCGATTAAATCATTTAATTTTTCTAGCGCTTCCGCGCGTGTTTTATTATTTTCCATTTTCTCTTAAAACTTTCTTGTAAATAGATTTTGAGGTTTCTAAAAACAAACCGTCAATATTCGAATCATACAATCCAATATCCAAAATCTAAAATTCAAAATCAAGATGTGTGGTCGTGAACAATTAGCCAGCCGTCTTTAAATTTTCTAAAAATCAAAGTAAATTTCCCGTGCGGATTGTCCTTTTCGCGTGCCAGCGACCAATTTCCCAAAACGACTGCTGCGTCTTTTGACAAAACTTCGATTTCCAAATCCGAAAAGGTCAAAACGCCCATTTTCGCGCGCGAATCGTAGCTTTTTTTATAGCGTTCAATCGTCGGCTGCCAGCCGCGTGTCACGTTTGCGCCGGAGACGAAAACAAGCTGCGGCGAGTTCCAATAACCTTGCATAAAACCGTCAATATCACCGCGATTCCACGCCGCCGTCTGCAGATTCATCGCCGTGCGTATTCGGTCTTCAGATTTCATTTTTTGTTTTTCCGTCTGAGCCAAACCTGCAGCCGCCAATACGAAAACGAGCGCTAAACTCAAAAATATATTTTTCATAATGAAAATAAAATAACACGCTTTTCCGATTTGCAAAAAATCTTTCGTTTGCAAATGTTTTGTGTTTCAATAAACAAAAAATTAAAATTTTATTCGCGGCAAACATTATGACAAACCTGAGAAAACCTAAACTTTTTTGCTGTTTTGTATAGACACTTTTTCTGTTCGGCGCAATTTTTTGCAAAACATTTTTGTCTGTTGACGTTCTGGCAAACGGCGGCGCAAAGCCGAATGAAAAGCCTTCGGTTGATTCGATTGAAAAATTTGACCGGGCGATTCAGCAAAGGTTTTTAACCGAACCGGGCTTTGGCATCACTCGCATTGCGCCGCCGAATCCGCATCTGAACAATTTTTATCCAAAAGAAGGTGATGAGAAAACGAGCGTTGAAAATTTTGAAAAAGACGGCTGGAAAACCGCTGTGTATCTTTACGGACGCAGAATAGAAAAACAGTCGAACGAAAAAAGCGGCAAGGCTAAGTTTTATATTTCAAACCGCACGTTTAATCCAATGGCGATAACGAAAAATGTAAAAGCGGAGAAGTTGACAAAACCGGCTTACCTGCTTGACGAGGTGGACAATGCTTTTCAAAGATTTCAAAGCGCTGACACTTACGAATTCGACGCCCGAAAATGGGCTTATGTCGCAAAACCCGTACGCGCGCGGCAATCTTGTCTTAAATGCCATACCGATTACATAATGATTTCGCCAATCGGCGAAAAGCCTTACAAATACAGAAAGCGACGAGTCGGCGATGCTATCGACGTTTTGATTTACGGCTTTGAAAAGGGAAAATAAATTAGGGAAAGCAGTTTGTAAATTTTTGACTGTTTGTAATTTATGAATTTAGTTTCTCAAGAAATTGCATTTAAAAATAAGAAAGTGTCTTCCGGCTATTGCCCGAAGACACTTTTTTTAATTTCGGTAATTAGACGGCAATTACCAACGGCTTCCACCGCCGCCGCCACCGCCGTTTCGGTTTCCACCGCCGCCACCGCCGTAGCCGCCGCGTCCACCGCCGCCTCCGCCACGTCCGCCACCGCCTCCGTAGCCGCCGCGACCGCCGCCGCCTCCGCCGCCAGTGCGATTTTCACGCGGCTTGGCTTCATTGACGGTAAGTTGACGACCGCCGACTTCTTTGCCGTTTAGTTGTTCGATAGCGTTTTGTCCGCTTTCGTTTGACGAAAGCTCGACAAAACCGAAACCGCGCGAGCGTCCCGTATCGCGGTCTTCGACAACCGTTGCCGATTCCACCGTGCCGTATTCACCAAAAATTTGTTCCAAATCTGAGTTTGTCGTGTCGAAGGAAAGATTTCCTACATAAAGTTTCATTGACATAATAATATTTTACCTTTTCCCGATAGTGTGGGAATGAAGAGAAGCGTCGAATCGAATTTTGACTTCGGAGAAACGGTTGCCAACGAAGAGTCGTATTTCGGATGCTCAAACAAAGAGCGGCTTCTGCAATTATGAACCAGCCTGCTCTCGAACTATCTAAACGCCGCCATCTAAAATTCGTCTTGGACGGGCGCATCACCGTTGATGCGCGAGAGAAGGATTATCAGCGTCTATAATGCACTGCTTATTGATTTTTTGCAAACACAGCCGTTTGACATTCGCGCCAATTAGTTATAAATCATATTTGATTTTTTATTCCCGAATAAGCAAATACAAATGAACAAAGTCGAATGGAAATTTGCCGAACAAAGAATCTTCGCATATATCTTTTGGCTGGCAGCAATCCTCTGCTTATCTTCCGTCGCTGCAAATGCACAACAAACCAACCGTTTAACCGCCGATAAAACTTCCTCGGCAACAAGTCATCAATCTTCTGACGAAGAGGAAGAAGAATTTATCGAACCGAGCCGTCCGAATGTTGCTAATTCCGCCGAATTTCAAAAACCCGGCGTGCTGCAAATCGAATACGGTTACGACGGAAACTTTCGCGGCGAAGATTTTCGCTCGCAGCAGAGCGCGCCTTTAACTTTGAGGTTTGCCGCGAGCAAACGAGTTCTTTTTGATTTCAGCATTGATACGGTCGTCTCCGAAGTGGACGAGATGCGAAAGCGTGAAACCGGTGTCGGCGACACGCGGGTCGGCGTTCAAATACTTGCGATTTCCGACACCGAAAAACATCCGGCGCTTGCTTTTGCTTATTACGTGAAAGCGCCGACGGCGAGCAGCGAAAAGGAACTCGGAACCGGTCGCACAGACCATAAAATCGTCGCGCTTTTGAGCAAAAAAGTCGGCGAAACAGACATTGATTTTAATGTCGCTTATCTCAATGTCGGGCGCGAAGAAAACGACCGGCGGGCAAGCGGCGGACAAGCGGCGTTATCTTTTACGCGTGAGTTCAAAAACAATTTCGGCGTGATTGGCGAAATCGCCGGACAAAGTGAAGACGACGTTTTGCCGCGCGGCGTTTTTGCCCTTGGCGCGGCTACTTACAAATTCAACAAGCACGTGCAGTTTGACGCCGGTATGCGCTTTGGTCTTAACCGGCAAGCGCCGCGCGTCGGAGTTTTTGCCGGAATTACGGTCGGCGTCGCCGATTTGTTTAAGAAAAAATAACAATTTTCGATTTCGGTTAAAATGCTTTTGCACTCTTTTTTTACAGGAGAAATTTATGCGCCGCATATTTCGTGAAAACGGTCTTTCGATTGTGTTGTTCAGCATATTCTTTTTTTCGCTGGTCGGTCAGTATTTTACGGGTTTTAATGAATACAATAATGACCAGCGAGACCACGGGCAGCCGACTGTCGATTACGTCGAGTATTTCGGCACGGGACATTTTATCGAAGCGGTTTTCGAGAATTGGGAAAGCGAATTTTTGCAAATGGCGGCGTATGTTTTGTTCACTATTTTTCTGTTTCAAAAAGGCTCGTCTGAGTCCAAAACGCCCGACGCGCTTGACCGCGTTGACTTAATTCCCGAAGATTCAAAACACGACAAAAACGCGCCATTTCCGGTCAGGCGCGGCGGCTTATGGTTGAAACTTTATCAAAACTCTTTGAGTATCGCGCTGCTTTCACTGTTTGCACTCTCTTTTGCTCTGCACGCTGTCGGCGGCGCGAAAGAATATAACGAAGACCAATCCGCGCACGGCTCCTCGGAAAAAGTGTCTGCGGTAGAATACGTCGGCACGTCGCGTTTTTGGTTTGAATCGTTTCAAAATTGGCAGAGCGAATTTCTCTCGATGGGAATGATGGTAGTATTATCAATCTTTCTGCGGCAGAAAGGCTCGCCCGAATCCAAACCGGTTGACAGCGCACACAGTGATACCGGAAATAGTTGATAAGCAGGAATGAGTTTTGAGTGTAATGTGAATATAATAATCAGTATATTCAATGAGTTTTGACATTATTTTTTTAGAGCAAGGAGAAAAATTCGGAATGGGTGATACAACGGTTACGAAAGTTGATTCGAGCAGTTCGCCGCTCGGCAAATTAGGACAAAAATATTTAGCGTCGGGCAAATCTCTGGCGATGCGTCTGTGGGAAAACGAGCAGCCCGCACAGGCAAAGGAACACCAAACGCGCGATTACGAAACGGTCGGTTATGTGATAAAAGGACGCGCCGAACTGCATCTGGAAGGTCAAATGGTTCTGCTGGAAAAAGGTGATTCGTGGGTTGTGCCGCGCGGCGCATCGCACACTTACAAAATTTTGGACTCTTTTACGGCGGTCGAAGCGACGCATCCGCCCGCACACATTCACGGACGCGACGAGGAGTAATTTTAACCGTTGAATGCGGAACGATGAATAAAATCAATCGTCTTTCCGTTTATCATTCATCCTTCCGCATTCGTCATTATTTTATATGCCAGATTGTAAACATTACGGCGGAATTTCAAGAAAAGAACTCGCCAAACTGCGGCGGGATTTGGCGGCGGAAGGCATCAATGTTCCCGAAGGCGACGATGTAGAAGTCAAAGGTCCTTATGGTATCGAGCTTCGCGCTGCATACAACGAAGCCAAAGAAACCTTGAAAATCTGCATTACCAGAAAGCCTTTTTACATTCCCGAATCAGAAGTTTGGAAAATAGTCGACACCGGCACGAGTCCTTATGTCGGGTAAAAATGAATTTTCAAAAGTCTCTGCGGTAAGATTTTCGTTGTCACCCTATGCTCGCCTTCTTCGTTTACGAACTTCTTATCCGCAAGATTGGATGCGAAATGAACAATTCGGTTTTTGTAAAAACGCTTTTGTGACATTCGCACAGAATTATTTCGGCTCGCCTACAATAATGTCCAAACAAACTTAACCAAAGTAACCGCCTTTCACATCTTTGAAAATAACCTGCGCCGTGTTGTAACCAGACGCGGCAGAGAACTCTTTCGTTAAAAATCTCCTATTGCGCTTTCTTCAAATTTTATTTTTCAAAGATAAAAAAACCTTGCTATAAAAACAATTTCGGTGTAAAGTCCAATCCATAAATTAATACGATAGTTCTTTCAGTAGTCTTTAATTTCAACCCCAACCGTTTAGATTCCAGCTCTCTTAACCAAACAAGAGGCTAGGAAAATTTTGCAGGAAAAAACCGGAAGGCTAAATGTTTTAGCTCTTCTACTAACACTTTTGGCTTTTGCCGCAACTGCTGTTGTTGCGCAAAACGGCAGATTACAAACAAAAGGGTATCAAGTTAAATCTAAAAGTTTAGAACGAGCTTTTGAGAAGGCGGCTGTCGAATTCGGCGTTCCAAGCGAATTGTTAAAAACAATCGCGTACTCAGAAACTCATTTTGACAATCACAAAGGCGAACCAAGTATAGATAACGGCTACGGTGTAATGCACTTAGCCGACAACAACGAAAATCAATCGCTTAATCGCGCTGCCGCGATACTTCAAGTTCCGGCAGACATTTTGAAAAAAGACGATTGGCAAAACATCAGAGGCGGCACGGCGATTTTGCGCGAGTATGCCAATCAAGAAGGCTTAACTACCGCCGATCGTAAAAATATCGAGGCGTGATATCCGGTTGTTGCTCTTTATACCAACGCCTCAAGTCAATCATTAGCAAAATTTTACGCCGATGAAATTTACAAACTTTTGCAATCCGGTTTTAGCGGAACAACTCCAAATGGCGAAGTAATTATCGTCGTTGCCATAGATGTCAAGCCGGAATGCGGAGAGCTCGAAGGTGACGTGGCATCAAGAATAGAGTAAGGAGATAACCTATGTAAGTGCCGGAAGGGGATAACGCGAAGTCGACCTCGAACGTCGCTCGATAGCACCTCGTAGATGGTCAGTGTCGATCGGAACCGGAGGGAACATTCCAGCAGGGAGTCGAACAGTGAGGTAGCAGAGAAAATCTGCTTGGGTTCATAACGATAAAGTCAGAAAGGGAGGATGTATGATGTATAAAGTCAGAAAGGGAGGATGTATGATGTATAAAGTCAGAAAAGGAGGATGTATGATGTTAAGCTTGGAGAAAATGTCAATCGTTGCATTGCTGTGGTTCATGTTGGTCGGCGTCGGGATGACGGCTCCGGCATATGGTCAGAAAGTATTACAACCCGGCCCGCTGAAGGGGGAGTCCACAAAGATCGACCGCTGGTTTGCGAAGGCGTCGGCGGAGTTCGACGTTCCGGTCTCGATACTCCAGGCGATCGGCTATGCCGAGAGCCGCTGGAAGCAAATCATTCCGGATGTAGAGCACGCCGAAGGTGAAGGAGTCGAACCGGCTGCTCACCATGGCCCGCCACCGGCGTACGGTGTCATGGGGCTGCGCGACGACGCACTCTTCGGCTATTCGCTCCGAAATGCCGCTGCGTTGATCGGGAGAACACCGGATGAACTGAAGGAAAGCGCTGCGTTAAATATCCGCGGCGCGGCGGCACTCCTTCATTATCTCAGCGGTGGCGCGACCCGCGCCACTCCGCTCGAATTATGGGAACCGGCTGTGGCGATCTACAGCGGAATCTCCGATCGCGAAATCGCCCAGATGTATACGTATGAGGTTTTCAATGCAATTCGCAGCGGCCGCGCGAGTGAAAATTACCGCATCCGTCAGGAGGAGATCCAACTCGAGAAGCTTTATGGTTTGGAACCCCTCAAGCTTCTCTCCGCCCCTCGGCGCACCATCGATGTCCCCAATTCCACTAACTCACTCCAATCTACGGACTACGGTCCGGCGCTCTGGAATCCGGCAGCGAGTTGTAACTACACGGCGGGCCGGACTATGGCCGTCACGCACGTGACGATTCATACGACCGAAGGTTCGTATACCGGCACGATCAACTGGTTTAAGAACTGCGCTTCGAGTGTCAGCGCCCATTATGTAATCCGTTCGTCCGACGGACAGATCACGCAGATGGTGCGGGAGGCAGATAAGGCGTATCATGTCGGAACCTCCAACGGATACACCGTCGGCATTGAGCATGAAGGCTACGTGAGCAATCCCGGCGCTTGGTACACGGACGCGATGTATAACGCCTCGGCTCTTCTGTCGCGAGATATTCTGGACTCGCGCGGACTGGCCCGTAAGGTATTCAACGGTCTGCCGTACTGGAACTCGAAGCCAGACGACAGCCTGTACAATGTGAAGGGTCACATTAATTACGCCAATCAGTCGCATACAGATCCCGGCTCAGGCTGGAACTGGACCAGATATCGCGACCTGGTGAATCCACCGAGCACCGCTTGGGAAACGATTGTTGACAATGCAACCAGCGGCGGATTCTCCGCCAGTTCAAATTGGGCAACTTCAAGTTACAACAGCCAAAGATACGGAGCGGATTATCGTTATGCCAGCCCGCAAGCCGTGAGCGACGCAGCGTGGTTTTCGGCAAACATTCCTTCGGCGGGAAATTATCAGATTTATGTTTGGTATCCCGCGAATTCCAGTTATAACTCGTCAACACCCTTTGTCGTAGCGACTTCAAGCGGTAGTCAATCAGTACAGGTCAATCAGCAGGTGAACGGCGGCACATGGGTCAGCATCGGTACGTTTAACTTGAATGCCGGTGACTATAATGTCGTCGGAGTGAGCCGCTGGACATCTACGGCGGGATACGTTATTGCGGACGCTGTAAAAATCGTTCGGCGATAAATCAATCACCGCTCTTCGGAAATACATCGGGGACGGCAATTTGCATAATTGCCGTCCCCGATTCATTAATCTTTGCTTTTGCTTAACTTTTTGAGGAGGAATTTTCTATGCAGCGATTTTGTTGTTTGCACAAACAAATACTGGCTTTGCTTGTCTTTAGCGCCGCCTTAATGTTCGGAACATCGGTGAATGCACAAAAAGGCAATTTGTCCTGGCGCGAGGACTTATCGGCTATCGGCGGTGATGTTCACAACGTTATGAACACGCCGGACGGATTGACGCTCGGCGATGAGGGAACGCGCCAAAGCGTTTACGGAATACAGCGCAGTTATGGAGTTTATACTTTGCCGATTCGCACGTTTAATCGTTCGGTAAATCGCCTGCGTCCGACGCTTAAAGCCGAACTGCCTGCCGGAGCCGAAGCCCTCGTCGAAGTTCGCGTGAGAACAATCGGCGGTTCATGGTCAGAGTGGTTCGCGGCGACGGCGGACGCGCCTGCCTTGCTGCCGCAGTCAGGCTCTGAAGTTCAGGCGCGCCTTACTTTGATTGACGACGGTTATGGCGATAAGCCGATTGTCAAAGGGCTGCGATTTGTCGCCGACACTGTTGATGCCGCGCCCGACAAAACCCTTCAGGCGCAGGCATCCGCCTCGCTCACTTACACAATCTTTGCGACCCGCGAAGGTTTGGTCGGTGGAACTACCGCCAACGGGCATATTATCAAAACAAACGACCGCTTCGTCGCCCTGCCTTCGCGCCGCGCTCTTTCATCCAACGGCGGCACGGAATATTCGGTGCGTTTGTATTATCCAAAAACCGGCAAGACCGCGACCGTTCCGGTCTGGGATGTCGGACCCTGGAACACGCACGACGACTACTGGAATGCGTCAACAATCCGCGAAATGTGGCGCGACTTGCCGCAGGGCAAGCCCGAAGCGCGAGCCGCCAAACTCGAAGGATACAACGGCGGCAAGGATGAGTTCGGGCGCACGGTAGTGCTTCCCAACGGAATTGATATTGCCGACGGAACATTCTGGTATGACCTCGGAATGACGGACAACGATTGGGTGGAGGTTACGTATCTTTGGACGACTGGCGACACAACTTGGGAAACGATTGTCGATAACGAAACCACCGGGCGTTTTGCAGCAAGCGCAAACTGGAATACGTCGAGCTACAGCAGCCAGCGTTACGGCACAAATTATCGTTACGCAACGCCGCAAGCGGTCAGCGATACCGCTTGGTTTAAAGTCAGCATTCCCGCCGTTGCCAATTACGAAGTTTATGTTTGGTATCCGGCAAGCACCGGCTACAATTCTTCGACGCCCTTTATCGTTGCGACTTCAAGTGGCAATCAAACGGTGCGCGTCAACCAGCAAATCAACGGCGGCACGTGGGTCAGTCTCGGAATTTTCAATCTAAATGCGGGCGATTACAACGCGGTTGGGGTGAGTCGTTGGACATCTACAGCGGGCTACGTCATTGCCGATGCGGTGAGAATTGTCAGAAGGTAGCTTAATTCCATCAGATGAACTGAAAGGAGCAACTGCTTTCACAGTTGCTCCTTTATTTGCGAGCGAACAGGTTTGTCATTTGTCACAAACTCATTGGATAAAAATATTGTAGATGCGATATTCCGAAAGCAATGTCTGTAAGCAAAAAATACATTTATTTTTATCGCAACCAATTTTCTTTCACATCTTTCAAAATAACTTGCGCCGCCTTTGCGTCCTGAAGCGGAATAAACTCCAAAAATTAAAATGTAAATCAGCTTGATAATATTTAAAGCAAAAAATAAAAGCCTTCGGTATATGCCGAAGGCTTTTTTCTCAAACATCGTAAATGTTCAAAAATTTACCAGCGCGAACCGCCGCCGCCGCCGCCGCCGTAACCACCGCCGCCACCGCCGCGATTTCCGCCGCCGCCGTAGCCGCCGCGTCCACCACCGCCACCGCCGCCGCTGTTTTCACGGGGTTTGGCTTCATTGACGGTTAATGCACGACCATCAATTTCTTTGCCGTTAAGCGTTGCGATAGCGTTATCCGCTTCTTCTTTGCTGGACATTTCGACGAATCCGAAGCCGCGCGAGCGACCCGTTTCGCGGTCTTCAATAATATTTGTTGATTCGACCGTGCCGATTTCGCCAAACATTTTTTCTAAATCTTCAGTTGATGTGTTGAAGGAAAGATTTCCTACATAAAGTTTCATTGACATAATAATATTTTACCTTTTCCCTATAGTGGGAATTTCAAAAGAAGTGTCGAATCGGATTGGTCTTTAGGACTGATTTAACGCCTGCGGAAGAATCTGGGTTTCGGATGCTCGTAAAACTTCAGGAGCGACTTCTATAACTATAAACAAACCTACTCTCGAACTATCCAAAAACCATTTTGACGAGCGCATCAAAAAATGACGCAAGAGAAGGATTAACGCTTTTTATGATGCACTATTTGCCGAATAGTTGCAAATTAAGTATTCGCTTTGCCTGAAACGCTTGAAATAATTTGTTACCGGCTAGTTACGGAAGTTTTGCGTAACCATTAGCCCGCGCTTGCCGCCGTCAAGAATCCCGATGCCGACGCGCCCGTATTTTGAACGTAAAATGTTGGCGCGATGTCCCGGCGAATTCATCAATCCTGTGTGCGCTATTTGCAGCGACGGCGCGAGCGCAAGATTTTCTCCGGCGGTTCCGTATCGAATTTTAGATTCGCTTATTCTATCAAAAGGGCTTTTGCCTTCCGGCGTGTTGTGTGCGAAATAACCGCGCGCGAACATATCCGCCGAATGGCGGCGGGCAACTTCCGCAAGTTCCGGGTCGGCTTCAAGCGGTGCAAGCCCGTTCGCGGCGCGTTCATCATTAACGAGCCGCAGCATCTCGGCTTCTAGTTCGGGACGCGTGCGCGGATTTTCAACCTTAAAAGGCAATGAAAGAATTTCGTTTGATTCGGGTTCGACCGTGTAACGACGATTGAGCGTTTGTTTAATAGCTTCGCCGAAAACGAGCGTCAGCGCCGTTTCCAATTCATCCGTATAAATTACCAAACGATTTGCCATTCGGCTCGCGCTCAAATTCTCCTGAAAACCACCCGAAAACGGCATCGAAAAAAGCAGCGCCGAAACAAACGCCGCCGTTATCAAGCCGCTGACAAATCCAGGCAAAATTCCTAAAAATTGGTTGACGCGGCTCCCGTGAACATCTTGCGGTAGACGCCGGAGCAAATAATTTCCAAGAATCTGAGTCATCAAACTGCTCGCAACGACAATCAAAATAAAAGCGAGCGGCTGATTCCAAACTTCCTCCCAACCAATCAACTGTCCGAGAATGCGCGAAACCGGCTGATAAAAATACAAAGCCGCCAGAAAACTGCCAATCCAGCGCGCCAAGTCAAGCAAACCCAATATAAAACCGCGCCGCCAGCCGACGAAGAGGCTAAATAAAATTATGAGAACAAGCAGCGCGTCAACGTAGTTAAAATCCATATCCGGTATTTTAGCCTTTATAATAAAATTTGACTGTTTTGATGCCGATTAACCTGTAATATGTTTTCAAATAAATTTGGTGAAATTATTTTTGTGAAACATTCGGATTCTGCTAAAATTCCGCCTTATGAGTCAAAGTGTCCGGGCAATTTATGAAAACGGTATTCTTCGACCTTTGCAGCCGCTCGATTTTCCAGAAAACAGTATTGTCGATATTGACGTGCTTTTCTAAAACCAACCGCCTTTCACGTCTTTCAAAACAACCTGCGTCGTGATAAATCTAAAAGCGACGAAATCTATCCAAGCGGATTTGAAACCGAAATTAAATAAATTTTTCACGTCTGTTTCGGATGCTCGTAAAACTATGAACAATAAATTTTTCACGCGAATGTTTTTCGGTCGTTTAACGCTTTCGGTGTGTTTGATTTTAGCGTCTGCGCAAGCCGGTTTTCCCCAATCAATTTACTTTCCGCCGGCGGGCGGCGATTGGGAGCGGCGCGCCCCCGAACAGGTGAAGATGGATGCGGGGCGATTGAAGGAAGCGGTTGATTTTGCCATTACAAGCGAATCGAAGACGCCGCGCAATCTCGAACTCGCGCATTATCAAACTTTCGGGCGCGAGCCGTTCGGCGAAGCAACTGGCGCGTTTAAAGAGCGCGGCGCGGCGACGGGAATCATCCTGCGAAACGGCTATATCGTCGCCGAATGGGGCGAGCCTTTGCGGGTTGATATGACGTTCAGCGTGACGAAGAGTTTTCTCTCAACCGTCGTCGGTTTGGCATTTGACCGCCGGATGATAAAAAGTCTGCATGACCGCGCGGGCGATTACTCCGCGCCAATTAGCGTTTATAATCAGGGCGAAAAATACGATAATGCGGAACGATTCGGCAAGTCGAAATTTTTAGAATTATTTGAAACCGAACACAACCGCAAAATCACCTGGGAACATCTTTTGCGGCAGACGAGCGATTGGGAAGGAACGCTCTGGGGCAAACCCGATTGGGCGGACAGACCGGACAAAGACGCGAATCTTTGGCTGAACCGGAAACGCAACGAACCGGGCGCGGTTTACGAATACAACGATGTTCGGGTGAATGCGCTGGCGCTCGCCGCGCTGAACGTCTGGCGGCGACCCCTGCCGCAGGTTTTGAAGGAATTGGTGATGGACGAAATCGGCGCGTCAAACACCTGGCGGTGGTTCGGTTATGAAAATTCTTGGGTGATAATTGACGGGCAGATAATGCAGTCGGTCAGCGGCGGCGGGCATTGGGGCGGCGGAATGTTCATCTCGGCGCGGGATATGGCGCGGTTCGGATTACTCGGTTTGAATCGCGGACGCTGGAATAAAAAACAAATTCTATCCGAAGAATTTTTCAAACAGGCGATTACGCCGACGCCCGCGCAGCCAACTTACGGTTTTATGAATTATTTTCTGAACACCGACCGCAAACTTTACCCAAGCGCGCCCGCGTCCGCCTTCGCGCACGTCGGCAACGGGACGAACGTTATTTACGTTGACCCGGAAAACAATCTGGTCGTCGTGGCGCGGTGGATTGAAAACGGCAAGATTGACGAATTCATTCAAAAGCTGAACGCGAGTTTGAAATGATTTTAGTGTGAAATTTAAACGAGTTTTGATTGCCAATCGGATTTTGCAGAGACAAATTATTTCGCTAAAACCAGCCGCCTTTCACATCCTTCAAAACAACCTGCGCCGTGTTATGACCCGAAGCGGCAAACACACCGCCGCCGGGATGAGTTGACGCGCCCGTGAGATAAAGATTTTTTATCGGCGTGCGATACTGCGACATTTCCGGCAGCGGGCGGAACAGAAACATCTGGTCAAAATCCATCTCGACGTGCATCACGTTGCCGCGCAGCAGTCCTAAGCGCTGTTCCAAATCGAGCGGCGATTGGACGAAGCGTTCGATGACGGAATTTTTCACGTTCGGCGCGTAGGAATTTACAACGTCAATCAACTTGTCGGCTTCGCGGTTTTCGATCTCCGTCCAATTTTCGCCGTTTGATAATTCGTAAGGATAATACTGTCCCCAGATGAAAAGCGTGTGTCGTCCTTCGGGCGCGAGCGTCGGGTCAACGGACGAAAAAGTCATCGCCAGCGCGGACGGATTTTTTGACGGGATGCCGTTCAGATAATCGGCGTAGGATTTTTCGAGATAATCCATTGAGGGGCAAAGAAGTTGCAAGCCGTGATGACAATTTGAAGGTTTTCCGCCGTTTGGCGCGGCTGTGTAATCGGGAAGTTCGGAGACGGCGCAGCGCACAATCATTCCGAAACCATTGCCTATGCGGACGTTTTCGATTCGCGTCGCAAGACCTTCGGGTAGATTTTCCTTGCCAATCAATTTCAAAAACGTCGTGTGAACGTGCGCGTTTGAAACGATGCGTTTTGCTTCGACGCGCTCGCCGTTCGCTAAAATTATTCCGCGCGTTTCATTGTTTTCAACTTCGATTTTATCAACTTCCGCGTTTAATAAAATCTCGCCGCCGTGATGTTCCAAGCATCGCGCCATCGCTTGTGTGAGCGCGCCCGAACCGCCTTTGGGTCGTTTGACGCCGCTTCGGTGAATCATCGAATGCCAGCCGAGAAAATCGCCCGTCGCCATTGCGGTCGGCGGCGGACCCGATTGCGCCGCCAGCCAGCACATCGCCGCCCGCAAGCCTTCGTGAACGAAAGTTTCTTTGACGAGCGAGCCGTAACTGGTCATCAGTTTGCGAACCATATCGGCGGGATTTTTCGACTTCGTTCCGAAAATCATATGGCGTCCGAGATTTAGCATCGTCGGCGGTTTCAGAAACGCTTGAAAAACGCCTTCGTTTAATTTTTCCCATTCGGCGACGAATTTTTTGTAGCGGTCGGCATCTTCGGGCGAAATTTTAGCGATTGATTCGCAGGTTTTATCAACGTCGCGCCAAAAATAAATCGCGCCTTTGCCGTCCGCCATCGGCGCAAACGCGAACGGGTCGCAGTCAATATAAACAAGCCCGAATTTTTCGAGTTCCAAATCCTTTACGACCGGCGTCAGATGAATCATTATGTGTGCCGACGAACCGACATCAATTTTATAGCCTTCAATCAAATCATCCTCGGTGCAGACCGCTCCGCCGACGATGTGACGGCGCTCTAAAACAACGACTTTCAAGCCCGCTTTGGCAAGGTAGCAGGCGCACGTCAAACCGTTGTGTCCGCCGCCAATGACGGCGACATCGTAAGTTTTTGTCATAAAATTATTCTGCCATAGAAAAGATTTAGCCACGAACAAACACGAAGAAGCGCGAACAAAAGCAAAAAAAGGTAAAATTGTTTTTGTTTGTGAAATGCGCGTGTTTGTTCGCGGCTAATGTTTTGTGATGAAAATTTCGCTTTACGATTGCAAGCCGATGCGTCGCAGCAAATCAGAAAAGCGCGGGTCGTCGCGTAAAGGGTCGAAAAGCGGTTCGACTTTCAGCCAGATTAGAAAAAAAGAACGGTCTTGAAATGCCTTGTCCAACCACGCGAAGGTTTGGTCTTTGTCGCCCAAACCGAGATAGACGATGGCGAATAGATACGGGCTGACGTAACGATGTTTGGACATTTCGCGCAGTTCGGCAAGAATTTGGTTCGCCTTGTCGCGTTCGCCGGAGAGGGCATAAGCATGTCCGAGCGCAGCGATAAGTTGCGGATCGCGTCCAGCCAGATTCACTCCCTCCTGAAATGTTTCGATGGCTTGTGGGTACATTTTCTTTTGTTCATATGCTTGCCCAAGACAAAAATAAGCGATGAAGAAATGCGGGTCTAAGTTAATCGTCTTCTGGCATTGCGCTCCGCTCTGGTCGTATTGACGCGCATAGTAAAAGAAGTATCCAGCGTCCGCGTTGATGATGAGCGAAAGCGGGTCGAGTTCCAGAGCGCGTTTCATCTCCGCCTGCGCTTCATCGACTCGCCCCATCGCCTCTAAATAATAACCGTATAATTGATGCGCGGGAGCATAATTCGGATTAAGAGTTTGAGCGCGTTTTAATTCCTTTGCGGCTTCTGCCCAGTTCCAATCGTAAAGCAGTCTGACCGCGCCCATCGTCATATGCGCTTCGGAGAGCGTGTCGTCAATCGCCAACGCTTTCGCGGCGTAAGCCTTCGCTTTGGGATAAGCCTCATTCGGCGGCAAATAGGCGTTGCCCAACACGCTGTAAGCAGCGGCTAATCCGGCATAAGCCAAAGCATAATTCGGGTCTTTTTCGATGGCTTGATTGTAGTATTCAATGCTCTTCTGCAAATCCTCCGGCGTAAACTTGTTCCAAACATATTGCCCCTTGAGATAAAGTTGATAGGCTTCGGCGTTTTCCGTGTAGTTTTTCGCCACCTTTTGCTCGTCCGCGCCCGACAATTTTATTTTCAATTTCTGCGACACATCGCGGGCAATCTCGTTTTGCAGAGAAACAAGATTCGTCATCGGTTGTTTGTAATCCGCGCTCCACAAAGCATTTTCCGTCTGTGCGTCAACAAGTTCGATATGCAGAGCCAAATCCTGCCCGCGCTGGACGACGGTTCCGTGAACAATCGCCTGCACGTTTAATTGTTTGCCGATGGTCGCAGCGTCCGTTTCTTTGCCTTTGTAGCGAAAGACGCTTGACCGCGCCTTGACATTCAAGTTTGGAATTTGCGACAAACTGCTGATGAGCGTTTCGGTCATTCCGTCCGAAAGATATTCGACATTCGCATCGCCGCTTTCGTTGACAAACGGCATCACGGCAATTGATTCGATTTGTTTTGAATGACTAAAGAAAAACCAGTAGCCGAAGCCAATCGCCGCGAGCAGCAAAACCGATAACGCGATGAAGCCGGATTTGTGATTTTTGATTTCCGCCGCGATGTATTCCGCGCTTGAGGCTGTTGGCGGAGTATCTCGCGTTGTCGCGTTAACGATTTGCGTTTCGGCTTGCTCCCGATTGGGTGAAGCCGTGCGCTCCAGCTTGTTTTGAAATTCCAAATCCTGCCGCGCGTCTTTCAAATCAATCAGCAAATCCTTTGCCGTCTGATAGCGTTCTTCGCAATCTTTTCTTAACGCTTTACCCACGATGCGCTCGATTTCGTGCGGCACATCCGGCGTTAGTCGGCTCAACGGAACGGGTTCTTTTTGCAGGATGGAACTGATAACGTCCATCGCGTTTTCGCCTTCAAACGCTCTTTTGCCCGTCAGCATTTCATACAACACCAAGCCGAAACTGAAAATATCCGTCCGCGCGTCAACCGTTTTTCCTCGCGCCTGTTCGGGCGACATATAATTTGCCGTGCCGATAATCATTCCCGGCGTTGTGCTTGCTTTGATTGCCGTTGCAGCTTCCGCGTCAATTGATTCGGGTTGTTTTTCCGTCAGTTTGGCAATTCCGAAATCGAGCAGTTTGACAAAACCGTCGGGACGAATCATCACGTTATCGGGCTTGATGTCGCGGTGAACTATCCTCGCGCCGTGCGCCGCTTGTAAAGCCGACGCAATTTGCGCGGCAACGTCCAGCGCCGCTTTGAGATTCAACGGTTCGCCGCGCAAACGCTCGCTCAAAGTTTTGCCTTCGACGTATTCGGAAGCGATATAGTTTGTATTATCTGTTTCGCCGGTTTCATAGATTGTTAAAATGTTCGGATGATTCAAAGCCGAAGCCGCTTTTGCTTCGCGCACGAAACGACGCATTCGTTCGGCGTCTTCGGCAAAAGCGGCGGGCAGAATCTTGAGCGCCACTTTCCGGTCAAGCCGCGTATCTTCAGCCAGATAAACTTCGCCCATTCCGCCCGCGCCGAGCAGTTTCACAATTTTGTAATGGCTTATGCTTTGATGAACGCGAAGTTTTTCATTGTTTCCGGCAATCGCTTCCGCCACTTCGCCGACGGCGGGCTGCTCTAAAAAAACGGCAGCGTCTTCGGAGTTTTCAAGCAGCGATTCGACTTCGCGGCGCACCGCCTCGTCGCCGTCGCAGTTTTCATCAAGGAATCGCAGACGTTCATCAGGCGAGCATTTAAGCGCGGCATTGAGTAAATCTTTCGCCTTTTGCCATTGGTCGGAAATCATGAGATTTATTTCTCGCTAAGGTTTTGTCGCATTTTGCTCGATTCAAACGGCAATCCTTTCAAGCTCGCTGAAAACGGTTTCATCTATCCGGCTTAGTTCCCAATTACTTTGCAGATTTACCCAAAAAAGAGGACTTGCGCCGAGGGCTTTTGAAAGTTTCCAAGCCATTTCGGTGCTGATTCCGCGTTTTCCGTTACAAATTTCATTGATTGTTTTCGGCAGAACCCCGATATGCGCCGCCAGCTGCGATTGGCTGATTCCGATTTCCTCAAGTTCATCCTGCAAAACTTTGCCCGGATGAATCGGCGTTATATGATTCATAGTATTCTCCTAATGATAATCAATAATTTCCACATTATAAGCATCACTTTCGCGCCACTGAAAACAAATCCTGTATTGATCGTTAATTCTGATACTATACGCGCCTGAGCGGTCGCCCTTTAACGCTTCAAGTCTATTTCCCCTAAGTTCCAACAGGTCATTTAAACTTGTTGCCGCACCCAGGACGGCAAGTTTAATCTGCGCTTTCTGATGCAGTTCGACAGGTAAGAGTTTTTGTGTTTGTTTAGTCGTTTGACCGTAATTTGCGGCTTCGGTTGTTTTATCTTTGAAACTCTTGATTGCCACATCGCTATTATACCACAATACGGTATAATGATAAGCGTAAAAATTATATTTTGCGATATTGTTTTTGATTCGCAACTCTAAATTTATTTGCGAATTTCACGATACAGCCAAACTTTTGCCATATTCCAATCGTTAGCGACAGTAGCGCGCGAAATGTGCAACGCTTCAGCGGTTTCTTCCAGACTCAAACCGCTAAAATAACGAAGCTCGACCACGCGGGCTTGCTGCTCGTCCCGTTCGGCGAGTTTGTTCAATGCTTCATCCAACGCAATCAAATCCACCGATATTTCTTCTGCCGCGACCGACATTGCTTCTTCCAAGGGAAGTTTTATATCATCACCGCCGCGTTTTTTTCGGTGCGTAGTTCTCGCGTAATCAACCAAAATCCGCCGCATCGCTTGCGCGGCAATAGCAAAAAAATGCGTCCGGCTTTCCCAATTTACATTTCGCTGGTCAATCAACTTCAGATACGCTTCGTTTATCAGCGCGGTGGTTTGCAATGTATGACCCTGCCGTTCCTTTCGCAAAAAACGCGCCGCTTGCCGGTGCAGTTCCGTATAAACAAGCGGCAAAAGTTTGTCTAGTGCTTCCGGCTTGTCGTCGCTCCATTCGCGCAGCATTTGCGTGATTTCTGATACTTCTCGTTCGGGCTGATTCATTGCCGAACATTATAACCCTAAAAATTCGAGAATCAATTCTAAAATTTTATTAGACGAATTTGTTTCGTTTGTCGCGCTAATCAATAGAGACTAAAAAGTCTCGGGTCAAAAGAAAAAGGAGATAAGACACAATGCGAAAATTACTGCTTCCGATTCTCTTCATCAGCCTTTGCGCTTCTCAGGCATTTGCGCAAACTTCGACAGATTACAACAAAGTAGAATTCTACGGCGGCTATTCACGCGCCAGCGTGCAGTCTAATACCGAAACCGCTTCGGCTTTCGGTTCAACCTTCGCGCCCTGCTCAAGCGAGGCGACGAACATAATCGGCAAAAACTTTCAGACCTTCTTCTGCCGGCGTCACGGCTACAACGGCTTTGATACTTCAATCACTTACAACGTCAACCGCTATTTCGGCATTAAGGCGAACCTGACTCGTCACTCTACAACAATACCGTTCGTTGACACTTTCGACGGCACCGCCGAGAACAACACCGTCACCGAGCGCATCTACAACTTTCTAGGCGGCGTGCAGGTGAAAGACAACAGTAAAACCGCGCGCTTCAAGCCATTTGCTCACGCTTTGGTCGGCGCGGCGCGCAACGCTCGAAATGAAGCGAATACTTCTCCAATCCCGCTCGACAATTTTACTAACCGAAGCAAAGTAACGAGCTTCGCCATGAAACTCGGCGGCGGCGTTGACGTGCGCGTTCACCGCAGGATTGACCTACGGCTCATCGAAGTTGACTACAACCCGATTTTCACACGCGATTACATCGTTTCGGGAAACCCTTTTGATGTCATCCACACGAAAGCTAGAAGGGCAAACAATTTCACCATCGGATTCGGCATAACCTTCCATTAAAGATTTCAACACCAAATCAAAGGTGAATAATTGCAAGATGAATTAAGGCATTTAACAACGGTTGGAATTATTTTCAACCCGAATTCTAAGGACAAAAAAACAAAAAGGCTTTTTAGCCGAAAGGAGAAAAAATGAAGACAAAAAATACCACACAAACATTTGTTATCGCATTGGCGATGATGCTCGCTCTGGCAATCGTGCCGACGCTGGCTTTTGGTCAAATCAGAACAATAAACCCATCACTGCCCAATGAAGAACAAGGCAACGATTTAGTCGGCGTTTGGGAAGAGGTCGCGCCCGCAACAATTGATTGCGTCACCCGCCAGCCTAATGGTCCGGTAATCAATGTGCTGTATACATTTAACCAAGGCGGAACGATGCATCAAGAAGATACGTTGCCTGAAGATCAGAATCGAACCACCGGCGGCGGCATTTGGAAACGCACTTCGGGGCGAAATTACACCTACGCCAATTTGCATTATTCATTTGCCCCGGACGGAACTTTTCTTTTTACCATCAAGCAAAGATCATATCTAACGCTCAGCCGAGATGGAAATTCGTTCACCGAAGACGGCACGTTTGAAGCCGTTGACCGGAGTGGCAACGTTCTCTTTTCAGGCTGCTTCAACGGCACGGCGCACCGCCTGAGATTCTAGGCTAAGACAAGCGTGAGTTAGACGTTTTAAGTTTTCACGACTAATATCAACTCAAATAAAAACGTGCGCATTATTGTTAAGAAGCATGCGCCTGGCTGGACACAAGTTCAGCAAGTGTATGCTTCAAACTTTTTCAGAACTTTCATCAATCTAACTTTTTCAGAACTTTCATCAATAACGTAGATTTGATTGCAACCGTTTGCCCCGCCGAAACGGCTGCTTGCTTCACATTCTAAGCAAACAAACGTGAGTTTGGCGTTTGGAACTAATTAAATCTTAAGTGTCGAACCCACTTCTTTCAAACAAAAACAGGTAAGCTACAGTGCCAAATTGGTGATTGTTTCCTACAAATAGCAAATTGTCACAGAAAAATTAACCGCGAATCGATAGGAAGATTGCGCTAAATTTTTTAAATCTTTCTTCGCGTTTAATTTTCTTTTCACGCTCAAAGCAGACGAAATCGTCTGCGTTTCCGGCGAAAAAGTTTTATAATCAAAACACGCGATAAAATTTTTGAATAAAGGGAGAATACATGTTGAAAAGTGACGAAGGAAAAACTGTTTCGTATTGGGAAGCGAGCGAAGAGTTATCGGAAAAAGGTTCTCTGAATCAATCAATCGAAACTGATGTTTGCATCGTCGGCGGCGGAATTTCGGGGCTGACAACCGCTTATCTTTTGATAAAAGCAGGGCGGCGAGTGATTGTTATTGACGACGGCACAATCGGCGGCGGTGAAACTTGTCGGACAACTGCACATCTATCGAACGCGCTTGACGACCGCATTTATCGCGTTGAAAAATGGCACGGCGAAGAAAAGGCGAAACTTGCCGTCCAAAGTCATGGAGCAGCAATCGGCGAGATTGAAAGAATTATTGAAACCGAACAAATTGATTGCGATTTTCTGCGCGTTGATGGATTTTTGATCGAAGCCGAAAGCGCCGAAGACGATTTGAACAAAGAACTCGAAGCCGCACATCGCGCCGGATTCTCGGAAGTCGAGTTTGTGAGTCGCGCACCGATTAAAGATTTTGATACGGGTAAATGTTTGCGGTTTCCGCGACAAGGACAGTTTCACATCCTCAAATATCTTTCCGGTTTGGCAAAAGCCATTGAAGAAAACGGCGGAAAACTTTTCTCGAACACGCGAGCAATTGAGTGGAAAGGCGAGAACGCACCGGAAGTCAAAACTGCAAACGGTCAAACAATCCGCGCAAAATCAATCGTTCTGGCGACGAATTACCCGATTATGAGCAAGATGTTTGCGAAACTTCCTGCGTATCGAACTTATGTTATCGGCGCCAAAGTACCGAAAAATTCAATTGAAAGATGTCTAATTTGGGACACGGCTGACCCGTATATTTATGTTCGGTCGCAGCCCGAAGATGAAGCGGACATTTTAATTGTTGGCGGTGAAGACCATCGCACGGGTCAAGACGATAACGCGGACGAGCATTTCGGAAAACTCTGGCAATGGACGCAAAAGCGTTTTCCCTTTGCCGAAGAAATTCTTTATAAATGGTCGGGGCAATTTCTGGAAACGCATGACGGACTGGCGTTTATCGGCAGATTTTCTTCGAGCGAGCCGAACGTTTATTTGATAACGGGCGATTCGGGTATGGGAATGACGCACGGGACAATCGGCGGAATGCTCGTTTCGGATTTGATTCTCGAACGCGCAAACGCCTGGACGGAAGTTTACGAGCCTTCGCGTCTGGCAACGCAATCAATCACCGAAGCTGTGCCGGAAATCCTCAGTTCAACCGCGCCGTATGTTGATTGGATAACCGGCGGTGATGTTTCTTCCGCCGACGAAATTAAAAACGGGATGGGCGCGATTATCAGCCACGGCACGACGAAAATTGCGGCGTATCGAGACGAAAACGGAAAGCTGTTTGAGCGTTCCGCCGTCTGCACGCATTTGGGTTGCATCGTGCGATTTAACCGGCTGGAGAAAACCTGGGATTGCCCGTGTCACGGCTCGCGTTACGGCATTGACGGGCATCCGATAAACACACCGGCTTTTTCGCCGCTCGGAGAAATAGAAGAATCTTCAAATCAATAAAGGGAAATTAACCGCAGATGAACATAGAGCCGGATAAAGACAAAATAAAAACAACAAGTAAAATTTGATTTGTCTTTATAAAATCTGCGGTCATCTGCGTTTGTCTGTGGTTTCGACTTGTTCTGAGAATACCAATTTCTTGATTTCATCAATCTTTGCCAGCGCGGCTTCTTCGCCTGCTCGGATAAATTCATCCATTTTGCCGATTTCATCTTGTCTGAGGTGCGCGATTTGCGGAATTATTACAACGTGGGCGCGGTAATGCTGATGTTTCGCAGCCGTTCGCAAAAGCATCATCGCCGATTGAAAAAAAACGCCGAGCAAGGTTGAAGGCGAACCCCAATAAGTCGCGCCCGAAGAAATTACATCAACCGCGATGATAATTTCGGCGCCCAATTTTTTTACGGCTCTGGTTGGAACTGGCGCGACAACGCCGCCGTCAATTAGTTTGCGGCTGTTTTCATCTTCGAGCGGCATAAAAACGCCGGGCAGCGCACAGCTTGCGCGAACGGCGAAAACTAAATCGCCTGTATCGCGCAGGATAATTTCTTCGCCCGTCTCCAAATCGCAGGCGACCGCTGCAAACGGAATCGGCAAATCTTCAAATTTATTATACGGAAAATTTTGCTTGATAAATGCGCCCATCGGTGCGTTTGTCAGCAAGCCCTTCGGCGAAAAGGAAAAGCCGGTCATATTCAACCATCCGATTTTTCGTCCGAAACGGATTATTTCTTCCGCGCTCAGACCGCACGCTGCCGCTGCGCCCGCAAACGAACCGGCAGAAGTTCCGGCGATAAAATCAATCGGGATGTCGTGTTCGGCGAAAACCTTTAGAACGCCGAGATGCGCGAAACCGCGTGCCGCGCCGCCCGATAAAGCCAAGCCGACTTTTTTTCGTGTCATAAATCGTGAACTGTAAATCGTAAATCGAGAATTGTGAGTAGAAATTTGTTAGTTATTCAGATCAATACTAAAAGCAAGCTACTCACGATTTACGATTCACGATTTACTTTTTGAAAAACTTTCGACATTCTATCATTTAACAAATTATTAACTATGACTCCAGCCGAAAAATTTTCCTTTTCGAGACAAATAAAAAATAGCGATATTGCGGCGGGGAATCGGGCGTGTCCGGTTTGCTCGCGTGATGCGGGCGACGAATTCGTGGCGCTTGCCGCTTTACCCGCGGATTTGCGTCAGCTTATCGGTGCAAACGCGCCGGACACCGGCGATTTTGAAGCGGTTTGCGCGCGCTGTGTGCGGCTTTTTGAACGCGCCAAACAGCAAATTTTCAGTGATGCGGTGATGAATAAAGACGGTTCATACGTGCTTTCGACGCCGCTCCGACTCGACGCCGACGAGCGTTTTACCGGCAAAGGCGTAACGATTGCCTTTCTCGATTCGGGATTTTTTCCGCACGTTGATTTGACGACGCCGACCAACAGAATTCTCGCTTATCAAAATATGAACACGCCGGAAGGCGAAATCGCCTCGCTTTTCGATACGGACGCGGCAAGCTGGCACGGAATGATGACTTCGGTTGTCGCGGCGGGAAACGGCAGTCTTTCAAACGGTTTTTATCGCGGCATCGCGCCGGATGCAAATGTTGTTCTTGTGAAACTTGCGCGCACCGGCAGAATCACCGAACAAAATATTCAAGCCGCTCTGGAATGGGTGTTGGAAAACCGCACGAAATACGATATTCGCGTCATAAACATCTCGGCGGGCGGCGATTTCGAGCAAAGCTATCTGCACGATTCGCTTTCGCAGACGGTTGAAGAATGCGTCGCGCTCGGCATAACGATTGTCTGCGCCGTCGGCAATGCCGGACATCTTCCGACGCATCCGGTTTTTCCGCCCGCCAGCGCGCCTTCGTGCATCGCCGTCGGCGGGCTTGACGACAATAATTCAATCAATCGAGCCAGACGCGGAATGTATCGTTCAAGCTACGGACCCACTTTAGACGGTTTTCAAAAACCGGAAATCATCGCGCCCTCGATTTGGGTTCCCGCGCCAATTCTGCCCAACACGCCGACGGCACAGCAAGCCGCGCTGCTCGAAACTCTGGACAAAACCGAAGACGCGGAACTGCACCAAATTATAGAAAAAAATCCAAACGTCGAGCCGCATCTCGATGCCGCGCTCGACCGTCCGCCCTATATCATTCGGCAAATTATCGCGCTCAAACTCCAGCAGGAAAACGTGATAAACAAAAATTACAAATATGTTGACGGCACGTCGTTCGCCGCGCCGATTGTATCGAGCATTGCCGCGCAGATGCTCGAAGCAAACCCGAAACTCACGCCGCAGCAAATCAAACGTATCTTAATTTCCACCGCCGAACGCCTTCCCGGTTACGAAGTTGACCGGCAAGGCTGGGGCGTGGTTGACCCGCGCCGCGCCGTCGAGATGGCGATTAATCTCTAAGTTTCAATTTCCAGATTATTAAGGTCTGTTTAAACTTTTTGACTTTCGACGTGAGAATTGAAACTTACTGATTGATAAAATTGTAGAGCAAAATTCCGACGGCTTGGACGTTGCGGTCGCCGATTTTCACCGGATTGATTTTCGATTGGCGGGCGGCGGCTTCGGCGGGCGCGCGCAGCAGAGCATTTCCGCTCATCGCTTTGGCGGAAGTTACGTTACCTGCTTCGTCAATGATGACCTGCACGGCAACCTGTCCGGCGGCGCGCATTTGTTTGGCAATCGGCGGATAAGCGGGCTTCGGCAGATTGACGGCGCGCCCGTTTAAGACTCCAGCATTGACCGGGCGATTTGTCGGCGGCGGAGTGGCGGACGGCGAAGGTTTCGGCGCTGTCGGAGAAGGCGACTGTACAGTCGGCGTTACGCTCGGCTTCGGTGTCGGAGTCGGTGTGAGAGTCGCATTTGAATTGCTGACGTTAGTATTTAAAATGGGCGGACGAGTCGCGGAAGGCGACGGCGAAGGTTTCGGCGTCGGAGTCGGCGTTTTTATGTTGGTGCCTGCATTCGTGTTCAGATTTGTAATCGGACTTATATCGACATTCATATTAAAATTTGCTAATGAACTGTCGGTGTTGAAATTTGTATTCAGGTTTGCCTCGGTCGAGCCGAAATTAGCGTTGACGTTGATATTTTGATTGGCGTTAGACACATTGTTCGGACGCTCGCGCGTCATCATATAAAGCAAGCCGGAGATGCCTAAAAGCATAAAGGTTCCGAGCAGTGTCAAAAGGACAATTTTTCCCGTGTTCGATTTTCGCGGCGGAGATTGATAGACTGTGGTCGTTTTTGTCTGAACTTGCGGCGGCGGTTCTTTTACCAGTTCGTTGGTTGGAATCACGATGCGCTGCGGCGCGGGTAAATGCTGTGTATCCTCGATAATTACCGGTTCGGCAGCGGGCGGATTGCGGCGAATAACGGTTTCTTCGCTAAAATCATCTTCACCGCTTTCTTGACTTGGAAGTTCGGTAAATACAGGTTGATTTTCTTCGACCAGCGGCGTGCCGTCTTTTGTGCAGAAACGCAAGATTTCTTCGTCGTATCGGGTTTGGCAAGTCGGACAAAATTTCATTTTTCAGATTTTAAGCCATTTTAAATTTTTCGCAAACTTGTGCAACAATTTCTACTTATGGAGTTTATCATAAATAGTCGACAGGTGTTAGGTAAAATTAAAACTAAACCCTGATTCTGACCTTCTTTCTCTATCGCCTGAAACCTAACACCTATCACCTGATTTTATGAACAAAAGCGTTATCGTCATAGGTGCAGGAATCGGTGGACTTTCCACTGCCGTTCGATTGGCGAAATCAGGCTTTTCCGTCAGCGTTTTGGAGAAAAACACCAATGTCGGCGGCAAGGTGAATTTTGTCGAAGATCACGGTTATAAATTCGACACGGGCGCGTCGCTTTTGACTATGCGGCACGTTTTGGAAGATTTGTTCGAGTTTGCCGGGCGACGCATCGAAGATTATTTGGAAATCATTGCGCTCGACCCGATTTGCCGTTATCGCTGGACGGACAAAACCGTCTTTGACGCTTCCTCCGATTTGCAAAAAACCGAAAGCGAGATTCAAAAAATTTCACCGCCCGATGTTGAAAATTTTCGCCGGTATCTGGCGGATGCGCGCCGCAAGTACGAGATTTCCGAGCGAACTTTTCTCGCGCATAGCTTGAATGATTTACCGCAGCTTTTGCGTCCGAAATATCTAAAAGATTTGCTGGCTATCTCTTCGATGCAAACCTTAAATACGCACAACGAAAAGTATTTCCGTTCACCGAAACTGCAGCAGCTTTTTAATCGTTTTGCCACTTACAACGGTTCGTCGCCTTATAAAACACCGGCAACTTTTGCGCTGATTCCGTTTGTCGAATTCGGTCTGGGCGCATGGTATGTGCGCGGCGGAATTTACGGGATACCGCTCGCGCTTCAAAAATTGGCGCACGAATTAAATGTAAAAATTGAAACCGATTGCGCGGTCGAACAAATTGTTGTCGAAAACAAAAGAGCCGTCGGCGTCAGGTTAAAAACAGGCGAGATTTTGCGGAGCGATTTTGTAGTAACTAATGCCGACGCGATTGAAACTTACAGAAATTTGATTGACGCGCAAAATCGCAAAAGTTTCCCCGACTGGAGATTAGATAAAATCGAGCCGTCTTGCAGCGGTTTTGTGCTGCTTCTCGGCATTCGGAGAAAATTTGACTCGCTCGCGCATCACAACATTTTTTTTTCGGATGATTACCGATCTGAATTCGACGCCATCTTCAAACAAAAACGCCCGGCGCAAAATCCGACCGTTTATGTTTGCGCCGCCTCGCGCGCCGACGAAATGCAGTCGCCCGCAGGCTGCGAAAATCTTTTTGTTCTGGTCAACGCGCCTTACACGAGCGAGCGAACCGATTGGCAAATCGAAGCGAAAAGTTATCGAGATTTGATTATAAAAAAATTGGAAAACTTTGGCTTAACAGATTTGGAAAAATCAATTGAGTTCGAGCAAATCATAACGCCCGAAGATTTTGAAAAAAAATATAACGTCAATCGCGGTTCGATTTACGGCGTGTCGTCAAACGGCGTCTTTTCGGCTTTTCTGCGACCGCCGAACAAATCAAAAGACATCGAAAATCTATATTTCGTCGGCGGCGCAACGCATCCGGGAGGCGGCATTCCGCTGGTTTTGCTATCCGGCAAATTCGCGGCGGATTTGATTTTGCGCAGGTCTTAAAATTCCAGACGCAAGCCGAAAATGGGGAAGCGTTGATTCTCGCTCAAAAATTGCGGAGTTCGCCGGTAAAATTCGTAGTTCGGCTGAACAACGCTATCGTGATTCGTGATATTGAAATAATCGATATACGGCGCAAACGAAAAGCGTTTGAAGCCGAAACGCTTTTCCGCGCGCACGTCGAGACTCGCAAAATTCGGCAGACGAAGCGCGTTGATGTCCTCGTCGGACACGATGCGCTGAACGAAAAATTGGGAATTCGGAAAAACTCTCAACGGCGCGCGTCGCGTGTATGGCAAGCCGCTCGCAAGCCGATATTTCGCCGCGACGCTGAAGCCGTAAAACCTGGAAATACCAATTAAAGTCAATTGGTGCGGACGTTCGAAGTCTGACGGAAACTCGAAACCGTCGTCGGAAAACCGGCGGCGAGAATCCACAAAAGCGTAAGACGCTTGACCGGAAAAAAATCCGCTCAGAGCTTTCTGCACGGAAATTTCAAAGCCGCGCGACACGCCTTTGCCGGAATTAAAATAATTTCCGTCGAGCGCAAAATTCTGTGTTGCGCGCAGCGGCTGAACGATTAAATCGTTGTAATTTTTCTGATAAGCCTCGGCGCGCACACGCAAGTCTTCACGCGGTAGCCACTCGACGCCGCCGATAACGTGCGTTGCGCTTTGCGTTTTCAAATTACGATTCTCCGGCGTCAAGGACAATGCAAAAATGCTCGGCGGCTGACGATAAACGCCGGTCGCAAAAGTTACGGCAATTTTGGAATTAACATTGAGACGAGCGGCAAAGCGCGGGCTTGCCAAAGTTTCTCCGGTCAAACCGTAACGGTCGAGCCGGACGCCGGGCGTTATGGAAAATCGCGGCGTAATTCTCCAAGTTGCCTGCCCGTAAAGATAAGCGGAAGTTTTCGTGCCGAGTTCGAGACGGTTTTGACGCGGCGCGGCGTTATATTCTTCTTCCAGAGGGCTGTAAAATCGGCTCGAATTTTCAAACGTGAAATAATCCGCCTGGTCGAAATAAATGCCGCCGCCAAAAGCTGTTTCAAGTTTCGGCGATATGGCAACCGTCGCTTCTTCCTTGATGCCAAGCTGCGAGTCGCGCAAATCGCGCGAGCGCTGCAAAAAATTGGAAAAGCCGGGCAAGCGAAACGAGCCGTCGTTGTGCGCGCCGGTCGCCCAGACAGTAGTTTGCGCCAGCGTTTTCGTATTGAGCGTTGAACTCAACGTCGCGCCTAAAATTGCGCGGCGCGCGGTTCGGCGCGCGATGAAACGGTCGGTGCGGCGGTCTATGTTAAAAGCCTGGTCTTCGGTCTGGTTGAAATTTTCAAACAAATTCAAAGCCGTAAAAGAAAGTTTGTGGCGCGGCGCGAGGTCGTAAATTATCTTGTTGGTAAAATCGAAAGTTCGCGGATAACCGATAATACCTTGTTCGGCGATACCGGCAACGTCGAGAGCAACGTCGATATAACTGTGGCGCGCCGAGAGCAACCAGCTTCCGCGTCGTCTGAGCGGCACGTCAATGCTCGCGCCTGCCGTTCCCGAATCGGCGAAAATAACGCCTTGAACTCGCTGGCGGTTGGCTTCGCGCAAATGAATGTCGAGCGCGGACGACATTTTATCGCCGTAACGTGCGCCGAAACCGCCTGCCGAAAATTCCAGCGTGTCGAAAACGTCGGGCGCAAGAATCGAAGCGCGCCCGCCGCGGTTGCCGTCGTATTTATCCGTAAAATATGTAAAATCCGCGACCGGAATGTTGTCGATAAACGTCAAATTTTCATCCGCCGTTCCGCCGCGTACGATTAAATCGGCAAACTCCGCCGAAGCCGCGCTCACTGCTGGAAGCGAATTTATTACGCGCAAAGGGTCGCCGCCGCTGCCGGGCGTTTGACGGATTTCCTCGCGGTTGAGCGTTACGTTGCTGACATTTTGCTCCGCGTTTTCGGCGAAAATCTCACTTCTGACTTCGACCGATTCGCTGACGGTTACATCGAGCTGCACGTTTAGCAAAACATTGCGATTGCCGGTTACGCCGATTTGATTTTTGATTATCGAAGCAAAACTCTTTGCGCCGATTTGCACGTCGTAAACGCCTTTTTCAATTTCGAGCCGAAAATTTCCGTCCGCGTCCGATGTAGTTTCGGCTTTGCCTTCGACAGCGACGCGCGCGCCCGCAATCGGCTGCCCGCTCGTGCGCTCGGTAACTTGCCCGATGATAAATCCTTTTGAATCATTTGACTGGGCAAAAACCGTCGAACAGGCAAAAAGTAAAACAAAAAAGTATCGGTAGATTGGCATAAAATTGTTGGGAGAATAGTTTGAACTTTATCTCGATAATGCACGAGTTTTTTTGCGGCGTCTATTCACTCGGTCAAGAGAAAATCTTCTCCGTTTATTTTTTCGCGCCGTAAGCGAGCAGAATTTCAACAATTTCTTCGTATTCGTTTTCTGTAGCGAGACTCAAAGCGTTTTCGCCTTTTTTATTTCGCAAATTGACGTTTGCTCCGCTCGTCAGCAAAGTTTTGACGTTTTCCAGATTGCCGTTTTCGGCGGAAATTGTTAGCGCCGTTTCGCCTTCTTTGTTTTGCGCGTCCGCGTCCGCGCCTTCGTTTATCAAAACTCGCAAACCTTCCGCGTTTTCATATTCGGCGACGTGATGCAAAACCGTGTTTTGTTCCTTGTCAAACAGTTTCACTTTTGCGCCGTGTTTTATCAAAAGATTGACGATTGATACGCTCGCCTCATCGTCAAGACGCATCAAAGGCGTTCGTCGCTCGTTATCACGAATATTTACCTTCGCGCCGAAGTTGAGAAGAGTTTCGGCAATTTCCGTGTTTCCGTTTTCGACTGCTGCAAAAAGAGCCGTAATTCCGTCGTAATTTTTATCTCGTGCGTTGACGTTTTCGCCTTTGGCAACCAGCATTCTGACTTCTTCGAGATTGTCGTCAGAAACAGCTTGCAGAAGCGGCTTATCATAAGCAACAGCGATCATGAAGCCCATTGTAGTAACCTGATTACCGAGTTCCAGCGAAACACTTTCTTTGATTTCACTTGCGCCGTCAGAAATTATATTCGTGAGCAAATGCGTTTTGAAATAAGGCGATTCAATTTTTAGATTATAAGTTCCCGCCGCGATATTTTTGAACTCGTAGAATCCCTCGTCACTGGCGGCTGTCGTTTTGATTTCATTTGTTTTTTCATTCGAAATAGTAACGCTTGCATTCGGAATAACCGCGCCGTTCGGGTCGGTTATCGTGCCGGAAATCGAATCGCTTCCGCCTTCCGTTTTTGCTTCTTCCTTCGCATATTCGTTTATTGGACTTACTATTTTAGTTTCCGGTTCCTGTAAATTCGTATTTATCGGCGCTTGCGCATAAGCGAGATTTGAGGCACCGAGCGAAGTTCCTAAAACACCGGCGGCGATTCCGGTTTGTCTCGTGATTTGGTGCAGTTGTTTTTTGAGCGTTTCGATTCTGCCGTCGGGACGGCGGACGTATTGTACGCAAATTTCACCGCCGGATTCGGCAATCAATCGGCGCGCGTCTTTGCGTGTAAAGTGCGAAAGATTATGCACTTCTTTGACGCAATGCTCGCAAAAACGAACTTGATCGTTTCCGCGCATTTCTTTCCAACTCTGTGAACACGGTGATTTTACTCGAATTGAATCAAGAAAACTTTTTTTAGACATAGACTCCTCCTTAAAAACGCTCTTGAATTTTTTAAACAGAGCGTTTTTACAAAAATTAGAAAAATTTTATCAGTGTTTTATTCCGAAAATTTTCGTAAGCCGAAGACCGTCCTACTTGCCTTGATGCAGTGAGTTTTGAATTTGGTTGCAGCGGTCAGAAAAATAAATTAGCGACAGCCGTTTTACTTTAACTTAAGTATTTACTAATTGGACGCTTTACGTTTATTATCTTAGAAATACCTGCTTTCGCTAAAAAAATATGAAACATTGTCCCAACTGCCAAACAACTTACACGGACGAGACACTGAAATTTTGCCTGCAAGACGGAACGCCGCTCGTAGAGACTTTGAATTCATCGATGGACACCGTTTCTTTCGGCGACGAAGAAACGGTAATCACCAGCCGTCAGGTTGAACGGGTCGAAAGAGTCGAACCGATACACGTGCCGGTGCAGCAAAGTCCGCCGCAGCAACAGCAATATCAGCAACAACAGATACCGCCGCCGCAAGTAGTGCAGCCGCCAATCCGACGGCAGACCGAATTGCTGCCTGTCATCGAAACGCACCAGGAAGCTCCGAGATCGAGAACCGGCTCAACCGTCGCGCTGACGATCTTGGGAACGCTTTTGCTTTTAGGTCTTCTCGGCGCGGCGTGGATGTTTATGCGAAACAGAGACACCGAAGTTGCTGTTAATGTCAACACTGCGCCGCCGCCTATCAATCGTCCGGTCAATATCAATTCGGCTGCTAATCAAACATTGAACGCCAATATCGGCAGCGTTTCGCCGACGCCGACAGCGACACCAGTTGTCAAACCGACACTAAATCCAGAGCAGGCAAAAGTCGTCGCCGAAGATGTTGAAGGTGCCGTCGATGAATGGAAAAGCTCGACCGAAGACCTCGATATTGACGCGCATTTGAGCCAGTATGCCAACACAGTTGATTATTACCGAGCCGGACGCGTCGGGCTGGCGCAGGTTCGCGCCGACAAACAGCGCGCTTACAACCAATATAATTCGGTAAACTTAAACATTTCGAATATGAAAGTTACGCCGGACGAAACGGGCAGCCGAGCGATTGCGATTTTCGATAAGGAATGGAACTTCGCGGGCGACCGAAAAAACTCTTCCGGCAAAGTTCAGCAGCAATTGACTTTGAGCAAAGTCGGCGGCAGATGGCTGATTACGGGCGAAAAAGATGTGAAAGTTTATTACATCAACAATTAAAAAATGAAAGCGCTCAGATTTAAAAATGATGAGCTTAAACTTGCCGAAATCATAAAACCTAATCTGGAAAACGAAGCGCTCGTGCGCGTCGTAAAATCGGGCATTTGCAATACGGACATTGAAATCTGCAAAGGCTACGCCGATTTTCAAGGCACAATCGGACACGAATTTGTCGGCATTGTCGAGCAAGCGGCAGACGGCGCGTCGCAATTAATCGGCAAAAGAGTTGTCGGCGAAATAAACGCGGGCTGCGGCAAATGTTCATTGTGTTTGAACGACGACTCGCGGCATTGCCCGAATCGAACCGTTTTGGGCATCGCCGGACGCGACGGCGCGCACGCCGAATTTTTGACTTTGCCGAGCCGAAATCTTTTAAAAGTTCCCGAAACTGTTTCAGACGAACAAGCCGTTTTTGTCGAACCGCTCGCGGCGGCATACGGAATCACCGAACAGATTGAGATTTTCCCGGACACGCGCGTTGCCGTCATCGGCGACGGTAAACTCGGTAATCTCTGCGCGCAAAGTCTGGCGCTCGAATCAAATCATCTGTATTTTATCGGCAAGCACAAAGAAAAACTTTCTCTCGTTGCCGGACGTAATATCGAAACTGTTTTACTGGAAAACGCGAAAAAGTTGTCGAAAACTTTTGATGTCGCGGTCGAGGCGAGCGGTGCGGAAAGCGGTTTCGGGCTGGCGATGGATTTGCTGAAACCGCGCGGGAAATTAGTTTTGAAATCAACTTTTCACGGCGCGGCAAAGTGGAAGGCGTGGCGCGTAGTGGTTGATGAGATCACGATTGTCGGCTCGCGCTGCGGGCGTTTCGCTCCAGCTCTCCGGCTGCTTGAAAACAAACAAATCGCGGTCGAAAATCTTATCAGCGAAGAATTTAATTTAAACGAAGGCGTCAGAGCGATGGCGCGCGCCGAAGAAAAAGGCGTGATGAAAGTTATGTTATCAATTACGGATTAAAATTTACGAATTGCGAAAGAAAAAACTATTCGGCTAGTTGAAATTTCAATTTGTTCTTGGGTTTTTAGTTTTCTCGCAATTTGTAATTCTTTTTTGCTATACTTGAAAACACACAAGCAACTTGTCCGAATCCTGTTTTTTATGGAGAAAGCGTCAATGTCAGTCTTAAAATCTAAAGAAATTTTGTCGTATAAAATTCAATCGTTTGTCGTAAGTTTGGTCGTCGCGTGCGGGGTTTTCGGAGCGGGCGCGAATTCTTCTTTTGCCCAGCAAGTCGGTAATACCGAGAAAATCAGAGATTTAGCCGCCACGCCGGAAAAACTTTCCGCTTCGTTTGCCGAAATTGCCAAAAGGGTTGAGCCTGCCGTCGTCAATATTGACACGAAAGGAAAAGTACCCGAAATAGCTTTGAAAGGCGAAAAACCTTCTTCGGAACAACCCGACGATATTTTAGACTTTCTCCGCCGACAGATGCCGACTCGCCCGTCGTATGCAGTCGGAAGCGGTTTTATCGTTGATAAGTCGGGTTATATTCTGACGAATTATCACGTAGTCGAGGATGCTTCGCGCATCACTATAAAAATGGAATCGGGCGAAGAATTCATTGCGAAAATCGTCGGCTTTGACGCAGAAACCGACGTAGCTGTTTTGAAAATTAACACCGGACGCGATTTGCCTTTCGTCGCGCTCGGCGATTCGGACGCGGCGCGGGTCGGCGATTGGGTTTTGGCAATCGGTTCGCCCTTCGGTCTGGCGCAGTCTGTTACTGCCGGAATCGTTTCGCAGACAAAGCGCGAGACGCCTTCGGTTTTCCGGAAATTCATTCAAACCGATGCGGCGATAAATCGCGGCAATTCCGGCGGACCATTGCTGAATATGAACGGCGAAGTTATCGGCATCAATTCGCAGATTGCGACAATGACCGGCGATTCGAACGGTATCGGTTTTGCTTTGCCATCGAACGAAGCGGCAAACGTTTATCGCCAGATTTTGCAAGGAGGACGAGTTAGGCGCGGATATCTGGGCGTAGATTTAGATTCGGTTAAGACTGAATTTGCTAAAGTTTATAGCCTTCCCGAAGCGAAAGGCGCGATTATCACTACCCTGTCGGACAAACAAAGCCCGGCGGGAAAAGCCGGTTTGCAAAACGGCGATATTATTGTTCAATTCAACGGCGAAATTGTACTGGACGCGCCGGATTTAATTCAAAAGATTGCATCCGTCACACCTGAAAAGGAAGTCAATGTAACTTTTTACCGCGAGGTTGGTACTCAAGTCGAACGTAAAACGACCGTTATCAAACTCGGCGAACGTCCGTCTAAGAACTTGATTGTCGGGGACGATGAACCGAAAAAACTTCCCGTTAACGGGCAGAAAACGCCGCTCGAACCGTTTGGTTTAACCTTAACCGAATTGACGCCGCAGCTTGCCGCGCTCTATAAATTGCAGGGTGCAAAAGGTGTTCTTGTCAAGAATATCAATCCGGCAAGTTTTATAGCCGACGTGAAAACTTCCGGCGGCGCAGACGCACTGAATGAGGGCGATTTAATCCAGCGCATCAACCGCGTGTCGATAACCGACACAAAAACTTTTACTGAAACGGCAAACAAACTGAAAACCGGCGAAGCGGTAGTGCTTCACGTTCTCACTCCGTCGGCGCAGCGCGGCGCACAATTACGCATCGTGCAGTTTACGGTTCAATAAAATTACTCTAAAGTTTCAAGTCCCGGGTCTCAGGTTTTTTGCTCGGGTTAACTTGAGACTTGAGACCCGGGACTTTAGACTTGAAATATGGCACAAGCAAAAGAAGCGAAAAAATCAAACAAAAAAGCGGAAAGGCGAGTTCAAACTTTTCAAAATTACATCGGCGGCGAATGGGTAAAATCCGCGTCGGGCGAATATTTTGAAAATATAAATCCGGCTGATACTAATGATGTGGTCGGGCGTTTTCCTTTATCGAACGAAGAAGATGTAAATAATGCAGTCGAAGCGGCAAAATCGGCAGCGATTCGCTGGCGCAGAACGCCCGCGCCGAAACGCGCCGAAATACTTTTTCGTCTGGCGCGAATTTTAGAACGCGATAAAGACAAATTTTCACGCGAAATGACGCGCGAGATGGGTAAGGTTTTGAAGGAAACCGGCGGCGACGTGCAGGAAGCAATTGACTGCACATATTTTACGGCTGGCGAAGGCAGGCGTCTTCACGGTTTCACGACACCGGCGGAGATGCCAAACAAATTTGCGATGTGCATACGTCAACCGGTCGGCATCTGCGGACTTATTACGCCGTTTAATTTTCCGATGGCGATACCAAGCTGGAAATTGATTCCCGCGCTCGTTTGCGGAAATACAGTTGTTATAAAATCCGGTGAAGACGTTCCGCTCTCGACAATAAATCTAATCAAATCGTGCGAAGAAGCCGGAATTCCGAAAGGCGTCGTCAATTTGGTAAACGGACACGGCGCAGATGTCGGCGCTCCGCTTGTAAATCATAAAGACGTGCGGCTTATTTCTTTTACGGGTTCGACCGACACGGGCAGAATTATTGCCGAGCAATGCGCCAACCAAAATAAAATCGTCAGCCTGGAAATGGGCGGCAAAAACGCGATTATCGTAATGGACGACGCTGACATTGATAACGCTGTCGAAGGTTCTTTGTGGGGCGCATTCGGCACTTCCGGTCAACGCTGTACGGCTTCTTCCCGGCTGGTCGTTCACAAAAAAGTTTATAACAAGTTTACCGAAAAATTAGTCGAACGAGTCAAACGATTAAAGGTCGGCAACGGTTTGGATGAAAAAACCGAGGTCGGACCTGTTATCAACCAAGCCGCGATGGAAAAGATTTTGGGTTACATCGAAATCGGACAAAAAGAAGATAAAGCAACGCTCGCGTGCGGCGGAAATCGTTTGACAAAAGGCGATTACGCCAAAGGTTATTTTATCGAGCCGACTGTTTTTACAGACGTTGCCCCGACAATGCGAATCGGACAGGAGGAAATTTTCGGACCCGTAACGAGCGTAATTCCGTTTTCGACTTTGGATGAAGCGATTGACATCGTAAACAACGTCAAATACGGTTTGTCGTCGGCGATTTACACGCAGGACGTGAACCGATCGTTTTACGCGATGCAGGAGCTTTACACCGGAATCTGCTACGTCAATTCGGCGACAATCGGCGCAGAAGTCCATTTACCGTTCGGCGGCACGAAAGGCACCGGCAACGGACACCGCGAAGCCGGAACGCAGGTTTTGGACATTTTTACCGAATGGAAATCGCTGTATATCGATTATTCGGGCAAATTGCAAAAAGCGCAGATTGACGAATTTGAGATTTGATTTCAACAATCTTAGCCGGAATTTGTTTACGCCGTTTTTGAATTTAACAGAAACGGCGTAAAATTATTTTAATCAAAACAATTACCAAATTAACTCTGGAGAAATTTTAAAGATGAAAATCGGATTACCGAAAGAAATAAAAGATAACGAGTATCGCGTCGGGCTGACGCCAGCCGGAGTTCGTGCATTGACGGATGCCGGACACAATGTTTTCGTCGAAAGGTCGGCTGGCGAAGGTTCGGGTTTCGGCAACGAACTTTACGAAAAAGCGGGCGCGCAGATTCTCGACACGGCTGATGAGACTTGGAAGACGGGCGATATGATTGTCAAAGTCAAAGAGCCGGTTGCGCCGGAATATCCGCGAATGCGCGAAAATCAATTGCTTTTCACATACCTGCATCTCGCGCCGGAATTTGAATTGACAAAACAGCTTCTTGAAAGAAAGGTTACGGGCGTTGCATACGAAACAATTACTGATAGGCGCGGTCGCTTGCCGCTGCTGACGCCGATGTCGGAAGTTGCCGGACGTATGGCTGTTCAGGTCGGCGCTACTTATCTGGAAAAAATGAACGGCGGACGCGGTATTTTATTGGGCGGCGTTCCGGGCGTTCCGGCGGCTAGCGTCGTCATTATCGGCGGCGGCGTTGTCGGCACCGAAGCTGCGAAAATGGCTGTCGGTCTGGGCGCGCACGTTACGATTATCGATAGAAACCTCGACCGTCTGCGCGAACTTGACGATATTTTTCTGTCAAAAGTTCAAACGCTCGCATCCAGCCGTTACGCGATTGAAGAAGCAATCTCGCACGCTGATTTAGTCATCGGAGGTGTTTTGATTCCGGGCGCGGCTGCACCGAAACTGGTTACACGCGAGATGTTGAAATTAGTTCCGATAGGCGCGGTTTTAGTTGACGTAGCGGTTGACCAGGGCGGTTGTTTTGAAACGACGCACGCGACGACGCACTCGAATCCGACATATTACGAAGAAGGCGTTTTGCATTATTGCGTGGCGAATATGCCGGGCGCAGTTCCGCGCACTTCAACTTTTGCGCTGACGAACGCGACTTTGCCGTATGCTTTGGATTTGGCTAATAAAGGTTTCGAGCGAGCGATCGCCGAAGACGAAGGCTTGAAAGAAGGCGTAAATACTTATGCCGGAAAACTGACTTACGACGCGGTTGCCGTTTCGCAAAATCTGGAATACACGCCGCTCGATTCGATTTTGGACGGCGCGATGAGCGCAAAAAGTTGAGACGGCTAAACCTTAAATTTGATTGCGGCGCGTTGCAATAGCAAATTACTAAAAACAATAGGACACGGATTTATTATTAAACCAACCCGTGTCCTATTATTTTTGTCGAAGCCTTTAGATTTATAAGTTTTCGCCGTCGCTTAAGACAAAACTTCTCGCAAGTAGTTGCCTGTAAACGATTCTTTGACTTTCGAGATTTCTTCCGGTGTTCCCGTAGCGACGACTTCTCCGCCGCCCGCGCCGCCGCCCGGTCCTAAATCAATCACATAATCCGCAGTTTTTATCACGTCAAGATTGTGTTCGATAACCAGCAGACTTCCGCCATTATCTATCAGAGCGCGAAAAGCGGCGAGCAGTTTGTTGATGTCGTCGAAATGCAAGCCGGTCGTCGGTTCGTCAAAAATAAAAAGCGTCTTTTGTTTGGTTTTTTGAGCTAAATGCGCTGCAAGTTTGACGCGCTGCGCTTCTCCGCCCGAAAGCGTCGTCGCTGATTGTCCCAAACGAAGATATTCAAGCCCGACGGCTTCAAGCATTTTCAAGCGACTGACTAATTTATTAACGTCTTTGAAAAACAAAATCGCTTCGCGCACTGTTAGCTGCAAAACTTCCGCGATATTTTTGCCTTTGTATTTGACATCCAAAATTTCGTCTCGAAAACGCGTGCCGCGACAATCTTCGCAGGTTAGTTCGACATCAGCCAAAAACTGCATCTCGACCGTTACGGTTCCGCTGCCCTGACAAGTTTCGCAGCGTCCGCCCGGCACATTAAAAGAAAAATGCGAAGCGGTAAAACCTTTCGCTTTTGCTCCATTTGTCGCGGCAAAAACTTCGCGCATCGCATCATACGCTTTGATATACGTAACCGGATTCGAGCGCGGCGTTCTGCCAATCGGCGATTGGTCAACAAGTATTACATCGTCAATCAAATCCGCGCCTTTGATTTCTTTGAAAAGCCCGACGTGACCTTGCCATTCGCCGCGTTTTTTCTTGATTCCGGCGTAAATCACATCGTGAATTAACGTGGATTTTCCAGAACCGGAAACGCCCGTAACGCAAACGAGCATATCAAGGGGAATTTCAACCGAAACGTCCTTCAAATTATTTTCGCGCGCGCCGTTGATTTCGAGTTTGCGTTTTCCAACCGCGCGCCGTATGCTCGGAATTTTTATTTCGGCGTCGCCGCGCAAGTATTTTGCAGTCAAAGAAACGTCGTCTTGAATAAGTCCGAGAAAATCGCCCGCATATACCAGATTTCCGCCAAGCTCGCCCGCGTGAATGCCGATGTCGAGCATATAATCAGCCGAGCGCATCATTTCTTCGTCGTGTTCGACAACCAGAACCGTATTTCCGATGTCACGCAAATTTTCTAAAATTTTGACGAGCCGCGTATTGTCGCGCGGGTGCAGACCGATTGAAGGCTCGTCCAAAACATAAAGCGCGCCGACGAGAGACGAACCCAAATTTGTTGCAAGTTGAATGCGTTGCGCTTCGCCGCCGGATAAAGTTGAAGCCAAACGGTCAAGCGTCAAATAATCAAGCCCGACTTCGACGAGAAATTTCAAGCGACGACGAATTTCGAGCAAAAGTTTTTCGGCGATTTTTTTGCGTTCTTCAGAGAGCTTTAACTCATCGAAAAATTTCCCCGCGTCCTTGATTGAAAGCGCGGCGATTTCGGGTAGATTTCTATCGCCGACTTTGACATCACGAGCTTCCTGCCGCAGCCTAGCGCCGTGGCAATCGGGACACAAAGCGTAGCCGCGATATTTTGCCAGAAAAACACGAACGTGAAGTTTGTATTTTTTCGTCTCCAGCCATTTGAAAAATCCGCGCACGCCGCGCCAGCCCGGCGCGCCGTCGAAAATCGCTTTTTGCTGAAATTCAGTCAAATCGGCAAACGGAACGTCGAGCGGAATATCGCCATTGCGCGCGAAACGCTGCAATTCTTTGTTTGCCCAATCGTAGTGCGGGCGTGTGAACGGCTCGACTGCGCCGTCTCTCAAAGACAGCAGCGGATTCGGCACAACCAGATTGTTGTCCACGCCGATTGTGTTGCCGAAGCCCTGACACAGCGGACACGCGCCAAACGGCGAATTGAAACTAAAAAGACGCGGCTCGGGTTCTTCGTAAACTGTGCCGTCGTATTTGCAAATAAATTTTTCGGAAAAATTCAAAGTTTGCGGTTTTTCTTCGGCGGTCAAAATCACAGCCGAGCCGTTTTCACGAAAACAGGTTTCGAGCGAATCAACCAGACGCTGCTTTATTCCGGCGTCGGCTCGAAGTCGATCAATCAAAACGAAAGTATTCTCAAAATCCTTGAATTTATAATCTTCCGGTTTTTGCAAATCAATTGTTTCCCCGTCGCGAAGCAGACGCGAAAAACCGTGTCCGAGAAGGCTCATCAAATGAGCCGTCGGATTTTGGTTTTTGGATTTTGAGTTTTGAATTTCTGTCTGAGCCGGAAAAACGACGTAGAATCTTGTTCCTTCTTTTAACTTTTCGAGCGTTTCCGTTGCTGCCGATTCTGGCGAATCTTTTTTGACTTCGCGCCCGCAAACGTGGCAAAAGGTTTGCCCGATGCGTGCAAACAGAAGGCGCAAGTAATCGTAAATTTCAGTTTGCGTTGCAACGGTCGAACGCGGGTTGCGCGTCGAATTTTTTTGCCGAATGGCGATTGCCGGCGCGATACCGATGATTTCGTCAACGTCCGGCTTGTCCATTCGCTCCAGAAACTGCCGCGCATAAGCCGACAGCGATTCGACATAACGACGCTGACCTTCGGCGTAAATCGTATCGAAAGCCAAACTGGATTTTCCCGAACCGGAAACGCCCGTAACGACCGTTAATTTATTGAGGGGAAGCGAAAAAGAAATATTTTTCAGATTGTGAACGCGCGCGCCGCGCACTTCGATTACTTCTTCGGCTTTTTTTACAGCTTGCATAGGTGAAAAAATATGTCGTTTGAGCAATAAATGATTTTACCAAATAGCGCGGCGGACGCAAAACAGGAATGAAACATCGAAGGAATTGGTTTATAAATAATGATAGAATAATTTCGGGCGAGTTTTTACTATGAAACTATTTATTATATTCGGACTTTTAACAGTTTTCTCCGGTGCTTTTGCATATTTTCAAAACGATTCAAACAGCGCCGGAAATTTGGAAAATAAAACAGACGAATCGGCCGAAAGCGTTGCCGCCGTAAATAAACAGCCGGTTTTAATTGAGCTTTACACATCGCAAGGTTGTTTCAGTTGTCCGCCTGCCGATAAACTTCTGTCGTTTTTAAACAAGGAACAGCCGTTTGCACAAGCCGAGTTGATAACTTTGGAATTGCACGTCGATTATTGGGATTCGCACGGCTGGAAAGATGAATTTTCTTCCGCGATTTTCAGCCGAAGGCAAGACCTTTACGCGCGCTCGCTTCGCATCAATTCAACATACACGCCCCAAATGGTTGTTGACGGACGAGCGGAATTTATCGGCAGCAATTTGAGCAAAGCGCAAAAAGCAATTTTAGACGCGACAAAAACTCCAAAGGCAAAAATCGAATTTGCACGGCAAAAAGATTCACTCAAAATAAACATCTCGGATATGCCCGAACATCAAAACGCTACCGTATTTTTGGCGATTGCGGAAGATAACCTCGCTTCAAATGTCAGAGGCGGCGAAAATTCGGGTAAAAAGCTCGAACATACATCGGTCGTTCGTGAACTGAAATCGCTCGGCATCTTAACGCCGGAGCAGAAAACTCTGGAAATCGAAACAATCGTGCAGACTCTACCAAATTGGAAAACAGAAAATCTGAGACTTGTGGTTTTTGTGCAGGAAAACGCGAGCAGAAAAATTTTAGGCGTGAACAGGATAAATTTGATGTAGTTTAATCTACAAACTATTTACTGTTTCCGCATGATTTGCAACTAATCCAAACGTTACCAGCGCGCATCATATTTTACGAAACCTACGCGCCAATCGTCTTCACAACCATTGTGCAAAACGGGAATTTCGCCGTCAAAAACTATTGAGGTTTCCAGCGCGCGTCGCAGACGATAAGTTCCACCGCGTGCCGAGCAAACAATCAGCGTTACTTTTTCTTCGTCAAGTTTCGAGACGACCGCGCCGCGCCAATCTCGTTTGCACTGCACAATCAAGCGCGTCCCCGTGGGAAGCTCGCCCAAAGTTATTTGAGTTTCGGCAGTTTCCAAATTTTTTGATAAGTTTGATAGGTTTTTTCCGGCATTTGAATCAAAACCGGATTTTTCCTTGCGTCAAGCCAGCTTAAAACCGTTTCGATATTCTCGCGTTTCATTGCCGTGCAGCCTGCCGTTCCTGTGGTTTCCGTTTTCCAGATGTGCAGAAAAATACACGAACCTTTTTCCTTTTCGGGCGGGTTTGAATTGTGCGCGACAAAAACTCCCAAATCATATTGCGCGCCGACAGCGAGCATTTTTTCCGAACTCGTCCAATCGACCGGAACAATTTTGTTATCAACGATTAAGTTATATTGTTTGGAGTTTGTATCATCAACGCATTCAATCGTTTCCGTAAGGCGCGTGAAGGGAAGTTTGACCGAATCGGGTTTGGCGTTTGAACCGAAAGCGGCGGTTAAACTAAAAGTTCCGGCGGGCGCTTTTCCGTCACCTTCAACTTTGTGAGGCTCGGTTTCGGCTTTGACAGGCGCGTCAACACTCCAGCCCAATCCTTTTTTGCCGACGACGACCGGAAAACTTTTGCCGACTGGTTTCCAAACCGAGTTTCTGTTTTTGCGTTCAAAAACCTGCGCCGCACCTTGAACAGCGTTCCAATCTTTTGTCGTTACAACGATTGATTGCAGCGAACGGTCGAGCAAAGATTTTTGAGCAAAAAGATTGGCGCAACTTGCGACTAAAATCAAAACAAAGATATTTATAATTTTACCCATAAAACTGCGCCAATCCGTTAAAAATATGTTTATGCGCGACCCGATTTCTAATCTTCAAACGGTAATTCCTGTTGTTTGGATTTTTGGCTGAAAGCGTAAAAGCGCAAGCCGACCGAAATCATCAAAACGGAAATTCCAATCCAGATTAAAACCCAGACGAAGCCGGGAAGACCTGTCGCCTGCGCCATATTTGCCGCGTCCGTGTGGATGTCCGAGCCGACTAAAGGCGCGTTGATAAAGAAAAGCGTTTTCAAATCTGAAAAAGCGTTGAGCAAACATTGAACGGCAAGAAAACTCAAAGCAAATTGAGCGAATCGCGGACTGGCATATTTCGCAATCGCAAGTAATCCGGCAGTTAAAATTACGCCTGAAACAACTGTAAAAGCGACGCTTCCGAGACTGACCTGCGCGGAAAAAACATTCCAAGCCGGCGCAAGAAAACCGAACAAAACAGTCATCAAGCCGACGAAACCAGCCGAAGCTGCCAGCACGATTCGCGCCGAATATGCACGCCGAATCAATACTAAAAGCAGTGTTCCGTAAGCCGTCGTGCCGAGATAACCGGCGCTCGAAATCAGCATCGCTGAAAGCGTGTTCGATGGCAGCGAATAAACCATTCCGCTTCCGTCGGTAGAAATCGTCAGGCTTTGCACCGAGCTTCCCGTAAGCAATGAGACAAGCGCGTGGCTGCCTTCGTGAATAAATGTAACGAAAAGGCGAATCGGATAAACCAGATAATCGGCAAACGGTATAAACCACAAGGCGATTGTAATAACCGTAGCAATCAACAAAAGCATTAATTGCGGTTTGGCGTCTTCAGCAACTTTGTATTTCATTTTATTTTGGAAAACTCCTTGTTCAAACTCTGCAAACTTTTACGTTTTATTCTACACGAAAGTTCGGGATTCGTTAATAGTTAATTGTTAGTTGTTAATCGCCGGATATTTGTTGCATCGCAGATTTAACAATTAATCATTAACAAAATCCGACTTTCCGCCGGTTTTCAGTTCGAGCCGCACATCGGTAATTTGAATATCTTTCTGCACGGCTTTGCACATATCGTAAACCGTCAGAGCCGCAACGCTGACGGCGGTCAATGCTTCCATTTCAACTCCGGTCTGTGCGTTTGTTTTAACTTCCGCACGCAAAAAAATGCCGAAATCCTTTATCTCGGCTTTTATCTCTACTTTTGAAAGTGGCAACTGATGACACAGAGGAATCAAATTTGCGGTCTGTTTCGCCGCCATAATTCCGGCGATGCGCGCTACTTCCAAAGGATTTCCTTTCGGATTCTTATTCTCTTCAATCGCTTTTATCGTTTGATTGTCGAGCAAAACTTTTCCCGAAGCAACAGCGCGGCGCGTTGTCGCTTGTTTTTCAGAAACGTCAACCATAACCGCTTCGCCCGATTCATTTATGTGTGAAAGTTTAGACATTACTCGAAACCAAAGATTAACACAGATGAACACGAATTTTTTGTTTTTATCCGTGTTTGTCCGTGTGAATCCGTGGTTAAATTTTCCTACGACAAAAACAAAATTTTTACAATGTCTCCCGTTTCTAAATTTTCGTCTCGCGGCACAATAACCAAACAGTTAGCGCGAGAAAAGGCGATAAAATTTGACGAACCACCGAAACGTAAAGATTCCACAAAGAGCTTTCCCTTTTCGTTTGTCTCGACAAAAGCAGGCAAAAATGAATCGCGTTCTTTTGCGGCTTTTATTTCGTGCGAAAGCACGGCAAACCCTTTTTGCAATTGGCAATCGGTTGCGTTTTGCATTTTCAGTAAAGCTGTTCGTACAAACAAAAAAAACGTAACGGCAACCGAAACAGGATTTCCCGGCAGACCGAAAATTAACTTGTCGTTTAATTTTGCGAAAACCGTCGGCTTTCCCGGTCGAAGTGCGATTTTCTCAAAAAAGATTTTCGCTCCAAGCTGACGCAGCGCGGGTTTTGTAAAGTCGTAATCACCGACCGAAACGCCGCCGGAAATTATCAAAACATCAAAAGTGTCGAGCGCGTTTTGGATTTCGGATTTTAGATTTTCAATTTCGTCTTTGACCGTTGGTAAAACTTCAATGTCCGCTAGTTTGTCTGCGAATGCTTTTAGCGCAACCGAGTTTGAGTTACGAATTTGGTCTTTTTGCGGCTTTTGATTCGTGTCAACAATCTCGCTTCCGGTTGCCAAAATCGCAACCTTCGGCTTTTTAGAAACCTTCAAATTTGCATAACCAAAAGATGCGAGCGGTGCAATCATTTGCGCGTTGATAATCTCGCCTCGCCCGAAAACCTTTTCGCCCGTTTTGATTTCCGCGCCTTTCGAGACGATGTTTTGCTGCGATTTTGTCGCTTCGAAAATCTCTACAAAACATTCGTTTTTATCATTTTTCAATTCGCGCGCGAGTTCCTTCTTTTGAACTGAATCCGCACCTTCGGAAACGCGTGCGCCGGTCATTATTCGCACGGCTTCACCTTTTTTGAGCTTGCCGTTAAAACCTTTTCCGGCAACCGATTCGCCGATGATTTTTAATACAATCGGATTTTCTTTATCTGCCTTTTCCACATCGTTTGTTCGTACGGCAAATCCATCCATTTGGGAGCGATCAAACGGCGGCAAATCCATATCGGCAAATGTATTTTCCGCTAAAACTCGCCCGATTGATTCGGCTAAATCAACTTTTTCAATTGAAAGTTTGCCGGTTTGCTTTTCGATAATTTCTAAGGCTTCGGAAATCGGAATCATAACTAGAGTTTTGTGAAAGTTATGAAAAAAGACAAGCGAGAAAAATTTATTTCAAAGCGGGAAGCGATAAAATCTTTCGGGAAGATTAAAAATTATAATTTGTGTCTCCAATCTCTGCCAAATTCTTCTTTGTATTGTTTTTCATAGCTGAAAAACATCTGTCGAAATTTTTCGGCTTCTTTTTCTTTTTTCTGATTGTGCAGAAGTCTCGCCGCGTCTGCCGCAAGGTTTCCAATCCACGAGATCGGCTCAAAATTTGACTGGTCGCGCCGATACAAATCTTCAGCTAAATCGAGCGCGGTCGTGGTTTCTTCGAGTGCCGAATCAAATTTACCTTAAGCCGTGAAAATTTTTGCTTGTTCTTGCGAGCGACAACCTCGTCCAAATTTAACTCACAATTGTCTCGGTCGTTTTTTCGCATATTTTGAATGAGACTTAAGGCAGCTTCCACATTTTTCAATCCGTAAATGTCATTTGGACTTCAGACAGAAAAGGCGCGATTGCCCAAGCGAATTTTTGCACCTTTTTTATCGTATAGTTAGAAAAATTTCTTGTATTAAAAGACATAACCAAAATCTGCGCCGAATCTTTCTTTGTATTGTTTTTCGTATTTCCGGCAAATCTGCCGGTAGCTTTCGGCTTGCGGTCCGCGCTTTAACCCGCTTGCCAGATTCGCCGCCGCGTTCGCCAACTCCAGCGTCCACGAAATCGGCTCGATGTTGGTCGGGTCGGATTCGGTGCGCTCTAAGGCTAAATTCAAACCCGTCTCCGCAGCGGCGAGCGCAGCTTCCGATTTACCCTGCTGTTTGAGAATCGTTTGCCTGACGCTCAAAAACCAGATTTCAAATAACGCTATTTCACGGTCATCGGCGTTGTTCTTTTTTAAGTCTTGCAGTATTTTTCCGGCGATTTCCGAATTTTTCATCGCTTCTTCGTTTCGCCCGAGTTCCGTTAAGTTTCCGGCGTGATTCTGATATGCGTCAAAGATCGCGCGTTTGTCGGTTATTATGTCAGGTTTGGATTCAGCATAATAAACTTCCCGCGAACTATGTTCGAGGGCTTGCAAATACCAACT
>JAABUN010000625.1_pt1 | contig 88486 bp, 99 predicted proteins | sample 5559311 | NCBI WGS metagenome assembly JAABUN01 (sample SAMN10711877, study PRJNA513370) | rock metagenome | isolation source: Antarctica rocks | place: Antarctica: Victoria Land, Siegfried Peak sud
CCGTGTCCTGCAGCGGATGCTCGCGCTCACCACCGCGATCTGGCACAACGACCACACCGGACAGCGCGTCCGACGCTCGCTACTCGCCTACGACCACTGATCAGGCTTGGAATCGATCATCTAGGGCCGGCTTGGGCGCCTTCGTCTTCGTTGCGGCCCGGAGAGGCGCCACAGCAGCCTTTGAAGGCTCAGGAGCGTTGGTCTGCACAGCAGGCGGGGGCGGCGCGGGTACCACGGAAACGATCACGGGACTCGGTTCGGGCACCAGCGAAGGCTCAGGAGAAGGCACGGCTGTCGGGGACTCCCTGGCCACCTTTGCCTGGTGGGAAGCAAGAATCTTGTCTCCCTCGGCTCGCTGCTGATCTTTCATCGCCTGCGAGAATTCCCCACAGCCGGTCAGGGCGATCATGAGCACGAGCGATCCGGTGGTCAGACATGCTCGTGTAATCGGCATACCACGGAACGTAGTGGACCCGGGATGCCTGACAAGAGATGGCTCGTCCTGATTCAGGCGCAGCGCCTCTCCTCGAGAAGCAAGCTGAGCGCCGAGCTCATCGCCGCGGCAGAGGCTCGCCGACACGAGCCGCCGCAGCTGCCGCGGCTGCCGGGCGACTGACGGAGGGGCGAGTCAGCTGCGCCGTCGACCGGTCAACCGAACGGCCTCGGCGCCCGTGCTCGCCGCCAGCGCCCGGCCGCCGCGCACGAGGTCTGCGCGCAGCGCCTGCCGCCAGGCCCACGCCGCCTCGCCGGGCAGGCCGAGCAGCCGGGACGTGCGGGCGTGCGCGACGAGCATGTCGGCCGCCCCGCGCGGGTGCGACGCGAACAGCGCGGCGTGCTTGGCGCGCAGCTGGCGAAAGCTGGTGCGCCGCAGCTCAGCCGAGCCCGAGACGCGCGGCCCGTCGTGGACGAGCAGGCGGTAGGTCACCTGCGGCAGGCCGCGCAGCGAGCAGATCGCGTTCAGCCGCAGGAACAGCTCGGTGTGCACGCGCGAGCGGAACGCCTCGTCCCAGCCTCCCGCCGCCAGCAGCACCGCGCGGGGCGCGGCGAGGGTCTGCTTGACGTGGAAGGAGCAGCCCGGCTGCGCCGCTTCGAGGGCGAAGTGGCTGCCGCGGGGCAGCGTCGGCGGCAGCCGCGTCTCGAGCACCCGGCCGGCGGCGTCGACCACCGCCACCCCGGTCAGCACCGCGACGGGCGCGGGCAGCGCGTCCGCCCCGGTGAGCGCCTCCAGCGCAACGGCAGCATGCTCGGGCAGCAGCGTGTCGTCGTCGTCGAGGTAGGTCACGTAGGGGCTGCGCGCCGCGGCGGTGCCGGTGTTGCGGGCTGCCGCGCCGCCGCGAGCCTCCGGGTGGCGCACGACCTTCAGCCGCGGGTCGTCCGGCAACGCAACCGGCTGTGCCGAGGCGTCGTCGACGACGATCACCTCGACATCGGCGTGGGTCTGGGCCAGCGCGCTCCGCACGGCGCCGGCCAGCAGCTGCGGCCGGTCGCGGGTGGGGACGACGATGCTCAGCGCCGGCTCGACCATCCCGAAGACGCTGCCACACCGGCGCGGTGGCTAGCCTGACGCCCGGCGGTCCTCCTAGGCTGGCCACCGTCCGACGCCCCGGTCGTCCACAGCGGTGGGCGGGCCACGACCGAGCGGAAGGCCAGGTGCCGCGGTGTCCGGCTGGCTCGTCACCGGTGCGGCCGGCTTCCTCGGCGCGCACGTGGTCCGCCGGCTGCACGCCGAAGGCATCGAGGTGGTGGGGCTGGACGGCTTCGACGCCGCCTACGACCCGGCGCTCAAGGACGCCCGGGCCCGCTGGGTCGAGCAGGCCACCGGCGCCCCGGTGCTGCGCTGCGACGTGCGCGACCGCGAGCGGCTCACCGAGATCTTCCGGCGCACCGAGCCGGAGATCGTGGTGCACCTGGCCGCGCGGGCCGGCGTGCGTCCGTCGCAGACCGACCCGCTCGGCTACCTCGATATCAACGTGCGCGGCTTCGGCGAGCTGCTCGAGCACTGCCAGGCCGGTTCGGTGCGGCACCTCGTCTACGCCTCGTCGAGCTCGGTGTACGGCGAGACGACGCCGCAGCCGTTCCGCGTCGAGGCCGCCGCCGACCACCCCGTTAGCCCGTACGCGGCCACCAAGCGCATGAACGAGCTGCAGGCGCACGTCGCGAGCCACCTGCACCGGCTGCCGACGACCGGCCTGCGCTTCTTCACCGCCTACGGACCGTGGGGACGGCCCGACATGGCCTACTGGAAGTTTGCGCAGGCGGCGCTCGAGGACCGCCCCGTCACCGTCTACGGCGACGGCAGCGCCCGGCGCGACTTCACCTACGTCGACGACGTCGTCGAGGCGATCCGACGGGTCGGCGACCGCCCGCCCGACCCGACGCCCGCCTGGCGCCCCGACACCCACGGCCTCGCGATGAGCGACGCCCCGTGGCGGCTGCTCAACGTCGGCCTCGGCGCTCCGGTGTCGGTCGCCGGGCTGCTCGACGCGCTCGAGCAGCTGCTCGGCCGGCCGGTGCAGCGGGTGCACGAGCCGGCGCTGTCGGGCGAGGTGAGCGCCACCGAGGCCGACGTCACGAGCCTGAAGGAGACCGTCGGCGGCGTCCCGGTCACCGGGCTGGCCGAAGGGCTCGAGCGGTTCCTGGAGTGGTTCGTCCGCTACCGGGAGGGCTCGCAGCCCTGATGGCGCCGTGACCGACGACCGAAGGCCCGGGTCCGACGGTCGCGCCGAGGGCGGCTCGGTACGCAAGCACCTGCGCACGGTCACCGGGTCGGGGGCGCTGCGCTCGATCGGGATGCTGCAGGTCGCCCGGCTCGTCTCGGCCGGCTGCGGCGCCGTCACGCTGCTGCTGCTGACCCGCGCGCTCACCCGCGAGGAGTTCGGCGTCCTGGCCCTGGTCTGGTCGACGGCGAGCCTGGCCCGGCAGGTCTTCGACTCACGCTCGAGCGCCCTGCTGATCCGCTACTGCTCGCGTTGGTCCGGACCGGGCGAGGCGCCGCAGCGACGGTCGGTCATCGGGCTGTCGGCGGGCCTCGACGCCGCGGCGACCGTCCTCGGCGCGGCCGTGCTGGTCCTCGGCGCCCCGTGGCTGGCCGGGCTGGTGCTGCACCGGCCCGGGCAGGGCGGGCTGCTGCTGCTCGGCGCGCTGATCCTGTTGGCCGGCACCGGCGCCGCGGCCGCGAACGCCGTGCTCGCCCTGAACGGCAGCTTTCGGGCGATGGCCGTCGCCGACACCTCCGGTGCGGTCGCGACGCTGGCGCTGTCGCTACCGGCGGTGCTGCTCGCGCCGAGTCCCGAGACGCTGCTGCTCGCCACGGCCGGCGGCGCCCTGGTGCAGACGGCGCTGCGCTGGCACCTGGCCCGGCGCGACCTGCGGCGCAGCGGACTGTGGACGTCGCGGCGCGACCTGCGGGGCTTTCTCGACTGGACGCCGCTGGCCGGTTCGGGCCGCGAGCTGCGTCGCTACGTGTTCGGCACCAACGTGCTGGCGACGCTCAAGCTCGTCAAGGGCAACCTGCCCGCGCTCTACCTCGGCATCGTGCTGACCCCGGCCGGCGCCGCGCCCTATCTGCTTGCCCAGCGCATCATCGAACGCACCGGCTCGGTGCTCGACCCGATCCACCACGTCACCTTCCCGAGCTTCGCCCGCACCCTCGCCGCCGGTGAGCCGCGGCGCACCCGCCGCACCTACCTGCGCACGGTGGCGCTGTCCTTTGTCGTGCTCGCGCCGGTCGTCCTCGTCTTTGCGGTGCTGAGCCCGTGGAGTGTGCCGTTCGTGTTCGGGCCGCAGTACGCGAGCGCGGTGTGGACGGTCGGCGTCGCGGTGGCCGGCTACGCGATCGGCGCGACGTTCCTGACCCGCACGGCGCTGCTGACCGCCGCCGGCGAGCTGCGCTCGCTCAACGGGGCATACCTGGCCGGCATCGCCCTGCAGGCGGTGCTGCTCGTCGTGCTCGTGGCCCGCTACGGCTCGGTCGGGGCGTCGTTCGCGCTCGTCGGCTTCCACCTCACGACGGTGGGCTGGACGCTGCCGACGGTGCTGCGGGTGCTCGCCCGGCCGGCGGCACAGCAGCCCACCGAGCCGTCCGAGCGCCCGGTCGGGGCCGGCGTCCATGCCGACGCGGCCGACCCGGCGACCGACAGCGAGCTGATCGGCGCGAACGGGCCCGAGGCCCTCGCCGTCGCGGCCGGTGTGGACGACGCCGCCAGCCCGTCCCCCACGTCGGGGCGCGGCTGAGCCGTGCGCATCGCCTACATCGCCAACTCGACGATCCCCTCGCGGGCCGCCAACAGCATCCACGTGATGAAGCAGTGCCAGGCGCTGCGCCAGCTCGGCCACGACGTCGAGCTGATCGCCCGCCGGCCGGCGCCGGGGGGCGAGACTATCGAACAGGACGCCCTCTGGCACCGCTACGGCGTCCGCGACCCGTTCCCGCTGCGGCTGCTGCGCCCGACCCGGCGGCTCTACCGCACCGCCTACGCCGTCCGCGCGGTCGCCCGTGCCCGCCGCTCGGGAGCCGAGCTGGTGTGGACGCGCAACTACCTCGCCGCGCCGCTCGCCGCCTGGCTCGGCATCCCGACGCTGTACGAGGCGCACGGCCTGCAGGACGACCGGCCACGTCGCCTCGCCTACCGGACGCTGTGGCGCAGCGGCCGGCGGCACCGGTTCGCCACCATCACCGAGGCGCTGGCGCGCGACTTCCGCCGCGCGTTTCCCGAGCTCGCGGACGCACCGATCCTCGTGCTGCCCGACGGCGTCGATCTCGAGCGCTTCACCGACCTGCCGGAGCCGGCCGACGCCCGCCGCCTGCTCGGCTGGCCTGACCGGCCGACGCTCGGCTACGCCGGCCACCTCTACCCCGGGCGCGGCGTCGACCTGCTGCTCGAGATCGCCGCCGACCTGCCCGGCTGGTCGGTCAGCCTGATGGGCGGCACCGAAGCCGACATCGACCGCTACCGCGAGCTCGTGCGCGACCGCGGCCTCACCTCGATGCACGTGCGCGGCTTCATCCCGAACGCCGAGCTGCCACTGCACCTGGCCGCCTGCGAGGCCCTGGCCATGCCGCACCAGCGCGTCGTGCGGGCTGCCGACGGCGGCGACATCGCGGCGTGGACGTCACCGATGAAGATGTTCGAGTACCTCGCCACCGGGCGGCTGGTGCTCGCCAGCGACCTGCCGGTGCTGCGCGAGGTGCTGACCGACGAGAACGCGGTGCTGCTGCCGTCGGAGCACCCCGAGGCCTGGCGCGCGGCTCTGCACGCCGCTGCCGCGGACCCGGCCGCCGCCCGATCGCGCGGCGCGCAGGGCCGACGCGACGTGCAGCGCTACTCCTGGCGCGAGCGCGCCGAGCGGGCGCTCGCGAGAATGCGGGAGGGGTAGCTCGATCGTGGCGCCGTACCGGCGCAGCGCGGCGTCGACGTCGCGGCCCTCACCCGGTTGCCGGAGGCGACCACCGGACGGTTCGGCCACGACCGCTGACGGCGTCGACCGTGGTCGCCTCGTCCTGGGTGAGACCGGACTACACGAACTCGATGGCGACCCGGTCGGTGACCGGACGCGACTGGCAGGTGAGCACGACGCCAGCGGCGAGCTCGTCGGGCTCGAGGGCCCAGTTGACGGCCATCTCAACCTCGCCGCTCGTCACCCGGGCCCGGCAGGTGCCGCAGACCCCGCCGCGACAGGCGTAGGGGGCGTCGGACCGCACGGCGAGCATCGCGTCGAGCAGCACCTCGTCGCGGTCGACGCTGAGCTCGCTGGCCCGCCCGTGCAGCACGGCGGTGACGCTCGCCCGGTCTTCCCCGGCGCCCTCGGCGCGGGGCGGGCGCGGCGGCGGCGCCTCGGCGTGGAACAGCTCGACGTGCACCTCGCCCGGCGCGACGCCCAGCCCGAGCAGCGTGTCGCGGGCAGCGGTGACCACGCCGAAGGGGCCGCAGCAGTACCAGGCGTCGATGTCCTCGAGCGGCACGAACGCCGTCAGCAGCTGCGCGAGGCGCTCGCCGTCGAGCCGGCCCGACAGCAGCGGCGACTCCTGCTCCTCGCGCGAGAGCACGTGCAGCACCTGCAACCGGCCCGGGTAGCGGTCCTTGAGGTCGGCCAGCTCGTCGAGGAACATCACGTCGCGGGTGGTCCGGTTGCCGTAGAGCAGCACCACCTCGCTGCCGGCTTCGATCTCGAGCACGGTCGCGGCGATCGACAGCACCGGCGTGATGCCGCTGCCGGCCGCGATCAGCCCGTAGCGCAGCGCCCGACCAGCCTTGACCGCGGGGCCGAATCGGCCGGCGGGCGGCGCGACGTCGAGCACGTCGCCGGCCTGCATCTCGGCGACCGCCCAGGAGGAGAAGGCGCCGCCCTCCATCCGCTTGACCGCGACGCGCAGCGGTCCGCTCGCGGCGCTCGCGCACACCGAGTAGGTGCGGCGCACGTCCTGACCGTCGACGACGCGGCGCAGCGTCAGGTGCTGCCCGGCGCGGAAGGCGTAGTCGCCCGCGAGCTCGGGCGGCACGTCGAAGGTGACGGCGACGGCGTCGGAGGTGAGCTTCTCGACGGCGGAGACCCGCAGCGGGCGGTAGCCGTCGTCGGCCGGCTCACTCACTAGTGGTCCTTGAAGTGGTCGAACGGCTCGCGGCAGGACAGGCACCGCCACATCGACTTGCACGAGGTGGACGCGAACCGCGCCAGCTCTTCGGTGTCGTTCGACCCGCACTGCGGGCAGTCGACGGCGGCGGGGCGGCGCAGCCCGATCGTCACCGGCACCGGCCCGGCGGCGCTGCGACCGGTGGGCGGCGCGATGCCGTAGGCGCGCAGCTTCTCGCGGCCGGACGCGCTCATCCACTCCGTCGTCCAGGCGGGCGCGAGCACGGTGCGCACCTCGACCGGCTCGACGCCGCGCTGCGCGAGGGCGCCGGCGATGTCGGCGCGGATCTCGTCCATCGCCGGGCAGCCCGAGTACGTAGGCGTGATCGTGACGTGTACGCCGGCGTCGTCGACCTCGACGTCGCGCAGCACGCCGAGGTCGTCGATCGTCAGCACCGGGATCTCGGGATCGACGACGGTCGACAGGATCTCGCGCACCTCGGCCACCGTCGTCACCAGGACGCACCCGGGTGCGAGCGGTGTAGGTGCTGCATCTCGGCGAGCAGGTATCCGAAGCCGGTCGTGTGCCGGCCGGAGCGGCCACCGGTGGGCCGCCACGAGGTCTCGGGCAGGGTCAGCGTCGCCTCGGCGACGACGGCCTTGACCGCGGTGCGCCACGGCGGCTCGAGCAGGTCCGGGTCCGCGGCGATCCCCCGTTCGACGAGGCGGTCGAGCAGCGCGTCGCGCTCGAACAGCTCGGCGGCGTGCGGCCACACCGCGTCCAGGCCGTCCTGCATGCGGCGGTGGCTCTCGGCGGTGCCGTCGCCCAGGCGCACCACCCAGCTCGCGGCGTGCTCGAGGTGGTAGGCGACCTCCTTGACGGCCTTGCCGGCGATGCCCGCGAGCGCCTCGTCGGTGGAGCGAGTCAGCGCCGTCCACAGCGGCACCTCGTAGGCGGCGAACAGCAGCTGGCGGGCGAGCGTGCGGCCGAAGTCGCCGTTGTCGAGCTCGACGAGCTGGCAGCAGGTGAACTCCGGCTCGTCGCGCAGGAACGCCAGGTCGTCCTCGTCGCGGCCGGCCCCCTCGCGCTCGCCGGCGTAGGCGAGCAGGCTGCGGGCCTGGCCGAGCAGGTCGAGGGCCAGGTTCAGCAGCGCGACGTCGGCCTCGATGTCGGGGCTGTGCGCGGCCCACTCCGACAGCCGCTGCCCGAGGATCAGCGCGTCGTCACCCAGGCGCAGGGTGTAGGCGACGACGTCGGCGGTCATCTCGGTGTCGCTGCCGGCTGTCGTCGTCGGCGCGTCGGCGGTCACAGGTGGGTCAGGCCTTCGGGGACGTCGTAGAAGGTGGGGTGCCGGTAGACCTTGTCGCCGGCGGGGTCGAAGAAGGCGTCCTTCTCGTCAGGACTGCTCGCGGTGATGCCGACGGCCGGCACGACCCAGATGCTCACGCCCTCCTGGCGGCGGGTGTAGACGTCGCGGGCGTTGAGCAACGCCAGGTGCGCGTCGGCCGCGCGCAGACTGCCCACGTGGGTGTGCGCGAGGCCGCGACGGCTACGGATGAACACCTCCCACAGCGGCGTGTCCGGGCGCTTCGGCCGACCGCCCTCGGTGGCCGGCACACCGGTGGTCGGCACCGCGCCGTGGCCGCCCTCGGCGGTGAAGGAGGCGGGCTCGACGGCTGGCTGGCCGTGGGGCGCGTCGCCATCCTGGCTCATGCCGCAGCGGCGGCGGCGCGCTGCTTGTCGGCGTAGGCGGCGGCTGCTTCGCGCACCCACGCGCCGTCGTCGTGCGCCTGTTGGCGGGTGATCAGGCGCTCGCGGTTGCAGGGCCCGTCGCCGCGCATGACGGTCTGGAACTCGCTCCAGTCGATCGGGCCGCTGACCCAGTGGCCGGTGGCCTCGTCGAGGCGCAGGTCGTCGTCGGGCACCCGCAGGCCGAGGTACTGGGCCTGCGGCACGGTGGCGTCGACGAAGCGCTGGCGCAGCTCGTCGTTGGAGAAGCGCTTGATGCCCCAGGCCATCGACTGCGCGCTGTTCGGCGAGTCGGCATCCGACGGGCCGAACATCATCAGCGACGGCCACCACCAGCTGTCGAGCGCATCCTGGGCCATCCGGCGCTGCGCGTCGGTGCCGTTCGCCAGCACCGTCATGGCCTCGAAGCCCTGTCGCTGGTGGAAGCTCTCCTCCTTGCACACCCGCGTCATGGCCCGCGCGTAGGGGCCGTAGGAACAGCGGGTGAGCGGCACCTGATTCATGATCGCGGCACCGTCGACGAGCCAGCCGATCGCCGCGACGTCGGCCCAGCTCGTCGTCGGGTAGTTGAAGATCGTCGAATACTTCTGCCGGCCGGCGTGCAACAGGTCGAACAGCTCGTCGCGGTCGGCGCCGAGCGTCTCGGCGGCGCTGTAGAGGTAGAGGCCGTGGCCGGCCTCGTCCTGCACCTTGGCGACCAGGATCGTCTTGCGACGCAGCGACGGCGCACGGGTGATCCAGTTGCCCTCCGGCTGCATGCCGATGATCTCGGAGTGCGCGTGCTGGGCGATCTGGCGGATCAGCGTCTTGCGGTAGCCCTCGGGCATCGCGTCGCGCGGCTCGATCCGCTCGTCGGCGTCGATGCGGGCCTGGAAGCCGTCGTCGACCTGCGGTCCGTCCACGCTGTGTCCCGGAAGGCTGTGCAGCTGGGTCGTCATCGCCTGCTCCTCAGTTGTCGACCGATCGGTCGGATACTCTCGCGCCTTCGGCCGGCTGTCAACTACGGTCGGCCGATGGCTGCCGGTTCTCCTACCCCGACGGTGGCCCGTCGACCGGTCGGCCGACCCCCGCGGCACACCCTCGACGAGCTGCTGGCGCTGGTCGTCGCGGAGTTCAACACCCGCGGCTACGACGCCACCTCGATGGAGGACCTCGCCCGCGCGACGGGCCTGACCAAGAGCTCGCTCTACCACCACGTGGCGAGCAAGGAGGAGCTGCTGCGCCTCGCCGTCGCCCGCGGCGTCGACGCGCTGTTCGACGTGCTCGACGAGCCCGGTGCCACCGCGGGTCCCGCACTCGGCCGGCTCGAGCACGTGGTGCGGCGCAGCGTCGACGTGCTCGTCGGGCAGCTGCCCTACGTGACGCTGCTGCTGCGGGTGCGCGGCAACACCGCCGCCGAACGGGAGGCACTCGAACGGCGTCGCGCCTTTGACCGCCGGCTCACCGCGCTCGTGCAGGCGGCCGTCGACGAGGGCGACGTGCGCGCCGACCTCGACCCGGCTCTCGTCACCCGGCTGCTGTTCGGCGCGGTCAACAGCATCGTGGAGTGGTACCGGCCTCGCGGCGAGCACGACGCCGCGCAGGTGGCCGACACGCTGGTGGCCGTCGTGCTGGGGGGGCTGCGCCCGCGAGGTTGAGCTGAACCCGAGCGGCGGCTTGTCGACATCGGGGAGTTCACAGGGTGGGCACCCTGTGAACTCCCCGATGTCCGAGCGGATCGACCGCTCTAGCAAGGCCCATGCTGTCGGGTGGCAGTGCGGCGCACCCGTCAGGCGAGGAAGCGGAACAGCGGACTGCCGGCCTCCACCGGCGTGATGGTCGGCGGCGCGGCGGCCATCCGCTCGAGCAGCCCGGCCAGGTCGGACGGTCGGCCCAGCTCGATGCCGACCAGCGCCGGTCCGGTCTCTCGGTTGCTGCGCTTGACGTACTCGAACAGCGTGATGTCGTCGTCGGGCCCGAGCACCTCGTCGAGGAAGCGGCGCAGCGCACCGGGCTCCTGCGGGAACTCGACGAGGAAGTAGTGCTTGCGGCCCTCGAAGACCAGCGCCCGTTCGACGACCTCGGCGTAGCGGCTGACGTCGTTGTTGCCGCCGGACAGCACGCACACCGTCGTGCTGCCGGGCTCCGGGCGCACCAGGCTGCCCTTCACCGAGCGGGTGAGCACCGAGCTGGCCAGCGCCCCAGCGGGTTCGGCGATGATGCCGTCGGCCTGGTACAGCGCCAGCATCTCGACGCAGACCTGCCCCTCATCGACGGCCAGCAGCTCGGCGCCGCCGCCGCGGACCACGTCGAAGGTGACGTCGCCGACCCGGCGCACCGCCGCGCCGTCGACAAAGGAGTCAACCTCGGGCAGCACCACCGGCTGCCCGGCGGCGAGCGCCGCGGCCATGCTCGGCGCACCGGCCGGCTCGACGCCGACGACGCGGGCGGCGGCCCCGTGCCGGCGGAGCCACGTGAGGGAGCCGGCGAGCAGCCCCCCGCCGCCGACCGGCACCACGAGCAGGTCGGGCACCCGGCCGAGCTGACGGGCGACCTCGCGCACCAGCGTGCCCTGCCCGGCGACGGTACGGGGGTCGTCGAAGGCCGGCACCAGCGTGGCGCCGGTGTCCGCGACGTCGAGCAGCGCGGCGGTCGCGGCGTCGTCGTAGGTGTCGCCGGTGACGCGCACCTCGACCGCGTCACCGCCGAGGGACTGGGTGCGCTCGCGCTTCTGCCGCGGCGTCGTGCGCGGCAGGTAGACCCGGCCCCGGACCCCGAGCGCCCGGCAGGCGTAGGCCACCCCCTGCCCGTGGTTGCCGGCGCTGGCGCAGACGACGCCGGCGGCGCGCTCGCCGTCGTCGAGCTGCGCGATGAGGTTGTAGGCGCCGCGGATCTTGTAGGAGCGCACCGGCTGCAGGTCCTCACGCTTGAGCCACACCTCGCTGCCGGTCAGCTGCGACAGCCGGTCGTTGCGCTGCAAGGGGCTCGCAGGCAGCACCGCCGCGAGCCGCTCGGCGGCTCGGTCGACCTCGGCCGCGGCCGAGGTGGCTGTCTGCTCCGTGATCGTCACGTCTTCCATCGTCGCGCACGAGCGGTGAGCAGCAGATCAGGCGACGGCGGGCTCGGCATCGGCTTTGCGGACGCGCCGGCCTGATACAGGTTGATGTAACCTGCATCAATGCGCACCACCCTCTCCCTGTCCGATGGGTTGCACGCGCAGCTGGTCTCGATCTCTCGTGATCGCCAGGTGACCGTGAGTCGCGCCGTCGAGGAGCTACTTCAGCGGGCGCTGCGGGGCGAGACGTCGCCGCAGTACGAGATGGCGACCAACCGATACACCGGCTTCCTCGGCGCGCGCCTGGGCCGTCGCCTCACCCAGGACGACGTCCGTTCCTTGGACGACGACGAGTGACATGCCTGCTCGACAGCAACGTCCTGATCGCTCTGGTGCAGGAGGATCACGTGCATGCCGAAGCAGCCGGTGCCTGGTTCCAGGAGCTTCGCGAGCCTTTCGCGACCTGCCCGATCACCCAGGGCGCGCTGCTGCGCGTGCTGCTCCGAGGCGGCGTGTCCCTCTCCGACGCCCGCGCCTCGCTCTCCTCCGTGGTCGGTGCGGCCGAGCACGAGTTCTGGTCGGATGAGATCGACTACCTGTCCGTCCGGCTCGAGGGCGTCGTCGGGCACCGGCAGGTGACCGATGCCTACCTCGCGGCCCTCGCCAGGGCACGCAGCGGTCGCCTGGCCAGCTTGGATCGAGGCCTGATCGCCCTGCACGGCGACGTCGCGGATCTCGTCCCGCACTGACCCCCCTCGACCGGAGGCGACGCCGGCTACGGCGTCGGGCGCGGCCGGAAGACCCAGGGCGGGCGGCCCAGTGCGCCAGACCAGTGCGGGTGCTCAATGTGGCTGCTCAGTGCGGCTGCTCGTCCAGGCGCGCCTCACCGTCGCGCACGAGCACCACCGGGCAGCGGGCGTGCGGCGCCACCTGCGCCGCCGTCGAGCCGAGCACGAGGTCCTCGAAGCCGCCCTGACCGCGCGAGCCGAGCACGAGCAGGTCCGTGGGCTGCGCCGCCTCGAGCAGCGCCCCTGCGGCGCCGGCGTGCGGGACCGCGAGCTGCAGTCGCTCGGGCGGGTCGGGCAGCACGCGCGCGAGCTCGGCCTCCAGCCAGTGCAGGCAGTCGGCCTCCATCCCGCGCAGCGACGCGCAGTCCGCGCCCGGCACGTTCGAGAGCAGCCACGCCCGCAGCACGAGCAGCGGGCAGTCGTGGCGCCGCGCGGCATCGGCCGCCCACCGCAGCGACGCACGGGACTCGGGGCTCCCGTCGACGCCGACGACGACCCGCGTCACCGCCGTGTCCGCAGCCGCCCGCTCCGGGACGACCATGACCGGGGTCGCGCCGTCGTGCACGACGTAGTAGGCGACCGAACCAAACAGGGCGGCGCGCACCGTCCCCACCCCGCCCGTGCCGACGACGAGCAGGCCGGCGTCGGCCGCCGAGGCCAGCAGAGCCGGACCCGTCTCCCCCGTCAGGACCTCGCCGGTCACCTCGACCCGCGCGGGCCCGCCGCACAGCGTGCGCGCCGACTCCATCGCCCGGTCGAGCTGCTCGCAGCCGAGCCCGACGGGGGGTTGGCGCGGATCCGCCACCTCGCCGTTGGCGCAGACCCGCGCGACGCGCAGCGCGCGCCCGCTGGTCCGGGCCTCCGCGACAGCGCGGACGAGCACCGCCTCGGCCTGGTCAGGATCGATCCCCACGACGACCTCGCGCATGCTGTCCTCCTCGGCCACCACCCTGTCCGCTACGGGGGCCCGCTCCGCCGGGGCGTTCGGCGGCCCGGGAAGGGACCTTGGTCCCGGTGGGCGCCTGACGCACCAATGGAGGCATGGCGCTCAAGGAGGTCCAGCGGACGAGTGGCTCGGTGCGCCCTCCCAGCAGTGCTTCTCGGGCCTCGCACTGGTGGCAGGTCGATCCGGCCGGGCTGATCGTCGGCGCGCTGTTGGCGGCGCTGTCGATGACACCGTCGCTGCTGCCGCGCACCTGGCTGTTCCAGGGAGTGGTCGCCGGCCTGACCGCGTTCCTCGGCTACGGCCTCGGCGTCTTTTTGCTCTGGTGGGTCAGGCACACGCGGTGGGGTCGCCGGCTCGGGAAGTGGTTGCGCGACCGGCTGCCGTCCTGGGTCCCGCGGGCCGCCTGGGCCGCCCTGCTGGTCGGCGTGCTCGTCCTGCTCGTCGTGGCGCTCGTCGCCGGTGCGCGCTGGCAGCGGGACATCTCGCGCCTGATGGGCCTCGACGAGACGCCGGCGGCCAGCTGGCTGCTCGCCGGGCCGCTGCTGCTCGCCGTCGCGGCTCTGCTCCTGGCCGTCGCCCGGACGCTGCGCTGGCTGTCCCGCCAGGTCACCCGCCTGCTGGGCCGGCTGCACCTGCCTCCCGGCCTGGCCCGGGTCGTCGCCGCCGCGCTGGTCGCGGTGGTCACCGTGACGCTGCTCAACGACGTGCTGCTGTCCAAGTCGCTGACGACCGCCGACTCGGCCTTCGCCTCCGGCAACGACATCACCAAGGCCGGGGTGGAGCAGCCCGCTTCCGCGACCCGCTCGGGATCACCGGACTCGCAGGTGTCGTGGGACAGCCTCGGCCGCGAGGGGCGCAGCTTCGTCGCGGTCGGCCGCAGCGCCGACGAGCTCGGCCGCGTCAACGGCGCGCAGGCGAAGGACCCGATCCGGCTGTTCGCCGGCCTCGAGACCGCACGCGAGGAGCAGGGTCGCGTCGACGTCGTGCTGGCCGAGATGGAGCGCACCGGCGCCTTTACGCGGCGCGTCGTCACCGTCGCCACCACCACCACCACCACCGGCAGCGGCTGGGTCGACGAGAAGGCCATCGACAGCCTGGAACTGATGCACAACGGCGACACCGCCACGGTCGCCACGCAGTACTCCTACCTGCCGAGCTGGCTGTCCTTCATCGTCGACAGCGCGCGCGTGCAGAAGAGCGGTCGGCTGCTGTTCGACGCGGTGCACGCCCGGCTCGAGCGGATGCCCGAGGCCGAGCGGCCGCTGCTGCTGGTGTTCGGCGAGAGCCTGGGCTCACGAGGCTCGGAGGCGGCCTTCAGCTCGCTGGAGGACCTGCGGGCCCAGGTCGACGGGGCGCTGTGGGTCGGCCCGCCGCACTCCAACCGGCTGTGGAACGCGCTGGTCGAGCGGCGCGACCCCGGCACGCCGGAGGTGGCCCCCGTCTACGCGGGCGGACTGGTAGTGCGCTTCGCCGGCGACCGGGCGCAGATCGACCGACCGCACGGTGCGCCCTGGGACCGCCCGCGGGTGCTGTACCTGCAGCACCCCTCCGACCCGATCGTCTGGTGGTCGCCCGAGCTGCTGCTGCGCCGGCCCGACTGGCTGGTCGAGCCGCCCGGCGACGATGTCTCCCCGTCGATGAGCTGGTACCCCTGGTCACCTTCTGGCAGGTGACGATCGACATGACCAACGCGCAATCCGTGCCGGACGGGCACGGGCACAGCTATGGCGACTTCGTGCTCGACGGCTGGGTGGCCGTCGCGGCGCCGCCCGGCTGGACCGACGCCGACACCACACGGGTGCGGCGCGCCCTCGGGGGGTGAGCGCCGGGCGTTCCCGGGTCCCTGTCGTCCGGCTGACCGGGACCGTCGCGGCGCTGCTCGGCTGGAGCGCGGTGGTCGTGCCCGCGCTTCCCGGCGCTCCGGGGATACGCACCGCCGCGAACCTGGCCGGCGTGGCCGTCCTGGTCGCTGCGACCCGGGCGGCAGGCTACGGCTGGCGCGAGCTCGGGGTCTCGCGGACGACGTGGCGGCGCGGGCTGCGCTGGGGGAGTGGCGCGTTGCTCGTCGTCGGGGGCGTCTACGGCGTCGCGCTGGCCGTTCCCGCGCTGTACGGGCTGCTCGAGGACGAGGCCGTCGCCGCCATGCCCGCAGGCGAGGTGGTGGTGCGCGCGCTCGTGCTCATCCCGCTCGGCACGGTGCTGTGCGAGGAGCTGGCCATTCGCGGCGTGCTGTCCGCCGTCGCCGCCCGCGCGCTGCCGCAGCCCGCCGCGCTCGTCGTCACGGCCGTGGTGTTCGGGCTGTGGCACCTGGTGCCGGCCTACCGCGACGGCGGCGCCGGCGAGGCGGTCGCCGCCGTCGCGGTCACCACGCTCGGCGGACTGGTGTTCGGCCTGCTGCGGCAGCGGTCCGGCAGCGTGCTCGCGCCGATGGGCCTGCACCTCGGGACCAACAGCCTCGGGCTGCTCGCGGTCGTGCTGCACCAGCGCTGAGCGGGCCGGGTGAGCGTCTGGCCGCCTGAGCCGACGCGCCGAGCCTCCTGCGTCGAGTGACACGATGTTCAGATGCTGAACGGACGCAGGATCCGGTGGCGCGGCCCGCGGCGCGGCTGGTCCTGGTCCGTCAAGCGTCCGGGGCAGCTCGTGTGGGGTCGCAGCGATTCGCTTCGCGAGGCGCGGCAGTCGATGCGGGGCGCGTCCGTCCACTTCCCCCAGAAGCCACCCTCGGCCGGCTGAGGCCCCTCGCCGAGTGCTGCTCCCGGCCGAGGGCGTGTGGGCGCCGGCCTCGCACGACGGCGGAGCTGGTGATCCTCGTGCTGCGCGTGGGGGCATCGACGAGACGTCTACCGAGCTCGCTGAGCACGACCGCCGGACGCGCATCGATCAATCTTCTGTCCGCACCAGCGGAAGGCGCAGCTCCGCGCCACGAAGACGAACAGTGGAGTGGCCGGTGGGCGCCACCAAGGGTGGCGCGACCGCTGAGTTGCCTACGACGAGCGCCGTAGAGTGCCAACACGCCCTGGCGATGAGACCGCCGTTCAGGCAGGCACCGGACCTTCCGCACCCACGAGGTCGACCCAGACGTCGCCGTAGGGCACCGGCCGCGTGACGTCTCGGACGGTCCAGTCGGCCCGGGTGTCGGGCAGCTCGAAGGCCTCCCACTCATAGTCGGGGACGACGAACAGCTCGCCGGTCACCGTGACCCGCGCGCCCTCGACGACGTCGGCTGCGCGGCCCTGCCACTGCACCTGAAACCGGTCCCTTCCGACGGTGAGGACGCATTCGCCCAAGCCGTCGCTCGGCAACCCGCCCTGCGGCTGTGTCGCCGTCCCCGTCGGGGCGTAGACGATGCTGTTCCGATCGAGGCCCGTGGCGCGCAGCTGCCGCAGCACGGCGTCGGGGGCAGCGGCGTCTGCCGGCACCGGTCGTCCCAGCACTCGGACCCCTTCGGACGGGAGCCGACCACCCGTCTGTGGCAGCAGTGCGTCGGCCAGCCACGTCACCATGCACACCTACATGGGTCCATCGTGCAGGCAAGACGTTTATCGGCGGTGAAGCACGATGCGCCAGTGGCCGGTTCGGGCGCAGGCTGGGGACAACTGGATTCGGCGGAAGCCGGTAGCCGCGACGCGCTCGAGCGCCAGCACCCTGCCGTGCGGTTGCCCTCCGTTGTCCACAGCGACGCGGGCGGGCGTGACAGGCAGCGCGAACGTCGGCACCATGGGCGGGTGACGACACTGCAGGTCGGCGACGAGCCGACGGTCAACGCCTGGTTGCAGCAGCGTCGCGCCATGGGCGTCGACGGTCGCGACGAGATCTGGGAGGGCGTCTACCGCGTGGCCCCGTACGAGCACTCCCGCAACAGCTTCCTCATGAGTGAGCTGCTCGTGCAGCTGTCGCCACGGGCGCGGCGCGCCGGTCTGCACGGCACCGGACCCTTCAACCTCGGCGAGCCGGGCGACTTCCGCATTCCCGACGCAGGCTTCCACCGCACCCGCGAGTGGCAGCTGTACCTGCCCACCGCCGCCCTCGTCGTGGAGGTGCTGTCACCAGGTGACGGGACCTGGGAGAAGCTGCCCTTCTATGCCGCTCACGGAGTCGACGAGGTGTGGATCGTCGACCCGGTGGCGCGCACGCTTGCCATGCGCACGCTCGTTGACGGCGGCTACGTCGAGACCGCCCGCAGCGAGCTGCTCAGGCTTGCTGCAGCCACCGTCGAGGCCGAGCTCGACTGGCCCTGATCCGGGCCGCGTAGCGAGCATGCCGCCCTTGCGCGGGTCTCGTGTCGCCAGGACAGTACGAAACCCGCTTCGTCGCCGGGGGGCTGCCCGATTTCGCCTCTCGAAGCCCCGGCACGGCGGTAGTTTCGGCCCATGACCGACGAGCCGCCGCTGCTGCGCTCGCTGCGCACCGCGGTCGCCGCGGCTCCGGACGACTCGACCCTGCGGGTGCACCTCGCCGAGCAGCTGCTGGGCGCCGGGCGCGCCCAGGACGTCGTCGCCGAGTGCGCGCAGGCGCTGGCCCGCGACCCCGGCTGCGAACCCGCGCGAACCCTCATGTCGAGAGCCCTCGCCCCGCAGAAGCCGGCCGCCCCGCCCGCCAGCCAGCCCGCCGACGGGTTCGACTGGGCCAGCGCCGAGCACGACCTCGGTGACGCTGTGCCGCCGATGTTCGTCACGACCGAGGGCGAGGACCTGTCGGTCGACACCACCTTCGATCTCGAGCGGCCCGCGCTGCGTCTTTCTGACGTCGGCGGCATGGAGCAGGTCAAGGAGCGCCTCGAGCTCGCCTTCCTCGGCCCGATGCGCCATCCCGAGCTGCGCCAGGCCTATGGCAAGAGCCTGCGCGGCGGGCTGCTCCTCTACGGACCGCCGGGTTGCGGCAAGACGTTCCTGGCGCGGGCGGTCGCGGGCGAGCACGGCGCGCGTTTCCTTACCGTCGGGCTCGCCGACGTGCTCGACATGTACACCGGCCAGAGCGAGCGCAACCTGCACGACGTCTTCGAGCTGGTGCGCCGCAGCGCGCCGTGCGTGCTGTTCCTCGACGAGATCGACGCGCTCGGCCAGAAGCGCTCGCAGCTGCGGAACAGCGCGATGCGCGGCACGGTCAACCAGCTGCTGTCCGAGCTCGACGACGTGGCTCAGGGCAACGAGGGCGTGTTCGTGCTGGCCGCCACCAACCACCCGTGGGACGTCGACGAGGCGATGCGCCGCCCGGGCCGGCTCGACCGCACCCTGCTGGTGCTGCCGCCGGACGCCCCCGCCCGCGAGGCCATCTTCCGCTACCACCTGCAGCGGCGACCCATCGCCACGATCGACCTGCGCAGGCTGGCCGGCGCGACCGACGGCTTCTCGGGAGCCGACATCGCGCACGCCTGTGAGAGCGCCACCGAGGCCGTCATGGCGCAGGCGATGCGCTCCGGCCAGGTGCAGATGATCGACATGGCGGCGCTGCAGGCGGCGCTGTCGCAGGTGCGCCCCTCGACGACAGCGTGGTTCGCGAGCGCCGCAACGTCGCCCTGTTCGCCAACGACGGCGGCGCCTACGACGAGCTGCTCGGCTACCTCAAGAAGCGGAGGATGGCCTGAGCGGCGAGCTTCAGGCCGTCCGGCGGGCCGAGACACTGATCGAGCTGCGCCGGCCGGACGACGCGGTACCGCTGCTCCAGCGCGCGCTTGCCGCCGACCCGCAGGACTGGCAGGCCTGGTGCCTGCTCGCGCAGGCGCACCGGTTGCAGGACCGACCCGCGGACGCGCTCGCCGCGGCCAATCGGGCCGTCGCCCTCGCACCGCAGGAGGACTGGCCGCACCGGCTCGCGAGCCTGCTCCTCAGCGATCTGGGACGCCACAAGGTCGCGGTTCGGGCCGCACAGGAAGGGGTGCGCCTCGCGCCGCACCAGTGGCAGAGCCACAGCCGGCTCGCGAGCGCGCTGTCGCACCTGCCCTCCGGCGGGCGCGAGGCGTGGGACGTGGCGATGGAGGCCGTCCGGCTCGGGCCGCACGAGAGCGCGGTGCATTGCACGGTGGGGCACGTCGCCCTCGTCGGTGGCCACCTGCCGCAGGCCGAGCAGGCCTTTCGCCAAGCGCTCGCGCTCGACCCCAACAACGCCGCGGCGCAGAACGACCTGGCGCTGGTGGCGCTGCGCCGTGGCCGGCTGGCGGAGGCGGCGAGCGGCTTCTCGGCCGGCGTGCGCACCGACCCGACGCTGCGCACCGCCGTCCGCAACCTCGACGTGACGCTGTGGCGGGGACTCTCGCGGGTGCACTGGTTCGTCGTCGGCATCGTCCTGCTGTCGGGCGTCGCGTCCTCCGGGCAGGCGCCGGGCACCACGCCCGCCCCGCAGTGGGCGCCGGCGCTGTACGTAGCGGTGGTGCTGGCGATCGCGGGCGTGCTGGCCCGGCGCTTCTGGCGCGGGCTCACCCCGTCGCTGCGTCCCTACCTGCTGTCGCTGCCGCGGCGGCGGCGCAGCGTCGGCGCGGTGGTGCTGGCGCAGGCGCTCGGACTGCTGCTGCTCGCCTCGCTGACCGTGACCCCGCGCTCGGCGTGGGCCGACGTACGGGGCATCGCCGTGCTGCTCGTCCTGCTGGCGTTCGTGCCGCTGGCGTGGGGCTCTCGCAAGACCTGATCGTTGCCGCTGATCTGTGTGCGAGGTGCGCTGACCCAAGGACATAGGGCTCGACGCGCTGCCGCGCAGGCAAGCAACAATGCCACGATGAGTCTCACGACCCGTCCTCTCGAAGCGGCTACCTGGGAGGCCTTCGCCGAGCTCGTCGAGCGCAACAACGGCGTCTACGGCGGCTGCTGGTGCATCGGCTTCCACCCGGAGTGCGGGCAGAAGGGGATCGACCACCGAACGGTGAAGCGCGAGCGGGTGCGGACGGGCCGTGCCCACGCCGCGCTGGTGCTCGACGACGACGGCGTCGTGCAGGGCTGGGCGCAGTACGGCGACCCCGACGAGCTGTCCGGCATCAAGCACCGGCGCGAGTACGACAAGGACCCACCGCCGCGTCCGGACTGGCGAGTCACCTGCATCTACGTCGACCGCAGGCACCGCGGTGAGGGGGTGGCCCGGGCGGCGCTCGAGGGTGCCCTCGACCAGATCGCCGCTGCGGGCAGTGGACTCGTCGAAGCGATCTCGGAGGTGACGGTCGGCAGACAGGCGCAGGGACGTTTCCTGTTCAGCGCCACCGCCGAGCTGTACGAGCAGCACGGCTTCACGCGCGGCCGACAGGTCGGCAAGCACGCGTTGATCCTCAGCCGGGTGCTCGCGACCGCACGGACCTGACCGGCGCGTTCGACGGCTCTGGAACGCGCCGGACCGTATCCTGCGACGCACGTTGGTCGAGGCCGGGCGATGCGCCGGAGGAGGTGCACCGCTCATGACGGTCCAGGACGTCGCCGCGCGCGCGCCGGCGCTCGAGGACGATGTCCCTGCGGTGCGCGTGCGGGGTCTTCGCAAGCGGTTCGACGGCACGCCGCCCGTCGTCGCCGTCCACGGCGCCGACCTGGACGTCGCCGACGGTGAGTTCTTCTGCATGCTCGGGCCCTCCGGATCGGGCAAGACCACCGTGCTGCGCATGATCGCCGGCTTCGAGCAGCCCACCGCCGGCACCGTCGAGCTCGGTGGCCGCGATGTGACCGGCCGGCCCCCCTATGGCCGCGACGTCAACACCGTCTTCCAGGACTACGCGCTGTTCCCGCACATGAGCGTGCAGGACAACGTCGAGTACGGCATGCGGGTGGCCAGGGTGTCCCGCGACGAACGCCGCCGCCGCGCTGCCGAGGCCCTCGAGCAGGTACGGCTGGGCGACCACGGGAAGCGTCGGCCCGGTCAGCTCAGCGGCGGCCAGCGTCAGCGGGTGGCACTGGCCCGGGCGCTGGTCAACCGGCCGCGGGTGCTGCTGCTCGACGAGCCGCTCGGCGCGCTCGACCTCAAGCTGCGCGAGCAGATGCAGCTCGAGCTCAAGGACATCCAGCGGCAGGTCGGCATCACGTTCGTGTTCGTCACCCACGACCAGGACGAGGCGCTCACGCTGTCCGACCGGATCGCGGTGTTCCACGACGGCCGCATCGAGCAGGTCGGGACAGCCGCGCAGGTGTACGAGCGACCCGCCACCGCGTTCGTCGCGGGTTTCGTCGGCACGGCGAACCTGCTCTCGGGTGCGGGCGCCGAGCAGCTGCTCGGTCGGCAGGGCCTGTGCAGCATCCGTCCGGAGAAGCTGCGGCTCGGCGCGCCCGGCGAGCAGCCGGGCGCCGGCGAGCGCAGCGCAGAGGGCCGGGTCGTCGATGTCGTCTACGCCGGGGCCGCGACGCGCTTCGTCGTCGAGCTCCCGGGCAGCCCGCCACTGACCGTGCGGCGCCAGAACGCCAGCGGCGGCGCGGCCGAGGTCGCCGCGCTGCGCGGCGCGCACGTCGCCGTGCTGTGGCGCGACGCCGACGTCGTCGCCGTCCCCGACTCCCCGATCCGACCCGAGCCGCCCCAGACCTGAGACCGATCCGCCGCTCAGCACCAGCCCACCCGCTATCCCCCGGAGACGCCGTGCACACCCCATCGCTCGTCCGCACCCTGGCCGCCACGTCGGTGCTGGCGCTCGCGCTCGCCGCCTGCGGCGGCGGCAGTGACCAGCAGTCCGCGTCCGGCGGCGGCAACGCCCCCGGCGGCTTCACCCCGCCCAAGCTGAGCGCGCTCGACACGCTCGGCAAGGGTGAGGGAGAGGTCAACGTGCTGGCGTGGCCGGGCTACGTCGAGAACGGCAGCAACGACAAGAGCGTCGACTGGGTCACCGGCTTCGAGAAGAGTTCGGGCTGCAAGGTCAACATCAAGACGTTCGGCACCTCCGACGAGGCCGTGCAGCTCATGCGCACCGGTCAGTACGACACCGTCTCGGCTTCCGGGGACGCGACGCTGCGCCTGATCGCCGCCGGCGACGTCGAGCCGATGAACACCTCGCTGATCAAGAACTACCCCGACCTGTTCGACGCGCTCAAGGACAAGCCGTGGAACTCCGTCAACGACGTCGCCTACGGCATCCCGCACGGGCGCGGGGCGAACCTGCTGATGTACCGCACCGACAAGGTGAAGCCGGCGCCTGATACCTGGGGCGTGGTGTTCGACAAGGCAGCGCCCTACCAGGGCGCGGTCACCGCCTACGACTCGCCAATCTACATCGCCGACGCCGCGCTCTACCTGATGAAGACCAAGCCCGACCTCGGCATCAAGAATCCCTATGCCCTCGACGACAAGCAGCTGGCCGCCTCCGTCGAGCTGCTCAAGCAGCAGAAGCCCAACATCAACGAGTACTGGTCGGACTACCTCAAGGAGGTGCAGGCCTTCAAGACGGGCGCGAGCGCCGTCGGCACGTCGTGGCAGGTGATCGCGAACGTCGCGAAGGCCGAAAAGGCCCCCGTCGAGGTAGTGCTGCCCAAGGAGGGCGCCACCGGCTGGTCCGACACCTGGATGGTCGGTGCCAAGAGCACGCACAAGACCTGCGCGTACGAGTTCATCGACCACATCGTCTCGCCCGAGGTGAACGCGCAGGTCGCCGAGTACTTCGGGGAGGCGCCGGCGAACCGCAAGAGCTGCGCGCTGACCACCGACAAGAATCACTGCGCGACGTTCCACGCCGACGACGAGACGTACTTCGACCAGGTCTACTACTGGACGACGCCCATCCCGCAGTGCCTCGACGGGCGCACGGACGTGACGTGCACCGACTACGCCCAGTGGACCAAGGCGTGGACCGACGTCCGCAACAGCTGAGCGCGCAGGAACGTCCGTGCGGCGTCGGCTGAGCCTTGCGGGGCTGCTCGCCCCGCCGCTGCTGTGGCTGGTCGTCGCCTATCTCGGCGCGCTGGGCGTCATCTTCGCCACCGCGCTGTGGAGCACCGACCCGTTCACCAACCAGGTGGTGCGCACGTTCACCACCGACAACGTGCGGGCCGTCGTCACCGACCCCACCTATCTGCGGATCATCGGGCGCACGCTGCTGATCGCGACGAGCGTGACGGTGCTCTGCACGCTCGTCGCCGTGCCCTTCGGGTTCTTCATGGCGAAAGTGGCGCCCCGCCGGCTGCGCGGCCTGCTGGTGGCGCTGGTGCTCGTGCCGCTGTGGGCCAGCTACCTGGTGAAGGCCTACGCGTGGCGTTCGGTGCTCGGGCCGGGCGGGGTGCTCGAGTCGACCATCGGGGCGACGCCCGGGTACGGGCTGGTCGCCGTCGTGCTGACGCTGACCTACCTGTGGCTGCCGTACATGGTCCTGCCGGTCTACGCCGGGCTCGAGCGGCTCCCCGACAGCCACCTGGAGGCCTCCGGCGACCTCGGCGCGGGCAACCTCACGACCTTCCGCCGGGTCGTGCTGCCCGCGCTGCTGCCCTCGATCGCGGCCGGCACCGTGTTCACCTTCTCGCTGAGCCTGGGGGACTACATCGCCGTGCAGATCGTGGGCGGCACCACCCAGGTGCTCGGCACCGCGGTGTTGCAGAACATCACGCTCGACCTGCCGTTCGCGGCGGCGCTCGGCACCGCGTCGGTGGTCATCATGGTGCTGTACCTGTTCGCCGTGCGGCGGGCCGGCGCGCTGGACCGGCTGTGACGGGGAGGTAGACGTGCGGCTGAGTCGTGGTGGACGCGTCGGGCTGTGGTGCTTCGCTGCCGCCTTTTTGCTCTTCGTCTACCTGCCGCTCGCGATCGTGGCGGTGAACTCCTTCAACCGCGACCGCACCTTCGGCTGGCCGCCGCCCGGGTTCACGCTGCGCTGGTGGCGCCTCGCCGCGCAGGCCGAAGGCCCGCGCGACGCGCTGCTCACCTCGGTCAAGGCAGGTCTCGGCGCGACGGCGCTCGCCCTCGTGCTGGGCTCGCTGCTGGCCTTCGCCCTCACGCGCTACCGCTTCTTCGGACGCCAGACCGTGTCGCTGCTCGTCGTGCTACCGATCGCACTGCCGGGAATCGTCACCGGCATCGCCCTGCAGTCGGTGATCCAGAACATCCTCGGGCCGGTCTTCGGCATCGGCGCCGGGCTGTTCACGATCATCGTGGGCCACGCGACGTTCTGCATCGTCGTGGTCTTCAACAACGTCACGGCCCGGCTGCGCCGGCTCGGCGGTTCGCTCGAGGCGGCCTCGGCCGACCTCGGCGCCCGGCCGTGGACCACCTTCCGGCTGGTCACTTTTCCGCTGCTGCGCTCGGCGCTGCTCGCGGGCGCGCTGCTGGCCTTCGGGCTCAGCTTCGACGAGATCGTCGTGACCACCTTCACCGCCGGCCCCGGCACGCCGACGCTCCCGATCTGGATCTTCAATAACTTGTTCCGGCCGAACCAGGCGCCGGTCGTCAACGTCGTCGCGGTCGTCGTCATCGTGCTGTCGATCGTCCCGGTCTGGGCGTCGCAGCGCCTCGACGGCTCCCGCGGTGTCGGGGGTCGCTGAGGGACCTCTGGCCCGTATCCTTGCTAGGTGATCGAGCGCGTCGTGACCCGCCGGCGACTGGGCGACTCCGCGGCGCAGGACGACCTCGCGTACTGGCTCGCGCGGCCGCCGGCCGAGCGACTTGCCCACCTCGAGCAGCTCAGGGCAGAGCACTACGGGTGGGCCGATGGAGCTGGACCGCGACTTCAGCGAGTTCATCGCGTGCTGCGAAGGACGTGACGTCCGCTTCCTCATCGTCGGCGGCTACGCGCTCGCGGCGCACGGGCACCCGCGTTTGACCAAGGATCTGGACGTGTGGGTGCGGCCAGATCCACGTAACGCCTCGGCTGTGGTCATGGCTCTCGAGGATTTCGGCTTCGGATCTTTGGGGCTCACGGCCGACGACTTCTCCCGACCAGACGCCGTCGTACAGCTCGGACGCGCACCGAAGCGCATCGACCTGCTCACCAGCATCGACGGAGTGAGCTTCGAGCAGTGCTGGTCGGACCGCTATGTGCTGGAGGTCGATGGTCACCCGGTGCCCTTCATCGACCGCCTGAACTTGATCGTCAACAAGCGGGCGTCCGCACGACTCCAGGACCTCGCTGACGTCGAGGCTCTGACGGGTGAGCCGTTCGAGCCGTGAAGGTCGTGACCTCACGGTGAGGGCGCAGGACGCGGACAGCGCCTGCCCCGCATGGCGGGTCGGAGGCTGGACGTCCGGCTGACGGGTCGGCAGTGTGATCGCTGTGCCGGCTGCCAGCGATCTTGCGTCGGCGCTCCGACGTCGTGCACTGCCCAGCTGGTCGGTCGTGCCGATGCCAGGGATGAGCAGGCTGGCGGTCCGGGCGTTCATGACGGCGGTGGCGCCTTGCTCAACCAGCAGACATGGCTCACCCAGGCGAGACGCTTCGAGCTCAGCCCTCGCCGTACCGCTCGCGCCAGCGATCAAAGGCCGCGAGGAACGAGGTCGCCATCGCGGTCTCCTGCTCGACCTCGGCGCGGTCCCCCTCGTCGCGCATCCGCTGTGCGAGGGCCAGGGTGTTGAAGCGGATCGCCCGGAAGTAGGGGATGTATGAGTGCGGCTTGAAGGCGCGCTTCGACGGCTTGGCGACCACGTCCGGCCAGACGTAGGCGGTCGCTTCGCGTGCCGGCAGATCGAGGGCCTCGACCGCGGACAGCACCGGCTCGTCGTCGGGACGGTCGGTGAAGTCGCGCGAGAGCTCCCAGAAAACCCGCCGGCCGTCGGGGGCGAGCACCAGCACGAACGGCCGGAAGATCGACGCCTGCTCGTCCCAGGCGTCGAGCGGCCGGGCGATGCGTTCGCCGCCCGGGTCGCTGACCGCGCCGAAGGGCAGCTGCCACGTCTCGGCCATCGCCCGCTGCACCGCAGGGGGGTCGACGGAGGCGAGCAGCACCTCGGTGCCGGCCGCCGCGAGACGGGTGGAGGACTCAGCCAGACGGACCGCCTGGGCGCAGCAGTACGGTCACCAGTCGCCGCGCAGGCCGAGCAGCAGCAGGGCGGCGCGCTCGTCGGTACGCAGGGCCAGCAGCTCGGTGTCGTCCATGCTGCAGCCTTGCACACCGGGTGAGGCGGGTGGCCGGCTCCGGTCCACGGGCGTGCGCGTGACGGTGACCCGATGGACAGAAGGATCCGTCGTTCGGCACGTTCCGTGCTGCGCCGATGCTTCCGACGATCACCGCCGGACAGGGCCGCGGCGCTGTCGAGCTCCTTGGTGAAAGACGTCTCGATCCGGGCCCCGACCGGCACGCCGCCCAGGCGCGCGACGGGGACCGGGCCGCTCTGCAGGCAGAGCGTCGGCGGCGGCCAGCGCGAACGAGGGCCAGGGCGAGGCGCACCGCGGCATCCACCGTGGGGCGGCGCCGCCCGGCCCGGAGCAGCGGACCGCACGGCACCGTTCGACCGCTCGGGCCGACGGGACGCTTGCGGCTGACAGCCCTGCACACAGCCTGATCTTTAACAGGGTCGGTATGCACACCTTGTTCATGTTTGGGCGCTGACGTGGATCAGGCTGTGTGCGTACCGGTCACGCACCCCACGGCGCCGAAGGTGACGCCCTCTGTCGGCCCGGCTCTGGTCCGTCGGCTGTGGGGCTGTCGGTGCTCCCGGGACGCCAGCCCCCCACAGCCGATCTTCCCGCGAGAGCGCACGGAACCCGGCGCCGGCGTCATGAGCACACCCAGCACGCCCGAAAACCGCCGACCGCCCTCCACCGACCGCCCTCGGCTGAGCGGCAGAGCCTTAGTTCCGGTGCTCGGCCCGCGGCCGGCCGGCCCTCACCCAGGCTCGCCACAACGCGAAGGCGATCAGCAGCGCGGCAGCCAGCGACACCATCGGGTAACCCCGCGAGAGGTTGACCGCGAGCACGAGCGTCACGACGACCGTGCCGACCACATTGCCGACCAGCGCCAGGGTCCGCCCCTCCTGGCGGCTGAAGCGAGCCATGGCGGCGAGCCCGGCGAGGAAGGAGATGAACACCGCGACGGCGTAGAACAGCACCAGCTCCTGCTCGCGCGCGCCGGCGATCACGACGACCACCGCGCTGACGAGCAGATAGAGCACGACCCCGACGTAGGGGGTGTGGTGGCGGTTGGTCCGGCCGAGCCAGTGCGGCAGCACGCCGGTGACCGGCGAGCGCTCGGTCTCGGGCGCCCGATCGTCGGGCTCACGGCGTGACAGGGCCTTGAGCAGGCCCGGACCGGCCTGGAACGACGAAGCGGCCGCGGCCAGCAGCAGCAGCGAGCCGGACACGTTGAAGTACTCGAACAGCCCGGGGCTGTGCGCCGCCCGGGCCAGCTCGCCGACGAGGGTGGCGTGCTCGCCGTTCGGTACGCCCACGTGCAGTCGGACCGCCGTCGCGGTGAGCCCGAGCGTCAAGATGCCCACCACGACGAGGGTCGCCCACAGCGTCACCCGGCCGAAGTGGCGGCGCCCGTCGTCGTCGAGCTGCGCCAGCTGCGCGATGGCCGACGACGGGGCCTCGACGCCCGTCGCGAGCGCCATCGCGACGGGAAAGGCCAGCAGGACGGCGAGCGAGGGCCCGTGGTCGCTCACGCCGACCGTCGTCCCGGCGATGGCGGCCGTCGTGGGCACCGGCGCGAGCAGACCCGCGACGAGCACCCAGACCCCGGCGACGAGGAACAGCACCGTCATGGCCGCGAACGCGAGGCGGCCGAGGTGCCCGAACCAGGTCAGGGCGCCGACGACGAGCAGCAGCACGAGCGCCACTGGCACCCGCACGGCCGCGAGGCCGGGCAGCACCCCGATGACGGCGGCCGAGCCGGCCGCCACGCTGATGGCGATGGTGAGCACGAAGTCGGTGATGAGCGCACCGACCGGCACGAACGACCAGGCCTCCCCATACGCGCGCGCCGTCGCCGCGGGCGAGCCGCCGCCCTCGGGGAAGCGGGCGACGATCTGCTGATAGTTGACGACGACCAGCGCGACGACGGCGACGACCGCCGCCATCGTGGCGAGCAGCAGGCCGAGCTGACCGTCGAGCGCGCGCAGCGCCGCCTCGATGGCGTAGGCGACCGAGGAGACGGGATCGGCCATCACCGCGAGCGCAAAGCCGGCGAGCAGCATGCGGCGCCCGCCCAGCCGCTGCGCCAGCGAGCGCGGACCGGATGTCGACATGGGGGCGCTGGGCGCGGTGGTCATCTCGTGCGGCTCCTGGAGAAAGCGCGTTGCCCGGCCGGGCCCGGCAGCAGTATGCGCGTCTGTTGCCTCAGCTGCAGCCCGCGCTCGTCGTACGCACGAGGCGTACCTAGCCTGTCCGCAGAGTGGCTACGCCGACGCTGTCAGGCCGGGCGGCCGTCGCTGGCGCCACCACCGGGTCGCCGGCCGAGGCGATCAGCCGTCGTGGGTGTGACCCCGGTACTCGTTGCGGAGATCAGCGATCGCATCGTTCAGCGTGGCGTGCCGCTCGCCCTGCTGCACCCGGAACTCGACGAACTCGCCGCGCAGCTCAGCCAGGCCGGACCGTTGCTCGGCGAGCCCGGCACGTATCTCGGCGAAGCCGGCACGCATCTCGAGGGACAACACGTCCAACCTGTCCATCGGCTCCTCCTCGGCACTGCTGACGCTCATGGTGGCACCTCTCGTCCGGGCTGTCGATGAACGCAGTCTCATCACCTTCCGCACCCAGCGGGCACCGCCTGTGGAAAAGCGTGCCTACGACGCAGCGCGGGCGAGCACGGCCTCGGCATGGCGCAGCACGGGCGCGTCGACCATCTGCCCGTCGAGGGCGAACACGCCCCGCTCGGACGCCGCCGCGTCGAGGACCCGCCGCGCCCAGGCGAGCTCGTCCTCGCTCGGCCGGTAGGCCGCCCGCACCACCTCGACCTGCGAGGGATGGATGCATGCCGTCGCCGAGAAGCCCGACGCCACACCGTCTTCGGCTTCGCCCCGTAGCCCGTCGAGGTCGGCGATGTCGAGGTGCACCGCGTCGACGGCGGGCTTGCCGGCAGCTCCCGCGGCGAGCAGCACCTGTGCCCGGGCGGTGCGGGGGACGTCGCGGTAGGTGCCGTCCGCGTGCCGGCTCGACCGGCCGCCGAGCGCGGCCACGAGGTCCTCGGCACCCCACATGAGAGCGAGAGTGCCTGCTGCCGCGGCGATCTGCGGTGCGGCGACGACGCCTGCCGGTGTCTCGCAGAGCGCCACCACCTCGTACGGCGCCAGCGCGAGCACGTGCTCGGCCGACTCGGTCTTGGCAAGCATGACGGTGCGGTAGTTGGTGCCGGCCAGCGCCGCGAGGTCGCGCCGGAAGTCCTCTGTGCCAGCCGGGTTGACCCGCACCACCGTGCGGGCCGGGTCGAGCGGCGTCGAGCGCAACGCCTCGCGAGCAGCGCCCTTGTCGGCAGCAGCCACCCCGTCCTCGAGGTCGAGCAGCACGAGGTCGGCCCGGTCCGCGGCCTTGGCGAAGCGCTCGGGACGGTCGGCCGGACAGAACAGCAGCGCCGGCCCGGGCGGCCAGCTCATGCCGGCGCCGGCCGCATCCGCACCAGCGTGGTGCGCACCGCGATCGCGACGACGTCGCCGTGCTGATTCTTGCCGGTGTGCGCGAACGTGGCGATGCCCTCGCCGGGTCGGCTGGACGACGCGCGCTTGTCCTGCACGAGCGTCTCGGCGTACAAAGTGTCACCGTGCCGCACGGGCGCCGGGAAGCGGACGTCGGAGAAGCCGAGGTTCGCCACGATCGTGCCCTGCGTCAGCTGCGCGACCGACAACCCGACGAGCGTCGACAACGTCCACATGCTGTTCACCAGCCGGGTACCGAAGGGCTGGGCGGCGCTCCACGCCTCGTCCAGGTGCAGCGCCTGGGTGTTCATCGTCAACGTCGTGAACAGCACGTTGTCGGCCTCGGTGGCGGTGCGGCCCGGCCGGTGCAGGTAGGTGGTGCCGACCTCCAGCTCCTCGAACCACAGGCCGCGCTGCAGCGCGGTGCGGCCCTCGCTCACCCGGACTCGTCCTCGCGAGCCTGCTCGAGCACCTCGGCCGGCGTCTGTTCGCTGCCCGGGTCGTCGACGGTCACCTCGTCGCGGGTGGCGGGGCCGTCGGGTGCGCCAGCGGCGCCCTTCCCGGACGGACCACCAGCCTGCTCCGGACCCTTGTCCCCGGGCGGTTCCTGGGCTTCGGACAGCCCTGCGGGTCCGGTCACAGCGCTACCTCCAGCTCGGGTCCAGTGGCGGCGCGCACGTCGTCGACGCTCACGCCGGGGGCGGTCTCGACGAGCACCAGCCCCTGCGGGCCGACGTCGATGACCGCCAGGTCGGTGATGATGCGCTGGATGCAGCGCTCGCCGGTGAGCGGCAGCGAGCACTCTTTGACGATCTTGTGGCTGCCGTCGCGCGAGACGTGCTCCATCAGGACCAGCACTCGCTTCGCGCCGTGCACGAGGTCCATCGCTCCGCCCATGCCTTTGACCATCTTGCCGGGGATCATCCAGTTGGCGAGGTCACCGCGCTCGGACACCTGCATCGCCCCGAGCACCGCGACATCGACGTGCCCACCGCGGATCATGGCGAACGAATCGGCCGAGTCGAAGATCGATGCGCCGGGGTTCATCGTCACCGTCTCCTTCCCGGCGTTGATGAGGTCGGGGTCGACGGCGTCCTCGGTGGGGTACGGCCCGACGCCGAGCAGCCCGTTCTCCGAGTGCAGCACGACGGTGACGTCGTCCGGCACGTAGTTGGGCACGAGCGTCGGCAGCCCGATGCCGAGATTGACGTACTGGCCGTCGGCCAGCTCGGCCGCCACGCGCGCCGCCATCTCCTGCCGGGTGAGCGCCATCAGCGCACCGTCCGCTTCTCGATGCGCTTCTCGGCGCCGGGGGCGTGCACCACGCGCTGCACGTGGATGCCGGGGGTGTGCACGGTCGCCGGGTCGATCTCGCCGGGTTCGACGAGCTGGTCGACCTCGGCGATCGTCACCCGGCCGGCCGCCGCGCACAGCGGGTTGAAGTTCTGCGCCGTCAGCGCGTAGACGAGGTTGCCGTGCCGGTCGCCGACCTCGGCCCGCACCAGCGCGAAGTCGGTGCGGATCGCCGGTTCCAGCACGAAGGGCCGGCCGTCGAAGGTGCGCACCTCCTTCGGCTCGCTCGCGAGCGCGACGCCGCCGTTGCCGTCATAGCGCATCGGCAGGCCGCCCTGCGCCACCTGCGTGCCGACGCCCGCGGGGGTGTAGAACGCCGGGATGCCGGCGCCGCCCGCCCGGAGCCGCTCGGCCAGCGTGCCCTGCGGGGTGAGCTCGACCTCGAGCTCGCCGCCGAGGAACTGCCGCTCGAACTCGTTGTTCTCCCCGACGTAGGAGCCGGTGGTGCGGGCGATGCGCCGGGCTTGGAGCAGCCGGCCGAGCCCCCAGCCGTCGACGCCGCAGTTGTTGCTCACCGTCTGCAGATCGGTGACGCCCGCGTCGAGCAGCGCCTCGAGCAGCGCCTCGGGGATGCCGCACAGCCCGAAGCCGCCGACCGCGAGCGTCGCGCCGTCGCTGACGTCGGCCACCGCCTCTGCGGCGCTCGAAACGCTCTTGTCCATCACGCGCGCGACTCCATCAGAGGCCCAGCTCGCGGGCCACCAGCATCAGCTGTACCTCGCTCGTCCCCTCGCCGATCTCCAAGATCTTGGAGTCGCGGTACTGCCGGGCCACCGGGTACTCGTTCATGTACCCGTAGCCCCCGTGCACCTGCGTGGCGTCGCGGGCGTTGTCCATCGCCGCCTCGCTGGAGACGAGCTTGGCGATCGCCGCCTCCTTCTTGAACGGCAGGCCGGCGAGCATCTTGGCGGCGGCGTCGTAGTAGGCGGTGCGCGCGGTGTGAGCGCGCACCTCCATCCGGGCGATCTTGAAGGCGATCGCCTGGTTCTGCCCGATCGGCCGGCCGAACGCCTCGCGCTCGTTGGCGTACTTCACGCTCTCGTCGACGCAGCCCTGCGCCGCCCCGACGGCCAGCGCGCTGATCGCGATGCGGCCCTCGTCGAGGATGCCGAGGAAGTTGGCGTAACCGCGCCCGCGGGTGCCGAGCAGATTCTCCTCGGGCACGTGCACGTCGTCGAAGGTGAGCGGGTGGGTGTCGGAGGCGTTCCAGCCGACCTTGTTGTAGGCCGGCTCGGCGGTGAACCCGGGCGTCGGCACCGGCACCAGGATCGAGCTGATCTCCTTCTTGCCACTCGCCATCTCGCCGGTGACAGCGGTGACGGTGACCAGTTTCGTGATGTCGGTGCCGGAGTTGGTGATGAAGGCCTTGCTGCCGTTGATGACCCACTCGCCGCCCTCGAGCGCCGCGGTGGTGCGGGTGCCGCCGGCGTCGCTGCCGGCGCCCGCCTCGGTGAGCCCGAAGGCCCCGAGCGCCTCGCCGGCGCACAGCTGCGGCAGCCACTGCTGCTTCTGCTCGTCGGTCCCGAACCGGAACACCGGCATCGCGCCCAGCGAGACGCCTGCCTCCAACGTGATCGCGACGCTCTGGTCGACCCGGGCGAGCTCCTCTATCGCGAGGCACAGCGTGAAGTAGTCGCCGCCCATGCCGCCGTACTCCTCCGGGAACGGCAGCCCGAACAGCCCCATCTCGGCCATCCCCTTGACGATCGCGTAGGGGAAGGTCTTGGTCGCGTCGTGGTGCCCGGCGACGGGGGCGACCTCGGTGCGCGCGAAGTCCTCGACGGTCTTGCGCAGCTGCTGCTGCTCCTCGGTCAGGCGGGTGTCGAGCACGGGATCCTCCGGTGCGGGCTGGGTGCCAGGGCGGCACCTGCATGATGCCCCGCCACCCGACGTCGATGCAGGCCGGACGGCGGCCGGCTCGCACGCGGCCCACTAGCCTTGGTACGGCTTCTCGTACCGGAGGAGGTTCGATGTCGATCACCGCGAGTAAAGCTCGGCAGCGGCTGTTCCCGCTGATCGAGCAGGTCAACGACGACCAGGAGGCGGTGGAGATAGTTTCCCGCAGGGGCACGGCCTACCTCGTGCCGGCGGACGAGTACCGGTCGTGGCGCGAGACCAGATACCTGCTGGCCGCGCCGGAGAACGCCCGGCGGCTGCGCCGGAGCGTGCAGGACGTCCGTGCGGATCACCTCGAGCAGCACGAGCTGTCCGACGGCGCGTGAAGGTCAGCTTCACCCTCGATGGCTGGGCCGACTACACCTTCTGGCAAGATCGTAAGACACGGGGCCGCCTGAACCGGCCGATCGCCGAAGCGCTGCGCGATCCCGGTGTCGGCGCGGGCAAGCCCGAGCGGCTGCGCGGTGAGCTCAGCGGCTACTGGTCACGACGCATCGACCAGGAGCACCGGCTTGTCTACACCGTCCGAGACGATGAGCTCATCGTGGTGCAGGCTCTCCTCCACTACTGAAGTCTCCCCTGCCTGCACCACTCGGGGGGACTCAAGTAGACCACTCGGCGTGCGTCCGACAAGGTGACCATGACGCTGTGGCGTCGGTCGGTCCTCGACATCGACGATCCGCGGGCGCCGAGACTCCCCCGGCAGGGAGACCGGTTGAGCGGCACGCCATCGTCGTCACAACGACCCCCGCCCCCACCCAGCGACGCTGGCCCCCCGCGCATCTCATGAGGCTGGGCTCTGTCGGGGCTGGCGCGGCCGTCGGACACGACCGCCGTGCTGGTGTCGGCCACAGAGCGCTGCAAGAACCGCGCCCAACACGTCACAGGCTGGGGGCTCAAGGTACGGGCGGGCGGAGTCGAGGAGTCCGCCGTGACGCGCATCCCGGAGCAGGGCCGCCTGGCCGTCTCGCACTCGCTGTTCGACCGAATGCGGCAGGCCGACCCTGAGCTGCGGGTCATGTCGGTGACGAAGTCGACGCTCGTCGCGTCGAGCCACCTCGTCGAATCGCTGGTCTACGAACACGACGAGCGATGCGTGCTGGTGTCGGGCTTCCAGCACGGTCGGCATTGGGCGGTGGAGCGGGACCGCTACCTGGACCTGGCGAGCGAGAACGACATCATCGCGGTGTTCGCGGGTCAGGAGCCGCTCAGCGGCACCGGTGTCGACCACGTGGGCCTGCGCCTGCGCACCGGCGACCCCCTGGCGCAAGAGTGGTTCGTGCTCGCGCTCGGGCCGGGCCTGGCGGTGACGCTGTGCGGGCTCGACGGCGACGCGCACGTGAGACGACTGGCGCCGGTACGCGAGGCCGACCGGCTCTTCGACGTGGTCTGGAGCGTCGACCCGCAGGTGGCCCAGGTGGCGGCCCGGGTCGTGGTGGAGGCGCTGCGCGAGAGCGCGCCGGAGCAGGCAGCCGCGGTGGAGGCCAGCCTGGCCGCGGCCGCCGCCCGCCCGCCGACCATCACTGAGGCGGCCCGCGCGACCGAGGCGCTGCTCTCCGGGATGGTCCAGCGCCTGGAGGCCACGCGCCTGCGCGAGCAGCAGGTCCTCGCCGCCGCCAGCGCCCACAAGAGCACGTTCCTGTCGCGCATGAGCCACGAACTGCGTACGCCGCTCAACGCGATCCTCGGCTTCGGCCAACTGCTCGCACTCGACCTCGAGGACCCCGAAGACAGAGAGTCGGTCGACCAGATCCTCACCGCCGGGCGCCACCTGGTGGCCATGGTCGACGAGATCCTCGACATCGGCCGGATCGAGGCCGGCGAGCTGCACCTGGACCTGCAGCCCATGCCTGTCCACGCGGTGGTGCAGGGCGCCCTGGCGATGGTCGCCCCGCTCGCGGCCGAGCGCGGCATCGCACTGTTCGACCAGGTGGGCGACGCGCCGGCCGTCGTCGCCGACGAGGCACGGCTGCGCCAGGTGCTGCTGAACCTGCTGTCCAACGCGGTCAAGTACAACCACGAGGGCGGTCAGATTCACGTGACCGTTTCCCGCACGCCGGACGCGGTCCGCCTCTGCGTGCGGGACACCGGACCGGGCATGACCGGAGCCCAAGTGGAGCGGCTGTTCACGCCGTTCGAGCGGCTCGGCGCCGCGCAGCGCGGCATCAGCGGCACCGGCCTGGGGCTGGTCGTCACCCGCCAGCTCGTCGACGTCATGGGCGGCCAAGTCGACATCGACAGCCGCGTCGGCATTGGCACCGCCGTGATCGTCGCCCTCCCGGCAGCGGACATGCCGGCCTGAGCGACAGCGTCGTCCATCGTGCAGGAGGGGTGAGCCGGGTCAGCCCGCCATGTGACTCAGGCGGCCAGTTGCGTCAGGCGCCCAGCTGGCTCAGGAACATGTCGAGCACCTCGGGGTCGAAGTGCCGTCCGCGCTGCGACCGCATCTCCTGCACCGCCTGCTCGACCGGCCACGGATGCTTGTACGGCCGAGGGTTGGTGAGCGCGTCGAAGACGTCGACGACCGCGACGAGCCGCCCGGCGCGCGGAATCTGCGTGCCGCGCAGGCCGCGGGGGTAGCCGCCGCCGTCCCAGCGCTCGTGGTGGGTGTACGCCACCTCCTCGGCCAGTCGCAGCAGGTCGGAGTCGCCTCCGCCCAAGATGTGCGCGCCGACCGCAGCGTGGGTCTTGACGACTTCATACTCCTCCGGCGTGAGCCGGCCGCGCTTGAGCAGCACCGCGTCGGGGATCGCTACCTTGCCGATGTCGTGGAGCGGAGCGGCCTGCTCGATCAGAGCCGCGGCGTCGGGGGGCATCCCGAGCGCGGTGGCCAGGCGACCGGCCAGTGCACCGACGCGGAAGGTGTGGGCGGCGGTGTCGTCGTCGCTGTACTCCCCGACCAGCGCGAGGCGGCGCGTGAGCTCCCGGTGGGAGTGCTCGAGCTGGCGCGTGCGGTCTCGCACCTGCTGCTCGAGCAGCTCGTTGTGCTCGCGCAGCCGGAGGTGCAGCATTCGGGTCTGCAGGAGGTTGCCTACCCGCAGCGCGGTCTCGGTGACGTCGATCGGCTTGGTGAGGAAGTCGTGCGCCCCGAGGCCGAGGGCTGTGCGCCGTGTCGCCTCCGTCGAATCGGCGGTGATGACCAGGCGCGGAAGCCAGTCGTGTGCCGGCACCGTCTGCTGCAGGCACCGCAACACGGCGAAGCCGTCCATCACCGGCATGTGCAGGTCCAGCAGCACCACGTCCGGGTCCAGCACCGACAGCTGGTCCATGGCCCAGCGGGGGTCGCAGGTGAGGGTCACGCACTCGTAGCCGTTGCGGCGCAGCACCCGGCCCATCAGGTCGAGGTTGGTCTGCTCGTCGTCGACGACCAGCACGCGGGCCCGGGGGTGGGCGGCCGGCGGGCCGGTCAGCACGCCTGCTCCCGGACGCGGACGGCGGCGGCCACCCGGTCCAGGGCGGCGTTCAGGGCCGCGACGTCGAGTGGCTTGGTCAGGCAGTCTGCGGCTCCGGCCGCTCTCAGCCGCGCGGCCGTTGCGGGCAGGGCGTCTGCCGTAAGGACCAGCACGGTGCAGTGCGCCAGCCTGGGCAGCTGCCACAGGCGCTGCAAGATCTCCTCACCCGGCAGGTCGGGCAGGTGCAGGTCCAGCAGCACGACGTCCGGGCGAGACGCCGCGGCCTGCCGCAGGCCCTCCTGGCCGGTACGTGCCACCTGCAGCCGCACGTCGCCGCGTCGCGCCAGCAGGCGCTCCAGCAGCCGTACGTTCGACGGGTGGTCCTCGACATAGAGGACCTGCAGTGCGACGCCGGTCGCCTCCGGCGCCGACCCCCATCTGTCGATCGTCACGTCCGCGTCTTCGGCCGGGCTGGGCAACACCTTGACCCTCCCGGAGGCGTTCCCTCGACCGACGCGGTCACCTGGTTCGGGAGAGAATTGCCAGCTGGGCCGGGGTGACCGCGCCTGCCAGGGCGGCAGCTTCTCGACCAGGCCGGTGCTGTCGACGACCAGCCTGACGGCCTGCCCCGACAGCCGCCCTCGCCGTGGCTCGGACACTCCACGTCCAGGAGGCCGCAACGGCGCGCTGCCCGCCCGGAGCGAGGCCACGCGCAGCCAGTGGGCCTCGACCTCAGTCAGTGCCGGAGACGTCCGATCGGGCTCATCGTCGTGGGCGGGACGGAGCGGCGGCACAGCTGCTCGGCCGTCAGCCCGGCGACCTTCAGCAGTACGGTTTCGCGGTAGAGGTCGAGCCAGTGCTCCAGCACGGCCCGCTCGCCACCGATCATGGGGCCGGCGGCTCGAGGGTCTTGGCGGTCGTCGCGGTCAGGGACCACAGGCAGGTCGGGGGCAACACGTAAGGGGTCGTCTCGTCCGCACGGCGCAGCCGCTCGACCAGCTGTGGCGGGTCTTCAAGGTCATGCCACGCAGCTACCCAGCGTGCGCCGGCGCGATCTGGGCAGCACGAGCTCATGGCGAGCAATCTCGGCGACGGCTTCGCGATCTACCCGATGGTCGAGGAGGGCGAGGCGACCGGCGTCGTCGCGGGCGTCTACGCCCAGCTGCTCAGCCGGATGCCCTTCGTCCCCAGCCTGTTCAAGTCTTTCGCGCTCTGCCCGCAGTACCTCGTGCTGGCGTCCGAGCAGAGCGCCGGAGTGCTCGACGGCGACGAGCTCTCGACGAGCGGGCAGGAGCTCGGTGCGTCAGTGCGTGCCGTCGTGCAGCCGCCGGAGCAAAAGCAGGTCCGGCAGACGTTGGCAGCATTCGTCGGGCCGCTCGCCCGGATGCTGCTGCTGTCCAGCGGTCTGCTGCTGGCGCTGCACGGCGAGCTCGATGCGCCGCCGGCGCCTGGTGAGGCCCCCGCTGGGCGACCGGTCGAGCCGGACCAGCCCGCGCCATCCCAGTGGGACGCGCCGGCGCCCGCCCTCTACGGCGCGGTGCGCGCCGCCCTCGACACACCCCTGGTCAACACGATCTGGCGAAAGCTCGCGGCCGAGGGCCAGCTCGAGCAGGCGTGGTCAGCGCTCGCACCGCAGGTCGCGTCGAGCCGGTCGGCTGCCGACGCCCTCCAGGAGCGGTCACTGACAGCCGCCCGCTCGCTGCCGTGGACGGTGATCGCGAGCCGCGACGCACTCGTGGCGGCCGGCATCGGCGACGCGGCGCCCGGCATGGCCGCCGTCCTCGACGCCTACGTCAAGACCCTGCCCCGACTGCTGGTGCTGGCGTCCTCGTCGACGGCCGAGCAGACGGCGGGCCGCGCCGCCCCGCAAGCCGAGCGTCAGCCAAGGTAACGGGCGGGGTGGCTGCCGGCTCGAGACGCAGCCCGCCGATGGTCTGTGGGAACACGATCCTGACAGCGCGGCACTTCTCAGCGCTGCTCCGATCACCCTCTTCACGGTGGGGCAAGACGGTGTCCGTCGAGGGGGGTCTTCAGCTGCGGTTGGGCAGAACGGGGGCGAGGGCGTCGAGTAGCTCGTCGACATCGGCGCTGCCGGAACCCTCGTACTCCCCGATCTCAACGCCGACGAGACCGCCGGCAGCGACCGCAGTGGCGCACTCGTGCAGGTCCTGCAGGCTCAGGCCGTTCGGGACGGCGTAGTCGGTGCTGACGATCCCCGGCTCGAGGACGTCGCAGTCGAGGTGGAGGTACACCGGGCGCCCGGCGATGGCGTCGGTGACCCGGGCGCCGAGGTTCGGGCCCGGCGCAACCAGCGCCACCCTCCCGGCCCGCACGTGCTCGACCTCGGCGGCATCGAGGTCGCGGGCGCCCACCAGCGCTGCGCCGTTGGCTGCGAGCCCCGCGCCGAACCCTGAATTCCACCAGCCCAGTGGTCCAGACAGGGCCATCCCGCCCAGGTAGCCGGTCTCGGTGTCGTTGGGGACGTTGAGGTCACCGTGCGCGTCCAACCACAGCACCACCGCGTCCGGGTGATGGGCCGCTATTCGCGGCTGCGTCGCCAGCGCCACCGCGCACCGGGTGATCGCTGTCACCGGCGTCAGGCCGCCGGTAAGGACGTCATCGATACGTGCCGCCATAGATCGCAGAGCAGGCCGTGCGCGTTCCAGCTCGACGTCCCAGCCCTGGGGATCAGCCGCTAGCGGCTCGCCCACGGTGATCGCCTGCTCTCCCAGCCTCGCCGAGAGGGCAGCGCCCAACTCGACCACCGCACTCATCGCCCGGTCGTTGTGATCCCCTGCCGGCCCCCGGTACACGGTCAACCGCGATTCGACACCCATTTCATGATGTTGCCACCCCGTCGAGAAAGAGCCCTGGATGCTGAAGCTCAGAGGCTGTGAGGGCGAGGCAGCGGGAGCTGCTCCTGCGTAGCGTCCGGGAGACGATGGCTGCCGGACGAGAGCGCGGCTGGCGCCCCCTGTTGCATGAGGTCTGCACGTCGCAGGACGCGTGGGCCGATCGCTTCGTCGAGGGCGCGTACGCCTCGGTCAAGGCGCTCAACGCTCACACGCTGGCGGTTCGCCCCGCTCTGCACCGCCGCTGGGCAGACGCACTGAGGGCGTTCGACGCCACGGCCGAGGTCGGGGTGCTCGGTACCGACACCCGCGGCGACACTGTGGAGGGCCGCTCGATCCTGCTGCAGCAAGGCAAGGTGCATCCGGAGGCGTGGTACGGCGTCTGGTTGTTCACCGACTGGCTGGACCTGCCGATCGACAACACCGACGTGCCGGCAGTCGCTGCCGTTGAACTCCATGCCAGCCTCCGGGACCCCTACCGGAAGCTCAGCCGGGTCTTCCACTTGATCGGCCACGCCGACACCTCAGACAGCTGACCTGACGGGACGTCGACGTAGCTCGCAAACCGTTCCACGACCCCCCCGTTGCAGCGAATGATGGTGCGGCCGCCGGCATGGCGAGGACGATGCCGACCCCTAGCAGGGAGATGATCGAGCTCAGTCGAACATCGGCGGCAACAGCGCCGGCAGATCGATCTCCAGCGGGAACGGCAGGTCGACCCGGCCACGCCCGGTGACCTGCTGCGCGACCTCGTACGTCGTCCCGACCAGCCGGTGCACGACCAGCAGCGGCTCGGGCTCCAGCTCGATGCGCCAGTAGGTGGCGATTCCCGCCGCGGCGTACTCGGCCGGTTTGAAGAGCCGATCGGTCTTGCGGCTGCTCGGGCTGACGACTTCACCGAGCATCGCGATGTCCTGCGGGTGGTGGCCGACCTGCTGCCGCCATACGGCAGCGTTCGCGCGCACGACGCCGACGTCGGCCCGCCGACCGTCCGTCCCCAGCCGGACGGCGAGCTCGGAGTGCGCGCGCCAGCCGGCCGGAAGACGGGGGTCGAGCCAGGTGGCCAGGTAGGAGCGCACCGAGTCGTGCGGCACGGTCATCTCGGGACGAACCAACAGGCAGCCGTCGACCACCTCGTAGCGCGACGGGTCGAGCGGCAGGTCGGCCTCGACGAGGTCGTCGAAAGACCAGTCGCCGAGGGGTTGCGTGAGCACGGCGCTCAGGCTGGGCCGCTGTCGGCGGCGACCGGCGGGTGTACGCGCGCGAGCACCTGGTCGACGACGACCTGGTCGCCCACCGCCACGAGCAGCTCGAGCGTGCCGTCGATCGGCGCGTGCAGCACGTGCTCCATCTTCATCGCCTCGACCGACAGCAGCGCCGCGCCGGCCGCCACCTCGGCGTCCGCCTCGGCGCTGACGGCGGTGACTGCGCCGGGCATCGGGCTGCGCACCTCGGCGTCGGCGTTCGCGACCCCGCGCAGCCGGCGCACCGGAGGCAGCGCCGTGACCGCCCAGGTGTTCCCGTCGAGAGCGACCCAGGTGGTCGCCGCGTCGGTGGCGGTCAACACCGTCGTGGTGCGGTCGTCCAGCGTCATGGCGAAGCCCTCGGCGAGCCGCACCGCCCGGCAGTCGCGTGGGGGCGCGTCGCCGACCCGCACCTGCGCGGCGGCGGGCGAGCCCGTCAGCGTGACCGTCAGCCGCTCACCGGTTGCACTCTCGACCACCAGCGGCAGCGGCCGGCGGCCGGCGACGCGCCAGCCGTTCGGCACCTGCCACGGCGAGGTGGGCCGGTCCGGCCACAGCGCCAGCAGCCGTGCGAGGGCGGCGGCGACGAGCACGTCGTCCGGGCGCTCGCGGGCGGTCAGCGCGTCGCCGTCGCGCTCGATCAGCCCGGTGTCGAGCGCGCCGGCGCGCACCGCCGGGTGGGCGAGCAGCGCGCGCAAAAAGGCGGTGTTGGTGCCGACGCCGAGCACGACGGTGCGGGCGAGCGCGGCGTCGAGCCGGGCCAGCGCCTCGGTGCGGGTCGGCGCCCACGCGATGACCTTGGCGAGCATCGGGTCGTAGGTGCTGCCGATCTCGGCGCCCTGCTGCAGGCTGCTGTCGACGCGCACGCCCTCGCCGGTCGGTTCGGCCAGCGCGAGCACCGTGCCGCCGGTGGGCAGGAAGCCGCGCGCCGGGTCCTCTGCGTACAGGCGCGCCTCGACCGCGTGGCCGGTGAGCGTCACGTCGTCCTGCGTAAGCGCCAGCGGCTCGCCGGCGGCGACCCGCAGCTGCAGCTCGACCAGGTCGAGCCCGGTGACCAGCTCGGTGACGGGGTGCTCGACCTGCAGCCGGGTGTTCATCTCCAGGAAGTACGGCTCGTCCGGCCGGTCGCCGGCGACGATGAGCTCGACGGTGCCCGCGCCGGTGTAGTCGACGGCCTCGGCGGTGGCGACGGCGAGCGCCCCGTAGGCCGCACGCTGGGCCGGCGTCAGCAGCGGCGAGGGCGCCTCCTCGACGACCTTCTGATGGCGGCGCTGCAGGCTGCACTCGCGCTCGCCGAAATGCAGCGTCCTGCCGTGCGTGTCGGCCATGACCTGCACCTCGATGTGCCGGGGCCGATCGAGGTAGCGCTCGAGGAACAGCGTGTCGTCGCCGAAGGAGGCCGCCGCCTCGCGCCGGGCGGTAGCGAGCGCGGCGCTCAGCGCGCCGGCCTCGCGCACGACGTGCATGCCCTTGCCGCCGCCGCCCGCCGACGGCTTGACGAGCACCGGGAAGCCGACCTCCTCGGCTGCCTCGCGCAGGTCGTCGTCGGTCATCGTCTCCTGCGTGCGCCCCGGCACGACAGGGACGCCGGCCGCCGCGACGGTCAGCTTGGCCCGCACCTTGTCGCCCATCGCGGTCATCGCGTCGGCGGACGGCCCGACGAGCACGACGCCGGCCTCGGCGCAGGCCCGGGCGAAAGCGGCATTCTCCGAGAGGAACCCGTAGCCGGGGTGGATCGCCTGCGCGCCGGTGCGGGCGGCCGCGTCCAGCACCCGCTCTATCGACAGGTAGCTGTCGCGGGCCGGCGCCGGCCCCAGCCGCACCGCGACGTCGGCCGCGCGCACGTGCAGCGCGCCCGCATCTGCGTCGCTGTAGACCGCGACGGAGCAGATGCCGAGGCGCCGCAGCGTGCGGATGACCCGCACCGTGATCTCGCCGCGATTCGCGACCAGGACCGTCTCGAACACTCAGCGCCCCCGGCGGGGCGGCGCGGGCGGCAGTGGCACGGCGCCCCTTCCTCGGTCGGCTCCGCCAGCACCGTAGCGGTCACCTCGGCCGGGCGCCCACCTGCGTTGCGCACCGGGCGGCCTGCTCGACGCCGCGGGCCAAGGCGGCCTCGAGCGAGCTCGGTGCTCCCAGCCACACGTGCAGGAAGCCAGCGGCAAAGGCGTCGCCGCAGCCGGTGGTGTCGACGAGCGAGGTCGGGGCGGGGTCGGTATCGGCGCCCCCCTGCCCACCCGGACCCGCGGCGACCGCGCCCGCCGCACCGAGGGTCGCCACCACCAGCGTGTCGAGCCGGCGGGCGAGCGCCCGGGCAACGGGCAGCCGGCTCTGTCGCAGCTGCGCGGCCGATCGGGGCGTACCCGGCTGGTCGGTCCGGATGTTCGCCAGCAGCTTCAGCTCTTCGTCGTTCGGCAGCAGCACGTCGGCCGCCCGGAACCAGCCGAGCGCCCGCTCGGCACCGACCGCCCGCAGCGGTGCGACGCTGGCCGGGTCGATGCTGACGCTCATCCCGGCCGAGCGGGCCAGCTCGAGCGCCGCGAGCGCCGCCGCCCGCGAGCCCTCGGTGAGCAGCGCGTAGCCGGACAGGTGGAAGTGCCCGCCGGGCTCGAAGACGCGCCGCGGCAGGTGCTCCGGGGCAAGGGTGGCGTTGGCGCCCGGGTCGGGCAGCATCGAGCGCTCGCCGGCGGCGTCGACGAGCACGACGCAGGTGCCGGTCGGTGCCTGCGGGTCGACGCTCAGCAGGGTGCGCACGCCGGCCGCGCGCAGCTCCGCCGAGGCTGCCGCTCCGGGCGCGTCGTCCCCGACCCGGCCGATGAAGGACACCGGCTGTCCCAGCGCGGCGAGCCACGCTGCGGTGTTCGCGCCCGCGCCGCCGCCGTGCAGGCGGATCGAGGCAGGCGTGTCGCTGCCGACCGCGACGGGCCTGGCCAGGCGGGTCGCGACGTCGGTCATCAGGTCGCCGAGCACGACGACCGGCGTGAGTGTCACCCCCGGCCGGCCCTCGCGCCGTCGGCGACGGCGACCTGCGCAGCGAGCACCGCGTTGCTGCGCACCAGCGCGATGTTGGTCTCGATGCTCGCACCGCCGGTGCCCTCGTGGAAGGCGGCGAGCAGGAAGGGCGTGACGTCTTTGCCGGTGACCCCTTGATCGGCGGCGGCCGTGAGCGCTGCGGTCAGCACCTGTTCGTGCAGTCCGGGCTCGAGCTGATCAGCCTCGGCCACCGGGTTGGCGAGCACGAGGGCAGCTCGGTCGGTGCCGAGCGCCCGGCGGGCGGCGAGCACGTCCGCGACCTGCTCGGGGCTCTCCAGTCGCCACGGCACCGGCCAGCCGGACCCGCGCAGGTAGAAGCCGGGGAAGGCGTCGGTGCGGTAGCCCGCTACGGCGACGCCGAGGCTCTCGAGGCGCTCGAGCGTCGCCGGCACGTCGAGGATCGACTTCACCCCCGAGCAGACGACCGTGATGCCGGTGCGCGACAGCGCGGTCAGATCGGCCGACTCGTCGAAGCTGTCCTGCGAGCCGAGGTGCACGCCCCCGAGCCCGCCGGTCGCGAACAGCGCGATGCCGGCTGCCGCCGCGAGGTGCGCGGTGGCGGCGACCGTCGTCGCCCCGTTGCCACCTCGCGCGCACAGCAGCGCAAGGTCGCGGGTGCTGACCTTGACGACGTCCTCGCGGGTCGCGACGCGCTGCAGGGCGTCGTCGTCGAGCCCGACCCGCACCTTTCCCTCGAGCACCGCGATGGTGGCGGGCACGGCGCCGGCGCCCCGCACGGCGGTCTCGATGGCCCGCGCCACCGCCAGGTTGCGCGGTCGAGGCAGCCCGTGGCTGATGATCGTCGACTCGAGGGCGACGACCGCGCGCCCCTCGCCGAGCGCATCGCGCACCTCGTCCGCCAGCAGGATCACGGCGGCAGGTTAGTGGGCCGAGGTACACCGGGTGCTTTCCGCATCGACTGCCGAGGGTGTGTCGGCGCGGGGTCACGGGGACCCGAGGCCCACCTGCCAGGGTCCGCACCTACATGCGGAAGATGCCGTAGCCGACCGGCTCGAGCGGCGCGTGCGCGCAGGCCGACAGCGCCAGCCCGAGCACCGTGCGGGTGTCGAGCGGGTCGATGACGCCGTCGTCCCACAGCCGGGCGGTCGAGTAGTAGGGGTTTCCCTGGTCCTCGTACTGCTGGCGCACCGGGGCCTTGAGCGCCTCCGCCTGCTCGGGGCTGAGCTCGTCTGCGTCCTTGCGCACGGTCGTCAGCACGGAGGCGGCCTGCTCGCCGCCCATCACCGAGATGCGGGCGCCCGGCCACATGAACAAGAACCGGGGCGAGTACGCCCGTCCGCACATCGAGTAGTTGCCAGCCCCGAACGAACCACCGATGATCACTGTGATCTTCGGGACCCGGGCGGTCGCGACCGCGTTGACCATCTTGGCGCCGTGCTTGGCGATGCCAGCCGCCTCGTACTCGCGGCCGACCATGAAGCCGGTGATGTTCTGTAGGAACACCAGCGGCACCGAGCGGGCGTCGCACAGCTCGATGAAGTGCGCGCCCTTCTGGGCCGACTCGCCGAACAGCACGCCGTTGTTGGCGATGATGCCGACCGGGTGGCCGTGCAGGTGGGCGAAGCCGGTGACGAGCGTCGGCCCGTACTCGGCCTTGAACTCCTGAAAGCGGCTGGCGTCGACCAGGCGCGCGATCACCTCGCGCACGTCGTAGGGCGTGCGCGGGTCGGTGGGCACGACGTCGTAGAGCGACGACGGGTCGAGCGCCGGCTCCTCGGCCGGCTGCACCGGCCACGGCGGCGGCGACACCGGCCCGAGCGTCGCGACGATGCTTCGGACGATCGACAGCGCGTGCGCGTCGTCGTCGGCCAGGTGATCGGTGACCCCGCTGGTGCGCGCGTGCAGCAGCCCGCCGCCGAGCTCCTCGGCCGTGACGACCTCGCCGGTGGCGGCCTTGACGAGCGGCGGGCCGGCCAGGAAGATCGTGCCCTGGTCGCGGACGATGACCGCCTCGTCCGACATCGCCGGCACGTAGGCGCCGCCGGCGGTGCACGAACCGAGCACGGCGGCCACCTGCGGGATGCCGCGCGCCGACATCGTCGCCTGGTTGTAGAAGATGCGGCCGAAGTGCTCGCGGTCGGGGAACACCTCGTCCTGGCGGGGCAGGAAAGCGCCGCCCGAGTCGACGAGGTACAGGCACGGCAGCCGGTTGTGCAGCGCCACCTCCTGCGCCCGCAGGTGCTTCTTGACCGTCATCGGGTAGTAGGTGCCGCCCTTGACGGTGGCGTCGTTGGCGACGACGACGCACTCGCGACCGCTGACCCGGCCCACGCCGGTGATGATGCCGGCGCCCGGCGACTCGTCGTCGTACATGCCGTTCGCCGCGAGCGGCGAGAGCTCGAGGAACGGGCTGCCCGGGTCGAGCAGGGCGTCGACGCGGTCGCGCGGCAGCAGCTTGCCGCGCCCGACGTGCCGCTCTCGCGACGCCTGCGACCCGCCGCGGGCGGTGCGCGCGAGCCGGGTGCGCAGCTCGTCGACGAGCGTCGCCTGCGCCGCGCTGTTGCGGGCGGCGGCGCCGGAGTCGGTCGCGGCGGGCGGGGACAGGACCGGCAGCTCGCTCGCCCAGGTGGCCGTCACGGCGGTCACGCTAACGCTGCCCGCGACCCCGGCGTACGGTCGCCTGAGGAGGTGGGCCCATGGACGACGTGCTGATCACCCGCGACGGTGACCACGCCACCATCACGATGAACCGGCCGCAGCGGCGCAACGCGCTCTCGCTCGAGCACCTGCGCGCGCTGACCGAGGCTTTTCGCGAGGTCGCGGGCAGCGACGCCACCGGCATCGTGCTGGCGGGCAACGGTCCGGTGTTCAGCGCCGGGCACGACTTCGCCGACGTCGCGAAGGCCGACCTCGCCGACACCCGCCGCCTGCTGTGGACCTGCACCGAGCTGATGGACCTCATCCAGTCGGTGCCGCAGGTCGTCGTCGCGCGGGTGCACGCGCTCGCGACGGCCGCGGGGTGCCAGCTCGTCGCAAGCTGCGACCTCGCGGTGGCCGCCGACACCGCCGGCTTTGCCGCGCCCGGCGGCAAGGGCGGCTGGTTCTGCCACACCCCGATGGTGGCGGTGGCCCGCAACGTCGGGCGCAAGCGAGCGATGGAGCTGGCGCTCACCGGCGACGCGATCGACGCGGCGACCGCGCTCGACTGGGGCCTGGTCAACCGGGTCGTGCCGGCGGGCCAGCTCGACGCCGCGACCAGCGAGCTGCTGGCACGGGCCACCCGCGGTAGCCGCGAGAGCAAGGAGCTCGGCAAGACCGCGCTGTATACGCAGACCTCGATGGGGCAGGGCGACGCCTACCGCTACGCCGTCGAGGTGATGGCCGCAGCCTCGCAGACCGCAGCCGCGCAAGAGGGGGTGGCCGCGTTCCTCGAGAAGCGCCCGCCTGTGTGGCCCGCCTGAAGGGTGGCCGGCATGAGCATGGTCGCTCGCATGAGAGGGTGGCTGGCATGAGCTGGTACCCCGTCCCGCCGGAGTCCGAGCTGCCCGAGGACCTGCAGGGGCTGTTCCGCAAGGCCCGGCAGAACCTTGGCTTCGTGCCGAATGTCTTCCAGTCGTACTCCTACCGGCCCGAGCGGCTGCGCACCTGGTTCGCGCACTTCAAGAGCCTGCACGTGCCGACGGAGAACCTCTCGACGGCCGACCGCGAGATGATCGCCGTCGTCGTCTCGATGGCCAACGGCTGCCTGTATTGCCTGGTGGCGCACGGCGCGGCGCTGCGCGAGGCGCTCGGCGACCCGGTCCTCGGCGACCGCATCACGCTCGACTGGCGGCGGGCCGGGCTCGACGAGCGCCGCGCGACCATCTGCGCCTACGCCGAAAAGCTCACCCGCACACCGCGCGAGATGACCGAGGACGACATCGCCGGGCTGCGCAAGGTCGGGCTGTCGGAGGAGGAGACCTGGGACGTCGCCGAGGTCGCCGCGATGTACAACTTCACCAACCGGATGGCGATGGCCACCGACATGCTGCCGAACGAGGAGTACCACGCGCTGGCCCGGGAGATCCCGCCGAAGGCCTGACCCGACAGCGCACCCGGACTCCCAGGCCCCACGGGACGCCTTCCCCAGGCTCCGGTCGCTTTTTCGGCGTGTCGCAGCGGCGGAACCCTGGGGAAGCTGCGGTCCAGAGTGTCGCTGTTCAGCCGGCCGGGGTGCCTTCCCCAGGCTTCGGTCGCTTTATCGGCGTGTCGCAGCGACGGAACCCTGAGGAAGCTGCGGTCCAGAGTGCCGCTGTTCAGCCGGCCGGGGTGCCTCGCGCGTGCAGCAGCTCGGCCAGCGTGGCCAGCCGGGCGAGCCGCCGGCGCTGGCCCAGCGCCGACAGCGGCGCCGCACCGGCTGTCGCGAGGCGCCCGGCCGGACCTTCGACCGTGGCGGTGAACACGACCTCGCAGGTGGCGTCGCCGGTCGGCCGCACCTGCTGGCCGTAGCGCAGTACGTGCCCGGCGGCGGTCGTCGACCAGGTCATGCCGTGCGGCGGGTCGACCGTCTCGACGTCCATGTGCGTCGGCGGACCGAACCACGGCCGTACGCGTAGCTGCTGTCCCGCGCGCACGTGGCCGTCGGCCGGCTCGACGCGCGCGACGTGCGGGCTCCACAGCCGCCAGGCGGCGATGTCGGTGAGCAGGTCGTGCACGACGGCGGCGGGCGCGGCGACGCAGCGCGTGGATCGGATGCTCATGGGAGACGACCCTGCCACGTCTTGGCCAGGCAGGGCTGGCTCAGAGCTCGACCGGCCGCACCCCCGCGGCGTGCCTCGCCGCGAGGTCGCGATAGGCTTGCGGGTTGTTCTCGACCCACCAGCGGGCGCCGCCTTGGAGCGGTCCGCGCACCCTGGCGGGGGCGCCCACGACGATGACGTCGTCAGGCACGACCGTGCCGGGGGCGACGACCGAACCGGCCGCGACGAGCGAGCGCGCCCCGATCACGGCGCCGTCCTGCACGGTCGCGCCGTTGCCGATGAGCGCCTGCTCGCCGACGACGCAGCCGTGCACCACGCACAGGTGCCCGATCGTCGCGCCCGGCCCGATCTCGGTGACCGGGTCGTCTCCGCCGTGCAGCACCGAGCCGTCCTGCACGTTGGCACCGGCCCGCACGACGATGGCGCCGAAGTCGGCCCGCAGCACCGCCCCGTACCAGACGGATGCCCCCTCCTCGACGGTCACGTCGCCGACCAGCGTGGCCGTCGGCGCGATCCAGGCACCTGCGTGCACCGTCGGGGCGCGGCCTTCGAAGGAGAACAGCGGCACTAGGCCCAGCCCGCGCGAAGCGTCGTCAGGTCGACGACGACCTCGCCCCAGGGTGCGGCGACCCGGCCCGAGCCCGTCACCACGTCGGCCGCCCGATACTCGCCGGCGTGCAGCACGTACGGGTGCAGCAACAGCTCGGCTGCGGTCTCGAGCCGCCAGAACAGGCCGATCCCGGCCGCCGCGTATTCCCCCGGCTTGGTGTAGCGGTCCGTCTTGCGGGTGCGGGGGCTCACGACCTCGATGAGCACCCCGACGTCAGCCGGCCCGAGCGGGCTGTCCGCGTCCGCCGTCGGGTGCTGCAGCGGCCAGCGGTGCACGACGACGTCCGGGATGCGCAGGTCTTCGCCCAGCGGAAGCTGCAGTTCGGTGACCATCCGCCAGCCAGGTGGCGCCTGGGCCCGCAGCTGCCCAGCGAGGCCGTCTCCCCACCACTGGTGGCGTTGCGTCGGTGGCGTCACGAAAAGGTTGCCGTCGACGAGCTCATAACGCAGCCCGTCGTCGGGCAGCTCGCGCAGCTCGGCCAGGGTCCACGTGCGGCCGACGTCGATGAGCGCTGACATGCATCCTCCTCGGCGGTCATGGTGCCACCCTCGCCGCGGTCGCGTCCGGGTCGTCCGTCCGGGACTGACTGTGGACGGCCGGCACGGACACGGCCGGGCTGCGGTCTCCGGCCTTGCTGCACAACATCGAGGCGCCCCCCGGTCCGCGTGCGAGGTGACCTCTCTTGCCCGTTGGGCTAGCCTCGGCAGCGCATCCAGCCACCCCGACCCGTGGCGGCTGAACCGGGACGACGTGACGCTGTGCCGGTCGACACCGAGGGGTGTCCATGCGAGTCGTCGACGGCCAGCAGCCGAGCCGGCCTCGTCCCGCGACGAGCCGGGCGGTGCCGTGCCTTGCCGCGCCCTCCTTCGCGGCCCTGCCCGCCGAGGCGGTCGTGCTCGACCCCGACGGGGTGGTGGTTCTGGCCAACGAGGCCTGGTACCGGTACGGGCAGGAGAACGGCGCGGGGGCGCGGTGCGGGATCGGCAGCAACTACCTCCAGGTGTGCGTGGACGCGGCGCGCTCCGGCGAGGAGCAGGCCGGCGTGGTCGCTGCGGCCCTGTCGGCGGTGCTCGATGGCCATGCACCGGTCGCCGAGCTCGACTATCCCTGTCACAGCCCGGACGCGCAGCGCTGGTTCCGACTACGCGCGACCCGGCTGCCGGGACGTGACCAGGTGCTGGTCGTCCACGACGAGATCACCGACCACGTCGAGCAGCAGACCCGCCTGCAGCACGCCGCTACCCACGACTCCCTGACGGGGCTGGCCAAACCGGGGCACTGCTGGACGAGCCGCTGAGCACCGCACTGCTGTCGAGCGATCGCCGGCAGAGCTCGTCGGTAGCCCTGCTCATGATCGACCTCGACGACGTCAAGGGCATCAACGACGGTGACGGCCACCAGGCGGGGGACGCTGTGCCGGCCGAGACCGCGCGCCGGCTTCAGCTGATCGGCCGAGCGGGGGACACCGTGGCTCGCTGGGGCGGCGACGAGTTCCTGTTCGTGCTGCCCGGCTGCTCGCGTTCCGCGGCGCAGCGGCTGCGCGCCCGGGTCGGGCGCTCGATCGCCCAGCCCATCCGCCTCGGCGCCCTGTCGGTGGCGGTGTCCGCGAGCGTCGGCGTCGCCGTCGGGCGACGCGGCGACGACCTGAACGAGCTTGTCCTGCAGGCCGACGGCGCGCTGCAGGCGGTCAAGGCGAGCAGAAGCGCTGCGAGCACGCGCCCGGGTCTGCAGGCTCTCGCCGGCGCCTAGCCGGCGCCTGCCGTCGGCCGTGCACTCACCCCTGCCGCGCGCGGCACTGCTGCTCAGCGGCCGGTGAAGACCGCGTCGCGGCGCTCGACGAAGGAGCGCACGCCCTCGGCGGCGTCGTCGGAACCGGTCAGCCGGGGTAGCACGCGCTGCAGGTGCTCGATCGCCGGCCCCTCGTCCGCCCGCGCCGCGAGCCGGGCGCTGACCAGGGTCTCGCGCACGCCCATCGGCGCCTGGCGGGCGATGAGCTGCGCCAGCTCGGTGGCCCGTTCGAGCTGACTGCCGGCAGGCACGACCTCCTGCACCAGGCCGATCCGCAGTGCCTCGTCGGCCCCGAACTCCTCGGCCGTCAGCAGGAACCGCATCGCGTTGCCCCAGCCCAGCTGGCGAGGACCGCGGATCGTGGCGCCGCCGAAGGGCATGATGCCGCGGCCGATCTCGAGCTGACGAAAGCGGACGTCATCGGCGCACACCACGATGTCGCTCGCGAGCGCCAGCTCGTCGAGAGCGTGAAGGCGATGCCCTGCACCGCCAGCACGACGGGCACCGGCAGCGGCTCCCCGAACAGCCCGAACGGGTCGTAGCGGCCAGACCCGCCGAGAGCCGCCGATCCGCCCCGTCCGATCGCCGGCAGCACCTGCGACAGGTCGAGTCCAGCGCTGAAGTGCGCGCCGTGGCCGAACAGCACGCAGGCGCGCACGTCGTCGTCGTCGACGCGCTCGAGCGCCCGGCTCAGCTGTTCGATGACCGCCAGGTCCCAGGCGTTGCGCTTGGCCGGCCGGTCGACGCCGACGCGCAGCACGTGGCCGTCCTGCTCGACGGTGACGACGGGGGTCTCGCAGGCTGCTGACGGCATGGCTCGACCCTGCCACGCCGGTGCGGCTCAGCCGCGGCGGGTCGTCCGCGGCCGCAGCGGCGCGACGGTGCGCTCGCGCCAGCAGCCCCGCCACACACCGGTGGCGTAGGCGAGGTCGTCGAGCAGCCGCAGCGCGGTCCACCGCACCGGGTCGAGGGCGGGACGTCGCTCGAGGACCTCGAGCAGCGGCGGGGCGAGCAGCAGCAGCCACCCGGCCCGGCGCGTGCGTGGCCAGGCGAACGCGGCGGCGAGCGCGGGGGCGGTGACGACCAGGCCGGGCCCGCCGAGCCCGGCGCCGGCCCAGCGCAGGCCGCGTCCGGCGGTGCGCGCAGCCGCGGTCGCGCTCTCGATGCGGACCGCGCCTCGGGCTCGCAGCACCAGGTGCAGCCGGGCGGCCGGGACCGAGCCGGCGAGCAGGGCGGCGACGGGCCTACGGGCCGCGAGCAGCAGCCAGGCGCTCACGAGCCAGGGCTGCACCACCAGCGGCGCGAGGTGGCCGGGGTGCCGGCGCGCCAGCGGCGCGGCCGAGGTGCCGTACCGGTGCCGGCGCGCGAGCCACTGCCGCCAGCGCGCCGGTTCGCCGTGCTCGACGACCGTGCGCGGGTCGTAGCGCACGGTCCAGCCAGCGGCGCACAGCCGCCACACCAGGTCGACGTCCTCGCCGTAGCGCAGGGCCGCGTCGAAGCCGGCGCCGGCCAGAGCGCTGCGGCGCACCACCAGCGCGGCCGTCGGGACGTAGGGCACCCGCCCGCCCGGGCGCACCTGCGCCGGCAGCGGTCCCAGATCGAGCGGACCGCGTGCCCGGGCGTAGCGCTGCAGCATCGACGCCCCGTCGCCGCTGCGCACCCGCGGGGCGACGGCAGCCACCGCCGGGTCGGCGAGGTGACCGAGCAGGCCGCCGAGCCAGTGCGGCGGCGGGGTGCAGTCGCTGTCGAGGAAGGCGACGACGCCCGCGCGTGTGGCGGCGACACCGGTGTTGCGGGCACCGGCCGGACCGGTCCAGTCCTGCCGCACGACGCGGGCGTCGTGCCGGGCGGCCACGCGCGCGACGGCGCCCGGGTCGCGGGAGCCGTCGTCCACGACGACGACGGGCGCCGCGTCGCCGAGCGCGGTGAGGCACCGGTCGAGCTCGGCGGTGCGGTCGCGCACCGGCACGACGACCTCGACGTCATGCACCGGCGCCGCCGGTGGCAGCGGGTGGGCCAGGCCGCCGTCGACGAGGGTGCGCCCGAGCCGCTGCTCCCGTTCGGTGCCGAGGCCGCGGGCCAGCCGGGCCAGCAGCTGCGGGGCGTCGCGCGACAGGCGCAGCACCCGGGCGGGGTCGCCGCCGAGCAGGATCCGTCCGCCGTCCAGCACCTGCACGTCGGCGGACAGCCGGACCGGCGCGGGGCCAGTCGTCACAGGGCGAGGCCGCCGTCGACGGGCAGCACGGCGCCGGTGACGCCGGAGGCCGCCGGGCTCGCCAACCAGACCAGCGCCGCCGCGACCTCGTCCGGCGACAGCAGCCGGCCGAGGGGCTGCTGCCGGGCGAAGTCCCCGGCGCCGCCGGACAGGCCGTACAGCCGGGCGCTCGCGGCCAGCACGTCGGTGTCGGTCGAGCCGGGGCTGACGGCGTTGACCGTCACGCCGCTGCCGCCGAGCTCGACGGCCAGCGCCCGCACCAGGCCGGTGACGCCCGCCTTTGCGGCGCAGTAGGCCGCCAGCATCGGCAGACCGCGGGTCGCGGCGGTCGAGGCGACGGCCAGGAAGCGGCCCTGGCGCGGCGCGGGCCGGCGCAGCAGGGCCGGCACGGCGGCGCGGGCCAGGTGCACGACGGCGGCCAGGTCGACCTCGAGGACCGCCTCGACCTGCTCGGCCGGCTGCTCCCACAGCGGTACCCCGCCCGCGACGACGCCGGCGACAGCGAGGGCGGCGTCCAGCCCGCCGAAGCGCTCCTCGGCGAGCGCGACGGCGGCGGCGAGCGCGGCCGGGTCGGTGGCGTCGGCCACGACGGGCAGCACGGTGTCGGACCTTAGCGCCTCGAGCTGCGCCGCCGTCGCCAGCGCGTACGTCAGCCGTGGGTCGTCGGCGGCCCGGTCGAGCGCCACCACTGTCCAGCCGTCCGCCGACAGGGCCCGCACCGTAGCCGCGCCGATGCCGCGGGCCGCACCGGTGACCAGGGCGACGCGCGTCATCGCGGGGCCTCCGCCGCCGCCTGTCCGGCGGTCGTCGCTCGCGCAGCCGCCCGCCGGGCCCATGCCTCGAGCACCTCGCCGAGCTCGTGGATGGCGGCGGCCAGCAGTCCCTCGCCCTCTTGCGCGCTGGCCCCGGTCGCATCGCCGAGCACGCCGTTCGGGCTCACGGCGGCCACCCCACCGGCGCGCAACTCAGGCAGCAGCTCGGCCAGAGCCGCGGGCGCGCCGACGGGTCGTTCGGCGCCGACGCGGCGCGGGTCGAGCGTGAGCTGCACCGAGGTCTCGGTGCGCCCGGCGTGCGCGTCACCGCGCCAGCGGGGCGACCAGGCGCGCACGTCGCGTCCTTCGGTGCGCAGCAGCGCGACGGCCCGGTTCAGCGCCTCGGCGTTGCCGCCGTGCGCCGACAGCAGCAGCACCCGCTCGAAGCTCGCCGTCGCCGAGCGCACCAGCTCGACCACGAGCAGCTCGAGCGCTGTCTGCCCGATCGAGAGCGTGCCGGCAAACCCGGCGTGCTCGCCGCTGCTCCCGTACGGCAGCGCCGGCGCGACCAGCACGTCGTCCCTCTCCCGGGCCACCCGGCCGGCGAGCGCGGTCGCCACGTCGGTGTCGGTCGACAACGGCAGGTGCGGCCCGTGCTGCTCGGTGGCGCCGAGCGGCACGACCAGCACCGCGCCGCTGCGCCGGGCGGCCGCGGGCGAGGTGAGGTCCGCCAGCGCCGTCACGACATCCGGCTCAGCCGACGGGCTCAGCCGCTACCCCGAGTCGGCGCTCGAAGTCGTCCGGGATCAGTAGATCGTCCTTGGTCAGGTCCCGCACCGCCGACTTGCCGATGCCGAGCAGCCCGGAGTCGACGCCGCTGCGCAGGATGTCGAGCACGTTCTCGACCCCGGCCTGACCGTTGGCCGCCAGGCCCCACAGGTAGGCCCGGCCGATCATCACGGCCTTTGCGCCGAGGGCGACGGCCTTGACGACGTCGCTGCCCCGGCGGATGCCGCCGTCGAGCAGCACGTCGACCTGGTGCCCGACCGCCTCGGCGACGACCGGCAGCGCGCGCACCGACGCCGGCGTGCCGTCGAGGTTGTTGCCGCCGTGGTTCGACACCGAGATGGCGTCGAAGCCGACGTCGACGGCCTTGCGGGCGTCGTCGACCCGCATGACGCCCTTGAGCATCAGCGGCCCGTCGTAGTGAGAACGCAGCCAGGCCAGGTCTTCCCACGTCGGCAGCGGCGTCTGCATCCACTCGCCGTAGGCGCCGAAGAAGGTCGGGGCCGGCTGACCGGGCAGCGCCATGTTCGGCGTGGTGAGGTCGGGCAGCGCGCCGCTGCGCACCCACGACAGCGCCCACCGGGGACGCCGGATGCCCTCGGGCGCGAACTTGACGACGGTGGCGAGGTCGAGCTTCTCCGGGATGTCGGGGCTGCCCCAGTCGCGGCCCTGGCTGAACGACCAGTCGAGCGTGACGATGATGCCGACGGCGCCGGCCGCCCGGGCCCGCTCGACCCGAGCCAGGATGTTTTCCTTGGACCCGGCCCAGTAGAGCTGGAAGAACGTCTTGGGGTTGGCCTCGACGACCTGCTCGACCGGCTTGGACGCGAACGAGGACAGCCCCATCGCCGTGCCGCGCGCCGCGGCCGCTCGGGCGATCGCGATCTCGCCGTCGGGATGCACCGCCTGCACGCCGGTCGGCGAGATCATCACCGGCAGCGCCAGCTCGACGCCCAGCACGCTCGTCGACAGGTCGCGCTTTTGCGCGAGGTTCGCGATGTGCGGCGCGAAACCCAGCTCGGTGTAGGCGTCGACGTTGTCCTGCAGGGTCTTGCCGCGCTCGGACCCGGCGACGAGCGCCATGTACACCGATGGCGGCAGCGCCCTTTTTGCCCGGCGCTGCGCCTCGGCGACGGTCTCGAACCAGTCGTTCGCCACTCAGCGCACTCCGCTCATGGGGGCGTCTGTCAGGGGGTTCTCGTCGCAGGCCCGGTCGGGTCGGCGTCGGCTCAGCGTGAGCGGCACCGGTCCGCCGCGCACCCCGCCGGCGTGCGAGTGGTCGAGCGAGGGCCGCGGCGCGGTGCCCGGTGCCACGGCCGCCAGCGCCGCCTCGCCGTGGCCCTTGACGCACTCGGGGTCGGGGCCGTCGAGCGGCAGGCCGGTGAAGAACTTCGCCGCCATGCACCCGCCGCGGCAGGCGTCGTACGCGCTGCAGCCCTTGCAGGCGCCGCCGCTCTGCGGCTCGCGCAGCTCGAGGAACAGCGGGCTCTCGCGCCACACCCCGGCGAAACCGCCTGCGCTGCGCACGCTCCCGGCCAGGAACTGCTCGTGGATCGCGAACGGGCAGGCGTAGACGTCACCGACCGGGTCGATCAGGCAGACGACCCGGCCGGCTCCGCACAGGTTCAGCCCCGGCAGCGCCTCGCCGTAGGCGGCGAGATGGAAGAACGAGTCACCCGTCAGCACGCCCTCGCCGTGCACGACGAGCCAGTCGTAGAGCTCGCGCTGCTGGGCTTGGGTCGGGTGCAGCTCGTCCCACACGTCGGCGCCGCGCCCCGAGGGCCGCAGCCGGGTGAGCCGCAGCTGCGCGCCGAAGCGGTCGGCGATGGCCTTGAACTCGTCCAGCTGGCCGATGTTGTACCGGGTGCAGACGACCGACAGCTTCGCGCTCACCCCGGCGTCCGACAGGTGCTGCAGCGCCCGCACGGCGGTGTCGTAGGAGCCGGTGCCGCGCACCGCGTCGTTGACCTCGGGCGTCGCGCCGTCGATCGAGATCTGCACGTCGACGTAGGAATTCGCGGCGATGCGCCGGGCCGCCTCGGCGTCGATCTTGATGCCGTTGGTGGAGAACTTGACCCCGACGTCGTGCGCGGTGGCGTAGTCGAGCAGCTCCCAGAAGTCGCTGCGCACGGTCGGCTCGCCGCCGCCGATGTTGACGTAGAAGACCTGCATGCGCTGCAGCTCCTCGATCACCGCCTTGCACTCAGCGGTGCTCAGCTCGCGCGGGTCGCGCCGCCCCGAGCTGGACAGGCAGTGGCTGCAGGCCAGGTTGCAGGCGTAGGTGAGCTCCCACGTCAGGCAGATAGGGGCGTCCAGGCCGAGGGCGAAGTGCGTGACAAGGGAGAGGGGCTCGACGAGCGGCAGCGTGGCCGGTGCGGCTGGGGCGGCGGTGGTCATGGGCGCTCCCTGAGCATGTCGGTGTCGACGAGCGTGGCCAGCGCGCGGGCGTAGGTGGGCAGCTCGTCCGGCCCGAGACCGGCTGCCGCACAGGCCTGTCCGGCTGTGGCCAAGGCGGGCAGGTGCTCGAGCACGGCCAGCAGCCGGCGGTCCTTGAGGAAGGACAGCCGGCGGGTGCCGAAGTGGTAGAGCAGCGCGCCAAAGGATTCTGGCCGCACAGCCACCTGCGGTGAGACCTCGAGCGCCCGGTCGAGCAGGTCGGCCGAGGTCCTCGGGGCCGTCGGGGCCGTCACCGGGCTAGTAGACGCCGCACATGCCGTCGATGGAGACGTCCTCGACGAGGACGTCCTGCTCGACGACGTCGGTCTGCTCGTCCGCCTGTGCGTTCCCGGCGGGGGCCTCGGTCGAGTCCACTGGTGTCAGAGTGCTCATGGGTCCTCCAGGGCGAGACCAGCCCTCGTGACCGGTGTCACGGCGACAGTAACGGCACCGGGTGCCGTTGACCAGCGGCGGAGCTACGAGCCCCCCGAGATCATCGGCTCTGCGGACACGCTCCAGCCGGTCTCGCGGGGCGAAGATCTTGGCGACGGGGCAGCCACCGGATCGACAGCCCCCCGCGGTCCTGGCTCAGCGGTCGAAGTGGACGTCGATCTGCTCGAAGCCCTTGCTGCGCGCTGCCTTCGCCTGCTCGGCGTAGGCCCGCTCGTCGCCCTCGGTCAGCTCGACGTCGTCGGTCAGCGGCGTCAGCAGCGCACGGGGGTAGAGCCGGTCGACCCGCACGGCGTTGATCTCGATGCAGAGCACCGCCGCCACCGAGGCGAGGTAGAGGAAGCTGATCAAGCCGAGCACCAGGGCGAACACGCCGTTGGTCGCGCTGGCGTCGCGCACGACGTGCTGCACGTAGGCGGCGCCGAAGCTCTGCAGCAGCTGCCAGACGGTCGCCGCCACGATCGCGCCGGGCACGACGTCGCGCACGCGCAATGCCCGGGGCGTCGCGATGCGAAAGGTCAGCACGAGGACGCCGGCGTTCAGGGCCACCGACAGAGCGAGCACGAGCGCCTTGCCGGCCGGGCCGAGAACGTCCGCGACGGCGCCGAGCGTCGACAGCGCCGTGGTGCCGAGCACCGCCAGCCCGAGCACGAGCAGCAGGAGCATCCCCCGGCCACGCGCCAGCAGCGGGTTCGGGCGGCTGTTGCGTGGCACGCGGAAGGCGGTGTTGCTGGCGAACTGCAGCGCCTGGCCGACGCCGAGCCCGCCGTAGAGCGCGCCCAGACCACCGACGAGCAGCCCCGCCAGGCCGCCGCCGATCCGGCCGGGGTCCTGCAACTGCTGTCCGATGACCGGGAACTGGCGCAGCGCCGTGCCGAGGATCGCCTGCTGCGCAGCCGGATCGCCGGACAGCACGTAGCCGAGGATCGTCGAGGCGAGCAGCAGCAGCGGGAACAGCGACAAAAAGGCGTAGTAGGTCAGCAGCGCGGCAAGGTAGCCGCCGCTGTCGTCGATGTACTTGTAGAGCACCGCGATCGGGAAGCCGGCCGACGGATGGCGGCGCTGCAGGCCATCGAGGCGGCCGACGAGCGACATGCGCACCTGCCTCTCCACCGCGCGGCCGGCGGCACGGTGCGGAGTTCCCGCTGCCCGAGGCACCATGCCATGCCGGATCGGGCAGGATGATCGACGGACCCGGGGAGGTGGGATGAGCGAAGCCGTGCTCGACGCCGCGCGCCCGCGCAGCGGGCGTCCTGCGTCCACCTCGCGCGCCGAGCTGGAGCAGCTGGCCGTCGAGCTGTTCTCGCGCCGGGGGTTCGAGGCGACCACCGTCGAGGACGTCGCCGCGGCCGCCGGGATCGGCCGGCGCACCTTCTTCCGCTACTTCGCCTCCAAGAACGACGTCGTCTGGGGCGAGTTCGACCGGGGCCTGTCCGCGCTACGGACGACGCTCGCCACGGCCGACCCGGGCGTCGGGCTGCTCGACACGCTGCGCCGGGCAGTGCTGGAGTTCAACCGCTTCGACCCCGCCGCCGTGCCGTGGCACCGCGAACGCATGACGCTGATCCTCGAAGTGCCTGCGTTGCAGGCGCACAGCACGCTGCGCTACGCCGCCTGGCGCGAGGTGGTCGCCGAGTTCGCGGGCAGCCGGCTCGCGCAGGACCCGGCCGCGCTGCTGCCCCAGCTCGTCGCCCACAGCTGCCTCGGCGCGGCACTCACCGCCTACGAGCAGTGGCTGCGACTGCCGGGCAGCGACCTGCCGCAGCTGCTGGACGAGGCGCTGCGGGCGCTCGCCGGCAGCTGGGCCGCGGCCTGACCCGAGCGGGCCCCGTGGCTCAGCGCAGGTGCCGGTGCATGAAGTGCAGGCCGACCAGCCCGTGCTCCCGGTGAGCGAAGGCCTCGGGGACGGTGCCCACGACCGTGAAGCCGAGCGAGCACCACAGGTGGACGGCCGGCGCGTTCGTCTCGACGACCGCGTTGAACTGCATCGCCCGATAGCCCTGCGCGCAGGCGGCGTCGAGCACGTGCTCGGCGAGCCGCCGACCGATGCCGGCGCCCTGGCGCGCCGGGTCGACGAGGAACGAGGCCGTCGCCACGTGCGCGCCGCGGCCCGGCCGGTTGGGGCCCATCTTCGCCGAGCCGACGACGGCCCCGTCGTCCACCGCCACGACGGTCTGGCCGGGCGGCTCCTCCATCCACCAGCGGCGCGCCTGCTCCAAGCTCTGGTCCGGCGGGAAAGCGTACGTGCGTCCCTCGGCCATCACCGCGGCGTAAAAGGGGAAGACGCGCGGCCAGTCGTCGCTCGTCGCCAGCCTGATGATCACGAAGACGGGCGGCCGGGCAGGACGGCCGCGACGTCGACCTCCAGGCGGACCGCACCCGCGGTGCTGACCCGGCTCGGTCCGTGCGCGGTCACCTCGGCATAGCCCTGCGGCCGCGGCGAGCGGTGCACGTGCAGCAGGCGGCCGGGCAGGTTCAGCACCCAGTACTCCGGGATCCCTGCCGCCGCATACGCCAGGGCCTTGACTCCGAGGTCCAGCGCGAGGCTGGACAAGGAAACCTCGACGACCAGGACGGCGTCCTCGGGATGCCGTGGCTGTAGTCGAGGTCGGGGACGACGGCGACGTCGGGCTCCGGCTGGCTGAGATCACCTGCCCGCAGGGGCGCCTGGATGCTGAGCACCCAGCCCCGAGGCACCTGCGGCGCCAGCTGGCGCACCAGCCGACGCGTCGCCTCGGCGTGCGGGGCCGACCGCGGACGCACCCGTACCAGCACCCCCTCGAGCAGCTCGACCGCCTCGTCGGTGAGCAGCCCTTGCCCGACCAGCGCGTCGTACTCGGTGACCCGCAGGCCGCGCACGTCACGCGGGTCCACGCCGAGCTGCAGGCTCATGGTCAGAGCCTAACGATCTGGCCGGGATGGCTACGCGCGCCCTTCGTCCGACGGTGCTCGGTGAGCAGCCGCTCGCGGGCACGGGACACGCGCGCGCGGACGCTGTCGACCGGCACACCGCAGGCGGCGATGCGTGCTCCATGGGGTGGGGACCCTGTGAAGACCGCGAAGATCTTGCTGCCGGACGGCCTGACGAGGGCTGGGTCAGGCGGCGACAGCCAGCTCCAGCTGTTCCATGCCTGCGGTGTCGGCCGGCTCGAGGGCGAGCGCCAGCACGTCGCGCACGTCGGCGAGCGGGTGCACGTCGAGCTCGGCGAGCACCTCGGCCGGCACGTCGTCGAGATCTGGCGCGTTGCGCGCCGGGATGACCACGGTGCGGATGCCGGCCCGGTGCGCGGCCAGCAGCTTCTGCTTGACCCCACCGATCGGCAGCACCCGCCCGGTGAGCGAGATCTCGCCGGTCATCGCGACATCCGCGCGCACCGGTCGGCCGGACAGCAGGGAGGCGAGCGCGGTGGTCAGGGTGACGCCCGCCGACGGGCCGTCCTTGGGCACCGAGCCTGCCGGCACGTGCAGGTGCACGCTGCGCTCGTGCAGCTCGCCTACAGGCAGCCCGAGCTCGCGACCGTGCGCCCGCAGGAACGACAGCGCCAGCTGCGCCGACTCCTTCATCACCTCACCGAGCTGCCCGGTGAGCACCAGACCGCCGGCGCCCGAGCGGTCCTGCGCGAGCGAGGCCTCGACGAACAGCACGTCGCCGCCCGCGCCGGTGACCGCGAGGCCGGTGGCGACACCCGGCAGGGCGGTGCGCTCGGCCGACTCGGGCAGGTGCCGCGGCCGACCGGCGTAGTCGACGAGCGTCTCGGCATCGACGACCTGGTGCTGCACGTCGCGCACCGCCGCCTTGCGCAGCACCCGGGCGAGCATCCGCTCGAGCTCGCGCACCCCTGCCTCGCGGGTGTAGGTGGCCGCGAGCTCGCCGAGCGCGGCGTCGGTGACGACGACCTCGTCCGCGGTCAGGCCGGCCCGCTCGAGCTGGCGGGGCAGCAGGTGGTCGCGGGCGATGGTGACCTTCTCGTGCTCGGTGTAGCCGTCCAGCCGTACCAGCTCCATCCGGTCGAGCAGCGGACCTGGGATCGAGTCGAGCACGTTGGCGGTCGCGAGGAACACCACGTCGGACAGGTCGAGCTCGAGCTCGAGGTAGTGGTCGCGGAAGGTGTGGTTCTGCGCCGGGTCGAGCACTTCGAGCAGGGCCGCCGTCGGGTCGCCGCGGTAGTCGCTGCCGACCTTGTCGACCTCGTCGAGCAGCACCACCGGGTTCATGCTGCCGGCCTCCTTGAGCGCCCGCACGAGCCGGCCGGGCATCGCGCCGACGTAGGTGCGCCGGTGGCCGCGGATCTCGGCCTCGTCGCGCACCCCGCCGAGCGCGACGCGGACGAACTCGCGCCCCATGGCGCGGGCGACCGACTCGCCGAGCGAGGTCTTGCCGACCCCGGGCGGGCCGACCAGGGCCAGCACCGCGCCGCTGCGGCGACCGCCGACGACGCCCAGGCCGCGCTCCTCCCGGCGCTTGCGGACGGCCAGGAACTCGGTGATGCGCTCCTTGACGTCGTCCAGCCCGGCGTGGTCGGCGTCGAGCACAGCGCGCGCGGCGTCGATGTCGAGGGAGTCGGTGGTGCGCACGCCCCACGGCAGCTCGAGCACCGTGTCGAGCCAGCTGCGGAGGTAACCGGCCTCGGGCGAGGAGTCGCCGAGGCGCTCGAGCTTGTCGAGCTCCTTGGTGACGGCGGCGCGCACCTTGTCGGGCAGCTCGGCCGCCTCGGCGCGGGCCCGTACGTCGTCGTCCGGACCGGAGCCGTCGCCGCCGGACAGCGTGCGCAGCTCCTTCTGGACGGCTGCGAGCTGCTGGCGCAGCAGGAACTCGCGCTGCTGGCGGTCCATGCCCTCCTGCACGTCCTTGCGCAGGGTCTCGGCGACGTCGAGCTCGGCCAGGTGCTCGCGGGCGAGCCCGACGACCAGCTCGAGCCGGGCGCGCACGTCGACCGCCAGCAGCACCTCGAGCTTCTGCGCGGGCGAGAGGTAGGGGGCGTAGCCGGCGGTGTCGGCGAGCAGCGACGGGTCGCTGAGCTGGGTGACGGCGTCGACCAGCTGCGAGGCGCCGCGCTGGTGCAGGATCGAGGTGACCAGGCCCTTGTACTCGCGGGCGAGGGCGAGCACGGCCTCGTCGTCGGAGCCAGCCGGCGCGACCGTGGTGGCGTGCACCCATAGCGCGGCGCCGGCTCCGGTGGTGCCAGCGCCGATGCGGGCGCGGCCGGTACCGCGCAGCACGACGGCCTCCTGCCCGCCGGGCAGCCGGCCGACCTGCTCGATCGTCGCCAGCGTGCCGACAGCGGCGTAGCGGCCGTCCGGGCGCGTCACGAGCAGCACGGGACTCTTCTCGAGCTGGGCTGCGTCGACGGCGGCGCGCACGTCGGGCCGGTCGAGCTGGACGGGCACGACCATGCCGGGCAGCACGACGACGTCGTCGAGCGGCAGCACGGGGTAGGCGGTCACGTCGGGGGTGGTGGTATCCGGGGTCCGGGTGTCGGTCATGGCTAGCCTCCAAGTTGAGCCACCATGACTCAAGCCGCTGACCGGACAGCTCATTCCAGGTCGGGCCCCGGCACGTTCACGACGACCGGCCCGGTGCCGCGGCGCACGATGACCACCTCGGCGAGCTCACCCGTCGGGTTGCTCTCGCGGTGCACCGTGTGCGCCGGCACGTGCACGAAGTCGCCCGGCGCAGCCTCGACCACACCGTCCGCGGTCTGCACATGGAAGGCACCACGCACGACGTAGATCACGCTGTCGTGCGTGCCGTGATGGTGCCAGCCGCTGGTGGCGCCCGGGTCGGTGCGCACCCGTCCGGACCACAGGTCGTCGAGCACGATCGCCGACTCGCGGTGCATGCCAGCGGTCGGGTGGCCCGGTTCGAGGGCATCAGCAGCGACCTTGCGCACCGGGTTCGCCATGCCGCGACGCTACGTCGCCCACCCAGCCGCCTGATCGTCACGACCAGCGGCTGTCAGCGACCCGCAGCGCGCCACTACTGACAGCCCTGCACACAGCCTGATCCACATGTCGCTGATTCATCCTGATCTGCACCATCTTGGCGTCCGAAGTGGATCAGGCTGTGTGCGCAGGTGTCAGTGGGCGGCGTCAGCCCGGCCGGTGAAGGTGCGGCGCACCGCCAGGAAGCCGGCCAGGCCCACGACGAAGGCGATCCACCAGACCGCGTCCGGGATCGCCAGTGGCCAGCCCGGTCCGGCGATCAGCACCAGGCCGATGCCGGCCAGGCACACGAACGCCTCGTGCCGCAGCCGCCGACCCGCACGGCGCCCGACCATGGCGAGCACCGCGAAGCCGAGCAGGTCGCCCACGACGCCGCGGGCGAGGTAGGGCGAGCCCTGGGTCAGGTAGGCGCCGACGGACGCGACGACGGCGACGGCCGACGTGGCGAGCTCGGCGCGGCTCAGCCCGACGTCGTGGGTCAGGACCCGGGCGCCCACCCTCACACCGGCCGGCCCCCCGACGCGCGACACCCCCGACCGATGCGGCCGGGGGTGTCGTCGTGCAACGGGCGGGCTGCTAGGACCGACGCGCCGTGCTGCCGGTGTCGACGTCCTCGCCGTCGTGCCCCGACCACATCTTGGAGCCGACGAGCCCGCCGAGCGCGGCGGCTGCCCACGCCAGGCCCAGAGCGAGTGCCGCGTAGCCGGCGGCGTCACGGATGCTGCTGATCGCCTCCGAGGCGTTGACGTCGGGCACGTCGTTCGCGCCGAGCGACGCGGTCTGGCTGACGACGTCGGCGACCGGTCCGAGCAGCGAACCGGCGCCGAGGATGGCCGCCACGATGAAGGCGAGCAGGCCGAGGGCCCACACCATGATGCCGTGCAGCAGACCGGTGTTCAGCCCACGCCACATCGCCGTCGCGCCGGCGGTCAGACCACCTAGGAAGAAGGCGAACAGGCCGAGGATACCGGAGATGATCGGCTCGCCGATGCCCTCGCCGTTGGCGCCTGGCGTCAGCCAACCGAGCGCGAAGAAGATCACTTCCAGGAGCACGAAGGTGGCCAGGGCGACGGTGAGGCCGGCCCAGACCGGGCCCCAGCGCACCTGGTCACGCCGCTGGGCGGGCATGCTGACGTTCACCGGCGTCTCTCGGTGCTCGGTGTGCGTGGTGGTGGCCGTGCGGTCCCGGTCCACAACGTCGCGACCTCGGTCCGCGTCGTCCCTGTCCCGGCTGATCTCCGGGTTGCCGGTGACCTCGTCCGTACCGACGCGCTGCGAGGCGCCGGTGGTGCGGGGGTTGCTGGATGTCATGGTGCTGCCTCCAAGGCAGGTGGGGGTCCCCCGGGTCTGAGCCCAGGGAGAACGCTGACGCCGGGGAAGGCCGCTGCGGCCTCGGCCCAGCAGGACTTGTGCTGGTTGCGTAGGAGTGGAATGGTGGACTGGCATCGATACGCTTCGTTGGATTCGGTCGTGCCCGGCGTCTCCTGGGTGAAACGTGTTGCTCTCACGAACAGTTGACACCCGAACGATTGACGGCCGCGCGCTCCCGCGACGGTGCGGCGCCATCGCCCCACGGTCCGTGTCCTGTACATCGATCGCACACACCGGGGAAGCGGCTCAGAGCACCCCGAGCTCGCCGGCGGCTCCACGCACCAGCTGAGCGTCCTGGCCGACCACCAGCAAGGCGTGCGGCGCGCGGGCGCAGAGCATGACGACGCCACCGCGCTCGGCCGTCCACGGCCCGTCGGCGCCCTCGAGCGGGTCGGCGCCCGGCGCCCGCGGGAAGGGCTCCTTCGACAGGTAGACGACCAGCCGCCGCCCGGCCGGGTCGCGGTAGGCATAGCCGTCGACCGCGAGGTCGTCGTACCGCCCGCCCGCGGCGCCGATAGCGGTGAGCCGCATCCCCGACAGGTCGGGGGCGCCGGCGGTAGGCATCTGACGTCCCGGCAGCTGCTGAGCCCGGAAGTCCGCCACGGCCGCCGCCAGCGCGGGCGGTTCGGCGGCGGTGCGCAAGCCGCTCGTCAGGGTCAGTCCCGTCAGCAGGACGGCGAGGCACGCGGCCGCCGCGAGCGCGCGCCCGGAGGTGACGCGTCGCCGCAGCGCCGCTCCCCGCCGCCCGGTCGAGGACGATCCCGGCAACCCGAGCACCGGCGCGAGCCCGGGCTCGGTGGGCACCCCGTATCCGCCCGCCGCCTTTACCTGGGGATCGCCGACCTCGGCGCGCACGCTTGCCCGGATGCGCTCGCGCAGGGCGGGCGGCGGCATCACACGTGCCGACTCGGCGAGGTGCCGACCGCGCTCGACGAGCTGCACCTCGCGCCAGCACGGCTCGCAGTCCAGCAGGTGGCCCGAGAACGCGTCGCGCTGGACTTCGTCGAAGCCGCCGGTCAGGTACTCGGCGACGGCTGCCCCTGCGGCGTCCTCGTCGCCGGGCCGGTGCGGATCAGGCATCATCGCCCCGCACCTGCCTCGCGCCGTCGGCCATCAGCAGCGCCAGCGCCTTACGGCCGCGGTGCACCCTGGCGAGCACGGTGCCCCGGGGGCACCCGAGCACGCCTGCGGTCTCGGCGGCGGTGTAGCCCGACAGGTCCATGAGCACGATCGCCTCGCGCTGGACGGCGGGCAGCCGGCCGAGGGCGGCACGCACCTGCTCGGACTCGACCGCGGCCAGGGCTGCCCGCTCGGTGTCGCTGTCGGCCGGGAGCGCGGCGAGCCAGTCGTCGGCGCTGACCTCCACCGGACGCGCCCCGCGCCGACGGGCGTCGGATCGGGCGCTGTTGAGGCAGATGGTGGCGAACCAGGCGGCCGGGTCGCGTGGCGGCTGGCGCCGCCAGCCGCGCAGCGCCAGCAGGCACGTCTCCTGTACGAGGTCCTCGGCGTCCTGCGTCGACGACGTCAGCCCGCGGGCGAGGTTGTAGAGGCGATCCAGGTGCGCGGTGAAGACCTCGAGGAACTCACCGTCCTGCACGTCGCCTCCCTGTAGCCCCTTCATGGAGTCCCGTCCCCTGCCCGAACGCGCCGGAGAACCCGGTGATTGCGCGTGCGGGCAGCGGACGGACCGCGACTAGCTGACGCCGATCTCCTTGAGGAACTCCTTCGCGACGTCGGCGGGCTGATCGCCGTCGACGTCGACCTTGGCGTTCAGCTCGGTGAGCTTGCCGTCGGTGAGCTTCTCGGAGATCGGGTCGAAGACGTCGTCGTAGGCCTTGGCGTTCTTCTCGTACACCGCGGTCTTCATGGTGGCGGCGATGTTGTAGGGCGGGAAGAACGACTTGTCGTCCTTCAGCACCGTCAGGTTGTTGCCCTTGATCTGCCCGTCGGTGGCGAACACGACGGCGAAGTCGCAGTCGTCGCCCTTGCCGACCTGGGTGTAGACGAGCGCCGGCTCGAGCTGCACCACCTGGTCGCGCGGGAGCTGGAAGTCGTAGGTCTTCTCGACGCCGGGTAGCCCGTCGTTGCGGTTGATGAACTCGGCCGAGGAGCACAGCCGGCCCTTCTTCGGGTCGTCACGCACGACCTTGGCCCAGTCGCTGATGCTCTTGACGCCGAACTCGTCGACGGCCTGCTGGTTGGCCGCGATGGCGAAGGTGTTGTTGGCCTCGGCGCGGGCGAACCAGGTGATGCCGTTGGCGTCGTCGGCCTTCTTGACCGCGTCGAACTGCTCCTGCGCGCCCTGCACCGGGTCGGTCTTGCCGAGGATGGTGATCCAGCCGGTGCCGGTGTACTCGTAGTACATGTCGATCTCGCCGGAGGTGAGCGCCTTGCGCACGACCGAGGTACCGGTGAGGTTTGTCTTGTCCTCCACGTCGGCGCCGGCGGCCTTCAGAGCCTGCACCGCGATCTGGCCGAGGACAAGCTGCTCGGTGAACTCCTTGGAGCCCACCGCGACGGACACGCCCGACAGGGCCTTGTCCTTCACGGCCGCGGGCGCGTCCGCAGTGGAGGCGGTGTCCTCCGAGCCGCCGCAGGCGGCGAGGGCGAGTGCGCCGGTGAGCAGCAGCGCGGGTAGGCGGAGTCTGCGGGTGGTCATGTCGGGCCTTCCAGTCGGGTGTGGCGGTACGGGTTCAAGGTGCGTCTCGGTGTCGTGGCAGCGGAGTGCGGCGTCATCGCGGCAGCCGCGGCTGGTCACAGCCCCTTAAGACGCAGGAACTGCTCGGCCAGCCCGCCGAGGTAGTCGAGCAGCAGCGCGAGCACGGCGGCCAGCACCGAGCCGATGATGATGGCCTTCTGGCGGTTGAGCACGAGGCCCTGATAGATGATCTCACCGAGCCCACCGGCGTTGATGAGTGCGGCGATCGTCGCGGTGCCGACGTTGATGACGGCGGCGGTGCGGATGCCGGCGAGCACGACCGGCACCGCGAGCGGCAGCTCGATGCGGCGCAGGACGGCGAACCGGGACAGGCCCATGCCGCGCGCCGACTCGATGACGAACGGGTCGACCCGCTCGAGTCCGACGATCGTGTTGCGCAGGATCGGCAGGAATGCGTAGAGCACCAGGGCGAAGATGGCCGGCTTGAAGCCGATCGTGGCGAACACCACCGCGAACAGCACGACGACGCCGAGCGAGGGCACGCCCTGGGCGATGTTGCCGAGACCGACGATGAGCGGCACCAGGCGGCGCAGCGACGGGCGGGTGGCCGCGATGCCGAGCGGCACCGCGAGCAGCACCACGATCACGGTCGAGACGGCGACCAGCTGGAGGTGCCGTCCGGTGGCCGTCAGCAGCTTGCCGGTGTCCAGCAGCCGCGCCTCGATGTCGTCCAGCTGCGCGGTGGTGACGTACAGGTACACCGCGACCAGCACGGCGACGAGCAGCAGCGGTACGCCGACGTAGTGCAGCAGGTTCGAGCGGCCGCGGGGCTCCTCCTCACCCGTCGACGGGGCGACCGCGGGCGCGTCGGGGGCGGCCTCGGTGACCGTCACGGTCGAGCGGCCGGCTCGTCGTCCGTCCCGGGGGTGGACGACAGGCGGTCCTGGGCGTCGGCGGTGCTCGGCTCGCCGGCGTTCTCGCGGGCCGCGGCTCGCATCGTCTCGGCGGCCGCCATGATCACCCCCATGTCGACGGTGCCCAGGTAGGCGCCACGCCCGTCCACGACGACGACCGCGCCGACCCGGCTCGAGACCATCGCATCCAGCGCCCCGGCCAGCGTCGCCTGCGGCTGCACGACGCCGTTGACGGGCGTGCCGATCCGTTCCAGCGAGCCGGTGGCGCGCCGCAGGTCGGCCGGCCCCGCCCAGCGAGCCGGCCGCCGCTCCTCGTCCAGCAGCAGGATCGAGCTCACCCCCGACCGCGCGAGGGCGGCCGCCGCGGCGTCCCGACCGTCGCGCAGCGGGCTCGTCGGGTAGTCGGCGAGGGTGAAGTCGCGCACCCTGGCAAGGCCCAGCCGCTTGAGCGAGGCCCCGGCGCCGATGAACTCGGCGACGAACTCGTCGGCCGGGTCGGACAGGATGCGCTCGGGGGTGTCGTACTGGGCGATCACCGACTGCTCGCGCAGCACGGCGATGCGGTCACCCATCTTGATGGCCTCGTCGATGTCGTGCGTGACGAACACGATGGTCTTGCCGATGTCCTCCTGCAGGCGCAGGAACTCGTTCTGCAGCTTCTCGCGGGCGATCGGGTCGACCGCGCCGAACGGCTCGTCCATGAGCATGACGGGCGGATCGGCGGCGAGCGCGCGGGCCACCCCGATGCGCTGGCGCTGCCCGCCGGACAGCTCCTTGGGGTAGCGGCTGCGGTAGGTGCCCGGGTCCATGCCGACGAGCTCGAGCATCTCGTCGACGCGCGCCTTCGTGCGCTTGCCGTCCCACTTCAGCAACTTAGGCACCACCGCGACGTTGTCGGCGATGGTCATGTGCGGGAACAGGCCGATCTGCTGGATGACGTAGCCGATGCGGCGGCGCAGCTCGTCGGGCGAGCTGCGGGTGACGTCCTCACCCTCCAGCCGAATCGTGCCCGAGCTCGGCTCGATGATCCGATTGATCATCTTCATGGTGGTGGTCTTGCCGCAGCCGGACGGGCCGACGAGCACCACGATCTCGCCCTCGGGCACGGCGAGGTCGAGCGCAGCCACGGCCGGCTCGTCCTGCCCCGGGTAGCGCTTGGTCAGCTGCTCCAGCGAGATCATGGTCGAACCGGCTGAAGGCTTCTGTTCAGCGGCGGGACGGGTGAGCTGCGAGGTCATCGAATCCCCTTGGAGGTGGTCAGGCGGGAGACGGCCAGGAAGCCGACGTCGAGCAGGATGGCGATCACGACCACGCCGAGCGTGCCGGCGAGCGCGAGGTTCGTGGCGTTGGGGCTGCCGATGAGGCGGAGACCGCGCAGGATGAGGTCGCCGTAGCCGGGGCCGCCGACCAGCGTGCCGAGCGCGGCGATGCCGACGAGCAGCACGGCTGACACGCGTACGCCGGTGAGCACGATCGGCCAGGCGAGCGGCAGCTCGATGCGCAGCAACCGCCGGACCGGGCCCATGCCGACGCCCTTGGCCGACTCGACCACGGCCGGGTCGACCGACTCGAGCCCCGTGACGGTGTTACGGATGATCGGCAGCAGCGAATACAGGACCAGCCCGGGCAGCACGACCGCGACGCCGAGCTTGCCGATGAAGCCGAACACCAGCGAGAACAGGGCGAACGACGGGATGGTGAGGATCAGGCCGGCCGCGCCGAGGACGAAGGCGCGAAGGCGCGGTCGCCGCGCGATCAGCACCCCGAGCGCCAGCCCGAGCACGATGCCGATCACGAGCGCCTCGAGCACGATCACGAGGTGCTCGAGACCGAGCGACAGCATCCGCTCGCGGTTGCGGTCGAGGTACGCCCAGAAGCTCACGTCAGCACGATGGCACAGAGATACGCCGCTGTGGCGATTGCAGGCACCCCTAGCACAGCGATGCCAGCCTGATTGTTATGTCGCTGTAACCAGCGCATGGCAGCTCAGGCAGCCGCGCGCACCGCCGGACGGGCCGCCCGCCACGCCGCGCGCCAGCCCAACAGGAAGGCGCCCAGCACGGCCGTGGCCACCAGTACGAACGACAGCGCGGTGCCCTGACCGCTCACAGCCCGCAGCAGCATCCCGACCAGGACGGTCGCGAGCCAGACGATGATTCCCTCGGGCACGAGCCCGCCCGGCCGGCGCCACGCCCGGGCGGCGAGCCAGCCCACCGCGAGCCCACCGAGGAACGGCCAGGCAGTCGAGACCAGCCCCGCGAGCGCCGAGGACTCGTCGTGGTTGCGACGGCCGATGGCCACGAAGACGAGTACCAGCGCGATGTCGACGAGCGCCGCCGGCAGGGCCGTGTTCACCCTGCCGACGCTAAGCGCCCCGGCCCACCGTCACGACGCCGATGATCACGCGACGGGCGCATCGGCAGCGGACAGGCCGGCATGTCCGCTGCGACGGCGCCACCGAGAATATCGTCGACGGCCGGCTCGCCGTCACACGTGGTTCGGGCCCCCAGCCGACCGGCGCGCGCCGACCGCCGCCGCGACGCCGGCGACGCCGAGCACGCCGGCACCGAACACCCCGGCGAGAGCCGCCGTCTTCGCCAGCCACCCTGGTTCGGACGGCCGGACCGCCAGCGCCTGCTCCATGGGCACCCCGGCGGGCAACGGGGTGCCGCGCTGCGCGCCGAGCAGCACCTCGGACAGGTGCACCCCGCGCCGGCCGCCGGCGTCGTTCTGCTCGATCTGGGTGCGGCAGCTGAAGCCGTCGGCCATGACGAGCTCGTCCGGCGAGCTCTCGCGCAACCGCGGCAGCAGCACCCGCTCGGCGCTGCCGATGCTCACCTCGTGGTGCCCGGGCTGGAAGCCGAAGTTGCCGGCCAGCCCGCAGCAGCCGGACGGCAGCGGCTCGGGGTCGACGCCGACGTCCTTCAGCAGCGCCTTGTCGGCCTCGAAGCCCATGATCGCGTGCTGGTGGCAGTGGGTCTGGATCAGCGCGTGCGCCTCGAGCTGCGGCGGCGTCCAGTCGGGTGTGTGCTCGTGCAGCAGCTCGGCGAGGGTGACGGTCTGGCGCTGCAGGCGCCGCACGTCGTGGTCGGCGGGGAAGAGTTCGGCCGCGTCGCTGCGCAGCACCGCGGTGCACGACGGCTCCAGTCCGACGATGCGGGTGCCGTCCTGCACGTAGGGCGCGAGGACGCGCACGGTGCGCTCGAGCACCCGCTTGGCCGTCGCCAGCTGGCCGGTCGAGATCCAGGTGAGGCCGCAGCACACCCGCTCGTCCGGGATCACCACCTCGTAGCCGACCTCCTCCAGCACCTCGACGGCGGCCTTGCCCACATGCGGACTGAAGTGGTTGTTGAACGAGTCGGGCCACAGCACCACCCGGCCGCGCGTGCCGGCGCCGTGCGAGCCGCCGCGCGCGGCCCACCATTGCTGCAGGTTCTGCCCGGCGAACAGCGGCACGTCGCGGCGCCGGTCGACGCCGGCGACGGCGAGCGCCGCCCGCCGCAGGCCCGGGGCGGCGGTCAGCGCGTTGACGACCGGCCCGGCTCGCAGTCCGGTGACGACGGCGGCAAAGACCGGCAGCCAGCCCATCGACAGGTCGGAGCGCTGCCGCTTCCACTGCCGGCCCTCGTAGTAGTGGGACAGGAACTCGGCCTTGTAGGTCGCCATGTCGACGTTGACCGGGCAGTCGTTCTTGCAGCCCTTGCAGGCCAGGCACAGGTCCAGGGCGTCCTTGACCGCGTCGTCGCGCATGCCCTTCTCGACCGGCGAGTCGCCGTGCCCGTTCAGCATCTCGAACAGCAGCCGGGACCGGCCCCGGGTGGAGTGCTCCTCCTCCTTGGTGACCATGTACGACGGGCACATCACGCTGCCCTCGCTGGTGTGCTGGCGGCACTTGCCGACCCCGACGCAGCGCAGCACGGCCCGGCTGAAGCTGCCGTCGTCGTCGGGGTAGGCGAAGTGCAGGTTGCTGGGCTCCTGCGGCGACCAGTGCGATCCGAGCCGCAGCTGGCTGTCGAGCGGCAGCGGCGCGGCCACCTTGCCGGGGTTCATCCGGTCGCCCGGGTCGAAGATGGCCTTGAGCTGGCCGAAGGCGGTGACGATGCGCTCGCCGAACATGATCGGCAGAAGCTCCCCGCGGGCCTGGCCGTCGCCGTGCTCGCCGGACAGGCTACCGCCGTAGTCGGCCACCAGGTGCGCGGCCCGCTCCAGGAAGCGGCGCATCGTGGCGATGCCGTCCGCGCTCGTGACGTCGAACGGGATGCGGCCGTGCACGCACGCCTGCCCGAAGTGGCCGTAGAGGCTCGTCTCGTCGTAGTCGAACTCCTTGAGCAGCTCTCGCAGGTCGCGCAGGTAGTCGCCGAGCTTGTCGACGGGGACGGCGCTGTCCTCCCAGCCGGGCCACTCGTCGGCCTGCCCGGGCACCCGGGCGGTCGCGCCGAGCCCGGACTCGCGCACCAGCCAGAGCTCCTGCTCGCAGTCGGGGTCGTCGAAGAAGGACACGCTCGGCTCGTCCTCGGTGTGGTGCAGGGCGTCGAGCATGTCTTTCGCCTGGGCGTCGACGTCGTCCTTGCTGTCGGCGCCGAACTGCACCATCAGGAAGCCCGAGCCTGCGGGCAGGTAGGTGAGCGCCTCGGGGTTCATGTGCTTCTTGCGCTCGAACGCGACGAGCTTGTCGTCCAGGCCCTCCAGCGCGATGGGTGCGGCGTGCCGCAGGATGCGCGGCACCGCGTCGGCCGCCTTGTCGATGCTGGGATAGCCGAGCACCACCAGGCTGCGGTGCGACAGCACCGGGATCAGCGTCAGCCGGGCCCGCAGCACCGTCACCAAGGTGCTCTCGCTGCCGACCAGCAGGCCGGCCAGGTCGAAGCCCTTCTCCGGCAGCAGGCTGTCGAGGTTGTAGCCCGACACCCGCCGGGGGATGTCGGGGTAGCGGGTGCGGATGTCACCCAGGTAGGTGTCGCGCAGCTCGCGCAGCTGCCGCAGGACCTGCGCCCAGCTGCCGCCCTCGGCCACCTGCGCGGCGTACTCGTCGTCCGACAGCGGACCGACCCAGCGGCGGGTGCCGTCGTAGAGCAGCACCTCGAGCGCCACCACGTTGTCGACGACCTTGCCGGCCCGCTGCGCGGTGGCGCCGCAGCTGTTGTTGCCGATCATGCCGCCGAGGGTGCAGTGGCTGTGCGTCGCCGGCTCGGGCCCGAAGCGCAGGTCGTGCTCGGACAGCTGCCGGTTGAGCAGGTCGAGCACGATCCCCGGCTCGACCTCGCAGGTGCGGTTCGGGGCGTCGACCGACAACAGCCGGTCGCAGTACTTCGACCAGTCGATGACGACCGCGGTGTTGGTGCACTCGCCGGCCAGCGACGTCCCGCCGCCGCGCGACAGCAGCGGGGCGCCGTGCTCCCGGCAGACCGCGACGGCCTCGACGGCGGCCTCCACCGTGTGCGGCACGACGACGCCGATCGGTACCTGGCGGTAGTTGCTCGCGTCGGTGCTGTAGGCGGCGCGGCTGCCGGCGTCGAAGCGCACCTCGCCGTCGACGCGCTGCTCGAGCGCCCGCTGCAGGGCAGCGACGTCGACGGCGGGCGGCTGGTCCGGCCGCACGATCGGGTCCGGGAGAAGGATCGTCATCTCAGCCTTTCCGGCAGGGCGACGTGCGCCAACTGGGCGATCGTGTCACGAGCGATGCTCGCGGCAGTCGAGACCTTTTCGGGCTGGCTGCCCGCGCGGGTCAGGGCAGCGCCGAGACCCCGAACGTCCCCCAGGACAACTGTTCCAATCACCATGATGTTCGGCGGTTCCCACCCAGGGCCGCGTGCCGGCTTCTCCGGCTTCTCCGGCGTCGAGCAGGCGGTCGCTTCCTGCTCGCCACCAGCTTCCCCAGGCTCCGGTCGCCGTTTCGGCGTGTCGCAGCGACGTAGACCTGGGGTGCCGTGTGGCGGGGCGGGCTCTCGGCGAGTTGACGTCCCGATTTGCGGTTCGGCAGGCGACACGCCGGCGAGTCCGCTGCCAAGGCGCGAAGCGGAAGGTCATCTGAGCAGTGGCGGGCGCGAGCGGGTCGAAGGCGAGCGCCGACGAGGTGCGCGCGCACCTCATCGAGGCCGTGCGGCGGGGGCGGGCTCTCGGCGGGTTGACGTCCTGATCCGCAGGTCGGCAGGCGACACGCCGGCGTGTCAGCTGCTGACGCCCGAGGCGGAAGGTCACCAAGATCGGCTCGCGGACCGGGCTACGCCGAGCAGGGCCCAGCCGGTGGCGGTGGCGGCGTTGCGCAGGGCCACCCGCCGGTGGCTCGTGTCGAGGACGGCCAGCGCCACGGCGCTCGCCGCGTGCAGCACGTCGACGCCGATGCCGGCCCGCACGACACCGGGCGTCGGCCGGGCCAGGAGCACGCCGGCCTGAGCCAGCTCGCGCACGCCGAGCACCCGGGCCACCAAGACGGTTCGCTCCTCATCGGCACCGCCTGCTGCGCGCAGCACCGGCCCGGGGCGGAGCAGCAGCGCGGCGCCCCAGCCGGCACGCACCGCCGCGACGGCGCGCACCGAGCCGGCAGAGCTGATCATGACCGGGCCGAGCGGCCCAGCGCCAGGCCCACCACCGTCGCCACCGCGCCGACCGCGAGCGAGCGACGGTGCAGGCTCGCCCACAGCTCCGGGCTGCGGCTCCACGAACGGCTGTCGAAGTCACCGTGCGCGCCGTGGTCGCCACCGACCGGGCTGTGCAGGTTGTCGCCGATCTGGGGTCGGGTGTCCTTCTTGCTCTGCTGCCCGCTGAAGCCGGTGCGCGCGAGGTAGTGGTCGAGCAGCGCGGGGATGACCCGGTTGCCGAGGATCGTGCCGGCCGTCGACGCACCGACCCAGGTGGTGCGCCGCGGGTGCTGCGCGACGTGGACCACGGCCCGCGCACCGACCTCGGGCTGGTAGATCGGCGCCACCGGCTGGGGGTGGTGCGGCAGGTCGCTCTTCACCCAGTTGAACTGGACGGTGTTGAGCGCCGGCATGTGCACCATGCACACCTTCACCTTGCTCTTGTCGTGCAGCAGCTCGGTGATGACGCTCTCGGTGAAGCCGACGAGGGCGTGCTTGGCCCCGCAGTAGGCCGCCTGCAGCGGGATGCCGCGAAAGGCGAGCGCGCTGCCGACCTGGATGAGCACGCCGCGGTCTCGGGGCTTCATGCGGCGAAGGGCGGCTCGGCTGCCGTTGACGAAGCCGAGGTAGGACACGGCGGTGGCCCGTTCGAAGTCCTCGGGACTGATGTCGAGGAACTCGGCGAACACGCTCGACATCGCGTCGTTGACCCACACCTCGATGGGGCCGAGCTCGTCCTCCACCTGCTGGGCCGCGGCCTCGACCTCGTCGGCGGAGGCGACGTCGGTGAGCACACCGAGCGCGCGCCGGCCGGCGCCGGCCACGTCAGCGACCGCGCCGGCGACGCCGTCGTGCCCGCGCGCCAGCACCGCCACGTCGTAGCCCGCTGCGGCGAGCTCGCGCACGACGGCGCGGCCGAGGCCCGCCGAGCCGCCCGTGACGACGGCGACGCCGTGCTGGGCAGGTGCGGCGTCGAGCGCGCGCAGCGGGTCGGCGTGGGAAAGGGCTCCGGTCATGGTGACTCCTTCGGGGGTGGGTCGCGTCACGACGTGGCAGCGCCCGGCACGGCCGCGTCGAGCCGCTGGGCGGTCTGGATGAGCAGGGCGTGCACAAAGGCCTGGGGCAGGTTGCCGCGCAGCTGGCGCTGGCCGACGTCGAACTCCTCGGTGAGCAGCCCGGGCGGTCCGCACGCGGCCCGGGTGCGCTCGAACCACGACGTCGCGCCGACGCGGTCGCCCTGGTCGAGCAGCGAGAGCGAGACGAGGAAGCCGCACAGCAAAAAGGCGCCTTCGGCGCGCTGCAGTGGCTGCTCCCCGTGCGCGAAGCGGTAGCAGTAGCCGTCCTGCACGAGCTCGTCGAGCACGGCCGACAGCGTGGCGCGCGTGCGCGGGTCGTCCGGTGGCAGCAGGCCGCGCACGGCGGGCAGCAGCAGCGCGGCGTCGACGCGCGGGTCGTCCGGTGCGCGCTGCCAGCGCCCGCTGGGGTGCAGGCAGTCGGCGGCGGCGCTCGCGAGCAGCGTGTCGGCGAGGGCGGCCCAGGCGGAGGCCTGACCGCCGGCGCGGGGCAGCGCGGCGACCGCTCGCAGCCCGGCCGCGCACTGCAGCCGGGACTGGGCCCAGCGCTTGGGGTCCAGCTCCCAGATGCCGGCGTCGGGCTCGTCGTGCCGCTGCGCGATGGCCTCGACGGCGGTGCGCAGCGCGCTCCAGCCGTCGGCGTCGAGCCGGTCGTGCCGCTCGGCGGCGGCGAGCAGCAGCAGCGCCTCGCCAAAGGCGTCGAGCTGGAACTGCTGGTTGACCCAGTTGCCGACGAGGTCGGCGCCGCCCGGGTAGCCGGCCAGGTGCAGGCGGTGCTGCCCGGGCACGGGGCGGCCGTCGACGCGGTAGGCGGGGGCCAGGTGCGGCCCGTGCTCGAGCAGCCGGGCGGAGACAAAAGCGGTAGCGGCCTCGAGCAGCGCCTTGTCGGGGCCGTCCGCGACGGCCTGCCCGACGAAGCACTGGTCCCGGATCCAGGCGTAGCGGTAGTCGTAGTCGCGTCCGGCCCGCGCCCGCTCGGGCAGACCCATCGTCGCCGCGGCGACCATGGCCCCGGACCTGCTGGTCAGGCCGTGCAGCACCGCATGGGCATGGCGCACGTCGCGGCTCGCGGTGCCGAGCGACGCGGGCGCCGGCAGCCGGCGGGACCACCCCGCCTCGACCGCGCTCCACGTCGGCGCCGCCTGGGGGGTCTCGGCGCCGGACGAGGTGTCGAGTGTCAGCACGAGGTCGTGCGCCTGCCCGGCCGCCAGGTCGAGCTCGAGCTCGAGGTCGGCGTGCCGACCGTCGTGCACGACGGTGGCGTCCGGCGCACCGGCCCAGCAGAACGAGCCGTCCCCGAGCCGTCCCCGCCAGCGGCCCTGCTCGTCACGCGTGAGGTCCCGCGCCCCCGACCGTCCGAACTCGGTGCGCAGGGCCAGCCGCACCCGCACCCGCGCCGGCGCGTTCAGGGCGGTGACCTGGCGCAGCAGCGTCATGGTGCCCGGACGGCCCGGCAGGGCGAGCGCCTCGCGTGACTCGACCCGCCCGGTGTCGGTCGTCCAGCGGTTGCGCCAGACCAGGCCGACCGACTCGTAGAAGCCGCCCCAGACGCTGCGACCGCTCGGCACCAGCTCGTAGCCGCCGCCCCCGCCGACGAGGCCGGCGAAGACGGCCGGGCTGTCCCACGACGGAAAGCACAGCCAGCTCATGACCCCGCCGGGACCGACGAGGACACCGCGCTCGCCATCGGCGATCAGCGCGTACTCGCGCAGGACGTGCACCTCGTCCAGCCTGTTCACGGCCTACCCCTGCGCACCACTTCTCGCTTCCCCCGGGTACGCCGGTGTACTCCGTCACACGCCCTGCTTATGCGTGCGGGCGCTCTGCCAGCGAGCTCAGCGCGGTGAGCAGGTCGCGGTCGCGCACCCAGCCGACGAGCAGCCCGGCCTCGTCAGTGACGCCGACGGCGCCGTCGCCGGAGTCCAGGCGCCGCAGCACCTCGCCGAGAGGGGCATCGGCGGCGACGCCGTCGCCCGCGCGGGTCAGCGCGACCAGGTCGGTCTGCTCGCCGGCGGCGAGGGCGTCCATCACCTCGTGGGCGCTGACGGTGCCCACACACCTGTTCTCGTCGTCGACGACCGGCAGGCACGACTCGCCGCCCAGGGCGAAGCGGGCGGCCACGGCGCGCAGGCCGGACTCGGCCGGCACCGGTTCTGGCGGCGCGACCATGAACGCCCGCACCGGCTGGCGGCGCAGCCGGGCGTCGGCCGGCTCGTCGATGTCGATCCCGCGGCGCAGCAGCTTGCGGGTGTAGACGGTGTCCTTGGACACCAGCTCGCTGACGAGCGTCGCGAGCACGATCGCGAGCATGAGCGGCAGGATGATCGAGTACTCGCCGGTGAGCTCGAACAGGATCACCACGGCGGTGATCGGCGCGCGAGCGGCCCCGGCGAAAACGGCTCCCATGCCGACCAGCGCGTAGGCGCCGAGCGAGCCGGTGGAACCGGGCGCCACCGAGGTGACGACGTCGCCGAACACCGCGCCCGCCATCGCGCCGACGAACAGGCTGGGCGCGAAGACGCCGCCGCTGCCGCCGATCCCGATCGTCAGGCTGGTCGCGAGCAGCTTGCCGACGAGCAGCGCGACGAGGAAGGCGATCGAGTAGCCGCCCGCGACCGCGGTGCCGAGCACCGGGTAGCCGACCCCGTACATCTGCGGCAGCACGAGCAGCAGCCCGCCGAGCAGCACGCCGCCGACGGCCGGGCGCAGCCATTCCGGGCCCCGCCACGCCCAGTCGCAGGCGTCCTCGACCGCGTAGAGCACGCGGGAGAAGGTGACGCCGACCAGGCCGGCGAGCAGGCCGAGCAGCGCGAACAGCGGGTACTGCACGAGGTGGTCGACGGTGAAGGTCGGCAGCGTGAGGAACGCCTCGTTGCCGAGCGCCGCCCGGCCGATGACGCTCGCCGTCACCGAGGAGAGCACCACCATGCCGAACGACTCGGACTCCCACCGGCGCAGGATCAGCTCCATGGCGAAGAACACGCCGGCGAGCGGGGCGTTGAAGGTCGCGGCGATGCCCCCGGCCGCGCCGCACGCGACGAGCAGGCGCACCCGGCGCTCGTCGAGGTGCATCAGCTGGGCCAGCGACGATCCCATCGCCGAGCCGATCTGCACGATCGGGCCCTCGCGGCCCACCGACCCGCCACCGCCGATGCACAGCGCCGACGCGAGCGCCTTGACGACCGCGACCCGCGGCCGGATGCGCCCGCCGTGCCGGGCGACGGCGACCATCACCTCGGGCACGCCGTGGCCGCGGGCCTCGCGGGCGAAGCGGTACACCAGCGGGCCGTAGAGCAGTCCAGCCACGACCGGTGCGAGCACGACGAAGTACCGGCCGAGCCACGGCGCGTTCGGGTTCGGCACCCGTCCGACGCCGGCGTAGTCCCGGTAGCCGGTGAAGACGAGCGTCAGGCCCTCGATGAGGTAGCGGAAGGCGACCGCCCCGACACCCGCGCCGATACCCACCAGCAGGGCGAGCCAGAGCAGCTGGCCGCGTCCGTAGGGCACCAGCAGGCGGCGCAGCCCGTCGGGCGCCGTGCGGGCGGGGGCGGCAGCCGGTGCGCTCACGCGGCGCTGCGCAGCTGGCGGTCGAGCCAGGCCACCACCGCGAGGTGCGGCAGGGTGAGCGCCGCCAGCACCGCAAGATCTGCGGCGAGGAACGCCTGCCAGCCACGGGCACCCGCCCACAGGATCGCCAGCGCCAGCAGGGCGGCGAGCGTCGGCGCCGCGGCGGCGGCGGCGAACCGGCGCACGGGTAGGCCGAGCTGGGAGCTGCGGAGCGGGCGGCGGTTCGCCGGGTCGAGCACGAGCAGCCTGGCCACGTGCCGCACGGCGTGCCAGGCGCCGAAATAGACGCCGAAAGCGACCAGCGGCGGGGCCAACGTGAACAGTGCGACCAGCAGCGCCAGCTCACCGGCGTCTCCGAAGCGGCCGGCCCGCAGCAGCTGCCACAGCCCGCCGGCGACCAGCACGGTGATCGCCGTGAGCGCGGCGGTGCAGACCCACGCCGGCAGGACCCCGGTGCTACCCGGCACGAGGGCGGCGAGCACAGGGGCCACCTCGTGCGGCCAGCGCACGAGCGGCAGCAGGGCGGCCACCGTTCCGAAGGCCGCCGCCACGACCGGCTCGCTGCGCGGCCGCTCGTCCCTGCGCAGCGCTGCGAACTGCACCTCGCCGGTACCGAAGTGCGCGGCCGAGACGAGCAAAAAGGCGACGAGCGCGGGCGCCGGCCACAGCCACAGCACCGCAAAGGCGAGCGCAGCCACGGCCAGGTAGCCGACGAGCATGGCCGCCAGCCGGGTGCCGCCGGCGCGTGCGCCGGCCCAGCCGGGTACGAGGTGGTCGACGGCGCCGTGTGGCAGGCCGACGAGCAGGCCGACGGCCAGCACCAGGGCGCCGTACCGCTGGACGAAGCCGGGCGCGAGCAGGCTGACCAGCAGCGCGGTACCGGCCGCACCCACCGACAGCCGGGTCGCCCAGAGCACGGGCGTGGCGGCCAGGCCTTCGACGGTCGGCGGGAGCACGAGGGCCGCCTCGCGGGGCGGGCTCGACTCGATCGTCATGCTGTCCCCCTCTGGGCCGCCGCTCCTCGGCTGCTCCCCATCGTCACCCACCACCGGCATCTCTACCGCCCCTCGGGTCCGCAGGGTGTTCCGGGGCCGGGCAGGGGCACAGGCGGCCGTCCGGTCCTCGTCGACCGGACGACCGCCCGCACGCGCTGCGGCGAGCTGCCTGCGCTACGTCAGCGCAGGTGCTGAACCGATGCGGTGCCCTCGGACGACCGCGCCGAGTCGGTGCTGTCCGGAAGCGTGACGTTGCGGGAGGTGCCGGCGGCGTGCGCACCGGTCGACCCGGCCATGGCCGGCTCGCAACGCGGCTCCGAGAGCTTCTCGTGCGAGATGTAGACCTCCTCGGGGTAGATGTCCGGCAGCGTCTCGGCGCCGGCCTCGGCGTCGTCTGCCGTGCGGAGCTTGGCGACCTTGTGGATCAGAGCGCCGAAGCCGGCCTTGGCGGTGAGGTCGGCCGCGCAGAAGGCGAGCTGCGCGGTGATCGCCCAGTTGGTGCTGTCCTGCGTGAACGCGAAGATCAGGTACACGACGGGATAGGTGCCCCAGACGGCGAACAGCAGGATCATCGCGTTGCGCAGGCTCGTGCCGGCTCGAGCCGACAGCTGCGGAAGGCTCTTCGACACCGCGCCGTACAGCGCGACGTAGAGGTAGACGTAGAAGACCGAGCTGATGGCGCCCCAGATGAGCAGCGCGGCGGTGTTGGGGGTGGCTCCCTCGTTGAGCTCGTTGCCGATGAACCCCGTCAGGATCATGAGGAAGGCGGCGGCCATCGTGGTGAAGCGCAGCGAGCGGACCTTGTTGCCGGCGATGGCGCAGACGGCGAGCAGCTCGAGCGTCAGCAGCGGGACGGTGATCGTCCAGTCGGTGTAGCGGAAGCCGTTCGAGAAGTAGCGGTCGGCGCTCGGCACCCAGCGGTCGCCCTGCAGGTCGAAGCCGGTGATCCAGAACCCGATGAGCACGAGGTAGCCGAGCGTGGCGACCCCGCAGATCAGGGCTGAGGAGTGCGAGGCGGCGCGGTACTTCTTGCTCACCTCGGTACGCGTGATGAGCGCGAAGATCATCGAGGCGAACAGACCCAGCCCGACCGCGACGAGCGCGTACAGGACCAGGTCGTACTGAAAGGTGGAGAAGCTCTGGCTGCCGGTCAAACCCCTAGCCAGCACCGGGTATTGGGTCATGGACGATTCCTTCGCGTGACGTGCCGCGCCTCCTGCGAGGCCTACGAGGGCAAGGTGTCGCCACCACTAGCCGGAGTAAACGTTCGGGCCTGCAACTCTCCTGGTGACCTGGCAGACATGCACAGTCGGCGCTCAGTCGGGCCTGTGCGTCGCGGCGGAGGTGCCCTGCCTTTCGGCGACGCGGTTCACCGCCCGCAGCCCGTCGAGCAGCGCCGCGAGCTCGGCCGGCTCGAGCGCGCCCAGCAGCTCGACAAAGGCCGCGTGCCGCGCCCGGTCGTGCCGGGCGAGCAGGCGCCTGCCCGCGGCGTTGAGCGTCAGCTCGACCTCGCGGCGGCTGCGCTCGGGCACCGCGCGCGTCAGGTAGCCGGCCGCGGCCAGCCGGTCCACCAGCCGGCTCGCCGAGGAGGTGGCGATGCCGAGCCCGTCGGCGAACTCCGACAGGTTGACCGGTGCGGCGTCCCGCAGCAGCAGCAGCGCGCGCAGCTGGGTGGCGCTCACCTGGTCGACGCTCGCCATCGCCCGGATGCTGAGGGCCAACAGGCCGTGCGAGGCCTGCTCCACCTCGTCGACCAGCCCTGCGTCGACGACCACGTCGCGCTCGGACGCCGTCGACCGGCGTCCCGCTCGGTGAGCCACGGCAACATTCTGCCTACGCTGGCGCCGGAGCACACTGGGGGGATGGCTGAGACACCGCCCGCGGTGCGCCGACGGCGACGCGTCGCGCCGGATCCGGCGCTGCTCGGACGCGCGCTGCTGCTGGCCGGTGAGCAGGCGCCCGACGCCCTGCTCGTCGTGCTGCGGCAGCTGCTGGCGGGCGCGGGCGCCACCGACGTGGTGCTGTGGCTCCCCGACTACCGCCAGCGCGAGCTGCGTCCCACCTCCTCGACGCAGCCCTCGCCGACCCTGTTCCGACCCGTGGCCATCGGCGACGTCGGACCGGGACGCGCCTTCAGCGACCAGGCCACCTACGAGCAGCGGGTGCCCGCAGGTGTGCTGCTGCACTGCCCCGCCACCGTGCGCGGCCAGCGCATGGCGGTGCTGTCGATCGCCCTGCCCGACCCGCCGGACGACGCCGGCCTGCGCACGGCGGCGAGCCTGGCGATCGCAGCGGGCTACCTGCTGCTCGAAGCGGGTCGCGGCACCGACCTCTACGACGTCGAGCGCCGGCACGCTCGGCTGAGCGTGGCCGCCGAGATGCAGTGGCAGCTGCTCCCGGCCCGCACCTACCGCACGCCGCACTTCGACGTCGCCGGGCAGCTCGAGCCGGCGACGCACGTCGGCGGGGACTCCTTTGACTTCAGCGTCACGGGCGCCGCCCTGCAGCTGGCGATCGTCGACGCCGGCGGCGAGTCGCAGGCCGCCTCGCTCACCGCGACGCTCGCGGTGAGCGCCCTGCGCAACGCGCGCCGCGCCGGCCTGCCCCCCGCCGAGCAGGCTGCGCTCGCCGGAGAGGCGGTGTGGCGCGAGTACCGGGGGGTGCGCACCGTGTCGGCGCTGCTGCTGCACCTCGACAACGTCGCCGGGCGCGCGACGGTCGTCGCGGCCGGGTTACCGGCGCTGTTCCGGGTGCGGGCGGGCGAGCTGGAACGGCTGGACGCCTCCGCGCAGGCGCCGCTCGGGGCGTTGCCGGACGACGCCTACGATGCGCACGCCGTCGACCTGGTCTGCGGCGACCGGGCCGTGGTGCTCACCGACGGCGCGCTCGTGGAGCCCGGCGGGCTCCCGCCGGTCGACCTGCGCCTGCTGTCGCGCCTGTCGCCGGCCGAGGCCGTCCGGCGGGTGGTCACGGGCCTGCGCGGCGGCCGGGCCGAGCCCGAGGACGACGCGACCGTCGTCTGCGTCGACTGGCTGGCCGTCTCGTGAGCCTCAGCCGGGTGCGTCGAGCACTGCGTTGATCTGACGTGGGCGTCGCCGGGCTCGTGGCGGCTCTCCACCCGCACAGACGGTCTTTGGGCTGACGGACAGAGATCGGCTGTGGGGTGCGCAGCGGCGCTCAGGCCCCATAACCGATCTGGGCGTCAGCGGTCCCAGTCGACGCGTGCCAGCTCGACGCGCAGCCGGGCGCCACGACCCGGGTCGTGCTGCGCCACCCAGCCGATGCGACCCATCAGGTGCGCCCGGAAGTCGGGATGTCCGGCGCGGTTCTGCGCCGAAGGACCGCGGACGACGCAGTTGTGCACGATCGCCCGCAGCCGGTCGACCTCCGCCCGCGAGACGTGCGGCCGCTCGTTGACGACGAGGCCGCCCAAGCGCTGCCGGCCGCTCGCGGGCAGCACCACCGTCTTGCCCGCGTTGAGCCGGAAACCCTCCTCGTGCACCACCTGGCCGACGGCCTCGACCAGCCGTGCGCTGCGGGCGCCCCAGCCACGGGTCGACGACAGCGCGAGGTCGTCGGCGTAGCGGGTGTAGCTGCCGCCCCACGACTGCACCAGCGCGCTCAGCCGGACGTCGAGCCGGCGGGCGGCCAGGTTGGCGAGCGTCGGCGAGGTGGGCGCGCCCCGGGCAGGTGCGGCGCGGCGAGGCGCCGGCCCAGGCGCCACTGCGCGGGGAGCAGCGCCGGGTCGGCCGGACGCGGGACCGCGCGCCAGGACGCGAGCGGCAGCACGCTCGTCACGAGCCCGGCCAGGGCGTGCGCCACCGGCTCGGGGTACCCGGCGGTGCGCAGGATCCCGTACACGCGACCGACGGTGACACTCGCGAAGAAGCCCTCGAGGTCGAGGCGGACGACGACGGCGCGGCCCGCGTGCGGCGCCGCGTAGGAGGCCACCGACCGTCCGCGCCGGAAGCCGTGGGCCGCCTCGTGCGGACCGATGAGGTCGAGCACCTGCCGCAGCAGCCGGCGCTGGATCGTCTTCAGACGCGGCTTGGGTGCCTCGAGCACCCGGGTGCTGCCGCTCGCCGAGACCCGGGTACTCACCCGGTAGTGCTGCAGCGCAGCCTGCTCCGTCCGACGGGCCCACCGCTTGGGGTCGCTGAACCACAGCAGCTCGCCGTCGTCGATACCGAGCAGGCTGCAGACGTCGCCGAGGTCGTGCAGCTCGGGCAGGTGGAAGGGGTTGGCCACCATGCGCGTCGAAGCGACGGGCCGGCTGCGTGGCCGGGCGCTGCGGGCGCGGCCGGCCGCGGACCGGGTGGCGATCACGGCGGTCAACTCGCGCGGCCGGTCGGCGGGTGGGCGCGGGTAGATCTCGAGGACCTGCCGCACCAGCGGCGCCAACCACGCGGGACGGCGGCCGAGCACCAGCCGACCGCGGGCGGTGAGGCCCGGCTCGTCCCACGGGGCGTCGCTCAGGAAGGCGCCCGCCAGCGCCCTCGCCAGCTCAGCGCGCATGCGGGCAGCACGGCCGTCCGGCTTCAGGCCGGTGCAGCCGCCGGGCGCCGCCTCGTCGTGGGCTGGGCAGCAGCGCGACCCGACCTGTCCCGTCGTGCGCGCGACGAGCTGCCACGAAGAGCAGGGTCCCGCGTGCGGTGCCGTGCCCGGACGTACCGGTGGTCCCCGGGGTAGCCCCGGAGAGGTCGTGCGGCGCGAGGCGCCGTGCGACCGTCTCGAGATCGCGCTGCTGCACGCCGGAGGATAGCGGGGCCGGCGACCAGCTGGGTGCGCTCGGCAGGATTCGAACCTGCAACCTCTTGATCCGTAGCCACCCTGCGGCTGTGTCGCTGGATGAGAATCAATAGTGCGCCGTACATCTCGTTCTGTCCAGTCTCCCCGCGGGGGAGGCGTGTGCCGCCCAGTCTTACCCTGTTGGGTAGCAGTCCGGTAGCAGGCTGCCGCGTGCGCGACGAGGGACGGACCGTGTCCGCCCCTCGACGCAAGCGCCGTCGAACGCTTCGGCAACGTGCTGAGGGCGACGGGCCTCGTCAGCATTGAGCACCTGATCGCCGACGCGAGCCGCGGGACGACGTTGCTGCCGGGCGACGTCCTGCTGACCGGCACGCCGGCCGGTGTCGGGGTCGCGCAGGGGCAGTTCCTGCTCCCGGCGACACCGTGACGGTGGGCATCGACGGCGTCGGGCTGCTGCGCAACTAGGTGCTGCAGCGGTAGGCACGTCGCTCGACGAGTCGGATCCGGCCGCCATCCGGTAGATGCGCGACCTGACGCGCTCGCTCGGCGGCGAGGGCATGACCGTCTTCGTCTCCTCCCACCTGCTCGGCGAGCTGGAGCAGGTCTGCGACCACCTCGTGGTGATCGAGTCGGGACACAAGGTCTTCAGGGCCCGATGGCGCAGCTGCTCGGCGGCAGCGACGAGCTGGTGCTCGCTCCCGAGCACGCGGGCGACCTCGCCCGTCCTGGCCGGGCTGCTGCGCAGCCAGGGGCTGGAACCGGCGAGCTTCGACGGTCCGCTGCGCGTGCCGGCTGGCGCGGACGGTCCCGACGCCGCCGCGCTCAACCGCGCCGCCGCGGACGCCGGCGTGGCCCTCACCGAGCTGCACCTCGTCCATGCCAGGCTCGAGGCTCAGTACGGCATCCTCATGACACCTCAGGAACCTCCGCATGCAGCGCGTCCTGACCTGCGAACTGATCGAGCCCCGCCGACCCACCGTGCTGCTCGGTGCCGGCGCCGTCCTCCCGCCGCTGTCCGTCCTCGCAACCCTCAGGGCCATCCTCTCGGCCGGCGAGACCGCCCTACCAACGGCCCGGGCATGACGCTCGGCGAGCTTTCGCGGGCCGGCGGCCTGAGCGCCGGCTTCACGGCCACCGCCGTCCTGGGGCTGCTGGTCTTCACCCTGTTCGCCAGTGCCTTCGGCAGCGAGCACAGCAGCGTGACGCTGCGCGCGCTGCTCACCCGCGAGCCCCGCCGGCTGCGCCTGCAGGTGGGAAGTGGCTGGGACTCGCGCTGTTCACCACGGCCCTCCTCGCCCTCCTCGCTACCGTCGCCAGGGGGCTGACGGCGCTGGCCGTCGCACCGTCGCAAGGCATCGCGACCAGCGAGGGGTTCACCGGCGCCGGGCTCGGCACTGCCGCCTGGGACTACCGCAACGCGGTGCTCAGCGCCCTGCTCTACGGCACGCTCGGCGCCGTCGTCGCAACCTGGCCCGCTCCAGCATCATTGCCGTCGGCGCCGGTGTGGTCTGGCTCGGACCGGCGGAGCTCCTGCTCGCCGACGGGGGTGTCCGGCGGCAACGCTGGTTCCCGGGCCTGTTGTTCAAGGCCACCGCGCAGGGCGGCACCGCCGCCAGCTCGCTGGGTCGGTCGCTCCTGGTCGGCGGCCTGCTAGCGCTAGCCGCCGACGCCGACGCCGCCGTCGTCGCCTCGGCCACCTTCGTCCGCGTCAGCACTTGAGCCCGGCCGGCGCGCACCTCACCGCGACGCCTGCTCGCGCTGGTCGACGGCATGACTGTCGATCGCGCGACCGGCGAGGTCTTTAGCAACGACGACGTCATGACCGCGACCCACCAGCTCGAGGCGACGCTGCGGTCGCTGAAGCTGTCCGGGATGCTCGACACGCTGGAGGCCCGGCTCGTGCAGGCCCGCGCCGGTGAGCTCGGGCATCTGGAGTTCCTGCAGGTGCTCTGCGAGAACGAGGCCAGCCGCCGGGCCGCCGCCGCAGTCTCGCGACGGATGAAGGCCGCCCGCTTCGACGAGCAGGTCAGCCTGGAGGAGTTCGACTTCACCGTCTCGGCCAAGCTGCCCGTCGCAACCCTGCGCGACCTGGCGACCCTGCGCTTCCTCGACCGTGGCGAGTCCGTCGTGCTGCATGGCCCGGTCGGGGTCGGCAAGAGCCACATCGCCCAAGCCCTGGGGCAGCTGGCCTGCCGCCGCGGCCGGCCGGTCACCTTCCTCAAAGCCAGCCGGGCGCTGGCGCACCTGGCCGGCGGACACGCCGACCGCAGCTGGAGCTCCCGGCTGCGCAAGCTAGCCACCGTCGAGCTGCTCATCCTGGACGACTTCGGCATCCGCGCCCTGACCGACGCCCAAGCCGACGACCTCTACGAGCTGATCACCGAACGCGCCGGCTGACGATCTTCACCGCCAACTGCTGTCCCGGCTGGGTCTGCGGGCCGGCGAGGTGGCCGCGTTGCGGTGGAGGACATCGACTGGCGGCGCGGCGAGATCACTGTGGTGGGCAAGGGCAATCGGTGCGAGCGCCTCCTGCTGCCGGCCGATGTCGGCGAGCCCTGGTGTCCTACCTGACCGGGTCCCGTCCCGCCGCGAACACGGGCCGGGAGGTGCTCCTCGGCACGCGGGCCCCGCATCGAGCCCTGACGCGAGGAGCGGTCACCCGGCTGGTCGCCCGCGCGTCACGGCGGTGCGGTCTGGGACCGATTTACGCGCATCGGCTACGGCACACCGCCGCGACCACCATGCTCCACGCGGGAGCGTCGCTGCAGGACATCGGGCAGGTGCTGCGGCACCGGCAGGCGCTGACCACCGCCGGCTACGCGAAGGTGAACCACGAACGGCTGCGCGCGCTGGCCCGACCCTGGCCGGGTGGGATCGCGTGAGCTGGCTGCACCGGCAGTTGCAGGAGTACCTGACCATCCGCCGGGCCATGGGGTTCAAGCTGGAGCGCCACGAAAGGCTCCTGGGGCAGTTCACCGACCACCTCGCGGCGCACGACGCTCACGATCGAGCAGGCGCTGGCCTGGGCATGCGCCCCGAGCGGAGCGGACCCGCGCTGGTGGGCGGCGCGACTGTCGACGGTCCGTGGCTTCGCGGTCCACCTGCACGCCCTCGATCCGGCCCACCAGCCAGGTGCCGCCACCCGGGCTGATACCGGGGTCGCCGTCGGCGTCACTGACCCGGGTCCGTTCAGTCGCTGGGCCGGCGATCCGCACCGTCGCGCGTTGTGGGACGCGCCCTGAACGGCCGAGGGGTGGTGGCTACGGTCCCGGCAACGATGACCGCGATACGTTCTCCCCGTGCGCGCGTCCGGGCTCCGCCTCTCCGGTGAAGACGCTGGTCCTTCGGGAGCGATCCCACGCTGTCTCACTGGAAGCGAGTTCGGAGCGCAAACGTCTCAGGGGAGGCCATGAGCCTCCCACGAGAGGCCGTCCTGCTCCTCGCTGGCGGTGTGGTCGGCGTTCTCACGAATGAATACTACGGGAAGACGAAGGCAAGGAGGGTTATTCAGCAGGGGGTCAGCTCTTTCAGCTGCATCGTTTTGACAAGTGAATATATGGCGGCGTGTCGTGAACGGCGACGGCCCGTTTCCTGAGAAGATTGGG
>JAABUN010000626.1_pt1 | contig 88473 bp, 76 predicted proteins | sample 5559311 | NCBI WGS metagenome assembly JAABUN01 (sample SAMN10711877, study PRJNA513370) | rock metagenome | isolation source: Antarctica rocks | place: Antarctica: Victoria Land, Siegfried Peak sud
AAACCCACCACACCGCCGGGTGATAAAACATCAGCGCCTCCACCACACACTGAAACAAGTTGATCAGGTAGTCGTGACGCCTGATGTGCTCGAGTTCGTGGGCCAAAAGGGTCTCGAGCTGCGCGGCGGGCATTCCCGTCAGTGCGCTTGTCGGAAGCACGATCAGAGGGCGCAGCACGCCGAACGTCAGGGGGGTGTCGGCGTGGTCCGCTACCAGCCGCCAGTTGCGGCGAACGCCCAGACGCGCCGCCAGCGTGCGGGCGCGTGCTTGCCAGTGCGCGTCGGCGGGTGTCCGGTGGCGAGCGCGGAAGCGGTGGACGTAGAGCGCCTGTCCGGAGAGCCGGAGCAAAAACAGCGCGACGCCGAGCAACCACACCCCGGTCAGCCACGGCGCGGCCCTTCTCAGCAGCTCGAGCGCACGTGCTCCCAACGCCGTCACAGGAGAGGGCGCGGAGGAGGGCGCAAGAGAGGGCGACACGGCGGGTTGTGCGGGCGTGGCGGTGGTTATGCTTTCGCCCTGAACCTGCGTTGTGAGGAGGTCGGCGTTCGGCCCTACTCGAGTCTGAAATGCCGCTGGCTTAGCGCGCCCGTAGAGAAACGCACCCGTTCCCACTGGCAAGGCCAAGAGCAGCACCAGAGCCCCGCAGCCCAGCAGGTAACGCAGTTGCGGGCTCCAGCGACGTGCGAGCACGAGGCCGCCTGCAAAGAGGAGCGCCACCAGCGCCCCCTGCCAGAGCGAGTGCAGCAGCGCCCAGCCGACGGCCTCGGCGAGCGGGTGGCTGAGGTAAGGCTCGAGTCTAATCATCTTGATCGTCCAAAAGCCTGCGTAGCTCGGCGAGTTCTTCGCTCGAGGCCCGTTTGCTCGACAACGCGCGCATAAAGAGTTGCTGCGCCGAACCGCCGAAGGCGCTCTCTAAAAGATGCTCGAGCAGCTGGCTCTGGGTCTCGGCTTCGCCGGTGGCGGCCCGGTACACGTGCGAGCGCCCACTCTCGGCGCGCGTCACGAGTTCCTTGCCGGTCATCACCTGAAGCTGTTTGAGGGTGGTGGTGTAACGTACCTCTTTACCGGCGGCGAGGCGTTCGTGAACCTCGCGGACGGTGCTGGGGCCGCGCTGCCAAAGCGCGCGCAAAATCTCTAATTCAGCGTCGGTGGGGCGGGGGGGCGTCATGGGGTCTCCGTTCGGGCTGTACAGCTGCCTTACTGTATACGAAGAGTGTCGTACTTGTCAACGACGGTTGTCGTAGGTCGGAACTCAAAGGGCTTTTGGGCGTAGTTTATCCGTCATGGACGTACTCGAGCAGCGCCTAGCGACACCTCGTTCTCAAAACCAGCTTTCGGAGACCATCCCCGAAACCGGGCCGAGCGGGTCGAACTAGGCGAAACCCGGCAACCGCAAAAAGAGGTCTTATAGCCTCCGAAACGGGCTCGAGGGTAGCTGTAACCTCACTCTGCTCAGCCGCGCCGCTCGAGCGCCTTGTCGAGGTTGAAGGCGGCGCTGATCAAACTCAGGTGCGTAAATGCTTGCGGAAAATTGCCTAGCGCCTCACCGCTCGGCCCAGTCTCCTCAGCGTAAAGCCCCAAGTGGTTCGCGTAACCCAGCATCCGCTCGAAGATCAGCCGCGCCTCGTCGAGCTTTTTCGGATCGGTACGTCCGGCGCGGGTGAGCGCCTCGACGAGCCAAAAGGTGCACATGTTAAAGGTGCCTTCGTCCCCCATCAGGCCGTCGGCGCTGTGCTCCAAGTTGTAGCGAAACACCAGGCTGTCCGAAACGAGCCCGCCCTTGTGCGGCGGCTGGCGAATTGCCGCCAGCGTGCTGAGCATCCGTGGGTCGGTCGGGGAGAGAAAAAATACCAGCGGCATGAGCAGCGTCGCAGCGTCGAGCGCGTCCGAGTCGTAGCTTTGCACGAACGCCTCACGCTCCTCGTTCCAGCCGCGCTCCATAATCTCTTCGTAGATTTCGTCGCGCACCCTCAGCCACCGCTCGCGGTCGGAGGGAAACGAGCGTTTGTCGGCGAGCCGTACCCCCCGGTCGAGCGCGACCCAGCACATCAGCTTCGAGTAGACGGTCTGTTGCGGGCCGCCCCGTGGCTCCCAGATGCTCTCGTCGGGCCGCCGCCAGTTGTCGCACACCCAGTTGAGGGTGCGCCTTACGTGTCGCCACAACTCGAACGAGATCGGCGCGCCGTACTTGTTGTACAGATATACAGCGTCCAGGAGTTCGCCGTAGATGTCGAGCTGAAGCTGCCTCGAGGCGTCGTTGCCGATACGTACCGGCGTAGAACCCCGGTAGCCCTCCAGGTGCGAAAGCGTCTCCTCGTGTAGCGGCTCCGAATTACCGATGCGGTACATGATGTCGAGCGAGCCGTCTTCACTGTGTGCCAGACAGGTGTGCTCGAGCCAGCTCATAAACTGCGCCGCTTCTTCGGTAAAACCGATCCGCAAGAGCCCATAAAGCGAGAACGCGGCGTCCCGAATCCAAGTGTAGCGGTAGTCCCAGTTGCGTTCTCCCCCCAGCGTTTCGGGCAGGCTCGCGGTCGCGGCGGCGACGAGCGCGCCGGTCGGCGCAAAGGTCAGCAGCTTGAGGGCCAAAGCCGAGCGGTGAACCGTCTCGCGCCAGCGCCCCTGATAGGTGCAGCGGCTCAGCCAACGCCGCCAGTAGGTGACGGTATCGTCGAAAAGACGCTCCATCTCGCCCTCGCTCGGGCAAGCTGCGGGGGTTGCTCCGGACTCGAGGGGGACGAGTACGAAACTGACCGTCTCGCCTTCGCTGATGGTAAATTCGGCGCTGACCCGAGACCCACCCTGCTCGAGCGGCAACCGCGTGGTAAGCGCTAGACCCGCGTCCGGTGTACGGAAAACTGCACCTTCGGGGGTCAGCTCTAGCGTGTGCTCATCGCGGGCGTAGTTGAAAGCGGGCTGACAGACCGCCCGGAAGGGCAGCTCGCCGCGAACACAGTGAACCCGCCGCACGAGGCGCTGCTCGCCGTTAATCGGCATAAAATCGACGAGTTCGGCGACGCCTTCGGGGGACAAAAAGCGGGTGACGAGGATATTGGTATCAGGCCAGTAGAGCTGCCGGTAGGTGACGTTTTCACAGGTCGGTTTGATCTGAAAACACCCACCTTTGGCGTCGTCTAAAAGCGCCGCAAAAACGCTTGGCGAATCGAAATGAGGTAGACAAAGCCAGTCCAGCGACCCATTTTTGCCGATAAGTGCCGCCGTACGCAGATCGCCGATAACACCGTAGTTCTCGATAGGTTGATACGCCACACCTTACCTCACTGTTCCAAAACCGTTCTAAGTTCAGAATATCCCGAGCTTGACGACGCCAAACCCAGCCGATCCGACCTTTGCGCTGGCTGCTACGCGGTTCCAGACAACGTCGGTAGCTGCGGCGCAACGCGTGTGGTCGTTTGCGTTTGAGGCGCTGAACGTGACGCACATCGGTAGCTTCAGCCTGGGCTGACTGAGTCTACCCAAAACCTGCGCCGGTCGGCAGTGAGCTCTCGGCTAGGTTCTGTTGACCCTTACGTTTGGAAAACACGCTCGAGTTCGTACCGCATACGCTGCCGACGCTTCGCAACCTCCTCGCTGCTTACTTCTTTCTTACTCCTTACTTCTTTCTTTCGCACCCCCCAACGTCTCGGCGCTCAGCTTAGAACGTCAACGAAATCTAGTCCGTTCGGCTACACTCAGCTTATGGACCTCTTTCAAGCCTTTGCGGTGCTGACGACGCTGACCGCGCTTTTTGCCTATCTGAACGCACGCTTTATCAAATTGCCTGCGCCGGTCGGCAGCCTTCTGGTCTCGCTCGCGTTGTCGCTCGTGGTGGTATTTTTTGGCAGTACGGCGCTAGAGGGTAGCGCCGAGAGTTTTTTGCAACGCCTCGACTTCGACAGTCTGGTCCTGCAAGGCTTACTAAGTTTTTTACTTTTCGCGGGCGCGCTCAACGTCAACCTCGACAACCTCAACCGGCTTAAATGGCCTATCCTGACGCTGGCGACGCTTGGACTCTTGCTCTCTACTTTTGTCGTCGGCACGCTTATGTACGTGCTCCTCGGCGCGCTCGGTTTGTCCCTACCGTACGGTTACGCGCTGCTCTTCGGCGCGCTCATCTCCCCTACCGACCCGATAGCGGTGCTGGCGATCCTCAAACAAGCGGGCGTGTCCGAAACCACCGAGACGCTCATCACCGGCGAGTCGCTTTTTAACGACGGCGTGGGGGTGGTGATCTTCAGCGTGATTTTGGGGACCGTCGCTGCCGGTGAACATGGCGGCGGTGGAGTGTCCGAGGCGCTGACATTGTTCGCTCAAGAGGCCGCCGGGGGCCTGCTGTTCGGGCTTATCGTCGGCTATACGGCCTACCTGCTACTCAAAAGCATCGACAACCACACCGTCGAGGTATTGATTACCCTCGCGGTCGTCACCGGCGGTTACGCGCTCGCCCAGACGCTCCATACCTCGGGACCGCTCGCAGTCGTGGTGGCGGGGCTGTTTATCGGCAACCGGGGTCGGCTCCTGGCGATGTCCGACAAAACACGTGAGCACTTAGACACCTTCTGGGAACTCATCGACGAGATTTTGAATGCGGTTTTGTTCGTGCTGGTCGGCCTCGAGGTGGTCGTCCTGGCTTTTACGCAGAGCTACTTGTGGGCGGCGCTGCTCGCTATCCCCGTCGTGCTCGGGGCGCGTCTTTTAGGGGTCGGCCTGCCCATCACGCTATTTCGGCTGCGCCGCACCTTTTTGCCCTATACGATCCGGGTGATGGTCTGGGGCGGACTGCGCGGCGGCATCTCTATCGCCTTGGCGCTGTCGCTGCCGGTCAGCGCCGAACGCGACCTCATCATCGCCATGACTTACGGCGTGGTGGTCTTTTCCGTACTGGTGCAGGGGCTGACGGTGGGGCGGGTGGCGCGGCGGGGCAGGCGTTAGGTAAGGAGTCTTGATCAGAGTGATCCGACTTTGGTTGCTAAGAAGCGTACGTCTTAGCTCGAGAACAATGCGGCTCGAGAGAACCTTTCCAAACGTTTGGAGCAAAGGCAACAGCGTCCGGTTTTACAAACCCGAACGCTGCTCTGGGTGAGCTTATCCGGCTACGAAAGCAGGCCGGACGCAGGGGAAACTAGAATCCAAAAACCACAAGCTACAGGCGACAAGCTACACTCGAGCCCTTTACCCGCACTTGCTGTACCCGCACGTGTAGCACTTGACGCAACCCTCTTCACGGACGAGGCTCCCACCGCAGTTTTCGGGACAGCTCGAGTCGGCGAGCGCGGGGCTTTCGACCCCGGCGGTCTCGAGTGCGACGGCAATCAGGTCGGCTTTCGAGGCGACCATCCGGCCCTGATACGAGCCGTACATGCCGCCGTTGATTCCGCGCAGCGTCTTGACTATAGCCTCCGCCGGGACACCGTACTGAAGCGCGATGGAGACGAGCCGCCCGAGCGCCTCGGAGTCCGCCATAATCTCCTCGCCACCCTTACCCGATTGGATAAAGACCTCGGTCGGCAGATCGTCTTGCTTGTTCACGGTCAGGTAAAACGAGCGTCGTTCGCCATTCGAGGTCGTCAGTTTTACGCTGTCGGTAAACCCGACCAGGCGTCCGGGCCGGTCGAAAAGCGGTTCACCTGGAAGCTGCACTTGTGCCTGAGCGGATTCGGTCGGTGCAGCTGTAGCCGGTGCAGCTTGAACTGATGACTCAGCCGCCGCTCTGGTTTTGCCGTCACTCTTTTTACCGTCGCTCTTTTTAGTCGAGAGCACCTGAAACTGCCGAGACCCGTCGCGGTATACCGTGATACCCTTGCAGCCCGTCTCGAACGCCTGCGCGTAGGCGCTATACACGTCCTCTACGGTGGCGTGGTTGGGCATATTGATGGTTTTGGAGATGCTGTTGGCGACCCGTTCGCCGCCCGCGTCGAAGGCGCTCTGCACCGCACCTTGCATCAGCACGTGCGCGTCCGGGGCGATGTCGTGAGCGCAGACCAGGACGCGCTTTACCGCTTCAGGGATAAAGGCGATACCTTGGACGCTGCCGTGGTTATTTTGCACCGCCTCGACCACTTTATCCCAGTCCCACACGCCATCCTTCGTGCAGTCCTGGTGAGGCGGGTGCTGCTCCAGCATCTCACGGAACAGCGGTGACACCAGCGCCGCATACGAATCGCCGATTTTGCGATAGATGAACGGGGCAAAAATCGGCTCGACACCTGAAGAGACGCCCATCAGCATACTCGTTGTGCCGGTCGGGGCCACGGTCAAGAGCGCGACGTTGCGGCGCGGGGTCTCCAAGTCGCTCTCGTCAAACATCGGAAACGGCCCGCGCTCCTCAGCGAGTTCTTGGCTCGCCGCCGTCGCGCCGTCGCGGAGAACACCGATCATCGCCTCGACCGCCGCGCGGCCTTCGGGCGTGTCGTAACGCAGACCCATCTTGATAAGCGCGTCCGCCAGTCCCATGATGCCCAGACCCAAGCGCCGGAGCTTCATGCTCATGTCGCGGTTGTCCTCTAGGGCGAAGCGGTTGACTTCGAGCACGTTGTCCAGAAACCGGATACAGGTCGCCGTGTCCGCGCGGAAGCTTGCCCAATCAAACCCGTCCAAACCACGGTCGGGCGTCTCGACGTACTGCGCCAGGTTGATAGCTCCCAAATCGCAGGGTTCGCCGGGAAAAAGTGGGATTTCGCCGCATGGATTGGTCGCCTTAATCTCTCCCAAAGCCCCCCGGAGCGGGTTATAGGCGTTGATCCGGTCGATAAAGATAAGCCCCGGTTCGCCGGTCTGCCAGGCGTGGTCGGCAACGTCACGAAGCTCAGCCGAGGGGCGCGTCTGGGCGCTTTTCATAAACGCGTCCGAAACCAGCACCGAGATGTTAAAGGTGCTGATGTCGCCTTCGGCTTCTTCACGGGCCAGGTCTTTACAGGTGATGAAATCCTGAATATCGGGGTGCGCGACCGACATCGTCGCCATACCTGCGCCGCGCCGCGTTCCGCCCTGACGAATTACGCGCAGCGTCGGAGCGAACACGTAACGGAGCGTCGCTACCGGTCCGGCGTGGGCCGCGCCGCCCAAAGACGCCCAGAGCGCAAAGCTGTCGAACACCTCGACGGCAAAAGACGACGGGCCGCTGCTGCTACCGCCCGAGCCCTTGACCGGCGTACCCTCGGCGCGCAACCCTGACAGGTCGAGCAAGATATCGTCGCCTTTAAGAACAGCCGCCACCGCCTCGCTCGCGCTTCCCCAGATGTCCTCGACCGCGTCCCCGACCATCACGGTAGGTAGCGCCTCGGGCACTTCGTCTTGCTCTAAAAACGAGGCGTAACGGTAGCCCTTACTTACATATTTGCCGTGAACCAGGTCCATATAGGTTCCGGTTTTGACCTTGGCGTAGTCGGGGTGAGACGCGGAGATGCTCAGGTAGAGCTGCCCGGTGCGCTGCGTGTAGTCGCGTTTGGCGGGCAGCGGGTCGAGGCAGAGGCCGTTGCCGCCTCCGACCTTAGTCACCAGCGCCAGCTTGGTCGCCAGGTGCAGCACCGAAGCGTCGGTCCCGACGGTCTCCGGTGAACCGTCCTGTACAAAACAGTTGAGCACGTTGCCGTGGTTTGTCGCCGCGCCCGCGAGCACCCGTCCGCCGGGACAAAAACGCTTGGAGGCCATCAAGTCGAAGAATTTTTCCTCGGTCTTCGCCCGCGCGTCCTCGGTTTCCGCCGACGCGACCCAAGCAGCCACGCGCCCAAAAAGCCCCACCAGATCGTCGTCGCCCGGTTGAAAATATTGCCGCTTGGCAATCATGACGGCGTGTTCATCGAACTCGAGCAATGTCGGGGCTGTTTGTGATTCGTTCACCGGAACCTCCTGGGGGCGCAACTACTAGATATAGTGCTCCATGTACACATTTACACACGTTGCTGTACTTGCACACGCTACTTTATTCGCTCATGGTGTTGTTCGTCAAGCCCACAGGTCGCAAGAAGACCGCTGCACAGAAGGGAGAGCGTACCATATGCTGTAGGCGTCAGGCAACCACCTTCAAGATGTGGTTAGCTTAGACGATTTGTAGAGGCCCCGGTTGGGAATAGATCACTATAACTCGAGATTTGGGTAGCACGCCAATACACCCATAAAACCGTCCAATACTCCAATGCCCGGCGATACTACACGGCTCACAACTACAGCGACCCGCCAGGTTGCCGAGCGTTGTCTGTCTGGTTTACCTGCACAAACGCACACCCTCCCGGAATCCGAAAGGGCGTAGAGCAAGGTCGCGCAAGGCTAAAATACCTCTCGAGCGTCGACTGGCTCTAAAATCGTCAGATAGTCTCAGCGTTACCGGCAGCGTGGCGCGTGTCGGCTTCTCGCCGCAGACGAACAGCCACATTTTTAACCTGCAAGAGGCTGATAACAGCTTCGTTTGGGTTGCTTTTAAGGTCACGAATACCTTGCTCGGTCATCCGGATCGGCTCCTCGAGCCTCGAGGCCGCCGTGTGCGCTTAGGACTTGAGCTTGTGTAGTCGCGAAAAAACCCGGCCATCTTAACCACGCCCAAAAAACCGTACTCGAGTCACTCGTCACGCCCCACTTCCAAAATATCCAGCAGTTCGTCGTGCGCCTCGTTGAGTTTTTGCACGAGCGCGTAGGCGGTTCGCGCGCGGTCGGGATCGTGGGGAAAACGGTCGGGGTGGTACGCCCCCAAAAGCCTCCGCCGCGCCGCCCGGACCGCTTCGGCGGGGGCTCCATAAGGAAGCTCGAGGGTCACGTAACGTTGGGCCGTAGCAGGGTCGCGGGCGGTGATAAGCCCGTCGGCAGGCGGGCAAGCCGCCTCGTCCGGCACCGCTTTACCGTAAGGGCGTCGCCCCGGCTGACGGCGCGCCACGTACGCCCCGCCCGGACGCAAGTAAGCGCCCGCACGCGCCCGCACCTGCGTGCAAACTGCCGACCACACTCTAGGCAGGGACATCTTCAAAACCCCCGGACAGGGGCCGTAAGCGGCTCCCTGGAATAGACATCTTTGTAAACACTGCTTTTCGTCACCGCCACGAACCTTTCTCAACACGCTGCACTTGGGAACTACATTCAGGTTATTTAGACGCTCTTCAGCAACGCGTTCCGGACGTGACCGCTACTTGTCAGCGTCAGGGGGCGCGCGGGCGTCGCGTCGAGCCACATCATGTAGACGAGCTCGAGGGCAGCTATAAATACCGACGACCAGTCGGGGTGAGTGAAGACGCCTCCGCTCGAGCATCGGCCCGGCGGCAAAGACATTTTCGGGGACAGCTCACCACGGGGTCTAGTTTAGAACTGAAACTGGGATTTGCATGGTGCAATTCGGACGCGCTGAAAAATCAGAAACCCGCCGAAAAGGTGAGAGGCCGCTCAGCTGCGGCTTTTTATCGCCAGCAGTCCTACAAGACGTAACCGGCTTATAGGTCTGATCGGGGTGTAGCCGAAGTTCGGCGTAAGCGCGATTTTAGCAACGCTACTTTTTAGCGGCCTGTAGAATGCTCGCTTCTGACCCCCTACATCTACCGACTTCCCCCACGCAGCAAAACCACCCGACCCGAGGCCGCATCTCCAGATCAAACCTCTAAATCTTGAGCTGATCGAACGCCAAAGCAAGGGCTCAAGCGTTCCGAAAAGTTGCTGAGCGCCGCGACTGTGCACTGAGACGCCTTTCCCGAACTTTAGGAACTATGATGCTAGGGGTGGCGAAGCTCAGCACGACCTATATCTGCAACGAGTGCGGTACGCAGTCGCCGGTCAAGATGGGCAAGTGTCCGCGCTGCGGCGCGTGGGGCAGCATGGAGGTGCAATCCGCGCCGACGGCGGGAGCGGGACGGGGTTCCGGGCGTGGAGCTGGGCGCGGCTTTGCGCCGCCTATCGTGGTCGAAACGCTCTCGAGTCTCGAACTCACCTCGACCGAACGCGTCCCCTCGGGGATCGGCGAGGTCGACCGGGTGCTGGGCGGTGGCTGGGTCGCGGGGGGTGTGACGCTGCTGGCGGGCGAACCCGGTATCGGCAAATCGACCCTGCTCCTGCAACTTGCCCACGAGATGCTGGCGCAGGGTCACACCACGCTCTATGTCGCGGGCGAAGAGTCGTTGTCACAGGTCAAGCTGCGCGCCGAACGGCTCGGGGTCGCCGCGCAGTTAGAGCTGACCCGCGAGACCGACGCCCGCGCTCTGGCCGAGCACTTCCGCACCGCCCGCCCCCCCTTTGTCATCGTGGATTCAGTGCAGACACTTGTAGCCGACGACGACGGCACCCCCGGTACCGTTACCCAGGTGCGTGACGGAACGGCGCTCCTAACGCAGGCCGCCAAAGAGGTGGGCAGCGCGCTCGTTTTGATCGGGCACGTCACCAAACAGGGTCAGGTGGCGGGGCCGAAGGTCGTCGAGCACATGGTCGACGCGACGCTGGCGCTCGAGAGCGCGTCGGGCTTCCGGGTCCTCAGGACGATGAAAAACCGCTTTGGCCCCGCCGGTGAGATGGGCGTGTTCGAGATGACCACCAGCGGGATGCGCCCGGTCTCGAACCCGTCGGAGGCGTTTTTGGCAGAAAGACCTAGAGGCGTAGCGGGTTCGGCTATCGTCGCAGCTTTGGAGGGTCAGCGGCCCCTGCTTTTAGAGGTGCAGGCGCTCGCGGCGAAGTCGCCTTACGCGTCGCCGCGGCGCACCGTACAGGGCCTAGACCCGCGCCGTGTGGACGTGGTGCTGGCGGTTTTGGAGCGGCGGCTCGAGCTGCCCCTTGCCGGTTTGGACGTGTACGTCAACGTCGCGGGGGGGTTGCGACTGACCGACCCCGGTACCGACCTGGCGGTCGCGCTGGCGGTCTATTCGGCAGTTACGAACCGGCCTCTGCCGGAGGGTACGGCGGTCGTCGGTGAGGTGGGGCTGGCCGGAGAACTCAGAAGCGTAGCGCAGCTCGAGCGCCGTATTCAGGAGGCCGGGCGCACTGAGTTTCCACGGTTGGTGGGGCCACCCTTGGCGGGCAGCCGTCACGTGGGCGTTCGCACCCTCGCCGAGGCTATCGGGGTAGTGTGGGCGTGACGGTTCAGATATGAAGCAGCAACCGGGGCTGCTCGAGCTCCTTGTCCGCGGCGCAGCTTGCACGTTGGGCGGGCTGCTGGGGCTTCTTGTCGGGCGCTGGTTGCTGGAGCAGGACATCCTCACCGAAAGCGTCAATCTCGTCTACCTGACGCTGCTCGGGCTGCTGGTCGGTTATCTGCTGAGCCCGCCGCTGGTACGTTGGGCTGAGCGGCTGCTCGTGTGGTTTCGGCGGTTGCCGCCGGACGCCGTGCTCGCCGCCGGACTCGGTGCGACCGCCGCGCTGCTGATGACGGTGCTCTTAAACAGCGTGCTCGAGCGGATTCCTGGTTTTTCGTGGCAACTCTCGGTAGCGATGACCGCGACGCTCGTCGCAGCAGCGTCGTGGTTTTTCGTCGCCAACCGGCACCTTCTGGGGCGGCTCCGGCCTACCGCGCCTATCCTAGCCGCGTCCCCGCCGAACGTTCCGCTCGAGACGGTGCTCGACACCTCGGCGCTGATCGACGGTAGGGTCGTGGGGATCGCCGAAGCGAACTTTTTAGCGGGCCGGGTGCTCTTACCGGACGTGGTGCTCTTTGAACTGCAAAAGATCGCCGACTCGGGCGACCCGGCCCGCCGTCGCCGGGGTCGGCGGGGGCTGGAGATCGTCGCGCAGTTGCAGGCACTCCTAGGGGGTGAACTGGAACTCGTCCACGATACCTTCGGCGACGAAGCGGTCGATACCAAGCTCGTCAAACTTTGTCTAGGGCGCGGCGCGCGACTGCTCACCACCGACTACAACTTGGGGCGGGTAGCGACAGTCGGCGGCGTCGTGGTGCTCAACCTGAACGAACTTGCGGGCGCGCTGAAACCGGGTTTTACCACCGGTGAAACGCTGAATTTGCAGATCATCAAAGCCGGACGCGAACCGGGGCAGGGGCTGGCGTATCTCGACGACGGCACGATGGTCGTCGTCGAGGGGGCGGCGGAACTGGTCGGGCAGCGGGTGACGGCGGCGGTAACGAGTCACCTGCAAACGAACGTCGGACGGATGGTGTTCGCGCAGCTCGAGGGGTAAGCGTGCGGCAAGGTCGGCTGCTGCTACCCACAACGAGAGAGTCGCAGGAACTTTTATGAGTGCAGAGTTGTTAATTCCCGATTCTCCATTCTTCACCCCCCCTTACCGGGCAGCGTCAAGCTAAAAACCGCGCCACCCTCCGGATGGTTCGCCGCCGTCAAGGTACCGCCGTGCGCCTGCGCGATAGCCCGCGCAATCGACAGGCCGAGCCCGGAGCCCTTTTCGCCCGCCGCGTCACGGGTTCTCGCGCTGTCACCCTGATAAAACCGTTCAAAAAGCCGTTCGGCGTCCCTCGGCACTCCCGGCCCGTGGTCGCGTACCCAAATCTTCACCCCCCCCTCAATCCTCTCTGCGCCGAGTTCAGCCGCGCCGGGTGCGGCGTAACGCAGAGCGTTGTCGAGGAGATTGCCGAGCAAACGGGCGAGCTGGTCGGGGTCGGCGGTCACAGTGAGGGTCGGCGAGACCTCGCACAACGTCAGGGCGATCCCGGCGTCACCGGCCCGCACCTGAAACATGTCGCGCAACCGCTCTAAAAACGGGGCGAGCTTGAGGGTTGTAAACTTTAGCGGCAGCGCGCCTCCTTCTGCGAGTGACAGCTCCCGCAAGCCGGTGACGAGTTTCGAGAGCGTCAAGACCTCGGTGTGGAGGCGAGTAAGCCCCGCATCGTCCAGCGTTACTACACCGTCTTGCATGGCCTCGAGTTCGCTTCGCAGCACCGACAGCGGCGTCCGCAAGTCGTGGGCGATGTCGGCGACGAGGTTGCGCCGCCACCTTTCTTGCTGCTCCAGGCCCGTTACCAAACTGTTAAACGCCTCGGTAAGCGTCCGCAGTTCGTCACGCGAGCGCGGGACCCGCAGCTGTAACCCGCGCTCACCCGCCCCGAGCCGCCGCGCCCCGTCGGTGAGCGCCAAGAGAGGACGCGTGAGCGCGCGCGTCAGGAGCGCCGCCGTCATCGACGCCAGAAAAAACGACAGCAAGCCCGCAAAAAAGGCCGTCCGGGTGATCTGCTGAAACGCGGCCCTCGCTGGGGCAAAATCCTCGCCCCAGGTGTGCCAGTCGCCGGTTCGTGCTGCGTCGAAAGGCGCACTCGAGACGAACAGCTCCCGCTGCGCTCCGAAAACCGCCCCGAGCGTCGAAAAAGTCGTCAGACTCACCGCCATAAGCGCGACGAACGCAAAAGCAAAGGTCAGACGGCGGCGAAGACCCCAGCGTTTGCGGCGTGGTGGCCCTCGCCGACCCCAGCCTCCGACGTAGTGATAGGGGGGATGCCGTTTTTTGTACCAGGCCGAATTCCTATATCTCGAGCGAAAGGGCATCAGGGACGGACCCGGTAGCCGACGCCGCGCACGGTCTCGAGCTGCTCCCCACACGTCCCGAGCTTGCGCCGCAGGTTTTTGACGTGAGCATCGACGGTGCGGTGGTCGGCGAAGCGGTCGTCACCCAGGACTGCCAACAGTTCAGGGCGACTCCGCACGACGCCCGGTTCTTTAGCTAGGTGCGCCAGGATATGCAGTTCACTCGGCGTCAGCGTGACCTCTTCGCCGTCACAGCGTGTGAGATAGGTGCTCAGATCGACCTCGAGTGCTCCCACGCTGAGTAAGCCCGAAGGACCGTGACCGTTGGTACGCCGCAGCACCGCCTTGACCCGGGCGACGACCTCACGCGGACTGTAGGGTTTTACAACGTAATCGTCCGCGCCGAGGCCCAAGCCGACGAGTTTGTCGACCTCCTCGTCGCGGGCAGTGAGCATAATGATGGGTACGTCGGATTCAGCCCGGACACGCCGCGCAACCTCCAAACCGTCTATAAGCGGCAACATTAAATCGAGCAAGATCAGGTCGGGTCGGGCCGCCCGCCACAGCTCGAGGGCGCGTTTACCGTCCTTCGCGCGTTCCGTACGAAACCCCTCGCGCGTCAGATACTCACCCAAAATCTCGGCTAAGCGCGCCTCGTCTTCGACGATCAAGATGGTTTTGGTCAGCATCGTCTCGTTCATGCTCTCGACCTCAGTATACGAACCCTGTTCTGCTGAGCGTTGTTCCCGGTCGCGTCCCCAGTGTGTACTGTGGGCGAGTGGCTTGTAGAGTACGCGTCAACTACCGGCCTTCAGGTTGGTACCGCTTGCAGAACGTCAAAAAAGAGGCAGCAGAACTGCCTCTCTCACTGTCAACGCCATCTGGCACAAGCCTCAGCTCGTCAGCACCCGGCGGATGGTCTCGAATTCGTCAGCCCCGATCTCGCCTTTGGCGAAACGCATCCGGGCCAGCTCGAGCGCGCCGTCTCCCCTCAGCCAACCCAGCGGGCCGCCTTCGGGTCGGGATGGGCCGTTATGAGCGCCGTTACCCTCGTCATCGCTGTTGCCGAGGTGCGACTTGAGCTTGGCGTACTCGTCTTCGCTGATCTCACCTTTGGCGAGGCGTTCACGCATCACCTTTTCGGCCTCATCACTACGGTTTTCCCATGGCCGACCGCCGTTTCTACCCCCCGACCACTCACCGCGCCATTTCGGCAGGCGGCCGCGGTAGCCACCCCTGAATCCACCTCGGATAAAAAACTTCACCGCCCAAAACACTGCAACCCAGAAAAGGATCGTGCCAAGCAGGTTAAGAAACCCGAGTCCAAATCCCATACCCATATGTCCCATCTACTTCTCCTTTCGCCCGACGTCCATTTAAGTAACGGTCGGCGCTACAAGAATCGTAGAGCGGGAGCTGTGAAGGCCGGGGGGAGGATATGTGAAGAGATGGTGAACGGCCCCCAGCCTCACATCTGGGTTACGAGCACGAGGTTGTTGCAGGCCACTGATGTAAGTCGGCGTAAACGTAACGCCACCCCGCCCCTCGTTTCAGGAGCCAAGTCGTTTGTCGCAGGAACTGCAAGCTGCCGGATTGGTGTTGAGGGTGTAGGCAAACTTTACGAAGCGTTTGAGCCATGCGGCGTGATGCGTCCCAACGGACGCATAGATGATACCAACAGGGAACGCGGGAAGTCGGTGTTGTCAATCTGAAAGGTAGTCCGGTTACGTTTTTCGGGCTAAAATAGCTTTGATGACAACCCTCGAGGAACAGTCAGTGATCACCTGCCCCGCTTGCGCTCAGCAAAGCACTGAAACCATGCCGAGAGACGCCTGCCAGTTTTTCTATTCCTGCCAGCATTGCAACGCTACCTTGCGCCCCAAAGAGGGCGACTGCTGTGTGTACTGCTCATATGGCTCTGTCCCCTGTCCGCCTGTCCAAACACAGCAAGGAAGCTGCTGAACCGCCGAAACACAACTTCCCGAATTCTTTATTCCTACTTCCATATTCCTCCACCGACCAGGCCGAGACCCACAGAGGTGATATCAAGACGTCAACTACCGAACCGCTTTCATCTTCTGCTCTAAAAGCGGTTCCTGTACACCCAGATGGTTCAAAATGGTTTCAAACACATCTGTCGCCTCGATATGGCTTGAAGTCAGGTGCTGTGCCTGCTGCGTCACAAAGACCGGCGCTTTCTCCGGCGTCCAGCTCCTGAGACCGTGCGAGCCCCCCACGAGCGTGGCGTCCAACCCGATCACGTCCATCATGTAGCGAAAGCCCAGCTTTTTCTTGGCGAGCACCCCGGCAGCTTTGACTTTCGGGTTTTTTAGCTCAGGGTTCATAAACAGCTCGGCGGGGTCGTAACCGGGTTTCCGGTGAATATCGACAGTGCGGGCGAAGTCGGGCGCTTTGCGGTCATCGAACCAGTAGTAATAGGTAAACCAGGCGTCCGGTTCGGCGAGCACCACCAGGTCTCCAGCCCTCGGGTGCTCGAGCCCATACTTTTTCTGACCTTCGCGGTCTAAGACTTCACCGACGCCGGGGGTGGCTTCTAAAAGCCCGCGCACTTGGTTCAGCTTCTCGGCGTTGTTCACGTACACGTGCGCCAGCTGATGGTCGGCGACGGCGAACGCTTCGCTCATCCCGAAATTGATGCCCTCCAAACCGAGTTCTTCGCGGATACTCACGAGCCCGTGGTCGCGTAGCACCCGGTTGAGGTGAACAGGTCGGGAAACAAAGTCGATCCCGTATTCCGACACCAGCGTCACCTGTGCGCCACGCGCCTCGTAAAAGTCGATCAGGTCGCCCGTCACGGCGTCGATGTCACGCAAATCCTGCGCGACGCGACCCAAATCCGGCCCGAAACGCTGCAAGCCGTAATCGAGGTGCGGCAGATAGACGAGCGTCAGCGTCGGGTTGTGGCGCTCCTCGACGTATTTGGCGGCGTCGGCGATCCAGCGGCTGCCCTTGATGCTGCTGTTCGGTCCCCAGAAGTTGAAGAGCGGAAAGTCGCCGAGTTCACGGATCAGCTCATGGCGCAGTTCGTGCGGCCAGCCGTAGATGTCGGGCAATTTGCGCCCGTCGGCGGGGTACATCGGGCGCTCGATCACGGTGTAGTCGGCGGACGAATAGGTCGCGTAACGCCAGTGCAGGTTGGCGACGGTAAAACTCGGATCAAAAGCTCGCGCCACATCCCACAACCGGGGCCGCTGAATAAGCTTGTCCGAGCGGTGCCAGAAACGCACGTCGCACTCGTCGCGGAAATACCAACCGTTGCCGACGACGCCGTGCTCAGCAGGCAGTGTGCCGGTCAGATACGTCGCGTGCGCGCTGCACGTGACGGCCGGAACGACCTCTTCGATGGTGGCGAGCTTGCCCCGGTCGGCAAAAGCTTTGACCTTTGGCATGTGACCCAAAAGTTCGGGCGTCAAGCCGACGACGTTGAGTACAACCGTTTTTTGCATCTTCTCTCCCCTAGGTTCCGCGAATAAAACGCTGCAAAAAGAGCGTCAGAGCAAAGGCGACGAGCGCCGACACGACGCCTCCAAACGTCCCAAAAAGCAAAATCACCAGCGCGTCGAGCAGCGACACTCCGGCGATTAGCTGCCCGATGGCCCGCCCGACATCGCGCGTGAGGTAAACGAACGAGACGCTGTAGGCGACCCACAGCGCCAGCCCGAGCGGCAACCAGAAACCCGACCACGGCAGCACAAGCGCGCCCACCAGCGCAGGTAAAAAGAGCAGCGCGGCGGGCCAGTAGCCGGTCAACGACGAGGTTTCGGTTTTGGCGATGTAGGTCAGGCCGACGATGTAGAGACCCAGCAGCAGCGACCAAAAAACGAGCGAAAAGGTCAAGGTCGGAGCAAAGGAAACGAACGCCGTTACGTAGACGAGCATCCGGGTGCTCGCCATCAGCACCGGACTGAGCGGGTTGGTCTTGTGCCACGCGTCGTAGACGACAATTAGAGCAACCAGCACGAGACCGCTGATAAGCGGAGCCGTACCCAGCAGCGCCAGACAGAAGGTACCGACGCTGAACAGTAAGACGGTCGCGCCGAGCGCCTCCCTCCGGCTCACCCGACCTGACGGCAGCGGGCGTTCGGGTCGCTCGAGGCGGTCGATTCCCAAATCAAAAAGGTCGTTTAAGTACATCCCGGCGGTGTAATAGAGGACCATCGCCAGCGCGAGCAGCGCCGTTCCACTCATTGTGACCGGAGCGACGGCGCTCGCCAGCGCAACCCCGGCCAGCACATTGCTGAGCACCGTCGGGGCGTTCGAGATGCGGGCCAGCGACAGGTGAGCGGAGGCTCGAGCCCGCACAGACGTCGAAAGCGTCAAAAGAGTGTGCCTCTTACTAAAAGCATGAATCAGTCTACGTGGTGGCGGGTGAGAGGTCGGTAACAAGTCTGAGAACCAAATGGTAGGCAACACGTCGCGGGCAACATTTCCAAACTGCACTACACTCCGCCGATGAAGCGTCGCCGACTGTGCATGTAGAGGTTGCTTCGTCTGGTGCAGCCCAAAACCTACAAAGGCGTGGTGCCATGTTCTGTAGGCTTGCTAACAGCAAAACTAATTCGGTTAAGACGCCGCATCGACCCCGAGGGGCAGTCATCGACTGCGAGCAAAAATCAGAATCTTGTAAGTGTCTATGACGTACGCTCTACACACGCTGCTACCTCCCGCCAACCTTTGATCGCGGCGGCACTGCGTTTTTACCTATGGACATCTTCTCCTCACCTCAGCCCAGTGCCCCCGCACGACTTCGTCCGCGGGTCTATGATAAAGAGGTGCCCAAACAGGCGCTGAGACTCTCTGAAGTCGTTGCGGCGATGACCTACGCGCTTAACCTAACCGAAGGTCAACCCGAGGGCCACGCGCTGCGAGGATGTCTTATCGGTATGGCGGTAGGTGCGGAACTAGGACTAGACGCGCAGGCGCTTTCAGACCTCTACTACGCGCTGCTGCTTAAAGATTTGGGCTGCTCGAGCAACTCGGCAAAAATTCACCATATCTTTGGTGCCGACGATTTTCAGGTTAAACACGCGTTCAAAAAGGTCAACTTAGACAATCTTAAAGAGGGTACGCCGTTCGTCCTTGCCAACGCCGGGAGCGCCGCACCACTCCACCGGCGGCTCAAGCACGTGATCGACGTAAGTCTGGGACGGCACGGTGGGCACACGGCCCTAACGCAGGTACGCTGTGAACGGGGCGCTGACATCGCCCAGCAGATGGGCTTTTCTAAGGTGAGCGCAGAGGCTATCCACGCCCTTGACGAGCACTAGGACGGCAACGGTCATCCCTACCGAACAGCGGGCGAAAAGATTCCCCTGCTCGGCCGCATTTTGTGCTTGGCTCAGACAACCGAAGTCTTTTTTGAGCAGGGCGGCCCCGCAGCGGCGCGTGAGGTCGCCGCGGCCCGTTCGGGGAGTTGGTTTGACCCAGAGGTCGTCGCGGCGTTTAGGTGGGTGCAGGCGCGAGCGGGGTTTTGGGAAACGCTAGATAACCACGGCCTCGAGGCGCACGTCAGAATGTGCGAGCCCCACGACCGCGTTTTGCCGACCGACGATGCTCAGCTCGACCTGATCGCCGAGGCGTTCGCCCGCGTGATCGACGCCAAATCACCCTGGACGTACCGGCACTCTGAACGGGTCCGCCGCCTTGCTCTCGGCGCGGCCACGCAGGTAGTCGGCGCAGCGGCCCTCTCAGCAGAGCAGCTTAAGCGGTTGTCGCGCGCAGCCCTTCTTCACGACATCGGCAAACTAGGCGTGTCCAACCTCATTTTGGACAAAAACGGCAAACTTACCGAGGGTGAACTCAACGCCATCAGACGTCACCCGGCCTATAGCGAACTGATCTTGTCGCGGGCCGGACCCTTTCAGGAGCTAGCCGAGCTTGCCGGTGGACATCACGAACGCCTCGACGGACGCGGCTACCACCGGGCGGTTTCGGCGACGGCTTTAACTTTCGAGGTGCGCCTTTTGAGCGTCGCCGACCAGTTCGAGGCGCTGACTGCCATGCGACCCTACCGTGAAGGGCTAAGCGCAGAGGCGGCGCTCGCCCTTATGCACCATGACGCCGGAAGCGGCGTCGACCCGGCGGCGCTAGGCGGCGCTCGAGCACTTTATCGCGTCACCGGAGGCCGCGCCACTTCTCGTAATCACTGCACCTGAAGAAATGTTACCGCTCGAGAACTAAACCCTCTGACCACGTAAAAAACTATGCTCGGTAAGGACTGGGGACGCTGAAGGCTGCATATCGTTAGTTTAGAGAACCGCACAGCGTGAGAACCATGTCCTTCAAGAACTGTGTTTTGTAAGGAGTAAAACCAACCGAGTTTTGCCCTTCACCGCGTTTATTAAGTGTCTAGTTTGCGGCATTTGGTTTAGCGTACGTATAGGTTTTTTCTGTTTACCTTAAAGACAAACTTATGAATCCTCGCATCTCCGGCCTAATTCGCCTGGTTTTTGCTGTTTTTGCCCTCGCCGCCGTAGGCGCACAATTTTTCTTCGGCTTACAGCGAGAGACCTTCGTCATTGCAAATTTCTTCAGCTTTTTCACGGTTGAAAGTAACCTCATAGCGGCGCTCGTCTTTCTGGTAACCGGGTTTGCTGTCTTGCGGCTTGCCGACATTGACCGCTTCGCTCTGCTCCGGGGCGCAGCGACGCTCTATATGACGGCGACCGGCTATATATTTTTTGCTGCTCCGGGGCCTCGAGGCGTCCCTACAAACCCCCGTTCCGTGGGTCAACATGGTCCTGCACTACATTACGCCCCTGGCAGTACTGACGGATTGGCTCATCGCGCCGCCAAGGCAGCGCGTCAACTTTAGAAAGGCGCTGGTGTGGTTCCTTTTTTCGGCAGCTTACGTGCTTTACAGCTTGATTCGCAAACCGCTAGTCGGCTGGTATCCGTACCCATTTTTAGACGCCGACAACCAGAGTTACGGACAGATCGCCGTTACCAGTCTCGTGATGCTTATCGGACTAGTCGGGTTAACGGCGCTCCTTACCGCACGGACACGCCAAAACCTTGAGACGCGCCCTGGACCCTAGCTGATCACGACCTCGAGCCCCGCCAGCAGCCCCAACGCTTCAGGAAATGAGACCTTCATACCCCGAACCCGGTTTTGCGCCACGCTGATCTGATAGTTTTGCGCGCCCTGAAAATCCGTGTCCGACAGGTCGCAGTCTTGAAACGTGCTGCCTGAAAAGTCCGTACCGCGCAAACTCGCCCCGACCAGCTTTACCCCGCTAAACGCGACTTCACGCGCCAGACAATCTTCAAAGGTGCTTCCGCTCAGGTCGAGGTCTCTAAACGTCGCGTAGTTGAGCGTGCAGGCGTCGAACCGGAGCTCGAGCGGGGCCAAACTGGTGCGCGCCAGCACCGACCCGTTGACCGCGACCAAGGCCGTCCTCTCGAACTGCACGCCACTCAGCTCAACGTCGGTCAGGTCGACCATACTCAGGTCACAACCCGAGAACACGCAGTCCACAAAACGCGACCTTTTCAGGGTCGCCTCGTTAAATCCGCACCCCTCAAAACGGCAATCGTAAAAGGTGAGGTTCTCGAGCATCTTGCCCTTGAGGTCGAGGTCTGCAAAAACTTCACCGTCGTAGGGACTCCGGTCAAAATCCACGCCTCAGTTTAACGGTATGACGACCAAACCACGTTTACGAGCAGCGCCGCACGGTAAGGTAAACCCAAGAGGTTCTCGTGCTCAAGTCGTTTCTCCCCTTTGCCCGCCCCTACCGCGTCCCCCTCACCCTGACGATCTTAAGCATGACGCTGCTGGTGGGTGTGCAACTCGTCGCGCCACTTCTTATCAAACGACTTATCGAAACCATCAGCGCCGGGGACTCGAGCGCTTCGGCGTACCGTCTGGTCACGCAGCTGGCGCTAGTTGCTCTGGCGATCTATCTGGCGCGGGCAGGGCTCGAATTCGTGCGCTCGTACATGGCGCACGTCGCGGGCTGGAGTGTGGTCGCGGACGTACGCCGCGCGGTGTACGGGCACCTGCAAAAGTTGTCGCTCAAGTTTTACGAAGACAAACAGACCGGACAGCTGATGTCGCGTACCGTCAACGACTCGGATTTGCTCGAAAAACTCATCGCTCACGCCGTCCCCGACGTTTTGGTCAACATCCTGATGCTCGTCGGCGTGAGCGTGATGCTGTTTTTGATGAGCCCGCAGCTGATGTTTTTGACCCTTATTCCCATCCCGCTGATTCTGCTGGCGATGCGCGGCTTTGCCATCTACGTCCACCCGGCCTTTCACAAACGGCAGCACGAGTTAGGCGAACTCAACGCCATCTTGCAGGACAACCTCTCGGGAATGCGTGAGATTAAAACCTTTACCCGGGAGGCCGCTGAAGAAAAACGTATCAGCACCCGTTTGGAGCACTATAAAAACTCGCTCTTACGGGCGCTCAGGCTGATGGCGACCTTTGAGCCGTTCGTCAATCTGGCGGCGGGCGTCGGCGTCATCGTGGTGATCTATTTCGGTGGGCGCATGGCGCTCGCCGGGACGCTTTCGCTAGGCGAGCTGGTGTCATTTTTCCTCTTTTTAGAGCTGTTCTACCAACCCGTCCGGCAGCTCAGCAGCGCCTGGGAACAGGTGCAGGAGGCCGTCGCCGGGGCCGAACGTGTAAGCGAATTGCTGACCGAGAAACCCGACATCGCCGACGCGCCGGACGCCGTAGAGCTGGCGGGCCGCGCAAAAGGTGACATTCGCTTCGAGGATGTGAGCTTTTCGTACGGGCCGGGTCAGAGCGTGTTTGAAAACATCACCCTGAACGTCCCCGCCGGGTCGATGCTGGCGCTCGTCGGACCGACCGGCGCGGGCAAGACGACGCTGGCAAGCCTTTTACCGCGTTTTTACGATGTCGGCGGCGGGCGCATCACGCTGGACGGTCACGATGTCCGCGACTTAACGCTGGCGAGCCTGCGCGGACAGATCAGCATCGTTTTGCAAGATGTATTTCTCTTTCACGGCACGGTGCGAGACAACATCTTGTTCGGTCGCGCCGACGCTTTGGAAGCTGAACTGCTCGAGGCAGCGCGAGTCGCCAACGCGGGCGGCTTTATCGAACGCTTGCCAGAGGGCTACGACACGCTCATCGGTGAGCGCGGCGTCAAGCTTTCAGGGGGGCAAAAGCAGCGCCTCGCTATCGCTCGCGCCGTTTTGCGCGACGCGCCCATCCTGATTTTGGACGAAGCGACCTCGGCGGTCGATACCCAGACCGAACGGCTGATTCAGGAGGCTTTGGAGCGCCTTATGGTCGGGCGCACGACGGTCGTCATCGCCCACCGCCTGTCGACGGTTCGCAAGGCCGACCAGATCGTCGTGTTGGGTGAGGGCGGCGTTCTCGAGCGCGGCACCCATCATGAACTGGTGCGGCGGGGCGGCGTGTATGCAGGGTTGGCGCGGGCGCAGCAGCCGGAGCCGGAGATGGTGTGGCGGGAGGACGCGCCCGCAGCGTAGGAAAAATAAGAGCTGGTTCTCCGGGTTATTAAGCGTGTGGCTAACTCCCCGCACGGCAACGCAACGGTGCTGCTGGCGTATAACGTATGTAAGCGCACAAAAGAAGCCGAGTCCATCAAACCGCCAGACCAAGTGTCATCTAAGGACGTGCCCTAAACGGGCTGCAATGGCCTTATCTCCCGCTCGAGCCTCTCCCCCACCGCTTCTTGAGCCGTCTCGAGGTCGTAGCGCGTCTGGAGGTTGAGCCAGAACTGCGCGCTCGTCCCGAAAAACCGGGCCAGACGCAGAGCGGTGTCTGCGGTGATCCCCCGCTTGCCCCGGACGATATTGCTCACCCGGTCTTGGGAGATGTGAATATCTTTGGCGAGTCGGTAGGCGCTAATCCCGTACTCTCCCAGAAATTCGCTCAGGTGCTCGCCGGGGTGAATGGGGGGGGTGTCTCGAGCCATCGTCATCTCCTCTAGTGGTAATCCACTATCTCCACTTCGTAGGCGTCGCCACCTCGCCACCTAAAACACACCCGCCACTGCTAGTTGATGCGGACGCTGTACTGCCCGGCCCGTTTCCCCAAAAGTTTCTCGAGGCGGTGCGAGGGCGGTACACGCAAGTCGTCGAGATGACTCGCGGCGTCGATTCGGTCTAGGCGCATCTTGGCGCGCCGCTGCACGTCGGCGGGAAGTTTGCGGGAGTGCCGACCACCGAAGACCTTTTCGGTCTCGTCGTCGGCAAAACCTTTAATCACTCCTATATACTACTGCTTTTCAGTAGGGTCGATGTGTCACGGAGAGTCCTCAGCGCTGAATAATCCTCCGCGCTGCTAAGATACCCTCATGAGCGTACGCCCCGAAGTGCGTGCGGCGAAAGCGTATCACTTTAGCGCCCGCCCCGCCCACACTAAACTCGACCAGAACGAATCCCCTTACGACCTGCCGCCGGAACTCAAACGTGAGGTTTGGGCGAAGCTGCAAAGCGTCCCCTGGAACCGCTACTCGGAGCTGGCAGCGGACTCGCTCCGGGCTGCCGTCGCCCAACGTCACGGCTGGGACGAGGCGGGCGTGGTGGTCTCAGGTGGCTCGAACGTGCTTATTCAGGCGTTCGTGGCGGCGTGCGGGATTGGGCAGCGCGTCTTGAGCGTACGTCCAACCTTTGCGGTTTACGGCGAGCAAGCGCGGCTTCTGGGTGCGCCGCTGACCGAAGTGCCCCTAAACGACGATTTCAGTCTGCCAACCACGCAACTTTTAGCTGAACTGAGGCGCGGCCCCGGCGTGTTCTTTCTGGCGAACCCCGCCGCCCCGACCGGCAACACATTTTCGCAGGATGATTTGGATACGCTCATCAGGGCCGCTCCCCACTGGACGGTCGTATTCGACGAGGCGTACCATCAGTTCGCCGACACCGACCTGTTGCCGCTGGTCAGAGATAACCCCAATGCGGCGTCACTGCGGACGTTCAGCAAAGCGTTCGGGCTCGGTGGGGTGCGGCTCGGGTATACGCTGACAAGTCCTGACCTGGCGCGCAATATTCAGAAGCTGCTGCTCCCCTTTTCGGTTTCGGCTTTGCAGGTAGCAACCGGACTGACGGTTTTGGAACACCCGGAATATGTTGAGGCAAGGGCCGCTGAAGCCAGGCAGGAACGGGCGTTTTTACTCACCGAGTTGCAAAAACTCCCCAACCTCACGGTTTATCCGTCGCAGACCAATTTTCTTCTCTTTCGCGTGGGTGACGCTGAGGCTTTTTTCTCGTCACTTCTGGACGCGGGGGTGCTGGTGCGGCGGCAAGACCATCTGCCGGGGCTTTCCGGTTGTCTGCGCGTGTCGGTCGGGACGCCGAAGGAAAACCGCATCTTCGTGGCGGCGGCGGAGCGGGCGAGCGAGGCGGTGATGGTACGTGGCTAGAGCGGCGACGGTAGAACGCGTGACGAACGAAACGCAGATCAAAGTTGCGTTGGAGCTAGACGCGCCTGCGGGCGGCGTTGCGGCGACCGGGCACGGGTTTCTCGACCATATGTTGGAGCAGCTCATTCGCCACGGCGCGTTTGCACTCTCCGCCGAGGGCCGGGGCGACCTGCACATCGACGTGCATCACTTAGCCGAAGACACCGGCATCACGCTCGGGCAGGCGTTCGCGGAGGCTTTGGGTGATAAAAAAGGAATTGCCCGCTACGCCGACGCGTTCGTGCCGATGGACGAGACGCTGGCGCACGTCGTTCTAGACTTTTCCGGGCGGCCCTGGATTTCATTTGAACCTGCTGGTTTTGAGGGGAACGCGGGCGGCTTTAACGTCCACCACCTGCGCGAGCTGTTGCGCGGGTTTTGCAACCACGCGGGCGTAACCATGCACGTGCGGGTGCTTTCAGGCGTGGAGGTGCATCACGTCTGCGAGGCGGTCGTCAAGGCGTGGGCGCGGGCACTACACGAGGCGACCCGGGTCGTTTCCGATACGCTACCCTCGACCAAGGGAACGTTGTGAGGGAAAAGCCGTGAACCCCGTCAACGTTGCGGTGATCGACTACGGTGCGGGCAACCTGCACAGCGTCCACAAGGCGCTTGAGCGTAGCGGCGCAAAAGTGACGATCACCGCCGACCCCGCCGAGGCTGAAGGCGCTGACGCGTTGGTGCTGCCGGGACAAGGGCACTTCCGGCAGGTGATGGAAGCGTTTTTAGAGTCGGGTTTCGAGCCGGTGGTGCGTGCGCACATCGCCGCAGAAAAACCCTTTCTGGGTATCTGTGTAGGTTTACAACTGTTGATGGGCGAATCCGAAGAAGCGCCGGGGGTTCCAGGTTTAGGGGTGCTCGCCGGAACGGTCAAACGTTTTCCAAAAGGTGCGAGTGTTCCGCAGATGGGCTGGAATCAGATCGCCAAAACGGGCGATCCCAGGTTGCTGGTGGGCGTTCCGAGCGGTGCGTTCGTATATTTCGCCAACTCATACTATGTGGATTTTGGTAACGACGTTCCCGGTGCGACGACCGAATACGGCGGGGTGACGTTTAAGAGCGCCATCTCGCACGGACAGCTGCACGCCACACAGTTTCATCCGGAGAAAAGTCAGACGGTGGGGCTCAGGGTATTGTCGAACTTTTGCACGCTGGCGCGGGGGTAGCGCCTACGGCTAACCGCCCAGTAACGAGCAATGAGCAACGAGTGTTGAGCAATGAGTAAAACCCTTACCCTCATGGCGCACTGCCGGGTTTTTTTGACGCTTGCGGTTTGGAAAACGAATTCGTGCTGCACACGCAACATGCTGACGCTTTCCAAAATACTTGCTTCCTTCTTCCTACTTCTTTCTGTACTTGGCGACCGAAATCCCAAGGCGTTACTCTCAGCGTGTAGAGTAAGGGCTAGCTGAACCTTTTCTCTACAGGCACATAGTCGTCCGGTCTCGACCAACTGAACGTGATGCACATCGGGCGCGAACCCCGTTTGCCAGAAAGCTTTCCAGTAGGGCAGCTCGAGCATCCTCTGAGCCCCCCGGCGACGCTCGAGGCGTGCTTGTCACACCTTACGCACCTTACGTCTCTGTACAATGATGTGTGCGTGCTGTACTTTACTCTCTTCTACTCTGTCTGTCGGGAACCGTCTCGGCAGAACGCTGGACGGTTCAGGCGTTCGCCTACGCCACGCCGACACGCGCCGACACAGTTACCGAAGGGTTGCGCGAGTTCGGTTACGACGCTTATACCGATATGCTGCCGGGAGGCACGCTGACGCTGGTCAGGGTCGGATGTTTTAGCGCGCAGGCCGACGCCGAAGGTTTGGCGCAAGACGTGCGGCAACGAGTCGCGCCCGACGCGCTGGTGGTGCCGTTTCAGGAGGGAGCCGGGGCGACGGTGTGCGTAACGCGCGAACCGGGGTTTATCCCACCGGCGGCGTGGGGGCTGGAGGCCGAATCGTCAGACACTGTAACCTTCTGGCTCGAGGCCGAGGGTCGGCGCACCATCACCTTCGACGGCGCGCGCTGGACACTCTCACAAGCTGGCCCGGACCCGCTGACCGAGAGTGACGAACCGCTCACCGACCTGCTGGCTGCGCCGCCCCCGGCGGGACTTCCGGCGAGCTTTCGCGCCACCCAAAGCCGCGGTTTGCCGCTCGTACGCGCCGACTTGGGCGGTGGTTCGCTGCTGATCGCGGCGGGTACGCTCCTTTGGGCGTCCCCCAGGGCAGCCGTGGTGCAAAAAGGCTCAGATGTCTTTGCGCTACGGCTTGAGAGGCCGTAAGGTAGAGGGGTGAGGCTAACGAAGAAGCAGACACCATGACGAACTATGCGGGGCTCGGGGGACCGGGCGCGTGAGGTTTGTCGTGTTGACGGGGCTTTCGGGTGCGGGCCGGACGACGGCGCTCGCTGCGCTCGAGGACCTCGGCTTTTTTACCGCCGACAACGTACCGCCTGCGCTGTGGGACGAACTCGTCGCGCAGGCCGACCCGGTGCAACCACGCGTCGCGGTCGGTGTAGGGATACGCACCGCCGTCTTTTTGTCTAAACTCGACGACGCGCTCGCCGCGGTACGTGCGCGCGGTATTCACCCCGAAGTGGTCTTTTTGGACGCCTCGAACGAGGTGCTGATTCAACGTTACAACTTTACGCGCCGCACCCACCCGCTCGGTCACGCGCCGCTGGCGCAGGATATCGCTCAGGAGCGCGAGGTGCTGGGCGACCTGCGCGCGGTCGCCGACACCGTTTTGGATACCTCCGGGCTCTCCGCGCGCGGTCTGACCGAGGAGTTGTGGGCACGTTTCGGCGACGACCGTGAGTTTCGGCTGCGCCTCGCCTCGTTCGGGTTCAAACGGGGGGTACCGATAGACGCTGACAACGTGTTCGACCTCAGATCATTGCCCAACCCCTATTACGACCTTGAACTGCGAAACAAAGGGGGGCAAGACCCGGAGGTCGCCGCCTACGTTTTCAGCGCCGACGGGATGGCTTTTTATACCGAACTGCGCGAGTTCGTTCGGCTTTTGGCGGCGCGGGCGATGGTCACGGGGCGCACCTCGTACACCGTCGCGGTCGGGTGTACCGGTGGTCAACACCGCTCGGTCGCCTTTGCCGAACGCCTCAAACACGACCTCGCCGAAGGTTTCGCCACCTACGCCGAACACCGCGACCTGGCGCTGGCGCTGGCCGAACACGGGGCCGCGCATGGCTAGACTCGAGCTACCCCTGGAGGGATTTAGCCCGAGCAGGCTCCGGCGCGTCGGCAACCTGCGTTACTGGCTGACGCCGGGGATGGGCGTCAAACGTCACGTCGGGGTTATCAGTATCGGCGTCATGGTGGCGTTTGCCGGGGTGTTTTTCGGCGCGTTCTGGTTCTGGGGCAACGGGCACACACCGAGTTCACTCGAGACCGTCATCACCACGAGCCGCTGGTGGGCTCGTTGGGGCGGCCTGCTGGCACTGCTGCTGCTTTTGAGCGGCGGTACGCTGGCGGTGTCGGCAGTGGCACGTCTCAACCGCTCCCTGCTCTCAAACTGGATGCCCCAACCGAGAGACGCCGCCGTACTGCTCCACCGCCGCGTCTCGCTCGCTAAAGGTCCACGTATCGTGGCCTTCGGCGGCGGTACCGGGCTCTCGAACCTGCTGCGCGGTCTCCGACACTACACCTCGAACATCACCGCGGTCGTCACCGTCAGCGACGACGGCGGCTCGTCAGGACGGCTCCGGCAAGCCTACGGCATCCCGGCTCCCGGCGACCTCACCGATTGTCTGGCGGCACTTTCGGACAACGAACTGCACGTCTCGAAGCTGCTCGAATACCGCTACGCGCGCGGTCACGAGCTTAAAGGCCACACCTTCGGCAACCTGCTACTTACCACCTTGACCGAGGTCGAGGGCGACTTTGCGCGGGCGGTGCGGGTGCTCAACTCGCTCCTGAATATTTGCGGCGCGGTCTATCCGGTGACGACCGAACCGATCACGCTCGAGGTCGTCAAAGCTTCGGGCGAGACCGTCACCGGCGAGAGCAACGTCAGCACCGTACCGGGGCCGGTACGCGAGGTGTCGCTCACCCCCGCCGCCGCCACCCTCGTCCCCGACGTGGGTCTGGCGCTCACCGCCGCCGACGTGATCGTGCTGGGCCCGGGCAGCCTGTTTACCAGCACGCTGCCGCCGCTGCTGGTTCCGGGCAGCCGGGAGGCGGTGCTCGCCGCGAAAGCGCCCATCGTCTATATCTGCAACGTCATGACCGAAGCCGGGGAGACCGACGGGTTCAGCGCCTGGGAACACGTCGAGGCGCTCTACCGTCACTTGGGCCGTTACCCCGACTGGGTAGTCGTCAATACCGGCGTGGTCAACAGTGAGCGGTTGGGGCGTTACCGCGCCGAAGGTGCCGACGCCGTGGCGTTCGACCCGGCTCCCTTTGCCGAGGCCGGAATCGCCGTGGCTACCATCAACTTACTCAGCAGCGGCGCGCAGGCCGGTCACGATTCGCAGCGGCTCGCCCGCTGGCTCTACACCTTCAGCAAAGTTCAGGCAGCGAGTGCTTGACGCGCTCGTATTAGCGGCCCTCTTAAGCGTCACCGACCCGCCCGGAGACGCGCACGGACTCGGTCTCACCGCGCCAACCGCGACGCTTTTACGGCAGGGGGGCGCGTTCGATATCCTCAAACTCGAGGTGCTAGACCGTGACACCCTGACCCTGACGGTAACGCTTGGGGGGGTTGGCGGGGGAGTCGGCGCAGCACCCCAAGAGATTCTCGAGGTCTACCTGAGCAGCGGCGACGAAGCGGACGGAGACGGAACCAGGGAGCTGCTTCCGGGTTCGGGTTTGCAGCTGCCACCGGGGGCGTCGTGGCACTACGCGGTTCGCATCATCGGTGAAAGCGTGCAGGTCTTTAGCGGGCAGGGCGGAGGCCGCCGCGACGTAACCGAGTCTAGTGGCGCGCGCCTTGGCGTCTCCGGAGGCACCCAGACGCTCACCACCGAGCTGCCGCTGCCGAAGCGTTTCAGCGTCTACGCGATGTCGGGCTCGTACGATCCGTTTAGCCCCGACGGGTGGCGAACACTCCGCGAAACACCGTCACCGTGGGGATTTTCGGGCGCTGCCCCGACGCCGGTGCTCGATATCGTCGCCGAATCTGCCGCTGTGCAGGAGCGGGCGCTCGAGGGGGCCGTCTTGCCTGAAATCCGCGCCTCGTTCGCACAACCGGGTTGGCTGCTCGTCGCGGGCGCAGGGGTCGCTATCGCCCTCGCCGGGGTCGCGGCCCGTTTTGTAGGTCGCCGAACCGAACCCATTCTGCCTGCTAAGCACCTCGCGCCTGTGACCGAAAAGATGGTGCGGCAGCGAGCAGGGGCGCTCGAGGCGCTTGCAAAAGGTCAGGGAAAGCTCGTCCCCGTCGCCCCGGAGCCTGAGCAGGCTACACCGCTCGAGCCCGTGCTGAAGTAAGGCACAGAGAAAAGTGCTGTTTTTGGGTAGGTTGCCGTATCGGTTCGGCGTGGTTTCTTGATGTAATTCACCAAGCGTTAAAATCCAGTTTTAGTCGTTCTGGAGGTCACTAGCACGTGGCAAACAAGTAGGACGCTACAGGCTATGAACCGAAAGCACGCGAGGGCCAGAGCCGACAGCGAATCATACCAACGGAGCCTAACCCGCGAGCTTACGCACTTCGGCTTCACTCACGAAGCCTTCGCTTCCTCCCGAACCCGTCAGTTTTTGCGCGGCGAAGACACAGGCTAAACGCAGCGCGTCCCCCGGCGCTTCACCTGCCAGCCAAAAGTGACAAAACGCAGCGTGCAGCGCGTCACCCGCGCCTACAGTGCTGTGTATTCGGGGTGCAGGAAAAGCCGAAACCCGGCGCGTTTCCTGGTTTTTTTCGGAGAGCAGCGCGCCGTCTGACCCGAGACCCACTACGATAATTTCCGGGTCGAAGCGGCGGCGCAGTTCGGCGACCGTCCGCGGCGGGTCAGGGAGATTCTCGCCACTAAAAAAGAGCAGGGAAGCGGCCTCCAGATAATCCTGGTCGTATGGATTGTCCAGGTCACGAACCGCGTGCAGATCGGTAGAGACAGGGACACCCGCAGCCACAGCGCGCGCCAGCAGCGGACGCGTGTAATTGATATTGGTCAGTGCCACATGGTCGCACTCCCGCAACGCGTGGTCAAACAGCTCCAGCGGATAGTGAGCGTCGGCGACGCCGCCCACATCGGTGTGGACGTTCCGCGCGCCGGTCGCGTCGGCGACGACCAAAGACCGGCCCGTTCGGGTACCGCTGTGTAGGTGTCCCGACAGCCCCAACTTCTCGAGCGTCGCCTTTACAAAAGCGCCCACCTCGTCGGAACCGACTACCGAACCAAAACGGACCTCGGTGCCGAGAACCTGCAAAGCGCGCGCGATATTAAAGCCGACCCCAGAAACGCTCACGTTCATCCGGTGAGGGTGGTAGCTCGAGCGCTCAGGCAGAGGGAAAGCCTCGAGCTGCAAAGTGGTCTCGAGGTTGACGTTACCGACGACCAGAACGCGCCTTGTGCTCACCCGGAAAGTTTACCAACTTACCTTAAACAGAGTAAGGCTCAAAAGAGCAGCAGACTCAGCTCGAAGGGGTCAGTAGTCGGAAATCAGAAGAGATTACAACTCCTGAACGCTTACTACCGACCCCCTGCGGTTCAGCACGACTGAAAGCTGAACCGCAGGGCGCGCAAGGTGATCCGGACTCGGTTGTGTTGACGTTTGCCCTTTAAGGAACACAGCCCACTTTGTAACGGACGAGATAAACTTCAGCGTTCCGAACTCTTCCTACTTCTTACTCCTTAACCTGAGTTCGGAGTTACTTCCATGTCAGGGACGCAAATACAGCACTTCGGGCATTCAAAAACCTCTGAAACGCTGGTAGTTCACCCTTTTTCGAGAATTTGTACGTCTTTTAACGATAGTGGGCGTTGGTATCATGGCAATAGTTGCGTCAGGGACAAGGATTTCGCCATCAACCAAACTCCGAACTCAGGTTCCTTACTTCCTACTTCTTGCGTTCAGCGCAGTAGAAACTACCTCGAGTCATGTGAAAGGTCAGCAGAACCTAATCGCCGTAGGTTCCCGTCCCGGTCGCCGCCAGCGGCGCTGCGCCCAGACGAATCTGCGCGCCCAATGTGCCTAGACGTTCGGCGAGTCGCTCATAGCCGCGCCGGACATAACCGACGCCGGTAATCGTCGAACTTCCGCGCGCGGCGAGCGCCGCCACGACCAGCGCGCCCCCCGCCCGAATGTCGGCGGCGTGCATCGGCGCGCCGTGCAGCGCGCCGCCACGAATTACGAGGGTGCGTTCACGCAGCTCGAGCTGCGCCCCGGTGCGGGCAAGTTCGCCCACGTGGGTAAAGCGGTCGGGATAGACGCGGTCGGTCACGACGCTGGTACCGGGGACGGTTGCCAAAAATGCGCCGAACGGCGCTTGCAGATCGGTCGGGACGCCGGGATATTCGAGAGCCGTCACGTCGACCGGCGTCAGCGGCCCGGTAGCGTCTAAGAGCAGCGTATCGGGAGCAAGCTCCAAAATCTGCACCCCGCTCTCCTCGAGTTTGGCGGTGACGGCCCGCAGGTGCTCGGCACGCACCCCTCTAAGGCTGATCTGTCCGCGCGTGGCGGCGGCGGCTAACATCAGCGTTCCAGCTTCGATACGGTCAGGCAGCGGCTTGTAGGTGGTGCCGCACAAGCTCGCCACGCCGTCGATCACGACCGTCGGCGTGCTCGCGCCCGTGATGCGCGCGCCCATACCGTTTAACATCTCGGCTAGGTCGGCAATTTCAGGCTCCAAGGCTGCGTTTTCGATAATGACCCGCTCCGAACCCAGCGCAGAGGCCAAGATGATGTTCTGCGTGCCGCCGACCGTCGGCGCGTCGAAAACGACCCGGCCTGCGAGCGGCGCGCTGCGCTGTGCGTGAAAGTCACCTTTGACTTCGGAAAAGGCCACTCCGAGCTGCCGAAACGCCTTGATGTGGCGGTCGACCGGCCGCGGCCCGAAGGCGCACCCCCCCGGCATCGAGATATGCGCCTCACCGCAGCGGCCCAAAAGCGCCCCCATTGCCACAAAGCTGGCGCGGAGCTGACTGACGAGCGCAAAGGGCGCGTCGGTCGTCACGAGGCTCGAGGCGTCGATGTGCAGGTCGCGCCCGCGCCACTCGGTACGCGCGCCGAAGTGCTCGAGCAGATCGCACATAGCGAGCACGTCACTTAGCCGCGGCACCTCTCTGAGCACCACCGGCTCACGTGTTAAAAGCGCCCCTAAGATCAGGTAAAGCGCGGAATTTTTTGCGCTGTGAACGGATATTTCGCCACGCAGGGGGCGACCACCATTCACGTGAAAAGCGTCGAGATGCGTTTCCATCGTCTCCTCTACCCTGTTCTTGCAAACAGCGCGAGCGGTCGCTCGCGTCCTTAACTTAGCAGATTTAAGCACCTGGGTGCGAGGCGTTAGTTACACAAGTTACACACACCAACTGTAAGTGGTGTATTTCTCGTTGTCAAGGTGTGTAACATAATGCTACACTTACTCATGGAGGCTAGGAATGCCCAAACGGGAAAAGAGCAAACGCTTGCAGGTCGTGATCACCGAAAAGCAGGATTCGCTGCTGACCAAAACGGCCTATCAGCTCTCCAACCCCGAGCGCCTGGTTTCCAAGTCCGAGGTGGTGCGTCTGGGAATCGAGATGCTCAACCGCGCCGTCGAACAGGGCGAGTTGGACCCCAAGCTGCTCACAGCGATTGCAGAAGAAACCACCGAGTAGGTTTTGGTTTTGCCAAACGTCTTTGGCAGATTGTGCCGAAGTTTGCTGGGTCTCGAGAAGGTTTTGCTGTTCGGCATCAAAAAACACAACGGATTTTTTATCCAACCGAGTTGATGGTCAGGCGGACGTTTATCGCGTTGCAAGTTGGCTGGCTTTTTCCAGTTCAGATATTTGGCTAAGAGTCGGGCTCGAGTCCCCTACATTTCATTTCACAAAAACTGAATAGACAGTGCTGGTATAGACCGTAGAATAGGGCGTTTTAGATTTTGTAACACTCGAGCAGTATCATTTCGCCGAGTCAAGCTTTGTCGGATTGTTTTTCAGACCAGTTAAAGATGAGATAACGACCTAAGCCGAGCTGACCCGCAGACCTGTCCCCGCAAAACCGTTATCCTGTTCCGGTGTCGCGTATTCCTGCCGGTGAACTGTTCGATGACCGTTACGAAGTCACCGGAAATCTCGGTCACGGCGGTATGGCGCAGGTCTACCGGGCCTTCGACCGGCATCTGGAGCGTGACGTGGCGCTTAAAGTTTTGCGCCCGCACCTGACCGAAGCCGATTCCGAACGCTTCCGCCGCGAGATCATGACGCTCGCCAAACTCAGCCATCCAAATATCGTCAGCATCTACGACTTAGGTCGCGGCGAACACGTCTACTTTGCGATGGAGCTGATTTCCGGTGGCATCTTTACCGACCTCGGCCCGCTCAGCGCCGATCCTGAACCACTCACGCATTTTTTAGGCGCAGCCGTCGCCGTCGCCGAGGCGCTCGCGTATGTTCACCGGCTTGGGATGGTTCACCGCGACCTCACGCCGCGCAACATCTTGCTAAGTCCTGAAGGTCACCCCAAGGTGATGGATTTCGGTCTGGTTCAACTCGCCGAAGCGAGCCGTCAGCTAACCCGCACCGGCCTGACGCTCGGAACGCCGCAGTACATGGCCCCCGAACAGGCGCAGGGCGAGGTAACGGGGGCGCATACCGACCTCTACGCGCTCGGCGCGGTACTCTACAAAACTGCGACCGGCGTGGCCCCGTTCGAGGCGGAAAACGACCTGACACTTCTCTACCAGCACGTCTACGGCAAGCTCGTAGCGCCCCAACAGCTCAACCCGGCACTGCCGGAAAGTCTGTCGGGTCTGATCGGTAGCCTGCTCGCCAAAAACCCCGGTGAGCGGCCCGCTTCGGGTGAACGGGTAGCCGACGCGCTCCGGAGTATCAAGGCCGAGGTGCTGGGCAGAAGCGGCGGGCAGCGTCTGGGGGGGCCGGGGCAACAGGGCGTGCTGGCAGGTGGGCCGGTCGATCCGGGGGCGCTGACGCGGCTCTGGACGACGAAGCTGAGCGAGGGTCCGCAGTGGCCGGGGGCGCTGACCGCCGCCGCCGGGTTTGTTGTGCTCGGTCTCCGCAGCGAAGAGGTAGTGGTGCTGCACCCGAGCGACGGGAGCGTGCAGGCACGCTTTGAAACCGACGACGAGGTCAACAGCGCGGTGCTCAGCACGACCGCCCGGAGCCCCACACAAACGGGCGGCGGCAAGCTCTTTTATACGAGCCGGGGCGGGAGCGTAAGCGCGCACCGCTGGCCCGGTGGGGCGCTCGAGTGGCGTGACGATAATGCCCAGGCGACCGGCCTGCTGCTCTACGCCGGAGACCTGTTTTTGGCTACTCAGGGGGGGCTCGAGCGCCGCAGCACGGACGGCGAACGGCGCTGGCACTACGAAAGCGACGCCGCTGCGAGCGCCCCGACGGTCTGCGGGAGTTTTCTTTACTACCTGACCGGTTCCGGCTGGCTGCACGCCGCGAATATGGACGGCGGTGGGCACTTTAAGGTCGAGGTCGGCGAGGTCGTAGCGCAGAGCGCCGCCCACGGCACCCTGCTGCTCTTGCCCGAACGCAGCGGCGACCTGCACGCGTTCGATACGCAGGCGCTCGAGATTCGCTGGACTTACGACATGGAGGGACCACTGTGGGCCTCACCGCTCGTCTGGGGACCGTACGTCTACAGCGTGTCGTGGGCCGGGGTGATGCGCTGTTTGTCGCTGCAAACCGGCGACGACATCTGGGCTACGCCGCTGGGCGCGCGGGTTACGGCGACGCCTGTCTTGGCGGGCGGCGTCCTTTACACCGTCACCGAAAGCGGCGACCTGCACGCCCTCGACGCCCGCAGCGGCGGCCTGCTGTTTCATGAGCAGGTCAGCTCGAGCCCCCTTCAGGCCAGCCCCCTGGTCCTCGGCGACATGCTCTTCGTCGCCGCGCTCGACGGCACCGTCCGCGCCTACTGCGCCTAGATAGAGGCGTAGGATTCGCCGAACGTCCGGGGTCGCTTGGCGGCTTTTAGACGAATAAAGAATACAGAATCTGGGACGCAGAATACGGCGCTCACTGGTTCATGAACGCAGCTCTGGAGCGTTCGACACGGTACAGAAGCTTTGCTATTCTGCTTTTTTCCCTCACGCCTTCTCCATTCCCCCTTCTTCCTCACATCACCAACCCAAAACGGTGCCGAGAAATGCCCAAACACCCCCAACCTGACGACACGCTGACGGTAATTTGACAAACTACTTCTGTTTCGACCGCTACCCCGTCTGCTATACTCCGGAACGAAACGTCAAAGGCAAAACAAACAAAGGAGATTTATGAAACGTTATCTGCTCGCCCTCTTCGTCCCCCTGCTGGCTCTAGCTCAGGCCCAAACCCAGCTCGACTTCTGGCACGCATTCACCGACGAACCGCGTTCAAACTGGATTGAAGAACGCGCCGCCGAGTGGAGCGAACAAAACCCGGATTTCGTCATGAACGTCGCCTCGAAGGGGTCTTACCCCGAGACGCTTCAAGCTGCTATCTTAGGCGCGCGCCAGGGCGATACGCCGCACGTGGTGCAAATCTACGAAATCGGCTCGCAACTCGCCCTCGACGCCGGTATCTTTACCCCGGTCGCCGAAGTTGCAGGTGATTTCGACCTGTCGGACTATATCGAACCGGTCATCAACTACTACACGATCAAAGGGCAGATCAACTCAATCCCCTTTAACAGCTCGTCGCCGATTTTGTACAGCAACAAAACGCTGATGCAAGAGGCCGGACTCGACCCTGAAAACCCGCCGCAGACCTATAGCGACATCTTGAGCGCGTGCGAGACCGTCGCCGCCTCGGAGGTCAGCGCCGACTGTTTCGGCGTAAGTTTGAACGGCTGGTTTTTCGAGCAGTGGATGGCGCAGCAGGGTGCGCCCCTGCTAAACAACGACAACGGGCGAGGTGACCGCGCCACCGAAGCCAACTATACGGGTGACGCTTTCCAGAACATCGCCTCTTTTTTCAAAGAACTCAACGACGCGGGCTACTACACCTATACCGGCACCCTCGAGGACTGGGACGGCTCCGACGCCATCTTTACGAACCAAGAGGCGGTCTTTCACATCACCTCGACCGCCGAACTCGGCAACCTCACGGCTGCTGCCGAGGAAAACGGATTCGAAATCGGTGCGGGGCTGTTGCCGATTGCGGACGACGCCGAGCGCAACGGTGTGGTGATCGGCGGCGCGAGCCTCTGGCTGATGGGTGACAAACCCGCTGAAGAGCAGACCGCCGCGCTCGACTTCGTGCTTTACATGACCAATACCGAAAACATGGTGTCGTGGCACAAACTGACCGGCTACTACCCGGTGCGGAACTCGTCGGTCGAGGCTCTGGAAGCCGAAGGCTGGTTCGAGCAAAACCCGAACTACCGCGTCGCGTTCGATCAGCTTTTGGAAACTCAGGTCAACAGCGCCACCGCCGGAGCCCTGAGCGGCAACATGCAAGAACTCCGCGCCATCACCGAAGAGACCATGCAGCGTATCTTTAACGGCGCGGAAGTGGACGCCGAACTCGCGCGCGCCGCCGAACTCGCCGAGGCCCGCCTAGCGGAGTACAACAGCAACTTTTAGTAGTGTGAAAACAACAAGCTTCGGGCTACGTGTAGCCCGAAGCTTGTTAAATGTTGCCCGTTCATATAGATCAATCTATAGCTAAGTCTGTTGCGTTCTATTTTCCAGGCTCTTTACCAGGGCGTGTGATGGTATAAAACGCTGTCGCCCGAGTGCTCGAGCGCAGTTCAGAATAGAGGTTCCGTGCAAAACGCCGTTTTCAAGAGCCGTACGCTGGCGGGGTTGCTGCTCCTGCCCACGCTGCTTATCTTGCTGGTATTTATCTATTACCCGCTGCTACAAGCCGTCGTCGGAAGCCTTTTTCGTAGCAACCTATTTTTAGGAACGCGGAAGTTCGTCGGTTTGGAGAACTTTCGGGCACTCTTTTCGGGGCCGCTCGCCCCCGCTTACTATCAGGCGCTGGGCCAGACGGTCGTTTTCAGCCTGACGATTGTGGTGTTCGGTCTGGCATTCGGGCTGGCTATCGCCACACTCGCCAATCAGCCCGTACGCGGCGCGCGTATATACCGGCTCCTGCTGATCTGGCCTTTCGCGCTCTCCCCGGCGGTTGCAGGAACGGTCTTTTTGTTTATCTTCAACCCCCAGGTTGGCGTCGCCAACGATGTGCTGGGCGCGCTTTTCAACATCCGACCACGCTGGCTCGACACACCGGTGCTGACCTTTTCGCTCGTTACCACCGCCGCCGTGTGGAAAAATCTGGGTTACAACATCGTTTTTTATCTGGCGGCGCTACGCAACATTCCCGGTGAACTCGGCGAAGCCGCACAGCTCGACGGCGCGAGCGCCTTGGTGCGGTTCTGGCGCGTGACCTTTCCCCTGCTCGGTCCGATGACCTTTTTTCTGGTCTTTACCAACCTGACGTTTGCCTTTTTCGATACCTTCGGCCTGATCGACATCATGACCAGCGGTGGCCCTATCGGTCGCCCCCCCCTCGACGAAACGGGCGTCACCACTACGCTCATCTACAAAATCTTTCAAGACGGCTTTAGCGGTACCGGCAACTTGGGCGTGGCAGCGGCGCAGAGTTTGGTGCTACTTTTTATCGTTGCGGGAATTGCACTTTTGCAATTTCGTTTCGGCAGCCGCCGCGTCCACTACGGGGGCGACTGATGCGGCGCAGGAGTTGGCTTATCCACCTGCTGCTGGTGTTGGCGTGTCTGCTCGTCACTGCGCCTATCGTATTTGCGCTTGTCAAGGCCACCCAGACGCGCGCGCAGGTGCTCTCACCGAGTCTGGTTCCGGGCACGATGCTCTTTGAAAATGTGCGAGACGCCTGGACGGGGGGTAATCTGGGCGTGTACATGCGTAACTCGCTCGTCGTGGCGGCGGCGGTGACGTTTGGTAAAACGCTGCTGTCTTTGATGGCGGCGACCGCGCTCGTTTTTTTCAACTTTCCGCTCAAGCGTTTTTTCTTCGGTGTAGTTTTGCTGACGTTGCTGACGCCCCTCGAGGTTCTGGTGCTGCCCCTTTTCGACCTCGTGTCGCAGCAACCCCCCGAGTCGTGGCGGGCCCTGTGGGAATGGTTGCAAAATCCGGCTAACGTGATTCTGGAACCGACCTTCGGTTTCGGTTGGGCAAATACCTACTGGGCGATCATCATGCCGTTTTTGGCCTCGGCTACAGGTGTGTTTTTGTTCCACCAGCATTTTCGCTCGATTCCGCGCAGCCTAGCCGACGCCGCCAAGATCGACGGAGCCGGACCGGTGCGGTTTTTGCGGAGTGTGCTGGTACCGATGAGCTGGAACACCATCGGCGCGCTCGCGGTGATTCAGTTCGTTTACGTCTGGGATCAGTATCTATGGCCGCGCATCATTATCCGCCGTGACGAAACGCAGGTGGTGCAGGTGGGCCTGAGCGCGCTGCTGAACTCGAGCGACCGTACCGAATGGGGCCAGGTGATGGCTGCTGCGCTGATCACCATTATCCCGCCGCTCGTCGTTTTCGGACTGCTCCAAGAGCAGTTTATGCGCGGGTTCGCGCTCTCGGCTGAAAAGTGAGTACGAAAGGTGAGCAGATGTGAGACTACGTGAGCGGTGTGTGTGTTTTTAGAGCCTTAGGCCGTACAATCAGACTATGTGGCAGGGTTTGCAGAAGCTAAAAAGCACAACCGAACCGGAGACCGACGCTTGACGGGCGGTGGGAACCGGCTGGTTTTTGTCGCCGAGAGCGACCGGCGGCTGCTGCGTCTGATCGACCTTACCCTAAGCGCGAGCTACACCGTCGTCAGCGTGCAGCGTGCGGCGGCGGCGCTCGAGGGCTTACAGAGCACCACCCCAGCGCTTATCGTCCTCGGCGGCCTGCCCGACCTGAGCACAACCGACCTCGGCGCACGTATCCGGCGCGTCCCTCGGCTTCAGGAGGTACCGCTGCTGCTCACCGGCAACGCCCCCACACCCCTCCCAGCAGCGAGCACGGTTCTAGGGCGGCCTTTTACCGGCAAAGCCTTGTTGGGAGCCGTTGCCCAGCTTTTGGGCGATTCCGACCCGACCCCCCAGACGGCCCCGCACACCGTGATGGTTATCGAAGACAGCGCGGCGCTGCGTGGGCTTATCAGCGACATCTTGCACCGTCAGGGTTTCTCGGTCGTTACCGCCGAGAACGCCCCGCAGGCGCGCGCCTTGATTCAGCAGCACGCCGGTGATGTAAGCCTGGTACTGCTCGACGTAAACCTTCCAGGTGGTAACGGTTTTGAACTGCTCGAGCTGATCCGCAAACGCTCGAAGGTTCCGGTTTTTATCTTGTCGGCTTTGCGGCAGCAAGAGCAGATGTTGCGGGGTCAGGCGCTAGGCGCACAAGCGTTTATCGAAAAACCCTTTAACCCCCGCGAGCTGGTGCAGAAGATACGCGAGATGCTGCCGTAGAGGCGCAACAAACGGCTTCAGCCTAAAAACGACTTTCCTCAGCAGGCATTTCGGGTAGCAACACAGCCCAGACCCCGTGACGAACTACCGGGTTTTTGGCACCGAACTCGAGCCGACGTTCTTTGGGTTTGTAGCCAGCAAATTTCAACAAGACTATGTGCCACACCTGCGAGGCGTGGCACATAGTCTCGAGCGTCTACCAAGCTATACCGACTACGTTCCCGGAATCTTTCTCAGGCATATGAAAACGTAGACGATCCAGATTTACACCGGCCTCCGGGCTGATAACTGCTAAGTTCCCACGCCCAACTCAAAACCGTTTGCAAGAACATCTCAGCACAGCCTAGAGCGCAACAGGCTGACTCTGCACCTCTTGCAGAGTGGACTCGAGCACCCCTTCAACGCCCGGCGCGTCCCCCTCACGTTTGGGCGCGGCTTTCCAGAAATGTCTCAGCGCCCCCTCCCAGTTCGCCAGCAATGCCGTCGCCTTGGCGCTACCCGTAAGCGCCGCGTGCCGCGCGACAAGAGCTTTGAGGAGGTCGGTATCGACCTGGGCCGTAAGGCGCTCCAGAGCGACCATCCCGCCGTTGGTGCGGCCCTCCAACGTCCCGGTTTCGTCGAATACGTAGGCGACCCCACCTGACATCCCGGCCCCGAAGTTGCGCCCGGTTGACCCGAGCACCACCGTTACGCCCCCGGTCATATATTCGCAGCCGTGGTCGCCGCAGCCTTCGACGACGACGCGCGCGCCCGAATTGCGAACGGCCAACCGTTCACCGGCGCGACCGGCGGCGTAGAGGCTGCCGCCGGTCGCGCCGTAAAGCACGGTGTTACCGATGATGGTGTTTTCCGAAGGGGTGAAAGGGACCGTTTCGGGAGGTCGCACGATGATCTCGCCGCCCGCCATCCCTTTGCCCACGTAATCCTGCGCTTCACCCTCCAAGGTCAGCTGCACCCCGCTGATGTTAAAGACCCCGAACGACTGCCCCGCCACCCCGCTGAAGTGCAGCTGAACCGTCGCTGACGGCAGACCGGCGTCGCCGTGGACGCGGGCGATCTCACCGGCGAGGCGTGCCCCGACCGAACGTTCGCGGTTGGTGATGGCGTAGCGTTTAACCAGCGGCGCACCTGTAGCGATAGTCTCGAGCGCGTCCTGGTAAACCGTTTCGTCGAGCGGCGGCGCGTCCTCGGGACGGTCGTTGTGCCGCATCTGCGAGCGGCGTGGTTTGCTGCCGTCCGGGTCGGCGTCGCGCAAGACGGCGCTCAAGTCGAGGGCGGCTTTGGCGTGAGGCGGCGTTTTGGCTGAGAGCAGATCAACGCGTCCGACAACCTCGTCGAGCGTCCGGAAGCCCATCTCTGCCAGGATCATCCGCACCTGCTGCGCCACGTAGACCAAAAAGTTGACCACGTGCTCGGGTTGACCGGGGAACTTTTTCCGCAGGTCTTCGCGCTGCGTAGCGATACCGACCGAACAGGTATTGAGGTGGCACGCGCGCTGCATCACGCAGCCCGCCGCTACAAGCGCCGAGGTACCGAAACCGTACTCTTCAGCGCCTAAAAGCGCGCCCATCATCACGTCGCGGCCTGTTTTCATACCGCCGTCAACGCGCAAAGAGACGCGGCCCCGCAGGTTGTTCTCCAACAAGACCTGCTGCGTTTCGGCCAACCCCAGCTCCCACGGCACCCCCGAATTCTTGACCGACGACAGCGGCGACGCGCCCGTGCCGCCGTCGAAACCTGAAATCTGAATGTTGTCGGCGTAACCTTTGGCGACCCCGGCGGCAATCGTCCCGACGCCCGCCGAAGCGACCAACTTGACGCCGACGCGCGCCTCCTTGTTGACCCGTTTAAGGTCGTAGATGAGCTGCGCGAGGTCTTCAATCGAATAGATGTCGTGGTGCGGCGGCGGCGAGATGAGCGTCACGCCCGGAACCGAGCGGCGAATCGCGGCGATCTCTTCGTTGACCTTGTGACCCGGAATCTGCCCGCCCTCACCGGGTTTCGAGCCCTGCGCCATCTTGATCTCGAGTTCTTGGGCCGAGACCAGATATTCAGGCGTGACCCCAAAACGACCCGACGCTACCTGTTTGATGGCGCTGTTGCCCCAGTCTCCGGTTTTGGGGTGCCAGGGGGCGTGCGACAGCTCGGGCATATCGCGCTCGTACCGGCGAAACCGCCGTGCGTCCTCGCCGCCCTCGCCGGAGTTACTCTTCGCGCCCAGGCGGTTCATCGCTACCGCGAGCGTCTCGTGCGTCTCGCGCGAGACCGAGCCGTGGCTCATCGCCTGGGTGGTAAAACGCGTGACGATGCTGTCTACGGGTTCGATTTCGTCCAAAGAGAGCGGCGTGTCAGATTTTTTATAGGTAAGCAGGTCGCGCAGGTTGCACGCGGGGCGTTCATCGACCAGCTTGGCGTAGTCACCGTACGCCTCGAACGAGGCGGTGCGAACGGCTTTATGGAGCGCCTTAAACACGAGCGGATTGAGCGCGTGGTATTCGCCCGCCTTGCGAAAACGGTATAGCCCACGGTCTCTCAGCGCCGCGTCTTCACCAAAGGCGTCGGCGTGAAACTCCAAAACGTCGGTGGCAAACGCCTCCAGGCCCGCGCCCCCGATCCGGCTCGGCGTACCTCTGAAAAAGCGGTCGATCACGCTTTGCGAGACACCCAGCGCCTCGAAAATCTGCGCGGCGCGGTACGAAGAGACCGCTGAGATACCCATTTTGGACATGATCTTGAGAAGGCCCTTCTCGAGCGCCCTTAAATAGTTCGTCGTCGCGGTCTCAGGCTCGACGGGTTCTTTGGCCCCGGCTGCCGCGTCACGGGCCGAGGCGAGCGCCAGATACGGATGGACGACCGCTGCGCCGTACCCGATCAGGCAGGCGATATGGTGGTCTTCACGCGGTTCACCCGATTCGGCGGCAATCGCCGCGCGCGTCCGCAACCCTGTTTCGATCAGCCGATGATGGACCGCGCCGGTCGCCAGCAAGCTGGGAATCGGCGCCCAAGCCGGGCCGACCTCGCGGTCGGAGATAATCAGCAGCCCCGCACCTCCCTCGACCGCGCTCACAGCTTCGTCGCATAGTAAGGCGAGCGCGCTCTCGAGTCCTTCCGGGCCACCGGCGACGGGGAAACGCGCTTGCAACACACGCGGGCCGAGCTGCTCTTGCGCCTTTAGCCACGCAAACTGCGCCTCACCGACGACCGGCGAGGTAAGGGTCACGACCTTTGCGGAACCGGCGTCTTCTTCCAGGAGCGGCCCCCGGGGTCCGATCATGGTCTCTAGCGACATCACCAGGCGCTCGCGCAGGGGGTCGATGGGCGGGTTCGTTACCTGCGCGAAACGCTGCTTAAAGTACCGAAACAGACTCTGGGGTTGTTCGGACAAGACCGCCAGCGGGGTGTCGTCGCCCATCGACCCAACCGGAATCTCGCCGGAAAGCGCCATCGGCGCGAGGATACGGTCGTAATCTTCCGAGCTGTACCCGAACAGTTTTTGCGCGCGCAAGAGGGCAGCCTCGTCCCAGGGACGGGTGGTGAGGTCGGCTTCGCGGTGGTACTGAGCGGGCAGCGGCTCGGGGGCACAGATCATGCTCCGCTCCAGCCATTCGCGGTATGGATGTTCGGCGGCGACGCGGGCTTTGACCTCATCGTTGCGGAGCAGCTTGCCCAGTACGGTATCGACGACCAGCAGCGAACCAGGCTCGAGCTTGCCCTTTTCGACGATTTTGTCTTCGGGTAACGGGACCATTCCCGCTTCGGAACCGACGACGACCACCCCGTCACTTGAAAGCCAGTAACGCTGAGGCCGCAGACCGTTGCGGTCGACCGCTGCGACAGCAAAGCGCCCATCGGTCAGCGCGAGCGCGGCGGGGCCGTCCCACGGCTCCATCAGCGTGCCGTGATACTCGTAAAAAGCGCGCAGGTTGGGTTCCATCTCGCTCAGCTCTTCGTACGCTTCAGGGACGAGCATCATCATCGCCTGCATGGGGTCACGGCCCGAGAGCACGAGGAGTTCAAAAGCGTTGTCGAGCGCCGCCGAATCGCTGCCCCCGGGGGCGATAATCGGTAGCAGTTCGGTTATCTCGTCGCCCCACAGCGAAGACTCGAGCACCGCTTCGCGCGCCCGCATAAAGTTGACGTTGCCCTGAAGCGTATTGATCTCGCCGTTATGCGCCAAAAAACGGAACGGCTGCGCGAGCGACCACCGGGGCATGGTGTTGGTGCTGTAACGTTGATGAAAAACCGCGATGGCGGTCTCGAAATCCGGGTCGGCTAAGTCTTTATAAAAGCTCGGCAACTGTGGCGCGACCATCAGCCCTTTATACGAGACCGTGCGGTGCGAAAACGAAGGGATATAGAAGGTACCTAACTGCAATTCGTGCAGGCGACGCTCGAGGCGTTTGCGGGTGAGATACAAAAGCCGCTCGAAGGCGTCGTCGTCCAACCCTTCGGGGCGGCCCAGCAACACCTGCCGCATCACGGGCAATCTGACCTTGGCGTCTTCACCGAGCGCGGACACGTCTATGGGTATCTCACGCCAGGCGAACAGGGTGAGGTGCGAAGCGTCGATCTCTTCAGCAGCGACGCGGTAGAGCGTCTCGAAATCGGACGCGTTCGAGACGAAAAACACCCCGACGGCGAGGTCGCTGTCGTGCTCCAGGGTAACGCCTTGCGCCGCCAGCTCACGCCGAAAGAGTTTGTGCGGCAATTGAGTCAAGACGCCCGCACCGTCGCCGGTCAGCCCGTCGGCGCTGACCGCCCCGCGGTGACTCAGATTGTCGAGCGCCGTAAGCGCGTGCTCCAGAATCTTGTGCGACTTTTGCCCCTGCGTAGCGGCGACGAACCCTACGCCGCAGGCGTCGCGCTCTTCGGGCCAGGCCAGGGTGGCGAAGTCGGACCTCGGGGGCGTACCTGACATGAGGGTAGATTTCACAAGTGTGGATTTCATAGGGGTGGTCATAGCGGGGGCGCTCCTTTCGTGCGGAGGCTGCTGCGCCGGGGGGGGCTGGTGCGGATTCCGCTTTGCTGCACATCACCCGACGTTTTTCTGAGGTGATGGTTTATACCGCTTTATCCGCACTGCTAGTTCTACTCGTTGCGCTCGGACTGCTCCGGGGTGGGTCGCCGAATCAACCGGAGTGAGGATAACCCCGTGCGTGTCAAGCTCGCACGTCGGCTATAGAAGGGCAAAAAAGTAAGGGGCTGCCGAGACAGCGACCCTCAGTTTAGCGTTTAGGCCGGTAAGCTGTCAATTTTCATGCAGCAACCGCAAAGATTATTAGCGTCGTCTGCCGACGCGACCCCAGTCAAACCGAGCGCCGCCCAGCTTGGATCGGTTTGGTATAGGCTCGAGACGTTTTACAGTGTGGTCCGGCGGTAAGGTCCAGAGCGCATATCCGGCAGGTCGCCAACGGGTAATCTTTAGACGGTTCTGGCCGTAACTCGAGAGACAAAGCCGGACACAGACCACCCGGCTCAGACCTTTTTGTGCATAATCTACCAATTATACAGTAGAGGTTACGGGCTCCGACGGCGCGACCTTGTCTTTGTGCAGTTTGTACTCGATGGCGTCGATCAGCGCGCTGTACGACGCGTCGATAATGTCGCTGCTCGCCCCGACCGTACCCCAGGTGTCCGCGCCGTCGGACGTTTCGACCTGAACCCGGACGACGCTCGAGGTTCCCGTCTCTCCCCCCGACAAAACGCGCACTTTGTAGTCGGTTAAGATAAGGCCCGTAAGCGTCGGGTAAAACCGCCCGAGCGCCTTGCCGAGCGCACGGTCGAGCGCGTTGACGGGGCCGTCGCCGGTCGCGGCAGTGTGCTCGTATTGCCCGCCCACCTCGACCCGGATACTCGCCTCGCAACGCGGACAGGCGTCGCCGTCACGTTTATCGATGTTGACCTTGTAGCCGTGCAGCGTAAAGTACGGGCGGTAGTGACCACGGACCTTCCGGCTCATGAGCTGAAAACTCGCCTCGGCACCCTCAAAGGCGTAACCGCGGTGCTCGAGTTCCTTAAGCCGTTCGACGACCGCCGCGACCTCCTCGGGCGCGCCCCCCGCAGACTTGGCGAGCACGTTGGCCCGCCCCGAAAGGTCCGAGAGCAACACCTGGCGGGTGTTGCCGACCACCTCCGGCGGGATATGTTCATACGTCTCCGGATTTTTGGCGACCGCCGAGACGTGTACGCCGCCTTTGTGGGCAAAGGCCGCGTCACCGACGTAGGGTGCGCGCAGGTTCGGTTGCAAGTTGGCGCGCTCGTCGACGTAGCGGGCGAGCTCGCGGAGCGCGCCCAGGTCTTGCGGCTGCTCGAATCCAAGTTTGAGCTTTAAGGTCGGAACCACGCTGATGAGGTTGGTATTGCCGCAGCGTTCGCCGTACCCGCCGACCGTCCCCTGCACCTGCCGCGCCCCGGCCTGCACCGCCGCAAGCGCGTTGGCGACCGCTAGCTCGGCGTCGTTGTGAGTGTGAATCCCGACGGGCGTTCTGAAACGCTTGCACACCAGCCGCGTCGCGTCGGCGACGAAATCCGGCAACGAACCGCCGTTGGTATCGCACAAAATCAGGCGCGACGCGCCCGCGTCTTGAGCGGCCTGAAGCGTGGCGAGCGCGTACTCAGGGTCGGCGCGGTAGCCGTCGAAAAAGTGCTCAGCGTCGTAAAAGACCTCACGGCCCTGAGACTTGAGAAACGCCACCGAGTCGTGAATCATCGCTAGGTTTTCAGGTAGCGTTGCGCCAAGCGCTTCGGTAACGTGTAGCGGCCACGACTTGCCGAAAATTGTCACGATGGGCGTCTCGGCGAGTAGGAGCGCGCTCAAGTTGACGTCACGCTCGGCAGCGACACCCTTACGCCGCGTCGAGCCAAACGCCGCCAGGCGTGCGTGCGCGAGCTTTACGCTTTTCATCAGCTCGAAAAAAGCGACATCTTTGGGGTTCGAGCCGGGCCAGCCACCTTCGATGACATCGACGCCGAACGCGTCAAGCCGTTTGGCGACCGCAGCCTTATCGTCTGAGGTGAGGCTGAAGCCGGTACCTTGGGTACCGTCTCTGAGGGTGGTGTCGTAGATCTCTATTGGCGTCCGGAGTTCAGCTGACATAAACGCCCTCAAGCGCGAAATCCACGGCAGCTTCCGCGTGCAGGGTTGTTGTGTCGAATACAGGCACTGGAGAGTCATTCTGATCGACCAGCAGCATGATTTCGGTGCAGCCTAAGATAATGCCTTCAGCTCCGTTCTTAACCAGCTCATTTATAGTTTCGACAAACTGCACTTTGGAATCAGCTAGCATCTCTCCCTGACAGAGTTCGTCGTAGATGACGCGGTGAACAAGATGACGTTTTGACGCTTCGGGAACGATGACCTCCAACCCAAACCTCTCTGTCAACCGTCCCTTGTAAAAACTCTGTTCCATCGTAAAGGCGGTGCCGAGCAAGCCAACCCTTTTTATACCCTCGGCTTGCACCTTCTTGGCTGTCGCGTCGGCAATGTGGATAAGCGGAATCTCGACCGCCGCCTGAACTTGGTCGGCAAGTTTGTGCATAGTGTTTGTACATATCACCACGCAGTCAGCGCCACCCCGCTCCAAACGTTCAGCCGCGTCTACCAAAACTGCCGCCGCGTCGTCCCAACGTTCAGCGTGCTGCATCTGCTCAACGTCGTGAAAGTTTACGGTGTACATGAGGCTTTGGGCCGAGTAGAGCGGGCCGAGCCGGTCTCGAGTAACCTCGTTGATCACGCGGTAGTACTCACTACTCGACTCCCAACTCATACCCCCAATCAGACCGACTATCCGCATATTTCCTCCGGCTTTTGCTACAGCTCCTGCTACGGCGTCGCTACCTGCGGCGCACCCTGCATCCGGCCCACCCCGGCGGCGAGCTTGTTGAGCACGTCTACATACGCCCGCGCCGACGCCTCGACCACATCGGTAGAAAGCCCACGTCCGTGAACGTACTGGATGTCGTGCTGCATTTCGTGCGACGCCCGAACGCTGACCTCGCCGAGCGCGTCTTTGCCGGAGCCGACGCCCCGCAGTTCGTACGACTCGAGCTTGAGCGGCAACCCGGCAATCCGTTCCAAAGCCCGGTATACCGCGTCGACCGGCCCGTCGCCGGTGGCGGCCTCTTCGTACACGCCGGTATCGGTGCGGAGCCGTACGGTCGCTACCGGAATCATCCCGGTCCCCGATTGAAACTGTACGCTCATGAGTTCGTAGATTTTGGGTACACGCGCGGTTTCAACGTCGATGAGCGCGCGGATATCGTCGGACGTGACCTTCTGCTTGCGGTCGCAAAGGTCTTTGAAACTCTTAAAAAGTGTGTTGACCCGTTCATCGTCGAGCTCGAAACCCATGTCAGAAAGGGTTTTGCGAAAGGCTCGGCGGCCCGAGTGTTTGCCCATAACCAGCACTCCGGCGTCGCGGCCCACGGTTTCGGCGCTCATGATCTCGTAGGTCTCGAGGGCTTTGATGACCCCGTCTTGGTGAATACCCGCCTCGTGGGCAAAGGCGTTCTCACCGATCACGGCCTTGTTGGGCGGTACCGCCACCCCGGTATACATCGAGACCATCCGCGAGGTCCGGTAGAGTTCGCGGGTGCGGATACCCGTCTCGTGACCCCACACGTCGCGGCGTGTCGTCAGGGCCATCACCACCTCTTCAAGTGAGGTATTGCCCGCCCGCTCGCCGATCCCGTTGAGCGTACATTCGACCTGCGTCGCCCCGGCCCCGACCGCCGCCAGCGAGTTGGCAACCGCCAGCCCCAGGTCGTCGTGGCAGTGCGTGCTGATGGCGACCTCTGCCGCACCCGGTACGTTCTCGCGGATATTTTGGATGAGCTGCGCGTACTCGTGCGGCATCCCGTAGCCGACTGTGTCGGGAATGTTGATGGTCGTCGCGCCCGCCTCGATGGCTGCGCCGTACAAGCGGTACAAAAACTCGAGTTCGCTCCTCGTACAGTCCTGCGCCGAGAACTCCACATCGTCGGTGTATTCGCACGCCAGCCGGACGCTCTCAATCGACGCCGCCACCACCTCATCGGGGGTTTTGCGGAGCATGTGCTCCAAGTGAATCTTCGAGCCCGAGGTAAAAACGTGGATACGGCTTTTGGCGGCGGGTTCTAAAGCTTCAGCGGCGCGTTCGATGTCGGCGCGGTTCGTCCGGGCGAGGCCACAGATGACCGGGCCGGACAGCTCGCGGGCGATCAGGTTGACCGCCTCGAAATCGCCGGTGCTGGTAATCGGAAACCCGGCTTCGATGATATCGACGCCGAGCCGCTCGAGCTGCCGCGCAATGTCGATTTTTTCAGCCGTATTTAAGGTAACGCCCGGCGTTTGTTCGCCGTCGCGCAAAGTGGTGTCGAAAATCTTGATGTAAGGCATAGATTTCGTCCTCTCAGGCAAAAAGGTAGCGGGTAACTACAACCAGATATGGCAGGCGCAGGTTCACGGTAGTCGCAGATTATTGCCGATGGGTGTACCCTCTACCCACACCGGCCTAGCCTTTGCTGCCGATAAACGGCATCATTTTTCGGAGTTTGCCGCCGACCTCAGCAACTTGCGTCTCGCCCGTGGCGCGCCGCCCGGCCTTGAGCGTCGGTTGTCCGACCTGGTTCTCCAACAAAAAGTCGCGGGCGAACTTGCCCTGCTGGATATCGCGCAGCACACGCTTCATCTCGGCGCGTGTTTCGTCGGTGATGATACGCGGCCCCGTCACATAATCGCCGTACTCGGCGGTGTTGGAGACCGAGTAGCGCATCCGCTCGAACCCACCTTCATAGATCAGGTCGACGATAAGTTTCATTTCGTGAACGCACTCGAAGTAGGCGATCTCTGGTTGGTACCCGGCCTCGACGAGCGTGTTAAAACCTGACATCATCAGTTCGGTGACGCCGCCGCACAAGACCGCCTGCTCACCGAACAAATCGGTCTCGGTCTCCTCTTTGAAAGTGGTCTCGAGCACGCCGCCACGCGTCCCGCCGATGGCTTTGGCGTAGGCGAGCGCCCGCTGTTTGGCGGTCCCGGTCGCGTCCTGGTGGATAGCGACGAGGCACGGTACGCCCGCCCCTTCGGTGTAGGTGCGGCGGACCAGATGACCGGGGCCTTTGGGCGCGACCATAAACACATCGACATCTTTCGGCGGCTGAATCTGACCGAAATGGATGTTAAAACCGTGAGCGAATAGGAGCGCGTTATCCGCCTCGAGGTGAGGTTCAATCTGCTCGGCGTAGACTTTCGCCTGCGTCTCGTCGGGCAAGAGGATCATAATCAGGTCGCCCGCTCGGGCTGCCTCGGAAACCTCCATCACGTTCAGGCCCGCCGCTTCAGCTTCAGCCCAACTCGGGCTGCTCTTGCGAAGTCCGACAACCACCTTTGCGCCGGATTCTTTGGCATTGAGCGCGTGGGCGTGGCCCTGCGACCCGTAACCGATCACGGCTACCGTTTTGCCCTCGAGGTGAGACATGTTTGCGTCGCTGTCGTAGTAGATGTTGGCCATAAAACTCCTTCTAGGCGGCTCGAGCCGTTTTGCTGTCGGTTTTATTGTCAGTCTTACGGGCGCTTTTGCCGCCGACTTTGTGGTCGGCGGCGCTTCTTGTCAGGGCGATACGCCCGGTGCGAATAAGTTCAAGAATGCCGAAGGGGTGTAGCTGCTCGATAAACGCGTCCATCTTGCCGGTATCGCCGGTAACTTCAAAGACGAGCGCGCCGCGGTGAACATCGACGATACGGGCGCGAAAGTCCTGCGCGATCTGCCGCAGTTCTACCCGGTCGTCGGGTGAACGTACCGAAACTTTGAGGAGCATCAGCTCACGGTCGACAAATTTGGCTTCGGAGTGGTCGATCACCCGGATCACATCGATCAGTTTTTGCAGTTGCTTTTGCACCTGCTCGACGCTGACATCTTCGCCCGAAACGGTAAAGGTCGTACGCGATATCCCCGGCGTTTCAGACTGCGCCACCGACAAAGATTCGATATTAAAACCGCGCCGCGCGAAAAGTCCGGCGATTCGCATCAGCACCCCCGGTTGGTCGCGTACCGTTACGCTCAAAACGTGGGTGTGGGCGCTCATACGGGTTTGGTCTCCCCTTTGGCCGCAACCTCGGTGGCGGTGATCTCGGTCGCCGCGACCTCTTGCGGGGTCAGGTCGGGTTCCTGGTCGCCGAGCAGCATCTCATCGACGCCCGCACCCGAAGGCACCATCGGGAAGACCTTTTCAGCCTCGTAAACGACGAAATTCATTACCGCCGGTTTGCCTTTGGCGAGCACTTCAGGCACCAGCCGCGCCGCCTCGTCCCGGTCGAAGATGTTGTAACCGTCCAAACCGTACGCCTCGGCGAGTTTGGCAAAGTCCGGGTTCGAGTCGGCTAAAAAGACCTCGCTGTAACGTTGCGCGTGAAACATCTCCTGCCACTGCCGCACCATCCCGAGCATCCCGTTGTTACAGATAGCGATGACGATCTTGAGCTGGTGTTTGTAGATCGTGGCGAGTTCTTGAATGTTCATCTGCACCGAACCGTCCCCGGCGATACAGACGATCTGCTTGTCGGGGTGGGCGAAGGCCGCGCCGATAGCGGCGGGCAACCCGAACCCCATCGTCCCCAGACCACCCGAGGTGATAAAGCTGCGCGGCTCGTTGGTGGCAAATAACCTCGCGGCGAACATCTGGTGCTGACCGACTTCGGTAGTGACGATGCAGTCGCCGCCGGTGGCGCGCTGAAAAAGCTGGATCACCTCTTGTGAGACGAGCGGTTTATCTTTTTTGTAGCGTTCGGGGTATTTACCCTTCCACTCGCTCAGCTGGCTCCACCATTCGGGGATGGTGAGGTTTTCCAACATTTCGCCCAAACGCGGCAGTACGTCGCGCAGGTCGCCGACGACCGGCACGTGCGCCTTGACGAGCTTAGAGATTTCCGCCGGGTCGATGTCGATATGCACAATCGTGGCTTTGGGCGCAAACCGTTTGATGTTGCCGGTTACGCGGTCGTCGAATCTGAGGCCCGCTCCGATAATGAGGTCGCAGTGGGTGATGGCGCGGTTTGCCGTTACGGTGCCGTGCATTCCCGGCATCCCGAGGGCGTTTTCGGCCCCTGCCGGGTACGCGCCCAACCCCATCAGCGTGGTGATAACCGGAACGCCGGTACGTTCGGCGAAAGCGGCGATCTCCGGGGCCGCCGACTGACCGCCGCCACCGACCATCATCACGGGGCGCTCGGCGGCGCGAATCGCTTCAGCGGCGCGTTTAATCTGACCGGCGTGACCGACGGCGGTGGGTTTGTAACCGGGCAAATCGAGCACCGTCTCGAAACTGCCGGTAAATTCAGCTTGCTGCACATCTTTGGGTACGTCGATCAACACCGGCCCCGGACGCCCCGTCGAGGCGATATGAAACGCTTCACGTACCACTTTGGGAATATCGTTGACGTTTTTGACGAGATAGTTGTGTTTGGTAATCGGCAGCGTAATGCCGTACACGTCCGCTTCCTGAAAGGCGTCGGTACCGATAAGTGACGAGGGGACGTTGCCGGTAACGGCGACCACTGCCGACGAATCCATGTGCGCCGTCGCCAGACCCGTTACCAGGTTCGTCGCCCCCGGTCCCGAGGTCGCAAAACAAACACCGACCCGGCCCGAGGCGCGGTAGTAAGCGTCGGCGGCGTGCGCGCCCGCCTGTTCGTGTCGCACCAGAATGTGCTTGATGGGCGAGTCGTACAGGGCGTCGTACGTCGGCATAATCGCGCCGCCCGGATGCCCGAAGACGAGTTCGACGCCCTCTAGCTCGAGGGCGTAGAGAAGCGCCGCCGCCCCGTTTAGTTTTTCCGGACGCGCTCTCGGCGCGCGCCTACCCGGGGTCTGCTCGGTCGGTTTTGTCTGCGTACTCGTCATCTCTTCTCCTTGCCGCAAGCGTCCACTAAAAAACCCCCGCCAATCTGTGAGGCGGGGGTGAGTGTAGGTTGCTGCTTACGTCTAAACGACGTCCCACTCACCCACACAAATTAGACCTAGTAGCTTTGCACTCGGTAATTTGGCGGTGGTGGTGGCGCTCATCTAAGGCGAAGTATATAGAGAGGCCCAGGCGCTGTCAAGGTTTAAGGCGAAGCTGAGGGGGCAGGGCGGGTCGGTCGAACAGGGTAGGTTTGCGTTTCTCACCCCCTTAGCGGACGTCAGCTCGTAAACGTCACTTGAAGTTCATGTCAGGATGCGTGTTCGCCTATACTTACCGAGTCGGGCGTGGTGCAAGCCAGATGACCCGTTCATCGACCTCGTAATCGATGTGAAAAGTCTCTATCACACTAGGTTCTGCAAAAAGGTTTTGTCGGCCCGAACCGGACTCGAGGTTGTAGTGCAGCGGCATTTGGAATGCAGCGCCTCGCGGGGGCCGCGCCTCGATACCACCGCGCCTTAATATCAAATGACCGAACCCGACTCCGAAAATGGTCACACGTCATCGCTTTGTTCGCCCACCTCCGCTACGATAAGCGGCATGTTGTCACCGCGCCCTCACACCACGACTTTTGACGGGGCAGCTTCTAGAGAGGGGTACATCATCGAAACGCTACGTGTCTCGGGAACTTCCCGGCCCAACTCCGTCGCCGGTGCCATCGCCGCGCTTTTACGCACCGAACGAGAGGTCGAAGTGCAGGCTATCGGCCCGCAAGCGGTCAACCAGGCCGTCAAAGCCATCGCCATCGCCCGGAGCTATATCGAACTCGACGGCCTCGACTTAACTGCCCAACCCTCGTTTGTCAAGCTCGAGCTGCAAGACGAGGAGCGAACAGCCGTCCGGTTTAGTATCCGGGCCCTGACGCTCGAGACCTCCGAAGCTGCGACGGACGTTCAGAACGGCACCTCACACTGACCCAGCAAATCGACCTGACAGGCTGAACAGGGCAAACTGACCCGGGCAGGGCGAAAAGACGCACATCAAGTAAACAGCCGCAAACCGAAACGCACCCTCACAAGGTTTGGCTGAGAATCCGCTAAAGACCCTTCATCAAGTGCCGGTACAATCCGCCCCCATCCGCCATGCTAAAATCTCCCTATAAGCAGTCCACGACCCGAACCGGGTAAGCGTAACGTGGTGACTGCGTTCAGGAGGAAACAATGGGCGGAATCGGTGGGTATTACTTCATAGGTATTCTGGCGTTCGTCGTCTCGCTGGCGATGAGCGCCTGGCTCCGTTCGACCTACAGCCGCTGGTCGAAAGTCGGCAACGCTTCAGGGCTTACCGGCGCACAGGTCGCTGAGGCTATCTTGCGCGCCAACAACGTCACCAACGTCCGCGTCGAGGCGACCAAAGGCCAGTTGACCGATCACTACGACCCGCGCAGCCGGGTGGTCAGGCTGTCAGAGGGCATCTACGGCAAGGCCAGCGTCGCGGGTATGGCGGTAGCGGCGCACGAAGTCGGGCACGCGATTCAGCACGCGCGGGCGTACGCACCCCTACAGTGGCGAAGTGCGCTCGCCCCGGTCGCCGGGATCGGTTCGCAGTTCGGGATGATGCTGGCGATGGTCGGTTTATTTATCGGCGTAGGCGCAGAGGGCGGCGGCGGCAACGCGCTGCTCAACGTCGGTATCATCCTCTTTTCCGCCGCCGTACTTTTCCAAGTCATCACCCTGCCGGTCGAATTCGACGCCAGCCGCCGCGCCCTCGGGCAGCTCAACAAACTCGGTCTGGTAACGAATCAGGACAGCTCGGGAGCCAGAAGCGTGTTGACTGCTGCGGCCATGACCTACGTCGCAGCCGCCGCAACCTCAATTGCTTACTTGCTCTACTTCATTATGGCGAGCCGCAGGTAATCGACGCTCGAGCCACAGCCTTACAGGTCTTGCGCCGCGTTCATCGCGGCGCATTTTCTGCTCCGGCGCTCGCCGCCGCGCTCTCGCAGGGCGCGCTCAGCGGGCAAGACCGAGGTTTCGTGACGGCGCTCGTCTACGGCGCGCTACGTTTTGAACTGGCCCTCGACGCGCAGCTAAAACCGCTCTTAAAACGCCCCGACAACCTGCCGCCGGAGGTTCTGGACGCGCTCAGGCTGGGCGCGTTCGAGATTTTGTACCGTCATACGCCGCGCCGCGCCGCTGTCAGCGCGTGGGTAGAGGCCGTCAAGCCGCAGTATAAAAAGCTGACCGGACTCGTCAACGCGGTGCTCCGGCGGGTAGAGGGGCTCGAGCTGTCCCCCGCCACCGCCGCCGGTATCCCGGCGTGGCTTTACGAGGACTGGAGCGCGCGTTTCGGAGCGGAGCGGGCGCAGGGCGTCGCAACCGGGATGAACGAACACGACCCGCTCTGGTTGCTGGCTTACCATCCGCAAGCGACGCACGCGCTTCTGGAGGATGGCTGTGAGGTGCAGTTCGGGCCGCTCGAAGGTACGCTCTCGGTACGGTTGGGGCGTCCGCTGACCGAACTGCGGGCGTTTCAAAACGGTTGGGTCCAACCGCAAAATCCGGCCTCGACGTTGCCGGTAAGGTTGCTCGAGCCCACCCCCAGCGAGCGCGTTCTGGACCTGGCGAGCGGGAACGGGATCAAGGCGGCGCAGTTGGCGGCTGCCGGGGCAGAGGTCACGAGCGTCGACCTTTACCCTGAGAAGCTGGCGCGCGCAGAGGTCAATCTGACCCGCCTGGGCCTGTGTGTGGAAACCCTCACACACGACCTCCGCACCGTCCCCGACCTCTCCCCCGCCCCGAAAGTGCTGCTCGACGCGCCGTGTAGCGGTACCGGCACGTTGCGCGGCAATCCCGAACTGCGCGGGCGCGTCTCCCCGGACGCCGTGACCTCACTCGCGGCGTTGCAACGCGACCTCCTGGGTACCGCCGCCGCCCTGACCGCGCCGGGGGGCATCCTGGTCTACGCGGTGTGCGCCCTGACCGAAGCCGAAGGACCGGGGATGGCAGCGTGGTTTTTAGAGCGGTTTCCGGAGTTTGAAGCCGAACCGTTTTTGTTCAACCTGCCCGCCGACAACGCTCCGGAGGGTTCGACGATCCTGCCGCTCGGCGGACTCGACGGCTTTTTTATCTCGAGGTTTCGGCGGGGGTAGGTGTTGGGGGCGAATTGGGAAGGGAGAAGGCAGAATAGGGGGCGGTAGTCGGCGGCCTCCGGATATATTTCTGGGGTACTGAGGACTAAACTTGGTGCATGGCTCGAGACCTTTTGCAGCTCAGTGAACACGTCTACTATTTGCCGGGCGCGGTCAACATGGCGCTCGTCGTGGGCGAGGAAGAGCGGGCCGTTATCGTCGATACGGGAGGCGATAAAGACGCTGGACGGCGGTTGAAAAAGGCTTGCGAAACGTTACAGGTAACGCCCGTCGCCATTCTCAACACGCACGCCCACGCCGACCACTATGGCGGAAATGACTTTTTGGTCCGCAGCTTCGGCCTGCCCGTATATGCGCCGCCCTTTGAGGCGAGCATCATCGAAAACCCATACCTTGAACCCGTCTATCTTTTCGGCGGGGCGAAACCACCCCCGGAACTCATGGGCAAATGGCTGATGGGCAAACCCACCAGGGTTACGCAGCTTTTGGAACCGGGGCGGCTCGAGCTGACTGGATTGGACCTGGAGATCATCGACACCTCCGGTCACGCCCACACGCACTACGCGGTCAGGGTCGGTGACGTGCTGATCGCTGCCGACGCGGTTTTCGGTAATGCGGTGCTGGAGAAGTACCCGCTGCCGTTCGGTCAGGACATCGGCGCGCAGATGGGGAGCGCGGCGCGGGTTGCCGAGGCGGGCGCGCGGGTCGTGCTACCCGGTCACGGCGACCCGACTGAAGACGTTCCGGGGTTGGTCGAGGCGAATCTGGAGGCGTTTGCGCGAGCTGCCGATACCGTCGAGGCGGCCTGTACCGGCCTCGGGTCGGAGGCGGTGCTCAGGGCGGCGGCAGACGCGCTGAGGCTCGAGCTGCGCGACCTGCCGCGCTACTATCTCAACTTCTGTGTGGTGAGCGCGTATCTGAGTTACTTGCGCGAAACTGGGCGGGTCGTGTTGAGCTTGCAAGACAATCAACTGTGTTGGGAGAGAGTCTTTTAGGTCACGTTCTCTTCTAGGGCCATCGCTTTGGCAATCCGCCCGAAGTCGTCCCGGCTTATTTCAAACAAGCCGCGTCTAAACGGCAACCCCCAGTGAGCGCGGTCGGGAATAAAGCTGAGTGAACCCAGCAAAGGCTGAATCGGTGCTTCGGTCACGTCCAGGTAACGTGCAGGCTTTCTAAACGGCTTGAAGCTCTCCGACATCGTGACCTGATAGGGTGCGCCGCCGACCTGGGCTACAGCCGTAAACCGCTGACAGGGTGCGGCTTCGCCGTAGACCTCTTTGGGTGAGTAAAACACTATCCAGTCGCCCTCGTTCAAACGGTCAAGGGGCGCAGCTTTGCCGTGACCTGCCTGCAAAAAGCTGCCACCCCGTCCGACCAGTGCGTGATCTTTTGAGACCGTATTGACCCAGTAACGCACCGTTACATCAACCTCTGTTGTAGCGACCGCCTCAGCGCCCGTCATGTACGGTAATACGGTAGCCGTCTGGATCGACGAAGGTGAACATCTGTCCGAAAGGGCCGCTCGTGGGTGGCTGCGCGATAGGTACGCCTGCCTCGCTGAGCCGAGTGTGGAGCGCCGGAGCGTCGTGGGTGTGGAACCAGAGGCCCACTCCATGAGCACGCTCTGATGGTTCGGGCAGCGGAGTTAGGGGCAGGCGGACGGCAAACGTAGTGGGCTGCGTGACGAAGATGACCGCTTCGGGGTTCTTTTCGGCCTGCGTCAACCCGATAACATCGGTATAGAACCGCTCGGCGCGGTCTAAGTTATCTACCTGAAGTGAGATAAAGTCTGGGCCTGAAAGCGTCATAAACACCTCGCTGTTCTTGTATCAGTACCCTGATACAACTAGAGAATATATCAGTACCCTGATAAAGTCAGAGATGCTCCCACGTACCGACGAGTGGCTCGGCTATCTGATCAAGCGCGTGCAGCAGGCGCTCGTACTCAAGCTGGACCAGCGCCTCCGAAATTTAGGTGTGACCACGCCGCAGTACGCGGCCCTGGCAATGCTCGAGCAGTACCCCGGCGCGTCAAACGCCGAGCTAGCCGAACGGTGTTTCGTCACGCCGCAGACAATGCACCAGATTGTAGGGAGGCTCGAGCAGCGCACACTTCTCTCGCGGCAGCCGCATCCGGAGCACGGCAAAATCCGGCAGACGCAGCTGACTTCCGAAGGTGCAAAACTCTTGCGGCAAGCACATGTAGAGGTCCTTGCGGTCGAAACACAAATGGTTCGGCACCTGAGTGAAGGCGACCGTCAGCGTGCAGAAGCCTTACTTAAAACCTGCTTGGCGGCGCTACAAAATGCCGACTAACCCACCCGCAACTCCCCCACCGGCTCACCCGCCAGAGACTTGAGGATGGCGTCGGCGACCTCATGGGGCTCGAGTGCGTCTTTGGGCGGTTTGCCGACGTTTTGCCAGAAGTCCGTATTGACAGCCCTCGGAAGTACCAGCGTCAGGGACGCCCTGCGTTTGTATTCCTGCGCGGCGACCGCCACGAGCGCCGCCACCCCAGCCTTAGCCGCCGCGTACGCGCCGAAACCCCGAAAGGTGACGAGTTCGGGCCGCGCGCCCAGCACGAACACCCGCGCGCCAGGGCTGAGTTTGGCGTCGGCGTATTTAAGGGTATAAAAGAGCCCAGTCAGATTGGCGTCCATCACGCGGTTCCAGGCGTCAGCAGTGGTAGCAGAAAGGGGTTCGGGCTGAATATCACCCGCCGCGTAGACGATTAAGTCTTGAGGCGGCAGGTCGCCAAAAAGCGCCTGCACCTCGAGTTCGCTCGCTACGTCGGTCGGGACGGCCTGCCCACCAAGGCTGGAGAGTTTGCGCGCGTCGCGTCCGACGAGGGTCAGGGTGTAGGGGTCCAGCGCAGCGTTCAGCGCCCTTACGACTGCCGACCCAACGCCGCCCCCGGCTCCGATAATAAGTGCGTTCACCGACCAAGTCTAATCAAAAAGTGTCGAGAACGCCGTAGGGCACGCCGCTATCGAGCCGTAAGGTGCCCCCGCCGCACCCTGGCTCGCGTCAGCCACCTTACGGTAAAAACAGAGCGGATGCGGTTTACTTGTCGCTATGGAATGGGAACTACCCGTAATTGCCCTGCGAACCGTTGTGGTGCTGCCGCGTACGCTTGAAAACGTCGACGTCGGTCGCCCGAAGTCCAAGCGCGCCCTCGAGGAGGCGCAAGCTGCTGACAACCGCGTGCTGCTCCTCGCGCAGCGCGAACCCAGAGTTGATGACCCGACCGGCGACGACCTTTTTGCCGTCGGTACACTCGGCATCGTCAAACAAGTGATTCGCCTGCCCGACGACACCTTGCAGGTGCTCGTCGAGGGTAAAGAACGTGCCCGCGTCGAGGGGTTCGTCCCCGGCGCAACGCTCCGCGCCCGCGTCGTGACGCTGCCCGAAACGAGCAGCGGCGATGAAGACCGCACCCGCGCGCTCGTCGAACAGGCGAAGTCGGCGTTCGGCGACTACGCGCAGCAGAACAAAAATCTGCGCCTCGATTCGTTTCACCTGGAGAACCTCCGCAGCCTTAAAGAGGCAGGGGCTTTGGCCGACCTGATCGCCAAGTACAGCACTTGGGAGGTCGCCGACAAACAGAACGTGTTGGAGGAAGCCGACACCGGTAAACGCCTCGAGCTGGTCTACGGCCTTTTGTCACGCGACCTTGACCGTTTCGATACCGAAAAGCAGATTTCGGCGCGCGTCAAACAGCAGATGGACGCCAACCAGCGCGAATACTACCTGCGCGAGCAGATGAAAGCGATCCAAAAAGAACTCGGGGGGGGCGAAGAGACGCTTTCCGAGATCGAAGACCTGAAAAAGCGCGTTGCGGACAAAAAGATGCCCGAAGAGGCCGAGAAACGTTCGCTTAAAGAGATCGAACGCCTCGAGAAGATGCCCGGCGGTTCACCCGAAGCGACCGTCGTTCGGACGTATCTGGACACGCTTTTGGACCTGCCTTGGTCGGAGATGGACGAAGAACAGCTGGACATCGCCCACACCGAAAAGATTTTGAACGAAGACCACTACGCGCTCGAGGAACCTAAAGAACGTATCTTGGAGTTTTTAGCCGTTCGGCAGCTGACCAAAGATATCGAAGGTACCGAGTACCGCGCGCCGATTCTCTGTCTGGTGGGGCCGCCTGGCGTCGGTAAAACGAGCCTCGGTAAATCGATAGCGAGCAGCCTCAACCGTTCGTTTGTGCGGATGAGTTTGGGCGGCGTCCGTGACGAGGCCGAGATTCGGGGCCACCGCCGCACCTATATCGGTTCGCTACCGGGGCGCATCATCCAGGGGATGAAGACCGCCGGAACGGTCAACCCGGTTTTCCTGCTCGACGAGATCGACAAGATGACCGCCGACTTTCGTGGCGATCCCTCGTCGGCGCTTTTAGAAGTTTTAGATCCTGAACAAAACAACACCTTTGCCGACCACTACCTAGAAATCCCTTATGATCTGTCGAAAGTAATGTTTATCACCACTGCAAACTCGCTGGCTACGATTCCCCGACCCCTTTTAGACCGGATGGAAGTTATTCAAATTCCGGGTTATACCCTCGACGAAAAGGTCGAGATCGCCAAACGCTACCGCGTCCCACGCCAGCTTAAAGCGCATGGTCTAGACGGCAAACTCAGCTTTACCGACGGCGCGGTGCGCCGCACCATCACCGAGTATACCCGTGAGGCCGGGGTGCGTAACTTAGACCGGACGCTCGCCAAGCTAGCGCGCAAATCGGCGAAAGAGTACCTCGGTACAGCCTGGCAGAGTGAACGCACGCTCGACGAAAAATCCGTCCGTGAGCTTTTAGGTGTCCCGCCCTTCCGTGACGACCGGGCCGACCGCGAACCGCAGATCGGCGTCGCTCACGGCCTCGCCTATACCTCGGTCGGCGGCGTGACGCTCGACATCGAGGCGCTCAGCACTCCCGGCAAGGGCAAAGTCACCCTGACCGGACAGCTTGGCGACGTGATGAAAGAGTCCGCACAAGCCGGGATTGCCTACCTGCGCGCCCGCGCCGAAGACTTTAATATTTCTCCCGACTTTCACGAAAAGCGCGACCTGCACGTCCACGTTTTAGAGGGTGCGACGCCCAAAGACGGCCCCTCGGCCGGGATTGCGATGGCAACTGCGGTCGTTTCGGCGCTGACCGGGCGTCCTGCTCGAGGCGACGTCGCCATGACCGGTGAGATCACCCTGCGTGGACGGGTACTGCCTATCGGCGGCGTTAAGGAAAAGCTGCTCGCCGCGCATCAGGCCGGGATCAAACACGTGATTATCCCCGCTGCCAACGACGCCAACCTCGAGGATGTACCCGACTCCATTATGGACGATCTTACGGTGACGACGGTCAAGGATTTTAGCGAAGTTGTCAAGATGATGCTTTTAGACGCTGACGACCGGAGCGCCTTTATTCCTCCGACACCCGACGACGCCGTGTCACCGTCGGCCCAGGTCTAGCGGGCACACGAAAACCTACTATGTAGTCCCCCCGGTCGTCTCCGACGCCGGGGGGTTTAGCATGGGTCATGAACCGCACTATTATGAGCGCCCTCACGCTGCTGGCAGGCTGCTCGTTCGCGCCCATCCGCGTTCCCGTCCCCGACGTCACTATCCCCAGCAACAACAGCGCCGGTTTTATCTGCTATTCGCCGACGCCGATTACCGAGTCTGCGCCCGCCGGGTTTAACAGCGCCAACTATAGCGCCACCGCCACCTACACCTCCGCCAAGACGAACGCCGCAACCGTTACGGTCTATGGACGCACCACGCCGCCCCCGACGTTCTCGCCGTCGGTACCGTGCGTGCCCCCCTCCGCCGATGACGTGCCCCTCTCCGGACCCCTGACGCTGACGCCGGGTACACCTCGAGACATCGTCGTAGGTGGGCCGGAGTATGGCGGCGCGCTCGCCGACCTAATCGCCGAACCCAGCTACTACTTCGGCGCGTCACTCGGCGGCGGCGTGCTGCTCAGCACCGAGGAGCGCATCCGGCTTACAGACGGAGAGATAAGCGTTTTTTACTAGCAATGAGGGTTGTGTCAAGTTGTTTGCGAAATCGACTTTTTCTAGAATATCGCCCGTATAAAGCGAATCCTAGAGCGGCTTCTCGTCGTAGTTAGACTGCATATCCATGCTCTAGTTGGCATAAACTTGCGCCTGGAATCGCAGAATTGAAATAACTTGACACAACCAGCAATGAGTACCGGGCGACGAGCAATGAGTGACATCATCTTCATTGCTCATCGCTTTTTATTTAAAGCGGCCAGACGAGCGGGGCGATCAGCAGCGTCACCAGCGCCATCACCAGATTCATCGGGATACCGATGCGGAAGTAGTCGGTGAAGCGGTAGCCGCCAGGACCGTAAACCATCAGGTTGGTCTGGTAGCCGATAGGCGTGGCAAAGCTCGCCGAAGCCGCCATCATGATGCAGATGGCAAAGGTAGCGAAATTGGCGTCCAGGCTCGTCGCCGTCGCCAAGGCGATAGGAAACATCAGCACCGCCGCGCCGTTGTTGGTAATCAGTTCGGTAAAGGTCATCGTCACCAGGTAGATGATGATCAGGCTCAGATAAGCGTTGCCCCCGGCAGCGGTAACGAGAGACCCGGCGATGACTTCGGCTGCGCCTGTTACCTCGAGCGCCTTCCCTAGCCCGAAAGACGCCGCGATTACGATTAAAACCTGCCAGTCGACACTCCGCCGCGCCGCCGCGCCCGAGATGCAGCGGGTTAGGAGCATCAGTCCGGCAGCTAATAGAGACGCCTGCAACATGCTCAGTAACCCGAAGGTCACGAGCGCGATCATCCCGACCAGAATAGCGAACGCGATCACCGACCGTTCGTGCCGTGGCGGGGTCGAGTTGGCAACCTGACTGACCAGAAAAAAGTCTCGAGAGTTGCGGTGCGTCTTGGCGAAACCCGGGGAAGCCTCGAGCAAAAGCGTATCACCGACCTGCAACACGATGTCACCGATTTTTTGGTTAAGCCGTTCACCGTTGCGAGCCACCGCGATGATGACCGCGTTGTAGACCGTACGAAAACCCCCGGCACGGACACTTTTGCCAACCAGCGGCGAGCTGCTCGAGACGACCGCTTCGATGAGCGCACGTTGCGAACGTGGCGTGGTGAGTTTGGCGACCTGATCGGGCGCAGGGATCAGACCACGAATTTTGTTGAGATCGACGACCGATTCGATGACCCCGACGAAAGCGAGCCGGTCGCCACCTTGCAATACCTCTTGCGGCCCGACGGCGGGAATCACCCGGTCGCCGCGTTCAATTTCGGCGAGGTAGAGCTGCTGCAAACTGCGGAGCCCCGCCTCTTCGATGCTTTTGCCGACGAGCGGGCCACCCGTTTCGACGAGCATCTCGAGCGTATATTCGCGCGGGTCGCCCTGCTGACTTATCACCGAACTCCGGTCGGGCAAAAGCCAGCGCGCGAACATCACGACAAAACCGATACCGACGAGCGCGCACGGCACCCCCACCCAGGCGATATCGAAAAGCCCGAAACGGATAGACGTTTGCTCGAGCAGCAGACCGTTGACGACCAGGTTGGTACTCGTTCCGATAAGAGAACACGTTCCGCCCAGAATCGCCGCGTAGGAAAGGGGAATCATCAACTTCGAGGCGGCGAAGCGGTTGCGCCTAGCCCAATCCGACACCGCCGGAATCATCATGGCAACCAGCGGCGTGTTGTTTAAGACCGCGCTCAGCGCCGCAATCGGTGCCATCATCCGAACCTGCGCGCCGGGGAGCGACTTGGGCCGACCGAACAGCCGTTGACCAAGCCAGTTGACACCGCCCGTCTCCCGGATTCCGGCGACGACCACATAGAGGACGCCGACCGTCACCATCCCTTCGTTCGCTAGCCCCGAAAGCGCCTCACTCGGCGAGAGGATACCGAGTAGCATCAGCACAGTGACGCCCGAAACGAGCACGATGTCCGCGCCGATACGCGTAGAGATAAGTAGCGCGACGTTCAGAACGATCACCGCTAAACTGACCCAAGCTTCCCAACCCATAGACGACCCCTTGTGGTGTTGTTTAGTCTACTAATCCGATTGGATTACTGACTGCGTGCAGTCTAGCACCGAGGCGACACCGCGGTACAGCAAACGCACAGGCCGCGCCGGAGGGCAAACACACGCGGTCACCGGGGTGGGTGTAGGTCAGGTTGAGGTCTACGCTCGGCTCTTGGCGGGGTTGGTCGTCGTCCAAATTTCCTGTGCAGACCAAGCAGAATGCTCCAAAACTAAATTATCAATTCTGCCTTCTGTATCCCGAATGCTCGAGCACCCCTCGAGGTTCCACCCACACAACTTAACGAACCAAAACCTACCGCACCGACAACTAAAGGGCCGAGCGCACCACCTCTACCCCGTTACGGGCCAGCTGATGCAAAAACAGCAGGTGGTAGAGGTCGCCGGGGTGGTCGGGTGCGTCCCAGGTCTGGGCGCAGGTTTCAGGGACGACAATGCGTTGACCCAGACCGAGCGCCAGGGTACGTGTTTGCAGGTGCAGCGCCAGCGTAAAAAGGCACAAGTCGGTTACGTCGCCGACGGCGATAATGGTGTTTACATCTTGCGCGTCCAGCCACTCGTTAAAACCCTCGCTGGTGTGGCTGGCGATGCTGTTCTTCTGAAAGTGCCGGTACTGTCCCCAGTCCGGCAGTGCCTGAACCTCGCGCACGGCCTCGGCCTCCACCGTACCTCTGATGCAGTGCGGCGGATACGCCCCGAACTCCTCGGCGTTTTCAGGATGAGCGTCCTGGACGAAAGCAACCTGTGAGGTCGGAACGCCCAACGTACTCAGCCGCGCGAGCAAACTCACGACGTTCGGGATAATAGCGGTAACGCGGGGGCTCGCCAACGCCCCCTGACGGGTAAAGCCTTCGATCACATCGACGCTGACCAGCGCGGTGCGGTGGGGCTCGAGCGTCCCCAGCTCGAGGTCGGGCAGGTCACTGTACCAGCGACTCAGCAGGTCGGCGTGTTCGGTGGCTTGGGTGCTCAGGGTAACAGGGTCCATGAGACGATTTTACGGCAGGAAAGCCTTTAGAGCCGCTACGATCCGACGTTCGGCGGCGGCGCGCGTTGCACTCGGCAGACCGTCACCCCCCTGCGGCCCGTAACGTCCGAAAAAGCTGTGAACCGAACCTTTGATAACGTTCAGGCGGGCATTATCCGGCAACCGCGCCATACCAGAACGCACCTCGGCGAGCGTCGCCAGCCCGTCGTTCTCGGCAGCTAGAACGAGCACCTCCAGCGGCAGCACACTGAGGTCGTCGCCTTCGGCGCTAAACGCCCCCATCAGCACCAGACCCGAAGCGGCCTCCGGATGGTTTAGGGCAAACCGCGCCGCCATCGCCCCGCCGAGCGAGTGACCACCCAGCACAACGTCCTTCCCGTCTCCAAGCGCCAACAGCTTTTCAGCCCGGTTCGGCGCGGTCACCGCCAGATCGAAAGGAAAGCTCGGAATGATCGTCCGAACGCCGTAGGGCGCAAGCGCCACCCCGAGCCATTCGTAAGCTTGCGGGCGTACCAGCCCGCCCGGATAGAAGATGAAAAGTGTACTGAACTCCCCTCCCGGCGAGATGTCGATATAACCGCCCGAATCTGGCTTGTATAAAACGGACACCTGCGCCGGGTCTACCTCGGCGACCACGGCGTCTTGATGCAAAACCAGCGGCGGACGACGCAAGACGGGGTAGAGCCGTCCAGCGGCGAAAGCGAGAAGAACAAGCAGAAGGACGGATAGCGTGCGGCGAAAGCGTTTCACTCTTTAAGCCTACGCGCAGCTCAGCCAAAAAGTCGACGCCTTCACCTCAAATGGTTGTCCTCACAACTACGCGTCACCCTTTTCGGGCAACCAGCGAGTAACTCAGCGGTGGTTTGTACTCGTGACCCTCAAAGGCGCGGTAATTGTTCGACAGGTCGTGACCATATTCTTCAAAATGGGTCAGCTTCAGCCCCGAGTCGAGACACAGGCTGATGATGCTTGAGAGCGTGTGCTGAAACCAGTACGACTCGGCGCGTCCGGTTTGAGCCGGGCCCATGTAGTCGGGCAACGCTTCATCGACGAACGGCTCTTGCCGAAAGTACGAGCTGTCGATCTCGAGACGCGTCGGGTCGAACATTCCCAGGATAGGGTGCTGGTCGTAAAGAAAAAAGATGACCACTAGAACGAAGAAGCCGCGCGACAACCTCAAAAAAGGCGGGCAGGTCGGGCAGCCAGCCGAGCACGCCGACCGTAAGGTAAACCACGTCGAAGGCGTCCGTGTAGGGCTCGTCTATGTCGTAAACGCTGGTACGGACAAAAGTGACGTCTTTACCACTCACCTTGGAGAGTCTCTCGGCCTGCTCGAGGAAGTTCTCGGACATATCAAATCCGACACAACGGTCAGCCCAGCTTTTTTCACACTGATAAGTGCACGCCCGTTGTTACAACCGAGCTGCGCCACGTCCTTACCTTCCAGACCGATGGCTGCAAAGACTCGGCGCTCGACCTCATCAAACGTCGTAAAGTCGGCGCTGCCCACCTTCTCCAAAAACTTGTCGAACCCTTCATCACGGTAGACATCTGCGGTCCGGTTCCACATGGTCCGGTTGGCCTGAATATAGTCATCATTTTTCATGGGAACAGCATACGAGACGAGAGACCGAGGGAAGAGCCTTGGGCAGAAGTCGGTTGGATTTTAAGCTTCGGACTGCTCACACGACCCCTGCCAAAGACTTCAAAACCTGCACCTCTATAAGCATTTGAACGTCGTGTTCTGCCCTCTCTTCGGCAAAAACTACGACTCGAGTCGCAAACACGAGCACCGCCGGGTACGAAAAGCTGCTCGAGCCTCGAGTCGCCCCACCACAAACCCTAATGGTGTATGCTACTTACGTTTATTCCAGCTATCGCCACCCTATGGCGCGGAGGTCAGTCATGAGAACATCCCAACGTTTTGTCGATGCGACCCCCGTCTTTGTCGTAAGCTAATCAGCTCTTAAAATTTAGACAACCTGCATGTCGGGCGCTAGGGCGTGATTTAGCCACAGTCCAGTTAGGTCGCAGGTTAGTTAGGTTACGGGCCAGACACGTCAAAGCCGAGTTAATACGGCGTGACGGCGTAGGTCGCACAACGGCGAAAGAACCGAGCATTTGCGTCATCTACCCTGTCCGGGTACTTGACGTGGGGTAGCTACGCTCGCCAGCAATCAAAAAAGTACACATTTTGGATAAACGGTTTTCGTTTCAGCGTGCTCGTCGAGGCGGAAACTCAGGTCGGGCGGCCCGAGTACCATAGGCCGCCCAGCCTACGGAGGCACATGTTTTTCAACGCTCGAGGCAAAAAGTTTTTGTCCTATTACCGGCCCTATAAGGGCTTACTCGCTGCCGACTTAGCCTGCGCCTTTGTCATTGCAGCCGTTACCCTGACGCTCCCTTTGTGCGCCAGGTACATCATCAAAAACATTTTGGAAGGGAGCGCGCCGAACGCAATGAGCCAAATCTACATAGTCGGCGCAGTGATGCTCGTTCTGATCGTTATTCACGCGCTCTGCCTTATGTTCGTGGATTATCAGGGTCACACGATGGGTGCGCTGATGGAACGTGACATGCGGCAAGAACTTTTCGAGCACTACCAAAAACTGTCATTTGGTTTTTACGATGAGCAAAAAGTCGGTCAACTGATGAACCGGCTGACCAACGATACCTTTTGGCTCGGTGAGCTGTACCATCACGGCCCGGAAGATATAGTCATAGCGTCGCTCAAGTTTCTCGGTACGTTCATCATCCTGCTGACGGTCGACGTCCCTCTCACCATCGTCGTTTTCCTGTTTTTGCCCGTCATGAGCGTTTATGCGTTCTATTTTAACAAACGTATGAACCTTGCCTTAAGGACGACCAAAGACCGAATTGGCGACATCAACGCGCAAGCCGAAGATACCCTCTCAGGATCGAGAGTTGTGAAGTCGTTTGCCAACGAAGACATTGAAGCTGAAAATTTTGCGTTTGCAAACAATCGTTTTCTGGGGAGCAGGAAAAATGGCTACAAGAGTGAGGCTTACCTCTTCGTCGGAATCATCACTTTTACTCAGCTTATCACCGCAGCAGTCATCGTTCTCGGCGGCGCGGGTATCGTGCGGGGTTCGCTGGATTTAGCCGATTTGGTGACCTACTTGCTCTATATCGGTCTGCTGATTGAACCAGTCCGGACGGCGCTCAACTTCACCGTACTTTATCAAGAAGGTGTAACCGGGTTTGACCGGCTTCTGGAGATGCTCGAGGTACAACCCGACATCCAAGACGCACCGGCAGCCACCGACCTGACCTATGTTCGGGGGCAAATAGACTTTAAAGAGGTGAATTTTGGGTATAAAGAAGGGCTCGAGCCTGTTCTCAAAAACCTTTCGCTGGACATTAGAGCGGGCGAATACGTGGCGCTGGTAGGACCGTCCGGGGTAGGAAAAACCACGCTGTGCTCCCTCATCCCACGTTTTTACGACGTTGACGAGGGAGCTATTCTGCTCGATGGTCAGGACATCAGAAACGTCAGCTTGCACTCGCTGAGGCGAAATATCGGCGTCGTTCAGCAAGACGTTTATCTGTTCGCCGGAACGGTCGCGGACAATATCCGTTACGGCAAGCCGGGAGCAACGCAAGCAGAAATTATCAGTGCGGCAAAACAGGCCCACGCCCACGACTTCATCACGGCGCTACCCTACGGTTACGACACCGATATCGGTCAACGCGGCGTCAAGCTCTCGGGGGGACAAAAACAGCGGCTCAGCGTCGCCAGGGTTTTCTTAAAAGACCCGCCCGTCATCATCTTCGACGAGGCGACGAGCGCGCTCGACAACGAAAGTGAACGGGCTGTGCAAGACTCGCTCGAGAAGTTGGCTTATAAACGCACGATGCTCGTCATCGCCCACCGTCTTTCGACCGTCAGAAAGGCCCAAAGAATCATAGTCCTGACCCCTGACGGGATTGCGGAACAGGGAACCCATGAGACGCTAGTGGCGCGGGGCGGCGTCTACGCGAACTTGCACGAGATGCAGCTGAGGCTCTAAAGCTAAACTTAACCGGGCGCGTTTCGGGTAAACGCGCCCAGTTATCTCGAGAGTGGCAGAGTGCGTCTACAAACTCCATTGCCGTTCCCCAAGCAAACCTAATCCAACCTGAGTTCGGAGTTTGGTTGATGGCGAAATCCTTGTCCCTGACGCAACTATTGCCATGATACCAACGCCCACTATCGTTAAAAGACGTACAAATTCTCGAAAAAGGGTGAACTACCAGCGTTTCAGAGGTTTTTGAATGCCCGAAGTGCTGTATTTGCGTCCCTGACATGGAAGTAACTCCGAACTCAGGTTAATCCAGCACCCCGACCCCATCGTCGCGTTGCAGATCGTAAAGCCTGCGGTAGAGCCCGCGCTGAGAGAGTAGCTCGCGGTGTGTTCCCTGCTCGGCTAAACGGCCCTCGGAGAGCACAAAAATCTTGTCGGCGCCCTGAATTGTCGACAGCCGGTGCGCGATAATCAGCGTCGTCACACCCAGACGCTCCTCGAAAAGCCCTGCCAGCGCGTCCTGAATCACCCGCTCGGACTCGGCGTCGAGACTGCTCGTCGCCTCGTCTAAAATCAGCACCGTCGTTTCTTTGAGGACGGCGCGGGCGATAGCGAGCCGCTGTTTTTGCCCACCCGAAAGCTTGACGCCGCGCTCGCCGACCTCGGTGTCGAAACCGAACGGCAACGCCCCGACAAAATCGGTGGCGTTGGCGAGGCGGGCGGCCTCCTCGACCTCGGCGTCGCTGGCGTCCGGTTTGGCGTAGCGAATGTTGTCGCGTACCGACCCCGAAAAGAGCGTCGGTTCTTGCGGCACCACCGCGACGCGGCTCCTGAGCGCAGCGAGGTCATAATCGCGGAGGTCAAAGCCGCCCAAACTCACCGAACCCGCGTCAGGATCGTACAAACGGCTGACGAGTTTGGCGACCGTGCTCTTCCCCGCTCCGGACGGCCCAACGAGCGCGACCGTTTGCCCCGGTTTGACCGCGAAACTGAGATTATCGAGAGCATTGTCACGGCCTTCGGGATAGCCGAACGAGACGCTTTGAAACTCGAGCCCCACCTCCCCGGCTCCCGGGTCGGTTCGGGTGCCGCCGCCTTCGGGCCGGTCCTGAATGAGCGCGTCGACGCGCTCCAGAGCTGCTAGACCCGCTTGCAACGCGTTGTTGAAAAACATCACCGAACGCACCGGCCCGATCAACATGCTCAGGTAGAGCAAAAAGGCCGAGAGCTGCCCCACACTCAAATCCTGCTGCGCGACCAGGTAGCCGCCGAAGACGAGCACCGCCGCCAAACCCAAGTCTGCTGTCAGCCCGACGAACATCTCCATATAACCGACCTGTTTGCGGCGCTCCAGGTTTAGTCCGACGTAGATATCGTTCTCGTCGGCGAAGCGGCGAAACTCTAGAGGCTCGTTGGCAAAACTCTTAACCACGCTGATGTTGCTGATGGCCTCGGACGCGGTCGCGGTCAGCTCACCGACGCGCTGCCGAATGCCCCGCGCCGACGCGCGCAGCGACCCCTGATAGTGCCCGGTAAAGTACGCCATCAGCCCGGTAATAAAGAGCGCGATCAGCGCCAGCTGCCAGTTCATCACGAAAAGAAAGCCTAGAATAATGACGACGCTGAAAAGCTGGCCCAAAAGCCGTGACGCGCCCGACTGGATCATGGTCTCGAGGGCGTTGACGTCCGACACCACCCGCGACACCAGCGAGCCCGAACGCTCCTGGGTAAAACGGGTCATGGGCAGGGTCAACAGACGACCGTACGCCTCGAGCCTCACCCCAGAAATAACCGACTGCGTAAAGGCGTAAGAATAGTACATAGCCACGTACCCGAGCCCCGCGACGAGCAGGTAAAAGACCGTCGCCCCGAGACCCATCAGCCAGAAGAGCCCCGCGTCGCCGCGCGGAATCAGCACGTCGATAGTCAGGCGAACGAACTGCGGCCAGAGAGCGGTAAGGGCCGCCGTCAGGGTCAAGAGCAGCGACAACCCCAGCGCCTGCGGCCAGCGTGGTTCGATAATCTGCCAGAGCCGCCGGAGCGCGCCGCGTGGGGAGATTTGTGTCTGAGAAGTCATTTCCCAAGCGTACCGCCACCCGGCGCACTACACCACAAAACACCCTACACGCAGAGAGAAAACGTAGAGTCGGTAAGCTAAGAGGATGGTGATACGCATGTTTACGGAGGCTGACTATCCAGCCATCAGCCGGATTGCGCTACAGGTGCACCCTGAAACACAGCTGACAGCAGCGCGACTGCACGAAGCTGACCGGACCAGGGCGCGGTACCTCGAGACCGGCGGTTTTCTCGCTGAAGTGGAGGGTCAAGCTGTGGGTTTCGTTCGCTACACCCAATACACCGACCTCTACCAACCTGAAAAAGTGGTCCTGTTCGGCGCGGTGCTACCTGACCGGCGCGAGCTGGGTGTCGGCCGTGAACTTTTGGGTGTACTCGAGCACCACCTCCTGACCCTCGGCGTTTCTAGGATGCAGACGCAGGTATCCCAAACAAACACTGTCACCCTAGATTTCTTACAGCGGCGCGGTTTCGCCGAGACGTGGCGGCGTCTGGACTATCGCCTGAATATCCGCGAAGCTGACAGCCGTTCTGTAGAGGCGTTGGCATCGAAACTCGAGAACCAGAACATCCGCGTGACGACGTACCCGGAACTTGCCGCCGACCCCGCCCGAGACGAAAAGTTGCGGGCGCTCAACTGGCGTCTGGAAGGAGATGTACCTCATGGTGAACCGCTCACGAAACTCAGTTTGGAGGCGTTTTTACGCGAGCGCATAGAGCCGGGAGCCGTGCTTAAAGATGCGTTTTTCGTCGCTGTGGCAGGTGAAACCTTCGTCGGTATGAGCAGCTTGTGGAACTTTAGGTCGTACCTCGAGACCGAGTTTACCGGCGTTGTACCCGACTACCGTGGGCGCGGCGTCGCAGCCCTGATGAAACTCCTAGGTATCCGCTACGCTCAGCAGCGTGGTTTCACCGAAATTCGGACGACCAACGATGTAGGTAACAACGCGATGCGAAGACTTAACGAAAGGCTCGGTTTTAGAACGCAGCCCGCGCTGCTGAGGCTCGAGAAACAGCTCAGCCAATCCGTTATGCTTAGATGATGACACCTAAAAAGATATCTACCGGACCCCTCCCCTACCTGCTCCACACCCCGGATACCGACGTAAGCGTGCCCCTCATCCTCTTTTTGCACGGCTCCGGCGAACGCGGCGACGATTTAGTCCATGTGGGTGACGAAGGCTTGCCGGAGATTTTGGCGAACTCACCCGAAGCCGTCATCATCGCGCCGCAGTGTCCCGAAGGCACCCGCTGGACGGATCACCTGGACGCGCTGGAGAGCATTTTGGATGAGGTAATCGCCCGATACCGCATCGACAAGGGCCGCGTCTATCTCACCGGCCTCAGCCTCGGTGGTCAGGGTGCGTGGTTTTTGGCGGCCCGCGCCCCCGAACGCTTTGCCGCCCTCGTCCCGATCTGCGGTCGCAGCGACTCTGAAGCCGCCGACCGACTTAAGGACGTGCCGACGTGGGTGTTTCACGGCGCAGACGACGATACGGTCCCCTCAAACGAATCGGAGAAGATAGTGAGCGCGCTGCAAGCGGTAAGTGGCAACGTCAAACTGACCGTCTACCCGGATACAGGTCACGACAGCTGGACGAGGGCTTACAGTGAGCCGGAAATGTACACGTGGATGTTCAGCCAGCGCCGAGCAGGTCAGGCCGGAACGTAGCAGCGGAGCAGCGTACCCTCACCCGAAAGGCTGTACGCGCCCAGCGCGGCGGGCAGCACGCACGATCCTCCCTGCTCGAGCATCAGTTCGGTGTCCCCGGCGCGCAGCGTCAGCTCACCCGAAAGTACGGTCAAAAGCTCGGCGCTCGTCGGCTCGGTCGTCTCTTGTAGGTCGCCCGAAACGTCCCAACGCTCAAAGGCGAAAAACTCGTTTTTTAGGAGTTCGGTTTTGCCCCCACCGAGAGGTATGGGGGTGACGCGGGCGTGCTCGCCGGGGGTCAGGTCGGCGACCTCCAGAGCTTTGCCGAGGTGCAGGTCTCGAGGGTTCCCCTGACTGTCTTTACGCCCGTAATCGTAGAGCCGGTAGGTCAAATCCGACGCCTGCTGAATCTCGAACAGGAATATACCTGCGCCGATAGCGTGAACCGTTCCGGCGGGGTTATAGACCACGTCCCCGGCTTTGGCGGGAACGAAGTTGAGGTGAGGCTCGAGCCGCTCGTCTTGCGCCGCCCGCTCCACCTCTGCGGGCGTCAGCGCGTCCTTGAAACCCCAGATGATGCCCGCGTCCGGGGCCGCCGCGAGAATCAGCCACGCCTCGCTCTTGCCGTGAAAACCCGAATCGGCTTCGTGTTCGTGGGCGTAGGCATCGTCTGGATGAACCTGAATCGAGAGCTTGTCGGCGGCGTCGATGAATTTGGCGAGCAGTGGAAAAGAGTCGCCGTAACGTCCTGACGCGACCGTTCCGATAAGAGCAGCGCCCAGCTCGCCGCTCACTTCATCTAGCGTTTTGCCCTGATGTGCGCCGCTCAGCACGCGGTTGCCCCCGTAAATCTGCCACGACTCTCCGAGCGGTTCGTCCCCTTCGGGTTCTGAGAGGTCCAAAAACGACACCAGGCGTTCACCGCCCCAGAGGCGCGGACTCAAAAAGCGGTCGAGCTCGAGGGGGTAGAGGTCGCTGGGTGCTCCGTCTATTTTTGACGCTTCCGGTTGTGAGCGGTTCATATTCACAGTCTAAACCAACGGGTCTACGCTGGTAGGTCTACGCTATGGGTCTAAACTGCCCGCATGATCGTCCGGTGCGTCCGACTCTACCGCTACCCACGTTCGCGTCAAGGTCGGGGCCGGAACCACGCGGCCTGTTCGGATCGGAGCGGGTACCGCTACCCCACCATGGAGCCGCAGCAGATAATCACCGCCTTCACCCACGACAAAACCGTAACGCCCCGTGGGATCGGTTACGGCGGTCGCCACTACGTCACCGGTCGTTAGCAGTTCAACGGTCTGCCCGCCGGTTGCCTCACCCTGTGTCTCGTCTATCTCGACGCGGCCCAGCAGCGCCGTTACCGGAGGCGGCCTATTAAACACAACGGGCGCGGCAAAAGGTGTGTCAGGCGCGGTGAGACTTGACGCCAGCTCGTCACGGACGCTCTGCGGGTCGCTCCAGCCCGCCGCTACAGCGTCGCTCGGGGTCCGGTACGAGTAGCCGACCCAGCCCACCAGCGCCGCGTTCGCCACAACTGCCGCCGCCTGCGCCTCAGTACCTTCAGGGTCATTTAGATACATGCCGGTAGCGACCGCCGTCGCGCCGCCGCCCTGAATCGTCACCGCGTAGCGGTTCCAGGGCTCGAACCAGGCTGCGGCCTCCGGGTCGGCGTCGCGTTTATAGTTCATCAGCAAATTGAGGTCTAAAAACCCGTCGCCGAGCCACCCGGCCCAGTCCTGCAACACCACCCGGTAGGCGTGGCTATCCGCGAAATCTTCGGGCGGCGCGCCGTAGGCGATGGTTGCTGCGCCGACCCATACGGTAGGGTCGGCGCGTTTGGCCCCCAGGTAGAGCCGCCGCATAAGGAGCGTCAACTGCTCGCGCCGCCACGCCGTCCAGGTCTCGTCGGTCGGGTGCGGCAGGCCGTCCACTCCCGTTTCCTCGGCAAAACGCGCCAGACTCGTCGGGTTATAGCCCCAGCTCGGCACGCTCCCGTCGTTGAAGTCCGGATACCGCAAACGGTCGAAGGTCACACCGTCAATATTGTAGTTGTCTACGAGGCTTACGACCGCCTCGGCGAGATAGTCGGCCACGGCCGGAACGCCGGGGTCGAGGTAGACATCTTCCTGCGGGCGCATCTCGCCGTCGTAGCGCACGTTCAGCCAGTTTTCAGCCTCGGGCGCGTTCGGCCCGTGCAGATTGTAAACGTGCGCCGGGTCGGTTGGCGGCGCGTCGCCGCTCCAGAGCGCGAGCGTCACCACCCAGGCGTGGACTTGCAGACCGGCGGCGTGGGCACGCCCTATAAGCGCCTCTAGCGGGTCGAAACCGGGAGCCAGTGCGGGGTCGCGGCTCACCGGCAGAGACGAGCGCAGACAGTAGCAGTCACCACGCCGCACCACCTGGACAAAAAGGGCGTTGAGGTTCAGCGCCTGCGCGTTTTGGATCAGCGTGTCGATCTCGGCGGGCGTCTTAAACCCCTCCCCGTAAGCGTCGACCCAGATGCCCCGGAGGTGTCCAGAGGGTTCCGGGACGGCAGGAGAATCAGCCGGAACGTCGGCAGGAATATCAGCGTCCCACCACGGCGCAGCTGCCTGCGCGGTTGCTAACAAGAGAAGAGACCAAAACAGGAGCGCGCGCATCAGAATGCAAAATAACACGCACTTCACGCATCTTTTAGGCGTGCGTCACGGTCACGCTGACGGTAGGGTAAGGTGTGACGCCGACCTTTACCGATGAACCCCTCGAGCACCTCGTCAAGACCTTGAAGGCGCGACTCGGAACGCTCGCTGCGGGCGAACGCGTGACGTTTTACGCCCTCGACCCCGACCGGGGCGCGGGTCTTTTTGCAGGCGAAACCACCCAAATAGGCGGGGTTCGCTACCGCCACCGCCCGCTGAGAGTCTGGCTCGAGCTAGCTGAACGCCTCGGCTGCCGCCTGCACACCCCGGAACGTGACTCGGCGGACCCGAGCGGCGTGCTCGTCAGGTTGAGCCTTTCGAAACTGGGGGCGGCGTCTTGGCACGGTGAACAAAATACGGGTGAGGCTGAGGAGGCTGGCAGCACCTACGCGCACGGTTCGGACTTCGCGCGGGTGCAAAAGCTCGAGGAACCCACCTTCTGGCACGACTACGTGGAGGCGTTGCAACGTGTCAACCTGGAGCCGCGAAGCCGGGTGCTGAGTCTGGGCGTGGGCCGGGGCGACGAACTCACGCCGTTCGGTACGATCTTCACGGGTTACGACCTCAGCTTTACGGGTATCGACCATTCGGCGAGCGCGTTGCGCGTCGCGCGAGCGCGGTTTCCGAGTAACAACTACCGCTTTATTCAGGCCGACCTGGGCGACCTGGCGGGGCTCGAGCTGGGCCGCTTCGACCTGGTGGTCAGTATCGCTACTTTTCAGAGTCCCGGCGTCGCGGGTCACACCCTCATCCGTGAGGTCGCGCAGCACCATCTGAGCGAAAACGGGAGCCTGGTGCTGGCGTTACCGAACTGCCGCTACCGGGACGGTGAAGTCGTGTACGGCGCAAAGATGAAAAATTTTGCTCAGCCCGACCTGTCTCTCGTCGTCAAAGACCTCGCCTTTTACCGCAAATATTTGCAGCAGCACCGCTTTAGCGTCTTCATCACCGGGAAGTATTACCTGTTTTTGACGGCAGTTCGTCTCTGAACCCTTGACGTGATATTTGAGCGATATTTTGGGAACTCGAGCCGAGGAAGGTAGTAATCGGGAACCGTACTATTCATTAAACCGACCTAAGATTTTAGCGATGAGCGCAAAGCCAAGCTCGAGAGGAGGACGTTTTGATTAAGATGTTAGGGTTTTACATTCGGGTGCTGGGCGGTAAGCTGAACATCAGGGCAAAGTTTTTAGACCGGAAAGTAACGCTCAGCCAGTCGACAAAGTGCGGAGGCGGCAAGTTACACGCAACTGACTACAAGGTTTTAGATGTCTGATCTTAGTTTCACAGAAAAAATAAAGTTAGAGAGGCTGCTCGCTATGGGCAGCGGTTACGTACTCAATTTCTCTAACAGAACCTTTGCGGAATTTATTTACGGAAATACGGGGGCAAACGTCTACGACGCAAAATACAGTGATGGCGGCGACTCTAAAGCCAATAGGTTACGTACTTTTTGGGACGTGGAACCAAATCATGTTGTAGGAAAACTGCTTGACGATATTTCACAAGCTTGGGACGAAGTTCGCGGCTGTAGCGGCGAATCCGAATTGCCAGAAGAATACTTGCGTATTGTGCAGCGCCTAAAAAGAAGTATGCCTATCCTCGATCTCCCTTCCATCATTCCAGATTCAGAGGACAAAAGTTTCGAGGTGCTGGCCAGATCTGTCCGCGAGTCCATAGAAAAAAACGAGCCGGAAGCGGGATTAGATCGGCTGCACACTTATCTGGTCAAGTATTTTCGGTTTTTGTGTCGAAAGCATGATATAGAAATAAATCGGGAGAAGCCTTTGCATAGCTTGGTGGGAGAGTATATAAAAAAGTTAAAGAGCAAAGGGTTGATTGAGTCTGAAATGACCGAGCGCATTTTGAAATCGAGCATTTCAACCTTAGAAGCTTTCAACAGAGTAAGAAATGAGCACAGTTTCGCGCATGATAACGAAGTACTGAACTATAACGAGAGCCTTCTGATTTTTAGCCACGTCACAAGTTCTATGAGGTTTACTGAAACACTAGAAAACCGAGGGTGTCTAGCAATTTGCAAGCGCCTGCTTCTGATGGTCAAGTTTTATAGGCTCTGGAGTATTTTTACTAGAGGGTATCCCAGAATCCAGCGCGGTAAGGGCTCGAGTCCACTCTCAACCTCCGGTAACAAGTGCGTTCTCAAGCTGATAAATAACCGCCTGCATCACCGCTTCAGCTTCGCTACCGAATCGCCCCAGTCGTCAACCCTTTAATAATCTGCTTGCTGGCGAACAAGTACACGATCAAAAGCGGCAACGTCGTCAGCGTCAGACCTGCAAAGAGAAGCGCCCAGTCGTTCTGGTGTTCTCCGAAGAAGCTGAACAGTCCCAGTGGCAGCGTTTTGTACGCCTCGTTGCGGATAAAGATGAGCGGGAAAAAAAAGTCGTTCCACCAGGGGATGAAGTTGAAAATAGCGACCGTCGCCAGCGCGGGCCGCACGAGCGGCAGCATCACCTGCGCGTAGATACGAAACTCGCTCGCGCCGTCCAAACGGGCGGCCTCTTCGAGCTCGCGGGGCAACGTCTCAAAAAAGTTCGATAGCACAAAGATGGTAAAGGGTAGCCCGCTCGCCACGTAGATCGCTACCAGCGACCAGGGTGTGTTGAGGAGCCCAAGGGTTCGCATCAGAAAAAAAAGCGGCAGGATGCCCAGACGAATCGGCAGCATCAGCCCTGCCAGAAAGTACAGGGTTAAAAAGCTTTTGCCCCGAAAACCGTAGCGCCCGAGCGGATACGCCGCCAGACTACCGAGCGCCAGCACCAGCACCACCGATACACTCGTAATCCAGATACTGTTGAAAAAGTAGCTCGAGAAGTTGCCTTGCGTCCACGCCTCGAGGTAGTTGACCGGGCTCCAGCTCCGGGGTAGCGCAAACGGCGCGGTAAAAATCTCCCTCGAGTCCTTAAACGACGACACAATCATCAGCACGACCGGGTAGACGACGCTGAGGCCATACACCCCGAGTACGAGGTACACGAACGTCATACGCGGAGACCATTTGGTCATAGTGAGCTAATCACAGGGGTCTAGTCATAAACGACCGTTTCTTGCCGAAAAAGCCGCAACACGGTAAACGAGGTGAGCGCGATAAACACAAACATCACTACCGCTAGCGCCGAACCCATGCTCACGGCGTCTTGTCCGCCGCCGAAAGCGGTACGGTAAAAAAGCGTACCGAGCACGTCGGTCGCGCCACCGGGAGAACCGTTTGAACCTGCCATTACGAACACCAGTTCGAAGGTGTTGAAGTTGCCGATAAAGGTCAGCAGCGTAACGATGGTCAGGGCGGGGCGCAGCAGCGGCAGCTGGATATGCCGGAAGACGTGCCAACCGTTTGCGCCGTCCAAACGCGCCGCCTCGGTATAGCTCGGCGGAATGCTGCCCAGATTTGCCAGAAAGATCATCATCGGAAAACCGAGCCACGCCCAGGCATTGACAGCGATAATCGTCGGCAGCGCCGTCTCCGGTTGACCGAGCCACGGTTGCGCGAGCGCGTCCAGACCCAGCAGCTTGAGCCCTTGGTTGAGCGGCCCGAACAGCGGGTTCAGGATCAGGTTCCACAAAAACCCGACCACCACGGTCGCCAGCAGGTGCGGCATAAAAAACAGGTTTTGCCAGAAGCGCCCGCCGCGCCGGAGGCTAAAGATTATGAGCGCAAAGGCCAGCGCCACGGTGTTTTGCAGCAGCATCGTACCAACGAAAAAGACGACGTTGTGACCGAACGCCGCCGCCAGATCGCTACGCCACGGTTCGGTGGAGAACAGCCGGACAAAGTTGCCGAGCCCAACAAACGCGCCACGCCGAAGCCCTTGCCACTCGAACAAGCTGTACAGTAACGCGTTCAGGAGCGGCCAGACGATAAAAAGCGTGTAGACCAGAAAGGCAGGCAACCAGAAGGGCAAGAAACGCCAGAAGGGGGACGTTTGAGTCCCCCTCGGTGCGCTCTTGGCAGCACGAAACGTTCGGCTCACGCGCTAGTTGCCAGCGGAGGCGTTCTGTCCGGGGGTAAACCAGCTCGACAGCTGCGACTGAAGGTCGGCAGCGACCTCTTCGGCGCTCATATCGTCCAAAAACAGCCGCTGCATGTCTTCACCGATCACATCGGTACTCGAGGGTGTGCCGTAGCGAAAATGAACCAGCAGCAGGTACGGCGTCGCGGCCTCGTCGTAGAGCGCCACGATCTCCTGGAGCAGCGGGTCGGTCGGGGTAACGCCAGCAATCGGCGAAATTTGCGCCAGCTGGTCGGTAAAAAGCTGACCGAACGCCGGGGAACCGAGCCAGTCGACAAACGCCAGCGCCGCCGGTTCGTCTTCGGCGCTGGTGCTGACCGCCCACGCCCCGTCGACAAACCACGAGCTGAGTTGCGCGTCCGTACCCTTGGCTGGAACCGCGAAGACGCCTAGCTCCAGCTCTGGGTTCTGCCCCGTAAAGTACGCGCCCTCCCAACTGCCGCCGGGAAACATCGCCGCCATCTCGGTGGTAAAGAGCGTCTGCGAATCGGTGTACGAGACCGCCGTCACGTCAGGGGGAAAGTACGCTTGCAAGTCTTTGACCGCCTGAATACTTTCGACAAAAGCGGGGTCTTCAAAGGTCGCCTCACCGCTCAGCACACCCTCGACAAAAGCGTCGCCACCGTAGCTCCCGGCCCCGACGATACTGTGCAAAATCGGCAGCATCCAGGCGTCTTTGGCGGTCGTTGCCATCGGGATATAACCCGCTGCTAAGAGCGCGTCGTTGAGGGCGATAAATTCGTCCCAGGTGGTCGGTTCCGAAAGGTCCAGCTCGGCGAAGATCGCTTTGTTGTAGAACATTTGCAGCGTCTGAAGGGCAAACGGCACGCCGTAAACCTGACCATTCTCTTGCGAACGCACGGCGTCCAGAACGCTGGCGTCGTAGTTGGCGAGACTCTCGCGTCCATCTAGCGGGACGAGGTAGCCGCCGTCAATCCACGATTTGACGCCGCCGTACGAACGCGTCTGCACCACGTCGCCCGCGTCCCCGGCTTGAAGCGAAGTCGACACGAGGGTGTTGTATTCGGTATTTAGGAACGCCTCGAAGTTGACCGTCAGGTCCGGGTTTTCGGCGGTGTGGGCCGCCAAAATCTCGTTATACGCGTCTACATCTTCAGTACGCCACGACCACATCGAAAGTGTCTGCGCCGACACCACCGGAGCTAGCAACAGGACGAGTCCACAAAGGGTAAGCAACCGATGTTTCATAAAGACCTCCTTGAGCTAGGTTATAGCACATCTTACTCACCTGACTAACCAGTTCTATACCAGTTTAGAAGGCTGGACAAGGCGGCCTCAGCTGGTCATATCTATGAGGTAAGCTGGCCAACGGGGTCCGGGGTACGCTCGCCTCCCCAAGTACGTTCAGGCGGCGACGAGCCCCGTTTTGACAGGGCAGCCGACCGGGAAGGGTGCATATGCTGACTTTATATCCCAGGGCCGACGACGCAGGCTCGTCACAAGCGGCCAACCGCGCGATTCGTGAGTGCGTGGCGTGCGGCATCATCAAAAACGTTTCGCTGATGGCCCCACCTGCCGCGATAGAACACGCGGCCGAGGTGCTTAAAGACCTGGACACAGCCGACGTTTGTTTCGGTGTGCACGTCACCCTCAACGCCGAATGGGACGGGATCAAGTGGGGACCCATTACAAGTCCCGAAGAGGTACCCAGCCTGGTCGATGACCAGGGGTATTTTTTGGCGGACCCCAAGGGGTACGTGGGTCGTATCTCCGTTACCGAAGCGTTGAGAGAAGCTAAAGCGCAGCTAGACAAGTTGCGCGCTTTGGGCTTTAAGCTTTCCTATTTGGATGAGCATATGGGCGTCGGCGTCAACTGGGTACCTGAACTGCATCAGGCGCTCGTTGAGCTTGCCCGGCAAGAAAACCTCTACCACGCCGATGTGATAGAGCCGTTGCCAGCGATTGAGCTGAGCGGCGACGTCTTTGCAAATTTCAAGCGGAGAATCGGGGAGTATCCGGAAGGTGAGCTGATCTACTACACGCACCCGGCGTTTGCCGACCCCGAACTCGAGCCCTGTTACAACGCCGACGTTCCCAAAGGCAAGATTTCTCGAGAACGCGACGCGGAGAGGCGTTTACTCTGCAACCCGGAAACCAAAGCGTGGTTGGCGAAGAGCAACGTTCGGTTGAAACGCTTTTCTGAGCTGTAGGGGGTATTAAAGCCTATCTCGCTGACGCTCGGAACTGATTTGCACCACGCTCTGCCGGAGAAACGCAGACTACCGCGCGCTTTAAGAGATAACACCTGCCAGAAACCGTTACAGCTCTGCGCCGGACGCCAGCCACGCCTCGAAGTTCGCTACGGGCAGTTCACCATCGACCGTCCGCCGGAGCACGTCCGACCCGGCCAACAAGTCGATAAAGGGCCGCTTCTCTCCTAGCCAGCCGAAGCGTTCCGAATTCTGCCGCCGCGCCTCGCTGAGGAGCACCCGCACCACCCGGAGCGGGTCGAACGGGCCGGTTTGGGCGAGCCGAACGCCCGACACCTCCACACCTGCATGTTTTACGCCTACATGTTTGGACGAGGCTGGGGTAAAGCGCACCGGCTCGGCGTGTAGACCCTTCAGGTCGTTGAGAACCGCCACCAGCCCTTCCCCATCGAGCCACGGCGCACCTAACTGCTCGAAGGGTGCGTCGGTTCCGCGCCCCTCGCTGAGCGTCGTACCCTCCAAAAAGACCGTCAGCGGGTATATCTGAGCACTAGATAAGCGCGGCAGGTTGGGTGACGGCGCGCGCCACGGCAGGCCGGTTTTCGACCAAGGTGCACCGCTATCGCCCGTCATCCGAACGACGTACAGGCTGGCCCCGACGCCCAGATCGCGCGCGATAAGTATCGCCAGCTCACCCAGCGTCAGGCCGTGAACGAAACGGACGTTGTGCGCCCCCACGAACGACTCGAAACCGTCCGCAATGCCCGCACCGTACGCCGCACGTCCGAGCGGGTTGGGGCGCTCGAGCAGCACCAGCTTGACCCCGGCCTCAGCGCAGCGCCTAAGACACGCTTTTAACGTCGAAAGGTAGGTGTAGGCGCGAACGCCGACATCCTGCACGTCGAAGACGAGAGCGTCCAGGTCGTGCAGATGCTCGGGTTCGGGCGCACGCCGCGCCCCGTAAAGGCTGACCACCGGCAACCCGTCGTGCGCCCCATCGCCTACCTTTTCGCCCGCCGCCGCCACGCCGAAGAAGCCGTGTTCGGGGCCGAACAACCGAACCACGTTTACGCCGGTGCGTCGCAACACCGACAGCGCGTGCTCGCCGTCCGGAAGTCTCGAGGCTGCGTGCGCCAACAGGCCGACCCGGGCTCCTTGGAGCACGCCCGGTAGCCTGGACGCGATGACCTCGAGGCCGACCCTGACGTGCTCCCTCACGTCATGCCCGCTCACAGCACGCGTACGGCTTTTGTCAATGCGCGGCGGAGGCGCTGACCGTAAGCGTCCCCGGAAAAGCTGTCCACGCTCACGCACATGTGCTGCGCGTTGGCGTGAACGAAACGTTCACGGTCCAGAGCAACGGCGACGTGTCCGGGGAAAAAGAGCAGGTCGGCGGCCAGCACCGCGTCCGGTGCGACCTCACGCCCGCACGCCGACTGTTGATCGGCGTCGCCCTGCCCCGCGACGCCGAAGGCGTGGTACACGGTTTGCACCAGCCCCGAACAGTCGAGTCCCCAGGCGCTGACGCCGCCCCAGACGTAGGGCGTCTCCAAAAATCGTAATGCAAAAGCGGTAAGGGCTTCCGGCGTGAGTTCGAGAGAATCAGCCGAGGTGAGCATCCTTGAGTAGACGTACCCTTTACCCTCCTCTTCGCCTGCACCCGACAACGCCACCTGCGACCAGCTGCCCACTTCACCCTCACCTTCAGCCCGCACGTAGAGGGGAGCACCGTAGGCGAGTTCGGCTACCCGCGCCGCCGCCACCTCCGGTTCGGCGAAAATGTGACCACGCAAACCCGCGAAACGGTGCTCCCCTTCGGGCAGGGTGCCGAGCACCGAGGCCGGAACCCAGCCGAGATACCCGTCTCGCGCCGCCGCCACCCGAACAAAACCGCCCTGCGCGTCGTAACCGTCTACAGCTTCACCGAAACCGACTTCGGACACCGTTTCGGCGCGTAGCGACGGGCTAGCGAATAGAGGTGTACGGTTGACGACTTGTCGAACCTGCGGTTTGGGAAAACTGACCACCAGCTCGAGCGCGTGCTCGGCGGCGTAGTGGGCGAGTTGAGGCTCGAGCACCCGGTTCGCCACACCGCCCAGCGTCCCCGCCGACATGGACACGTCGCAGAGCGTCACTCTAGCGTCGCCCACCCCCGCTACCCATTCGGTCAATGCCCCTTGGGTCAGTTGTCGGTCCATACACCCACCATAAACTCCATCAGTCCTATTTTTCCAAGCTTGCCGTCCCGACTCCCGAATTCTGATGCCTGACTTCTATATTCTCTCTTCTTCATTCTGCCTCCTGACTCCTAAATCCCCCCGTCCGCGTCCCCGCGACTACCGCCCGCCGCGCGCCCGTCGCGCTCGGCAGGGTGTTGGTCAGCCCGAAGTGGGCGTAGTAGCCGAGGACGGCAAAACAGAGCGCCTCACGGTCTTTCGGGGTTGCGCCCCGAACACTGAGCGGTTCGGTGCGGATACCCTGCGCGCCCAGCCGAAGCTGAAGCGCCGTCATCAGGGTGTCGTTATACGCGCCGCCGCCCGCAACGAGAACGCGCTCTACTATCCCTACCGAAAGGTAGGCTCGAGCCACACTTTCGGCGGTGAGCGCCGTTAGGGTGGCGAGCGCGTCGTGTCCAGAAAGACCCGCCAGCGCGTCCCGGCACGCTGCAAGCGTAAAGACTTCGCGGCCCGTTGTTTTGGGGTAGGGCAACGCGTAGTAGGGGTGTTCCAAAAGCGTTGCCAGCGCCGCTTCGTCGACGCGTCCCGCCGCGGCCAAGTGCCCGCCCGCGTCAAAGGGCTGACCAAAGTAGTGCGCCGCCGCCTCGTCCAAAAGGCAGTTTCCCGGCCCGGTGTCGAACGCTACCACGCCGCTCCCATCGCCATCGGCGGGCAAATAGGTCAAGTTAGAGATGCCGCCGAGGTTGTGAACACCCGTGGCGCGGCCCAGTTCGTAAAAAAGTTTAAGGTCGCCGAACGCGACCAGCGGCGCACCCTGCCCGCCCGCCGCCATATCCGACTGCCGAAACCCCGCGTAGACGGGCGCGGCGACCCGCTCCGCAACGCGCGCCGGTTCCCCGAGTTGGAGTGTGCTGAGCGTCCGCCAATCCCTCGAGGCGTCCGGGCGGGGGATGTGATAGACCGTCTGCCCGGACACGGCGGCGAGGTCGAAAGGTAGCAGCGTTTCGGCGTGGTCGGCGACCACCTCGCCGAGTTCAGCGTGAAGTTGCGTCAGCGTCGCCACGTCCGAAGTTTCGGGGACCATCGAGCGCAGCAGACGTTCACGTAGCCCCGCCGGGTAAGCGGCGCTGGCGCGGTCCAAAACGTCCCACTCGAGCCCCGCCGCACTGAGCTGCAAACGCACTTTTACCGCGTCCACACCGTCGCATGAAGTTCCCGACATCACGCCCAGAACCGTGCGAGCCGGGAGCGCTTCAGCCTGGGGCATCAGTAGCCCTTCATCCCGGCACCGACTGGAAACATCTCAGAACCCGTACCGACCGGTACCGGCAACCGTCCGCCGGGCCGCCGCCTGCCAAGAAGCAGGTCTCTGGCAGCCCGCAAGTTCGCGTCTCGGTAGCCGTACACGGCGGCGTAGGCGTCCGGGCGGGCGGAGAAAAAGCGCGCGTCGTCCGGGTTGCCGAGCGCTACCACTACGAGCGGTTTGTTCGTCGCGGCGAGAGCGGCTTCCAGCGCCGCCAGACCCTCCGGAAACGCGCCGAACCCGTGATAGCTCGCCAGCACCACCACGTCGGCGGTGGCGGCTTTTTGCACCGCTTCGGCGCGTTCGGCGGTGGTCGGTTGTTCACTGACAACGACACTGCGAACACCCCTCCCCACCGCCTTAAAGACGCTGCCGAGGTGCTGCGCGTCACCGTACCCACGCGGTTGCGGGGCGACCACCAGAACTTGTTGCGCCGCGTGAATGGGCAGCGCGCCGTCGTTCCATAACAGCGTGGCGGCCCGGTGCGCGACCTTTTGGGCCAAAGCGCGGTGGGCCGGGGCGTCGGGGCGCGGCGCGTTTTGTAAAGGGTAGCGTTCTGCCAACCTAGAGGTACGTGAAAGGGCCTCCAGCACCCTGTTCCGGCTCAGCCTGCCGTCCTCGAGCGCCTCTTGCAGCGTCCTGTAAACCTCGTTCTGCACGGCCTCGTCGCCGACTACGAGCAGCAGGTCGGCCCCGGCCTGAACGCTCCTCAGCGCCGCTTCACCGGGACCGTACCGGTCTGTGATGGCCCGCATGTTGAGCGCGTCGGTGATCACCACGCCGTCAAAACCCAGTTCGCGGCGGAGCAGCCCACTCAAGATAGACTCCGAAAGCGTCGCAGGCAGGTCGCCGAGCGCCGGATAGACCACGTGCGCGCTCATCACAGCCGGTACACCGGCGTCTATAAGCGCCCTGAACGGGGACAGCTCGAGCCTCCCCAACCCCTCCCGGCTCCGCGTCACCACCGGCAGACTCAGGTGCGAATCCGTAAGCGTGCCGCCGTGACCGGGAAAATGCTTGGCGACCGCCGCCACCCCCGCGTCCTCCAGACCCGCCGCGAACGCTGCGCCCAGCGTCCCCACCAGCGCCGGACTCGAGCCGAACGACCGACCCCCGACGACCGGATTGTCGGGTTCGCTCACCACATCGACGACCGGCGCGAAGTTCAGGTTAAACCCAGCAAAGGCCAGCTCGAGGCCGATAGCCTCACCTACAGCCCGCGCCAGCGCCGGGTCGCCCGCCGCGCCGAGCGCCGGATTGCCGGGGAAAAGTGCCCACCCGTCGGCCTCGTCACCTGGTCGCAGGGTGCTGATCGTCCCGCCCTCCTGGTCGATACCGAACAGCAGCGGATAGTCCGCCGCCGCCTGAAGCCGACGCGTCAGCGCGCGGGTCTGCGCGGCGCCCTCGGCGTTGCTGGCAAAAAAGATAAACCCTGCCGGACGCACCGCCGCGAGTTGCGTGAGCGGCGCTTCGGTTCCCTCGAACGACAGCAGCAGCAACCGGCCCACGTCTATATCGCTTACCGGTATATCGTTTGCCTGCTGTGTACCCTGTGCCTGCACGAAAGGCAAAAAAAGTGCGAGCAAAAGCCACCGCATCAGCGTCCGAACACCGCCCCGTGAAACGCAGCGCGGAGCGCGCCGATCCCCTCGCCACAGCTTCTCGAGGGATGCACGCGGTTGGTCAGCAACACCGCAAACCGGCCCGCAGCAGGGTCGAGCCACAGGCTCGTGCCGGTAAACCCGGTGTGTCCGTAGGTGGTGGAGCCCCCCTCACTCGACACCAGCCAACCCAGCGCGCGCCGACTTTCACCCTGACCCTCGCCCCGCGCGTGCTCCCGCGTCGCGTCGAGGAGCCGTTCGGGAGACGCGAAGGGCGCGTCCAGCCGGAGCCACGCCTGCGCGTAGCGGGCCAGGTCGCGCGCCGTACCGAACAGACCCGCGTGCCCCGCCACACCGCCGAACACGTAGGCGTTTTCGTCGTGAACTTCACCCTCTAAGAGCCGCCCGCGCCAGCCGCAATCTTCGGTCGCGGCGACCACCACCCCGTCTGGCACGCCATAAGCCGTTTCGGTCATGCCGAGCGGCCCGAACACGTGAGTTTGTGTAAATGCGTCCAGCGTTACGCCGCTGACACGCTCGACGGTCGCGCCGAGCAGGATAAAGCCGAGGTCGCTGTAGACGACCCGACCCGCCGGGTGCTCGAGTCTCGTCTGCAAGGTATTGCCCAGGGCGCTCAGGCGATCCGAGGCCGAGGCGAAAAGCGGTTTCCAGGCGGGCAGACCGGCGGTGTGGGTAAGCAGCTGCCGAAGGGTCGCGTCTCCGAGAGACGGCTTCTGCATCCAGCCCGCCTGCGAAAAAAAGCGCCGTACCGGATCGTCCAAAGACAATTCACCGGCCTCGGCGAGCGCCAGCACGGCGGGCAACGTACCGACGACTTTGGTTAGCGAAGCGAGGTCGTAGCGGGTCGCCTCGGTAACAGCTGGCCCGCCGAGACGCGTGACCCCGTAAGCGCCGACCCGCGACGTGTGCTCGGCGTCCCCGACGACCGCCACAGCTCCCGGAACTACACCTTGGGCGACCGCCGCCTCGAGCCTTTTTCCAGCCTCCGCCATCACCGCTAGAGCCTACCACGCGCTGTACAAACTGGTCTAAAATAGGTACACTCCGGGTATGAAGCATTCCGGACGCGGTCAGGGGCGCGAGTGACGCCGGTCGGTGACGACGTGCGGGAACCCGCCTCTCGTTTCGTACCCTCGCCGCGCCAGCGTGCTCCGGTTCGGTATGGTTCAGACCCCGGGACGCTCCCGAGATGACGCCGGGACTGGTCCTCGCCATCGACAAAACGCACCCTACGCCCGCGTATCTGCAACTGCGGGACAAACTCCGCAGCGCCATCCTGGGCGGCGATTTTGCGCCCGGTGAGGCGCTGCCGTC
>JAABUN010000627.1_pt1 | contig 88331 bp, 89 predicted proteins | sample 5559311 | NCBI WGS metagenome assembly JAABUN01 (sample SAMN10711877, study PRJNA513370) | rock metagenome | isolation source: Antarctica rocks | place: Antarctica: Victoria Land, Siegfried Peak sud
TGAGGCAACGATGCCCGAGACTTGTCAGGAAAACCCTCTCCTTCTCCAAAAACTTCGATAACCACATCGGCGCTATCTGGACCTTCATCCACCACTACAACAAATCATTACCTCTTTAGCTCTACCCTTTTTTTTGCCTCACGCCCGCGCCGCGCTGGTCGGCGACCTGCTTACCGCTATAGGATCGACCTGGGTCGGGCAACCCGAAGGAGACGTGGAGGATTATCTGACGTCTCTGGACAAGCTCGAGCACCTCGGCGCGGCTGTACTCGGCCCCGGTCACGGCGACCCCGTAACGCACCCGGCGGCCCGCATTCAGGCAGTTCGGGCGCACCGGCTGGGCCGTGAAACCGGGATTTTGCGGGTGCTTGAGCACCCGCACACGCTGGCAGCTCTTCTGGATAAGGTTTACCCCGACGTTTCGGGGACGTTGCGGTGGGCGGCCGAAGGTACACTGCGCGCGCACCTCGGAAAACTGCTCCGCGAGGGCCGCGTCGTTGCGTCCGGAGGAAACGGCGACGAAAGCTATCAGGCCCGGCACATGTGACCTGCCTGGCGAGTCCCGGTCAGGTTCGTAGCGGCCCATGTGAAAAAAGCGGCCAGTCTGCTCGAGAGCTAGCCCTTTGCAGGTCGGTTACTTTACAAACTGGTGGCTCGAGGCGTATATTAGAGCCGTATTAGAAGATATTTTTGTGTCGTCCATGATGTGGTTCAAGCTGCGTTCTTCGGTGAGATGATGCGGGTATCTCAGCTTTCTTTTCAGGTAAGCGGTGGGCTGGGCTGCCTGAGTCTAGTAGGAGCTGGCTATGAGAGTCGCCAATTCCGCACACGGACTGCTTCAAGAAGGTCTCGAGCAGCTCGTCGTCGCGGTCGGATTTATCGTTTCGCCACCCGAACACGCCGAGGTTGCCCTCTGGGACCTTTCATCGGATCGGCCTATAGCCGTCGCCCCCGGCCCTGCCGACGCTCGCCGTTATCTATACCGCCGACCGCCGCGCCCTAGAGGTGTTGCGCGCCGGATACCGTGGTTACGTCCGCGAAAAACACCACCGGAACAGTCTCAGAGACGCCCTCAGCGCCGTTGCGTGCGGTGAAATCTGGGCTGAACGGCACGTGCTAGGCCGAGCTTTCGAGGTTCGCCGCGCCCCCAGGCTGACCGCACGCGAACGCGAGGTGTTGTCCTTCGTAGCGCGCGGGTTGTCGAACAAAGACGTAGCCCGGCAGTTAGACATCACCGAAAATACCGTGAAAGGGTACGGTTCAAAACTGCTCGACAAGCTCGAGCTTAAAAACCGCGCCGAGATCATCGTCGCCCAGCATTCAGAACGCCTGTAAAAGGCGTAGACCTTCCGTACAGCCTGCACCTCCCCCAAAATGATGAGGGGGACGCCTACGCCGGGAGCTTTTTCTTAATGAGACGCTCATCTAAGCTGATCTTCAGGCCCGGGAGCACCGCATTCAGCTCACGTTCGGCCCAAATCAGGAGGTAAGTTATAAAAAGGTTAAGGGCTGGAGCTGTCGTCGTGGGGTTGGTACTGCCGTTTCTTTATGGGTGCGAGCGAGTAGAAACGCCTACAGAGCTTGGTATCCAGCGCGGAACAACGCTGATGGCTACCTTCGGGGGAATGCAAAACGACGCTGTCGGTCGGGGGCCGGGAACCTATTTTGCCGACGTTCCCGAAATCATGAGCGCCGAGGGCATCTATCGCCAGGACAGGCGTAAACGGCGGCTTGTCTGGGAAATCATCGGTTTCAGGCAAGATGCGGCGTCTAACTGCGTCGTCTGCAAGCTCGAGGTGCCGATTACCGTTACCGTAAGAGACCAGGCGAACAAACTTGTAGGACGTTACACGATCAGCAAAGTCGGCTTCGATCACGGCGCTATCGGCGCAGCCGGGGTTGATCTGCGCTCGGTTACTACGCCCATGCGCTCCGGTTATACGGTCACGATGACGCAAGATCAAAACGAGCTGACCACGCCAACGAAGTTTGGGGACGACACGCTTCTTTTCGAGGGCGAGTTCGAGTAACCTACGCCGTCAGGCGCGGCGCGTACATCCGGTTACAGAAGTTCTCATAGACGCTCGGGACTGAGCGGTACCACGCTCAGTCCCCGTGCAGACCGACACGCATAAGAAACGACCTGCCCGTAACCGCCAAAGGTATGTTCCAGCGTACCTTCGGCGAACCGGTACAGCGTCCACCGAAGTTGCTGTTCGTACAGCGTTATACGGAGTCGCGGCGGCTAAAGTACCTACAATTGCAACTAGAGCAACCGCAGTTGAAGCGCGCTTCTGCTCGTGTTTTCGAAAGCTGCGCGCCCAAACGGTCTGAGACGGAACGTACAGATAATTTCAGACGCTAAAAGAAGAGGTTGAAAGAAAGGGTGTGGATGAAACAGACCATTAGTGGTGGGCGATGACGGGCTCGAACCGCCGACATCTTCCTTGTAAGGGAAGCGCTCTTCCAGCTGAGCTAATCGCCCTAGACTATCACCTAGCTAAGCAAATTGGTATCACCCGGTGGATGATACCAAACGCCTCTGTTGGTGACCCCTACGGGATTCGAACCCGTGTCGCCACTGTGAAAGAGTGGTGACCTGACCGCTAGTCGAAGGGGCCGTGGTGGGTCGTGTAGGGCTCGAACCTACGACCCGCTGATTAAAAGTCAGCTGCTCTGCCAGCTGAGCTAACGACCCAACAGCTTTGTTAGTATATGGAGTGTTCCAGAACGTGTCAACCCTCGGCAGTACGAAAAACCCGGTCTGCGGTCTAGGACAAATGTCCGTTTCACCGGCCCACCACGCCCCTTTACACTGAGGTTCCCTTGATGGAGTCCGTATGACCCCCACCCTACCCCTCGCGTTTCTCGCGGGGCTGCTATCGTTTTTGTCGCCCTGCGTGCTGCCGCTGGTGCCGTCTTATCTGGCTTATGTAGGAGGAAGCGCGGGGGGCGGTGACGGCGCGGGAACGCGGCGCGGCGCGGTGCTTGCGAGCAGTCTCTTTTTCGTTTTGGGGTTTTCGCTCGTATTTATCGGGTTGGGCGCGTCGGCGAGCCTTTTGGGAAGCTTTTTGGGAGCGTACCGCCGCGAGCTGACGATTGCGGGCGGCCTACTGATCGTGTTTTTCGGACTGGTCATGCTGGGCGTGCGTTTGCCCCTGTTGCAACGCGACACGCGCCTGCGTTTTTCCGGTGAGACCCGGACGCCGGTCGGGGCGGTGCTCTTGGGAATGGCGTTCGCAGCGGGCTGGACGCCGTGTATCGGGCCGGTTCTGGGCGCGGCCCTGACGCTCGCCGGAACCAGCGGACAGCTGGGGGTAGGGGTGTCGCTGTTGGCAGTTTACGCGCTCGGGCTGGGTGTGCCTTTTGTGCTGTCGGCAGTGATGCTCAGCTCGTTTACCCGGTTCTCCAAAGGATTCCGCCCCTATCTGCCGTGGGTCGAACGGGTTTCGGGCGCGGTGCTCGTCGTTGCGGGCGTGATGCTCGTCAGCGGTACCTATACGGCGCTCAACGGGGCGCTGATCCGCTACACCCCAGACTGGCTCTGGAGCCGGTTGTGACGCAGGCCCAGGTGCGCGTAGCGCGACCTGAAGCTACGCCGCAGGTCGCTATCCCGACGACCCCGGCTATCGAGCTGAGGGGTCTGGCGCGGCGTTACGGCGCGGCGTACGTACTTCAGGACATCAACCTGAAGGTATCGCCGGGTCGGACGCTGATGCTGCGCGGTGGCAACGGCGCGGGCAAGACGACGCTCCTGCGGGTACTCTCGACGCGGCTGAGGCCGAGCCGGGGTGGTGGCTCGGTACTGGGCTTCGATCTGGTGCGTGAGGCGCACCGCGTCCGTGAACGAGTCGCCTACCTGAGCGTCTTCGGCGGCGCGTACGGCGCGCTGACGGCGCGTGAAAACCTGATGTTGGCGGCGAAACTTTACGGTAAAGATACCGACGTAGAGGGATACCTCGAGCACGTCGGTCTGCAACACGCACAAGGCAAGTTGGTAAGGACGTTCTCGAGCGGTATGAAAAAACGTCTTGGGGTGGCGCGGGTGCTGCTTTCGGGTGCTGACCTGTGGCTCTTGGACGAACCCTACGCCGCGCTCGACGAGGCGGGGCGCAGGCTGATCGACGCGCTGCTGGAGGCCGCCAAAGTGGAGGGCAAGACCGTGGTGATGGCGTCGCACGAGCTCGAGCGGAGCGCCCGCTTCGCCGACCGAATTTTGGATGTGCAGGGCGGCACGCTGGTCGGCAGCCCCGAGCCGCGTGAGGTTGACCGTGTACAGGGTTAGTCATGCGTGAGGTGAGCCGTGTCTGAACGGTCTTCCGGGCGGGTATCCGCTCACACGTCCGATCTGGGCGCGGTGCTTGCGGTCGCGCGCAAAGATTTGCTACTCGAGCTGCGGAGTAAAGAGGTGGTGGTCGCCACGCTGTTTTTCTCCGGTCTGGTGCTCGTGATTCTGGCGTTCGCGCTCGGCCCCGACGAGACCGCCCTCCGAAACGCCGCCGCCGGAGCCCTGTGGACGGCGCTGGCTTTTGCCGGAACCATCTCCGCCGCGCAGAGTTATCAGGGTGAGCTGGAGGAGGGCGCGTTCGAGCAACTGCTTTTATACCCGGTACCCCGGGCGACGCTTTTTTTAGGCAAACTGCTGGCGAACTGGCTGTTTATGCTCGCGCTCGGCGTGCTGCTGCTGCCTGTTAGCGCCGCCGTCTTCGGCGGGGTCTTGGCTCACTGGCCCCGGCTGCTGCTGACCGTCGCGCTGGGGACTTTCGGCTTTTCGCTGATCTCGACCTTCTACGCGGCACTGACGGCGAACCTGCGCGCCCGCGAATCGCTGTTGCCGGTGCTGATCTTTCCCATTATCGTCCCCGTCATCTTGGCGGCGGTGCGCTCGAGCGGTGAAATCATGCTGGAAAACCCCGCCCAGAGTAGCAGTTGGGTACAATTGTTAGCAGGTTTCGACCTCGTTTATCTGGTGGTCTGCACAGCTATTTTTCCCTTCGTGGTCGAAGAGTAAGGCCGAGGAACAGAGGAGTTTTATGACTGAACACGTAACGCATACCGCGCCTCGCCAACCCACCTGGCTGAGGCTGCTGGGGCTCGCAGCGGTGGCGCTCTTTGGCGTCGGTTTCATTCTGGCTATCTTCGCCTCGCCCGCTGACGTCAATCAGGGGGAACTGATCCGCATCATGTACGCGCACGTGTCGGTCGCCTGGATTTCATTTTTGGCGGTAGCTTTGACGGCTCTGTTCGGGTCGGTTTTTCTCTGGCGCGGCAACCGTATTCACGACGTTTGGGCCGTCGCCAACGCTGAACTGGCGCTTGTCTTCGCCGCGCTGACGCTGCTGGGCGGGATGACCTACAGCCGCCCGACGCTCAATACCTGGTGGACCTGGGACGCCAAGCTGACGCTGACGGCGCTGATGTTCGCTCTCTTAGTCGGTTACTTTATCGTACGCGGCTTGATCGACGATCCCGAACGGCGGGGGCGTGTCAGCGCGGTCGTCAGCATTATCGTGCTGGCGAGCCTGCCCTTTAATTACCTGGCGGCGGAGTGGTTTCGGACGCTGCATCCGGCAAAAAGCCTCAATCTGGACGGCAGCGGCGTCACCATGGACGGGTCGATGGTGCAGGTACTGCTTACCAATGTGGCGGCGGCGGCGGTTTTGTATGTGTACTTTATGCTCGAGCGCGTCCGGGTGGGGCGGCTCGAGGCCAGCTTAAGCGACGTACAGGACGCGGGCGCGGTGCAGAGCCGGGATACGGGGCAGGAGGTTATTCATGTCTGAAGCTTTTGACTGGGGGCCGTGGGCGTGGGTGGCGCTGGCGTGGGCGCAGCTTTTCGTAACCTACGGCGGGTATCAGCTCTATCTGCGGCGTCGTATCAAAAGGTTGGAGGAAAAATCAAACACTTAAAGGCAGGTTTCGCAGCGTCCGTCCTCGTTTACAGCCTCGCGGGTGTCGCCACCCTGGGGGCAGGAGGATTTTTTATCTACAAGGCGCTTTCGGGCAGTCTGGTCTACTTCATTACCCCGAGCGAATACGCCGCCGAACCGGAGCGTTACGCCGGGCATATCCGTTTGGGCGGTCTCGTCGAGGAGAACAGCGTAACCTACGACGAAGAAACTACCGAGCTTTCGTTCAAGGTCTGGGACGGGTACGCCGCCTCAGAGGTGCTCTATACCGGCGCGCCACCCGAACTGTTCAAGGAAAATACCGGCGTCGTGGTCGCCGGACGTTTCGACGACAGCACCTTCGTCAGCGACGAGTTGCTGGTTAAACACACCGAAGTCTACAAGCCCGCAGAGGGTCAGCAAGTCAGTATCGAAGAGCTGAAAGACGCACTTCAGTAAGGTGGTATCATGGATTTAAGCTTAGCCCAAGCCGGTACCTCGAGCGTGCTGCTCGCGCTCGCCGCCGCAGTTTACGCGACCGTCGTCGGCGCGGTCGGCGCGGCGCGGCGTGACGCCCGCCTGCAAACCTCGGCGCGTTACGCGGCGCTGGGCGTCTTTATGGCGCTCACCGCAGCGGTCGTCATGATGCAGACGGCGCTCCTGACCGACGACTTTAGCGTCAAATACGTCGCCGAGCACTCGATTACGACCTCGCCCGTGTGGGTCAAGGTTGCGACCATGTGGGCCGCTTTAGAGGGCTCTATCTTGCTCTGGGCGTGGCTTTTGTCAGGTTATACAGCACTTCTGGCTTCGGTCGCGCCCAATACCGCGCTGCGCCCGTGGGCGCTCGTCACCATGAGCGCCGTGGGCGTGTTTTTTATCAGCGTCAACGGCGTCGTCGCCAACCCCTTTATCGAGCTGGCCAACCCGCCGCTCGAGGGTCCCGGCCCCAACCCGCTGCTACAAAACCACTGGATGATGGCGGTGCATCCGCTGCTGATGTATCTGGGTTTCGTGGGCCTGACCGTCCCCTTCGCCTACGCCATGTCCGCGCTGATTACCAAACGCCCAGGTAGCGAGTGGATGACGCAGACGCGGGCCTGGACGCTGACCGGTTGGGGGTTTTTAAGCGTCGCCAAGATCGCCGGGGGCTGGTGGAGCTATGAAGTTCTGGGCTGGGGTGGGTACTGGGCGTGGGACCCGGTCGAAAACGTTTCGTTTTTACCGTGGCTGACCGCGACCGCGTTTATCCACGGGGTTCAGGTGCAGGAGCGCCGCCGGATGCTCAAGGCGTGGAACCTGCTACTGATTATCTTGACCTTTGCGCTGACGATTTTAGGGACTTTTATCATCCGCTCGGGCATCGTCTCGTCGGTTCACGCCTTTGGCGACGGGCCGGTAGGACCGTACTTTTTGGGCTTTTTTATCATCGTCGTCACGGTTGCGTTCGGGCTGCTCGCGCTCCGCTGGGATCAGGTCCGTGACCGCGCCGACCTCGATTCGGTGGTCAGCCGCGAGGGAAGCTTTTTGCTCGGCAACGTGCTGTTTTTGGCGATGGCCTTTGCGGTGCTGCTGGGAACACTTTTTCCGCTGATCGTCGAGGCCGTATCGGGCCAGAAAGTCACGGTCGGCGCGCCGTTTTTTAACCAGATTTCGTTTCCGCTGTGGCTGGCGATTCTGGCGCTGATGGGCATCGGCCCGCTATTGCCGTGGCGCAAGGCCGAGCATCAGTCGCTGTTACGCAACCTCGCCTGGATGGTCGGGGCCGCCGCCGTCACCGGCATTTTGGCGTATACGCTCGGTGTTCGCAAGGTCTACCCACTCCTGACCGTCGTGCTTTCCGCGTACAACCTGGTCAGCGTGGCGCTGCTGCTGAGCGGCGCAATCGTACCGAGGATGCGCCTCAGTAAACGCGGCTTTTTTGCCGTCTTTCGGCAATACGCTTCGGAGAGCCGCCGCCGTTTCGGGTCAATTATCGTTCACCTGTCGGTAGTGGTCATCGCGCTCGGGATCGCCGGGTCGGGGGGCTACCGGGTCGATGAGCAGTTCCGTATCGACCTGGGCGGAAGCGCCGAGTTTCAGGGTTACGAACTGCGCGCTATCGACCGTTTTATGGAGCGGACGCCGGGGCGTATCCGCGCCGGAGCAGTGATCGAAGTGTGGGACGAGGGGCGGCAGATCACCACGCTGCGCCCGAGTATCAACGTGTTCGGCGGCTCGCAAACGCAGCCGGTTCCGACCCCGGCGGTTCACTACACGTTCTGGAGCGACGTCTACCTGAATATCGCCGGAACCGTCAGCCCCGATCAGGATTTTGTCGTGTTACGGGCCGTGCAGAGCCCGCTGGTCGCTTGGATTTGGGTCGGAGCCGGGATTCTGGTGTTGGGGACGATCTACTCGCTGCTGCCTCCGGCGAGGGCGCTCGGCGCGCGTGAAACTGCGTCAGAGGCGGCGGCGACGTGAGTGATGTGGATAACGTGGATAAAGACGTGAACGGTGAAGTCACCGGGAACGCCGGGATAAGGCGGCTCGTGGTCGTCGTCGGAATGGTGGGGGTGCTGGCGGCGCTTTTTACCTACGGCATCCTCCGCGACCCGACCCGCCGAGACGACATCCCCTCAGCTTTGCTGGACAAACCGACGCCGAACTTTTCGATGCCGCTCTTCGACCGTTACCGCCCCGAATACGGAGGCGTGTTCGACGCGGCGGCGTCTAGAGGGAAACCTTTAGTTATCAACTTTTGGGCGTCGTGGTGTATTCCCTGCCGTGAAGAGATGCCGGTCTTAGAGGCGACCTGGAAAGAATACCGGGGCGAGGTCTTGTTCGTAGGCGTCAACACGCAGGAAACGAACGCAAAGGACGCACAAGCATTGATGGACGAGTTTGGCCTTAGTTATCCGAACGGGCGTGACGAAAGAAACCGGATCAATATCGATTTCGGCCTTTTTGGCTTGCCCGAAACTTTCTTTGTCCGCGCCGACGGGACGCTTCAGTACCGCCACTCAGGGGCTGTACCCCAAAAGGTTATGGACGAGCAGCTTCAGGCACTGCTGGAGTCGTGAGAACCCTACTCACCGTATTCGTGCTGTGTCTGGCGTCGCTTGTGGGCGCTCAGGACGAAACCACCTCGAGAAAGCTCGAGAGCGAAGTCTTTAATATCGCAGGCGAACTGCGCTGCCCGGTCTGCCGCGCCGAATCTGCGGCGGACTCGAGCTCCCCGACCAGTATCGAGTTCCGCGACATCATCCGTGAACAGCTTCAGGATGGTCAAAATAGAGCGCAGATCGTCAGCTATTTTCAGCAAACCTACGGCGACTGGATTTTGCTCGATCCGCCGCGCCGCGGCGTCTACTTGTGGGTGTGGGGACTGCCGGTCGCGGCCGCCGTGTTCGGCCTGGGGCTGCTCGGGTACTTTCTGGTTCGCTGGCGCAAAAACGCCGATACCGACGTGGGCGAGACCAGCCCGGAAGACGTAGAACGTGTGCGCCGTGAACTGGGCAACTCGTGACCCTCGTCTTTATCGCGCTGTTGGCGGCCTTGATGTTTCTCTACCTGGGGGTTCCGCTGCTGCTACCGGGCCAGACCGACGCGCTGCCCGACCAGCGCGACCCGGTCACCCAAGACCTCGAGGAGGAGCGCGATGCGCTGCTGCGCGCCATCCGTGAACTCGAGGCCCGTACTGATCTGCCCGCAGCGCGCCGCGACGCCCTGCGAAGCCGTTACGAAGCTAAAGCCGCGAAGGTTCTGCGCGCCCTCGACGAACGCCAGCAAAACGCGTCCGTACGTGTATATGATGCCCGGAAGGGCGTCCGGAAAGGGGCAGCGGAGCGGTTCGGGCTGCCGCTCGCGGCGCTGACGCTGCTGGGCGCGGGACTGGGCGGGGCCGCCTGGTTCGCCTACACCGCCTCGCCCGAAGTCGTGACCGCCGACGGGAGCGACCCGGCGCTTTCAGGCCGCGAACTTGCCGCCCGCGAGCGCGCCGCCGAGCGCAACCCGTCCGAGGACACCCTGCTCGCTCTGGCAGACGGACACTGGCAACTCGAGAGCGGCGAGCGCGCCAAAACGACCTATCAGCGGGTGGTCGCCGAGGTGATGCCGGTTCCCGCTGTCGCCTATCAGCGGCTTGGTTTTCTGGCGCTGCAAGAAGATGTCGGGGAGGCGCTACGCTACCTGGAGCTGGCCCGGAACGCCGACCCCGAAGACCTCCAAACCCTCTACATTTTGGGCGAAGTCTACTACGCCAACGACGACATGACCGCCGCCACCGAAGCGTGGGAAAGCTACCTGGCAGCCCCCGGTGGGGCCGGTGACGCCGAGGTTCAGGGGCGGCTGGCGCTCGCCCGCAGCTACGCGCCGCTGCTCGAGGCTGTAGCAGAGAATCCTTCCGAGGCCAGTTTGCTGGCCCTGGCGAACAGTTACTGGACGGCTCAGGAGCGGGCGCGCGCGGTCGAGCTTTACTTTCAGGTATTGAGCGAAAACGACCCGAACCACCCGGTCGCGCTCAGCCGCGTCGGGCAGCAGCTCTTCTTCGGCGGTCGCAACGACGACGCCATCGCCGTGCTAGGCCGCGCCCGCGAGGTTGCGCCGAACGACCTGCCGACGCTGCTCTTTTTAGGCAACGCGCACTTTAGTCTGGGGCAGTACCAAGAGGCTATCGACACCTGGCAGGCGTATATCCGCTCGGCGGGCGGCCCCGAACGCGCAGGCCGCGTCCCGAGTCTCATCGCCGACGCCCGCGAGCGCCTCCGCACCGGCGCGCCGCCCCCCGCCGACGCTGCGCCCGACCCGGACGCGCCACCGGAGACCGCCGGACGACCGGGGCCGGTCAACGTTCCGTAGATGGACGAGCGCAGGGGTATACGGGTTGGGGATACACGGCTCGAGCGCCGTACGCTCATCACCTGGCTCTGGCGGCTGCCGGTGTTGGCAGCCGTGGCGGGCGTCGGTTGGGGGGCGTGGAAGGCGTACCACGTCCACTTCGACAAGGTTCAACCGGACACCCCCAGCTTTGGCCCGATAACGCCCCAACGCGCCGCCTCCCTGCTCGAGCTACAAACGCTCTGGAGCAGCGTTTCTTTTACGCTCGAAGGTGCGAGCGCCGAGACGCCCGCACTGGTGCTGCACGTCCCGGAAGCGGTGGCGGGCAGCGTCGATGTGGGTGGACAACACTATCTGGCCTTTAGCCGCGTCTGCACCCATCTGGGGTGTCCGGTCAGCCTGAACAGCAATCTGGAAACCCTCGCCGTAGCCTTTAATTACCGCACCGAACACCCGGCGCTGGCGTGTCCCTGTCACCTGAGCGTCTTCTCACCCCTCGAGGCCGGAAAAGCGGTCAGCGGCCCCGCCCGCGAGCCGTTACCGAGAGTGCAGCTCGAGCGGCGAGACGACGTGCTCTTCGCTGTGGGGCTCGAGCAGCCCCGCAGCTAGTGGTGGAGGTTTTACAGCTCTAGCAACGAAGGTCGTACCATCTGCTTACGCGCGATTAGCGTCTGGTGGGTGGTGTAAACCGGGTGCTCGAAAAGATGACATCTTCAGATAGTCGCCGCGGGCAGACCTTTTTTGATAGATTTTCCTATGACCAAAGCTATATCAGCCAAAGTAGCAGAGCGGTTGAAATACTACGTTTATCTGTATGTCGACCCTCGTGACGACCGCGTTTTCTACGTCGGTAAGGGCAAGGGTAGCAGAATTTTGGCTCATCTTTACGACCTGAACGAGTCCGAAAAAGTCAGCGTTATCCGCGACTTGCAGCTTCAGGGTCTCGAGCCGCAACTGGAAATTCTCGTTCATGGTCTGGACAACGAATCGGACGCTCTGCGTATCGAAGCTGCCGCCATCGACCTTCTCGGTAAAAATGCGCTGACTAACCGGGTATGTGGCTGGGAAAGCCAGCTTGTAGGGCGCTCGAGCCTGCAAGAACTGACAGCACTTTACGACGCGGTGCCAGCCCAGATAGACGACGCCGTTCTCCTTATCCGGATCAACCAGCTATACCGCTACGGGATCACACCGCAAGAGCTGTACGAGGCAACTCGTGGCATCTGGAAGGTCGGCAAACGACGTGAAGAAGTCCGGTACGCCCTAGCCGTTTTTCACGGCGTCGTGCGTGAGGTTTACCGTGTAGATGGCTGGTTTCCCGCTGGCAGTACCGAGTACCTCACGCGTCCACTCGGGGAGGTCACAAACCCTGGACGCTGGGAGTTTACCGGACAGGTGGCCGAACAAGCCGTGCGCGCCAAGTATCTCGAGAAAAGCGTCGCGGCGTCCTTTTCCGGCTCATCACAAAACCCACTCAAATACGTCACCTAGCAGGTACACCCGCCAAAGCAGGGAACCTCTTGCTGTTTTACGGTGTGCCTGGTTGAAGCGCCGTCTATCACGTACTCTAAAACGATAAGCTGCCCATGTCCGCCAAAGGCGTATCTCTGAAGGAATATGTCTACGAGAAAATAGTTCTGAAGGAATATGTCTACGAGAAAATAGTGTGGTGTTTTGTAGAACTGCTAATATGTGAGCTACGTCCAAACTCGTAGCAGACGGGGAAAAGCGTTATACCGAAGCCAACTTACCCGAGCTTCAGCAATACCAACAGCGCGTCACCGAGATAAGGTGCCGTTACGCTGCTCCGGCGCGCGGCGTCTTGGCGCGCTGCACCCGGTTTCTGGAGGTGCGGCGCGAAATCTCTCGAGCTGGACGTGAGGTGTTTGGTAAGGACAGTGTGTACCTTACTACACGGCTAAACGAGTTTGCACACCAGATCAGAACACCTGAGCCGACGTACCACCGGCTGATCCGCTTCTAGCTGCGGGAACCTCTGGCAATTTCACGCCAAATTGCTTAAACTCTCTTTATGAAGCACCTTCCGCGCCTCCGCGTCAGCTCGCTCCCGAGGCGTAGCCGTACCCCGCGCAGCTTTAAGTGGCACCACCAACGCTGGTGACGCGCTAAAACTTCTTCAGCTCTACCCCCTCAACCAATTTAGGAGTTTGTATGTCCCTATGGGTACCCACACTGTTTGTTTTGTTGTGGAGCACGGGCTTTATCGGCGCAAAGTACGGTTTGCCCTACGCCGAGCCGTTTAGTTTTCTGGCGTTGCGGCTGCTTATCGCCTGCGCGCTTCTGGCTCCAGCCATCGTACTCTTCAAAAAACCCTGGCCCACACGCCCGCAAGTTCGTCATGCGGCGGTGGCAGGCGTACTTCTTCACGCGTCGTATTTAGGCGGTGTGTTCTGGGCCATCAAAGCCGGAATGCCCGCAGCGGTAGCGGCGCTTATCGTCGGCTTACAACCTATCGGTACAGCAGTTCTCGCCCGGGCCGTACTCGGCGAAGTGGTCGGCGTACGGCGGTGGGTAGGGCTGGCGTTGGGGCTCGGCGGCGTCGTGCTGGTCGTCGGCAGCCGGATGCAAACGGGTATCGGCGACGTCAGCTTGCCCGCCCTTTTTTCAACTTTGGTGGCCCTTACCGGGATTACACTCGGAACCGTTTACCAGAAGCGTTTCGGAGGCGAGACGCCGCTGCTGAGTGGAACGCTGGTGCAGTACGCGGCGAGCGGCACCGTGCTGGCGGTGCTGGCCTTTACCCTCGAGACCCGCACATTTAGTTGGACCCCGACTTTTATCTTCGCGCTTGCCTGGCTCGTGCTGGTGTTGTCGTTCGGCGCGGTGCTGCTCCTATTATGGTTGTTGGGGCGAAGCGAGGCTCTAAGCGTCAGCAGCCTTTTTTACCTCGTTCCGGTCGTTACGGCGCTCGAGGCGTTTTTCCTTTTCGGTGAACGTCTGGGCGGCGCGGCCTACAGCGGAATGCTCGTAGCGGTGCTCGGCGTCGCGCTCGTCGTCGCGCCCAACACCCGGCGTCCGGTCGAGGCGTGATGTTTCGGCCTCATTACCTTTCAAAACCACACACCCAAGGAGACCTATGATCTTTCCTCAACCCGACGCTCGTGGGCGCTACGGCGAATACGGTGGGCGTTTCGTACCCGAAACGCTGATTCCGGCCCTCGACGACCTTACCGCGGCCTATACAGAGGCGATGAACGACCTCGAGTTCAGAAAGACCTTCGAGTTTTACCTCGAGACCTTTGTGGGCCGCCCGAGCACACTTTATCTGGCTCAAAACCTGACCGAACGCTGCGGGGGCGCGAAGATTTACCTCAAGCGTGAAGACCTCAACCACACCGGCGCGCACAAGATCAACAACACCATCGGGCAGGCGATCCTGGCCCAACGTATGGGCAAACTCCGCGTCATCGCCGAGACCGGCGCGGGTCAGCACGGCGTCGCTACAGCTACCGCCGCCGCTCTGTTCGGTCTGGAATGCGTCGTTTATATGGGTGAAGAGGACGTGCGGCGGCAGGCGCTCAACGTCTTTCGGATGAAGCTTTTGGGCGCGGAGGTGCGCGAAGTCACAAGTGGCACCCGGACGCTTAAAGACGCCACCAATGAGGCTATCCGCGACTGGGTCACGAACGTCCGGGACACCTTTTATATCATCGGTTCGGTGGTCGGGCCGCACCCGTATCCGATGATCGTACGCGACTTTCAGAGTGTGATCGGTTTCGAGACGATGGAGCAGTTGGCGGCGCTTGAAGGTCGCCGCGTTCCCGACGCGCTCGTCGCCTGCGTCGGCGGCGGCTCGAACGCGATTGGGCTCTTTGCACCCTACGCGTATCTGCCCGAACACGAGCGGCCCCGGATGATCGGCGTCGAGGCGGCGGGGCACGGGATGAACACGGGCGCGCACGCCGCCAGCATCACCGCTGGCAAAAAGGGCGTGCTGCACGGCGCGCTGATGTACCTGATGTCGGACGATGACGGTCAGATCAGCCCCGCCCACTCGGTTTCGGCAGGTTTGGATTATCCGGGGGTCGGGCCGGAGCACTCGTACTACGCCGACGCCGGGGTCGCCGAATACGTCGGCGTGGACGATACGCAGGCATTGGAGGCGTTCGGTTTGCTAAGCCGCACCGAGGGCATTATTCCGGCTCTCGAGACCGCTCACGCCGTGTCGTACGCCATGAAGCTTGCCGCCGAGATGAAGCCCGAGCAGCTCATCGTCGTCAACCTTTCGGGCCGCGGCGACAAAGACGTGACCGAAGCGATGCGCGTGCTGAAGATGCAGGAGGAGACCCATGGGCAGAATTGAATACGCGTTCAGGCAGGCGAAAACCGAAGGGCGGGCGGCGTTCGTCCCGTACTTGACCGCCGGATTTCCTGATGAAACGGCGTTTTTAGAGCACGCCCGGGGGCTTTTAGAGGTAGCGGACGTGCTCGAGGTCGGTCTCCCCTACTCCGACCCACTCGGCGACGGCCCGACCATTCAGCGTTCGTCCGAGCACGTCCTAAAAAACGGGATGACGACGAAAAAGACCTTTGAACTCATCGCCGAACTGCGGCGGGAAAGTGACAAGGCCATCGTCCTGATGACCTACTACAATCCTATCTACTGCTACCGGAGCGGCGAGGCGGGTTTTTTGCGCAACCTCAAGGCGGCGGGTGCCGACGGCGTCATCTTGCCCGATTTGCCCCCCGAAGAGGCCGATACGCTGATCCCGGCAGCCAGAGAGTTGGGCCTCGATACGGTCTTTTTGGTCGCGCCCACCTCGACCACGGCGCGGCTCGAGCGGGTGACGCAAGCCTGCCGAGGGTTCGTCTACGCGGTATCCGTCACCGGCGTAACGGGTGCCCGCACCGCCCTGCCGCAAGACGTACCCGATTTGGTGAGGCGTGTCCGGGCGGTCAGCGAACTGCCGGTCGCGGTGGGGTTCGGCGTTGCCAACGCCGAGACCGCGCAACCCGTGGCGGCGGTTGCCGACGGGGTAGTGGTCGGATCGGCCCTGATCAGCACCATCGCCGAGGGCCGTGACGTACAAAAACTAGCCGCGGAGATCGTCTCGGCGTGCCGCAAAACTGAAACCGCTTAGAATCCAAAAGCCGCTCTGAAGTCGATACAGAGCGGCTTTCTACGTCCGATGAATGATCTCGTCTTTTTCTCAGATGCCACCCAAAGTGCGTAACCGTCTCCCCAAACATTCTAAAGAGCACCCGAATTCCAACTTCTGCATCCTGAATTCTGCATTCCCTATTCTGAATTCTTACTCCTGAATTCTGCATTCTCTCACCACACCGACACCGACTCCACCTCGAGCACCCCCGAACCGAGGGTGTCAAGGACGCGGCGCGACAACAGCAGGTCGGTCTCTTGCTCGTCGGGTACCCCGCCGACGACCCGCAAAAGCAGCGTCTCACCACCACTTTTTAGAAGCAGCAGCTCGCCGAGGCGGTGAAGTCTCGAGAGTGCGTCGTACCCCCTAACGTCCGGCGATTCCTGCACACGCCAGCTCGCAGCGGGCATCTCGGACAGGGGCTCGAGCCTGACACGCGCCGTACCGCTGCCTACCATATCGATACGTTCGGCAGCGGCGCGCGCGAGGTCGATGATGCGTCCACCGACGAACGGCCCGCGGTCGTTGATCCGGACGACGACCGCCAGACCGTTTTCCAGGTTGGTAACGCGCAAAAGGGTGTCGAACGGCAGGGTCTGATGCGCCGCGGTGAGCTTCGTGGTGTCGAACACTTCGCCGTTGGCGGTCTGTTTACCGTCGAAACCGGGGCCGTACCACGACGCGACCCCCTCAGCGGCGTTCGGAACGTGGCTAAAACCGGGCGCGCAGGCGCTCAGCAGCAGGCAAAACAGTATCCAAAGGCTCGAGCGGGGCGTAAAGCTAAGTACAGACATGGCTTCGGGTCAGGTGCGGCTGGTCAGTTCTTGCTGACAAATTACAAACGCCTCATACTCTTCGATCTGGGCGCGTCCGGCGGTGATGGCCTGTTCACACCGTCCGACGATGTCGCGTAGCTCACGGCTCGAGAGGTACGCCGCCCGGTCGCCGAGCCCGCCCTGCTTGATCGTCTCACCGATCCACGGCGCGCCGCTACGCGCTCCCGGCCTCTGCTGAGCGCGCGCTTCAGGGCGCTCGCGGTAGCCCAGCGGCGAGAACATCAGTCGGTTGAGGTAGCGAGAACGGTAGATCATGATGGGGCCACCTGCGCGGCGGCGCGTCCAACTCCTTGCACCCTATCGTCTCCGCCCGACCTTAAGCGCAGCTTAAGTTTCCGTAACCGGCCTGCGTAGGGACGACGGACGTGCAGCTGGTGGTTGCTAGCACGGCGCTTGGGGAGGGAGTAGGGCGTGGTCATGGTCACAGCTTAAAAACCGCTCCTTGCGGCGTACTTGCGGTGAGTCTACGGCGGGTACGTCAGAGAAACGTGAGCACGTTATGCTGGCCTGTAAGGAGATAACCCATGAGTAGCATACACCAAATAATACAGATGAGTAAGTTGCTGTGATTGATACACATTGTCATCTCGATGCGTGTGATGACCCGGTAGTGGACGCCGGTCCGAGCACCGGTTTGAGCGCCGTCGTCAGCGTCGGTACCGACCCGGAAAGTTGCCGTAACACCCTCGCCCTTGCCGAGCAGCACCCCCACGTGTGGGCTGTACTCGGTATCCATCCCAACAGCGCCGATAAAGCGACGCCGGAGGCCAAAGCTGTCATAGAACGGCTTGCCGAACACTCGAAAGTCGTCGGCGTCGGTGAAACGGGGTTCGACAATTACTGGGACGACGTGGCTTTAGAGACGCAGCGAGAGGTCTTTTTCTGGCACGTGGGCCTGGCGCAGCGCCTGCAAAAACCGCTCGTTTTGCACGTCCGCGACAAGCAAAACCAAGACGTAGCCTCGAGGCTCGCCCGCGACGCAATTCTGGAAGCCGGGTACACGCAGGGCATCCTGCACTGTTTCAACGCTCATGAAGGGCTGCTGGCGGCGGGGCTCGAGCTGGGCTGGTACGTGTCGTTTGCAGGCAACCTGACCTACAAGAGCGCCAAAAACCTGCAAGCTGCGGCCAAACTGATCCCCGAAGAACGTTTGCTGGTCGAAACCGACAGCCCTTATCTGTCGCCGGAACCCAGAAGGGGTCGGCGCAACGTGCCCGCCAATGTGCGCTACACCGCCGCGTTTTTAGCCGAGTTGCGGGGGACTGAGTTGGCGGAACTCGGGGCCATCTTGGACGCGAACGCTCGAGGGGTTTATGGGTTGCCCGATTAGCGGTTCGACCAGCTCAGCAATTACGAAGTCACTCCAGCTACCTGTGTAGGCATTACCCTTCGACGCTACGTGCTGTTGAAGTAATGATCGGCTTGTGTGTTTAGTGGGCTGGTTCGCCGCGTAGCAGGAAACATATATGGCTCCGTCAAGCCTTACTGCCGCGCTTCAAGGCGCGAGCACCGCTTTCTCAACTTCCTCTTGCAAAAGTCGAGACCTCAGGTAAAATTTTGCACCATCTGTTCTGTAAAAAATACTTGATACCGAGTCAGATATACCTTACTATAAGTAAAGTTCGGGTTACTTGTAGCCCGCCACGACAAGCGATGTGAGGTAAGGATGTCTTTCAAACAGAAAAACATAACCGTGACTCTGGTCAACTTCAGCCTGATTCTGGGGTTCTACCTCGTCAGGGTATTTCAACTGGTTCAGAACGAGAACTTCGACGAAACGAGCGTTTTTCGTCTCTGGGGCGTCGTCGTCATGCTTGCGGTTTTCGTAACCATAGCCGCCACCATTCTCACGCACATCGTTTCCACCATCATCGAAGCCGTAAAAACGGGCGAGAAGGACCCAGAAATTGAAGATTTTGAAGACGAGCGAGACCAGCTGATCGATCTGAAAGGCACTAAAATCACGTACACTTTCTCTTCGCTCGGGGCGGTTCTCGCTATGCTGACGTTCGTCTTTGGGCAGCCGCCGCTGGTGATGTTTGCCCTGCTCATTTTCTTCGGCGTTCTGGCGCAGATCGTCGGGGACACGCTGAGGCTGGTGCTCTACCGGAGAGGATTCTGATGTGGGCAAAAGTCCAATCAGCAACAACATTCGCACCCTGCGTTTCCACCACAGTGAAATGACGCAGAAAGACCTGGCTGACAGAGTAGGCGTGACTCGGCAAACCATCGTCGCCATCGAAAAGGCTAAATACTCTCCTTCACTCGAGGTGGCTTTTCGCATCGCCCGCGTTTTCGACACACCTTTGGAAGAAGTCTTCTCTTTCAACGAGGAAGACACGAGTTGAACCGCCCCCGAAGCGTCCGGGCCAGCTGCACAGAACAAGCTCCCGAACCCTGAGCAGTAGGAGGGTGCCGCCCGTTCTTTACCTTCTTCGTTCCCGGAAACACGCCGACGACTTCCAAGAATCGACGACTTTCAAGAGAGGAGAATAAAGGGTGAATGCAGATAACGCAAACAGACAGACCGCAAGAATCGTGGGGGCTTTGTACATCACCGGAACCGTCGCAGGCATCATGAGCGTCGTTCTCATGGGACCTGTTCGGAACGCCCAGGACTACCTCGTCAGCGTCTCCGCGAATGAAACCCGGCTGGTAGCAGGAGCACTCTGCGTCTTGATGATGGGTTTCGCTCTCGCTATGGTTCCGGTAATGATGTTTCCCATCCTGAAGAGGTGTAACGAAGCTTTGGCGCTCGGCTACGTTGTTTTTAGGGGAGGGCTCGAGGCCGTCACCTATCTCATCATCGCAACCGGCTGGCTGCTACTGTCGTCTATGAGCCGAACCTATGGTCAGGCTAACGTTTCGGACGCTGCCGATTTTCAAGTTCTGGGTACCCTGTTACTGGAAGCGAAAGAGATCGGCTCGGTTCTGACAAGCGTCTTTTGCGTGGGCGCTCTCATGTTCTATAGTTTGTTGTACCGAACAAAGCTCGTTCCCCGGTGGTTGTCGGGGTGGGGTCTCGTCGCAATCACACCGTATTTAGCTGCGGGCTTGTCAGCTCTGTTCGGCATCATCGCCCCTTTGTCGCCAACCTATACCCTCTCGCAGCTTCCCCTAGCTTTGCAAGAGATGGTTCTAGCGTTATGGCTGATCGTCAGAGGATTCAGTTCAGCTGCAACCGTCTTCGGCGCTGCCAAAACGGAGCTGACCGGAGTTTAGACGAGCGCGTCTAAGGTTCTCGGATAAGTAAAGACAACATGTGGTCGACGAGCGCAAATTACGAGTCGCCCGACCAGCGGCTCGAGTCGAGGTGTCGCAAGATCACCTCAGCGGTTTCCGTCGGCGTCTGTTCAGAATTGTCGATGCGGACGCCGAAACCGGGATCGTGAAGGTTCGTCCGGTAGTGAAAAGCGATGCGGTCGACTTCACGCTGGCTCAGCACTCTGTCGCCGCGCCTGCGCTACGCGGCCCCCAGGGGTGGCGACAAGATGAACGGGTGGGTAGAGGTCGCGGAGTCGGGGAGCGTCTCACAGAGCCTTTCGTAGTCGGGTTTGTAAAACGGGTAGTCGACAACGACGTCCAGGCCCTCCGAAAGAAACGTTTTCGACACCGCAGCGATATTTCGCTCTGTAACCGGGATAGCCTCGTCTAACGGTAACCACGTTACGAAATGACGAAGCGCGTCACCCTGTACATGCGCCGACCGGGGCAACATCTCGGTCAAGCACCGGCTTACCGTCGATTTACCCGAGTTGATAAAACCGCTGACAAAGATGAGCTTTGCCACGTTCTACACCCCGCCCCAACGCACCCCCCGAAGCTCTTGGCGGCGCGTCGGCGGTTTGTCGTAGCGCAGCATCTCGGCGAGGCGCGCCCTCGAGACGGCCCGGTGCGCTTTTTCGGGAATATAGGCCGTAACAAAATCGACCCGGCGCGGCGTGCTGTACTCGAGCACCACATGCAGCGGAATCTTAACGACCGGGCTCACGACGATGTAACCGAGCGCCAGCAACCGTTCGTCTTCTAGGTAGCGCGTCAGTTCGCGGCCGTAGAGCGCGGCGGCGACCATGTCTTTTTCGGCGAAACCTTCGCAAGAGGCGTGGCGTAGGGCGTGTGGCCCGACGCGGTAGTAACCTTCTTTGACGAGGGGTTGCAGGTCTAAAAGTGTACGAACACGCCGTTTGGCGCGAAAAGGGGTGTGGGACATGGTGTTCCTCCTGAGCGAGCGGCTTCCTTACGGCTGGTCAGGCCCTGACGGGCGGTGGGGAACAGATTCTGTTACATAGTCTCAACGTAGCATATTCGGAGCCCGGGCAAATAAGAGTAAAACCACAGGTGCAACGAACCGGACGCGCGCCGCGCCAAAAGCCCGTAAACTGGAGGGGTGATATTTTACGAACTTCAGGGGGAGCGCGCGCGCGGAACGCTCGAGGCGTTTGCCCACAGCTTGGGCGGGGAAACCGAACTGCTCGAGAGCACCACGCAGCCCGGTCTGTTTTTGCTGCTCTGCCGGAGCGACGCGCCAGCCGACGCTCCGGTTCCGGCAGGGGCTAAAGTGTGGCAGTTCAGGGCGGCGAGCTGATGGACGGTTCACTTCCGGACGGCCCGCAGACCTATAGCGACCGGCTCGACGAAACCTACCGCCTCGACACCCCCGACGCCGAACTCTATTTTGAACTCGTCGGCCCACCCGACGCGCCGGTTATCTTCTATCTGCACGGCGGCCCCGGTTACAACAGCCATTCGTTTCGGGATTTAGTCGGCGACGACTTAGGCGACTTCAGGATGATCTACGCCGATCAGCGCGGGTCGGGGCGGAGTCTGGCCGATACCGGGGCCGACCTCGGGGTAGCGGCGCTAGCGGGCGATGTGGTCGCCATTTTAGACGCGTTGCGAATACCGCGCGCGACCCTACTCGCTCACGGTTTCGGGGCGACCATCGCAGCCGCGGTGACGCAGCGAGCACCGGCGCGGATCGAACGGCTCGTGTGGGTGAACCCCTGGACCGACATGCCCGCCCTCGCCGAAACCTTGCAGCTGGAGGCCGCCAAACTCGGCGGCAGAGAGGTTGACGAAACCGACCTCGCCGAGCTGCCGCCCGCCGAACGGGTACAGGAGGCGGTGCGAGCGGGCGGCGGCAAAAACCTGTTCGACGCACTGCTTTTTCGCAACGCGGGCAGCCGGATGCGCCTCGAGCACGCCGACGCCGAACTCTTCGCCGAACTTCAAGAGAGCATGTTGGCGGACTGGGAAAATATCTGGGAGCTTAGGGCCGACCTGGACGCGCTCCGCCCCTTTGCCCACCCCACCGTGGTGATGCTGGGGCGTTTCGACCGGAGCTGTTATCCGCGTCAGGCCGAGCGCGTTCTGGGCGAGCTGCCCCACGCGCTCGTCAGCCTTTTGGAAACCGCGCACTACCCCTGGCTCGACGAACCGGACGCGTTTGAAGAGGTGCTTCGTCAGGCCATGAACCTGCCGCCGCGCGCGCCGTAGGTTTTGTCGGTCTCTTGTGGAGCTCGAGGTGGTTTTCACAGTGCTGAACGCGGGAAGTAAGGAGCGAGAAGTAGGGAAGTTTCGGAGCGTCGATGTTTGTCTCGTCCATCACGAAGTTAGCTGTGGTTCTCAAAGGGCGAACATCTATCGGGTAGCTGGATTTGTTCGGGCCACTTTCGCCGGGCAGTAGTCAGGGGGTAAAGGTCGTTTCACGCAACGATGATTTGCAGCTCTGTGACCACCCAGGTATTTGTCGACGCACAATCCTGAGAAAACACCTCGAGTCCTCTGCGTGCAACACACCGACGCTTCTCAAACCTCTCAATTCCTACTTCTTACTCCTTAGCTTCTTCTCTATCCAGCACCTAGCTCACTAGCAAGACGTGCAGGTATACATCAGATAAATCAGCAGTTCAGGTCGTGAAGTTTCGTGCTTGGGAGCCGGGAACCCTCATGATAAATTGATGTTTATGATGTTACGCCCCGACGCCGTAGTAACCTCCGTGACCGAGGTGACGCCGGAGTTTTTGGGCGAGCGTGGTGTGCGGGGCGTACTGGTCGATCTCGACGACACCCTTTTAGCCTCCGGTAGCGACGAGCTGGCACCGCTGTTTAGAGGTTGGCTCGAGCGCCTCCGCCGCGCCGGGGTGCCGGTAGTGATTCTCAGCAACGGCTCGCGCGGGCGTGTCGGGCGCTGGGCGCAGGAACTGGGTGTGGTCGGGTTGCCGCTGACGGGCAAGCCGCGCCGACGCGCCTTTACGCGCGGGCTCGAGCACTTAGGCGTCCCGGCCCACGAAACGGCGATGGTCGGCGACCAGCTCTTTACCGATGTGCTGGGCGCAAACCTCACAGGGATGGTGTCGGTGCTGGTTACGCCGCTGTCACCGGGCAAGCTGCTGCATACCCGGACGCTCCGGCAGCTCGAGCGCCTCGTCTTAAAGCGCCTGCGTCCGGACCCGGAGAGCGACCGAACGAGTCGACAGCTAATCAGCCGAACAGCGCCCGGCACTCATAAAGGAGAGTTATGGCCGTCCTGAGCATAGGCGACAAACGCCTCGGCGCAATGCTTCTCGAGCGCGACTTCGTCACCGACGACGGTTTGCAACGCGCGATGTCGCGGCACGCCGAGGTGGGGGGTCGTCTCGCCGAGGTGCTGGTCGGGTTGGGCATCGTTTCGGAATCTCGGATCGCGCGCGCCGTCGAAGAAGCGATCGGTATTCCGCTGGTCGCGTTGCCGAGAGCGCAAGTCGACCCCGAGGCGCTCGCCAAAGTTCCGGCAGAAACCGCCCTCGAGCTGCGCGCGTTTCCCTTTCACCTGAGCGAAAACCGCCTGCGCGTCGCCTTTGCCGACCCCCTCGACGCCCTCACCATAGAAGAGTTCGAGGACACTTCGGAGTGCATCGTCGAACCGTATCAGGCGCTCGCCGCCGAACTCAAATGGGCGCTGGCGACCTACTACCCCGAACTCGGCCTGACGCCCCCCGCCGAGGTCTCGACTCAGCTCGGGCAGCGGGTCGGCGAGTTGGCTAAAAGTCTGGGGCTAATTAAAGACGAGCAGTTGGCGGTCGCCCTCGAACAGCAGGGGCGTACCGGCGGGCTGTTAGGCCACATCTTGCTCGAGCAAGGCTTTCTAAACGAGGTGCAGCTCGGACAACTGCTCGCCAAACAAGCCGACCTGCCGTTCGTCGAAAAGCTCGCCGGAACCAAAGTTAGCAGCAAGGTCAGCTCGAGCCTCTTGCGAATCGACGCCCTGAGCTACCGCGCCGTACCCCTTAGAGAGGACGACGGCGTACTGATCGTCGCTCTCGCCGACCCGCGCAAAGGCCCGGAGGTCGCCGAGATCGTCGCCCGCCCGGTGCAGTTCGTGGTCGCGCCCGAAGGTCAGGTCGAACGTCTAACCGAAGAGCTCTACGACGCCGACAAGGGGCGGCTCGGCGAAACGTTGATGGCGAGTAACAAACTCCGCCGCGAGCAGCTCCGCGAAGCGTTGGCCGCGCAAAACAAGTCGGGCCGCGTCAAACCGCTCGGCGAAATCTTAGTCGACTTCGGTTACGTCAGCCGTGAAGACGTGCAGAACGCGCTCACCAAACAGCGGATCGGTGGTGGACGGCTTGAAGACACGCTCGTGCAGTCGGGCAAAGTCAGTCCGGAGATGCTCGCGCGCAGCCTCGCCATGCAGCTCGGATACGAGTTTATCGAGGACGGCGTAGCGGTCGATCCGTCGGTCATCGCGCTCGTTCCTGAAGGCACTATTCGCCGTTACAACGTGATGCCGCTGCGTTTAGAGGGCAACGCGCTGGTGCTGGCGATGAAAGACCCCCGGCACGTCTTTGCGCTCGACGATATTCGCCTGATTACCGGGCGCGAGATCAAACCGGCGGTCGCTACCGAAGAGTCTTTGCTGCGGCTGATCAACCGTCACTACCGCAGCGGGGCCAGCATGGACGACCTCGCTAAAGCGGCGCTCGAGGAGATCGGCGACAAAAGAGAATTCGACGAAGACACCAACCTAGACGACACCGCGCTCGTCAAGGTCGTTAACAACATTATCCGCGAATCGGTCTTAAACGATATCTCGGATATTCATATCGAACCCCGCCCCGACAAGGTGGTGATCCGGGTTCGTAAAGATGGGACGCTCCGCGAATATATGACCATGCCGCGCGGCGTCGCGGGCGCGATGTCGGCGCGGATCAAGATTATGGGCCGCTTAAACATCGCTGAACGGCGGTTGCCGCAAGACGGTCGAGTACGTTTCAAAGATAAGAATATGGAGGTCGATCTGCGGCTTTCGACGTTGCCGACGGTGTACGGCGAAAAGACCGTGATGCGAATCCTTAAAAAAGCGACCTCGATTCCCGAGATCGAACAACTCGGGTTTGCCGACTACAACCTCGAGCGTTTTACCGACACCATTCAAAAACCCTACGGAATTTTTCTGATTACCGGCCCCACCGGGTCGGGCAAATCGTTTACTACCTTTTCGGTACTTAAACGCGTCGCTACCCCGGACGTCAACGTCACCACCATCGAAGACCCGGTGGAATACGAGATTCCGGGGATCAACCAGACCCAGGTCAACGTCAAAGCCGGACTGACGTTTGCCAGCGCGCTACGGTCATTTTTACGGCAAGACCCCGACATCATTATGATCGGTGAAATCAGGGACACCGAAACCGCCAAGATCGCCGTCGAAGCGGCCCTGACCGGGCACCTGGTCATCGCCACCTTGCACACCAACGACTCCGCCGGGGCCGTCACCCGCCTCGAAGAGATGGGCGTCGAACCCTTTAACATCTCGGCTTCGCTGCTCGGGGTGCTCGCGCAGCGCCTCGTCCGCAAGGTGTGCAGCGTTTGCCGCGTCGCCTATACCCCCGACCCCGACATCTTGCGGCGAATGGGCCTAGACGAGCAGCAGCTCGGCGGCAGGGTGCTCTACCGCGGCGTCGGTTGTGAAAAGTGTAGCGGCAGCGGCTACAACGGGCGGCACGCCATTCATGAACTGCTGACGGTCGAAACGAATCTCGAGAACGCCATCGTGCAGGGCAAATCATCATCTGAAATTAAAGAGATCGCCGTCCAAAACGGGATGAAAACCCTCCGCGACGACGGCGTCGCCAAAGCCTTGTCGGGCGTCACCACCCTCGAGGAAGTCCTCGCAAGGACCACCGAATAAACGCGAATTCCAACCACCCCGGGAGACACTCATGAGCCAAACCGTCGACATTATCGATCTGCTACGTATGACCACCGAACGCCGCGCCAGCGATCTGATCCTGACGACCGGCCTGCCGCCGATGCTGCGGCTCGACGGCGAGTGGCGGCCCACCGAAGGCGACCCGCTGACCCCCAACGACACGCGCCGCCTGCTCTACACCATGATGGACGAAAAAAAGCAGCGCGACTTCGAGGAACGCCGCGAACTCGACTTTTCGTTTAGCTTGACCGGAAGTGGGCGTTTCCGCGTCAATACCTTTTTTCAGCGTGGCGCTATCGGCGGGGTAATGCGGACGATTCCGACCGACATTCTGGGTTTCGACAAGATGGGTTTGCCGGGGGTCGTCGCCGACGTCGCCAAAGCGCCGCGTGGCCTGGTGCTCGTTACCGGCCCGACGGGTTCGGGCAAATCGACGACGCTCGCAGCGATGCTCGACCTGATCAACACCGAGTCGCACAAGCACATCATGACCATCGAAGACCCCATCGAGTTTTTTCACACGCATAAACGCTCGATTATCAATCAGCGCGAACTCGGTGAAGACACCAAAAGTTTCGAGCGCGCGTTGCGGGCGGTTTTGCGGCAGGCCCCGGACGTGATTTTGGTCGGCGAGATGCGCGACTTCGAGACCATCGGCGCGGCCGTTACCGCCGCTGAAACCGGACACCTGGTGATGGGTACGCTCCACACCAACTCAGCCCCCGAGGCCGTCGACCGAATTATCGACGTGTTTCCCGAGGCGCAGCAAGCGCAGGTACGAGTACAGCTCGCCAACAACCTTCAGGCCGTACTGACGCAGCAGTTGGTTCCCAAGCAGGGCGGCGGGCGGGCGCTGGCGTACGAGTTTCTGGTGGCGACCCCGGCGGTCAGAAACCTTATCCGTGAGGGCAAGACGCACCAGATTTTGTCCGCCATTCAGATGGGCGGGCAGTACGGGATGCAGAGCATGGACGCGTGCCTGGCCGAACTGCACCTGCGCCGCGTGATCGCCTACGACACCGGGCTCTCCCGAGCTGTAGACGCCAAGGAGTACGCGCGCCTGGTCAGCACCGGCGGTTCGGGCGAAAGTGCGGCTCCGGTCGGCGCGGGCACGTCGCCACGCGCCGCAGCCAGCCCGCCACAGAGCACCTTTGGACGCGGGGGGCGCGGGTCATAAGTGGCAGACTGTTTTCGCCCGACTCGCGCCGCGTGTAGTCGGGGTGACGGGTGGGGCATTATGCTCGAGCTGTGCTTCCCGTCAGGCCCTCACCTGTTGGAAAGGCCCGCAAACAGCACCCGCAACGCTCATTTGTAACAGCAGGTACTTTCTTAAAGACGGTGTGTTCACCACAATTAGCATAGGGGGGTGGGGCTTGTACGAGCTGGTTTGCAGGTCGGCGAGTTTCCTCCGTGTAACATAGCTACTATCCCCGTAGTTCACCCCGGAGTCGGGGTAAGAATGGAGCGAAAACGTGACGGACAAATTTTCGGCGCAGGGATCGCAGGACGAGGCCAAGCAAAAGGTCGGTGAGGCCGCCGACCAAGCCAAGCAAAAAGCTGGCGAAGTCACCGACCAAGCCAAGCAAAAACTCGGCGAAGCTGCGCAAGAGGCGAAAAGCCGCGCCGGTGAGGTCACCGAGACCGTCAAGGCGCAGGCGCAAGAGGCGAGAGCCCGCGTCGAAGCCGAAGCCGAGAAAGGTTTCGAGCAGGGCAAGACCCAGGTGATGACCCAGGTCAGCAGCGTCGCGCAGGCGTTTCGCAAGACCAGCGAACAACTCCGCAGCGAAGATCAGGGCGACCTCGCCGGGTACACCGAGCGTATCGCCGAACAGGTCGAAAAGGTTTCGGGCTACCTCGAGGGCAAAGGGATGCGCGGCGCGATGAGCGACCTCGAGACCTTTGCCCGGCAGCGGCCCGGTGTATTCGTCGGCGGCGCGCTCGTCGTGGGTCTCCTGGCGGCGCGCTTTTTACGCTCGAGCAGTACAGGCAGTGGGTCACAAGACACCTACGCTCAAGCGTCCAGCCAGAACCCCTACCGTTAGGGCCGGGGAGACGCTATGCAAAACGCCAACTACGAGCGTTCACAAGAACGCGAAACACGTTCATTCGGAGACCTTTTTTCGCAGCTTGCCGGTGATACCTCGCTGCTCGTCCAGCAAGAAGTCGCGCTCGCCAAAAAGGAATTTCAGGCGTCGCTGGCCCAGGCGGTCGGCGGCGTTATCGTGCTCGCCGTCGGCGGCGTGCTGGCAACGGTCGGTTTGATCGCTATTTTGACCTCGGTGATTCTGGCGCTGGCGCTAGTGATGCCGCACTGGGCCGCCGCGCTCTTAGTCGGGGCGATTTTCGTGATTCTGGGCGTCGTTCTCGCGCTCGTAGGCGTCAACCGCCTCCGCAAACTCAAACTGATTCCGGAACGCACCGCGCAGACGCTTAAAGACGACGCCGCGATGATTCGGGAGAAGGCGCAGTGACGGGCTCCAACGACACCCCGGATGACCCGAACGCCGACAAAAGCGTCGCGGAACTCGAGGCCGACATCGCCCGTACCCGCGAGCAGCTCGGGAGAGACGTCGAGGACGTTTCGTATAAACTAAGCCCTGACCGGTTTAAGGAACAACTGCAAGACACGTTGCAAAATGCACAGGAGGCCGTGATGGAGAACATCAACGAGATGACGGAAAACCTAATGGAGTCGAGTAAAAAGGCGGGCGCAAGCTTTACCGACATGATCCGACGCCACCCGCTCCCGACCGCGCTGATCGGCGCGGGCGTCGCGTTACTCGCCGTCGGCGGCGGCGTCGGCGTCAAGCGGGCTCGAGACGACGACTATCCCGAGTACAGCGGCCGCTACGGCGCGGCGGGGAGCAGCGGCTACGTTACCCCCGGCGCGCAACCGTCCGCTGGCAGCGCCGATTCCGCTACGCAGTACGGCGGCGCGACCGGCTACGGCGCGACCCGCAACCTCGACTACGGCGCTTACGACAGCGGTTACGATACCGGTTACGGCTCGAGTAGTGGCCAGTCAGGTCAAAGCTCAGACCAGAACTCGGGTCAGAATTTGGGCGACCGGGCCGGAGCCGCAGGTACCCAGGCCAAACGTCAGGCCAAAGCCGCCAGCCGCGGCCTAGCCGAGTTCATCGAGGAGCAGCCCATGATCGCCGGTCTCGTCACCGTCGTTTTAGGTGCCGTTATCGGTTTGTCGCTACCGGGTACACGTCAGGAAAACGAGCTTTTGGGCGAAGCCCGCGACCAGTTTGCAGAACAGGCCAAAAGCGTCGCCGAACGCGCCAAAGAGGTAGCTCAGAAAACCTTTAACGAGGCCAAAACGACGGCCCAGCAGGAGTTCAGCAAGGTGCAAGGGGACGTTAAGGAAGCTGCCAAAAACGTCTCCGAAAGCGCCAAGCAAGAGTTCGGCGAGGTTCAGAGCGACGCCGAAACCGCCGCTAAAAACGTCTCTGAAAACGTCAAGCAAACCGCTAAAGACGAAGCGGATAAAAAAAGCCAGAACTAAGTCGGTGGGGGCTTAGTCCCTGCGCGTATAGACAGACCGACGATGGAACCCCGGACGTGCATTTCAGCCGTTCGGGGTTTTGGTTTTTAGCCTCGTCACACCTCAAAGGTTATGTGGCGGTTTTCATATTGAACCGCGTTCACGCCAGCCTCACCGCCTAGGGTGTAGGGTGCGTTTTGGAAACGCATGACAGCAAGCCGAACTCGAACCGGACGACGCCTGCGGCGAAATAGTCCGGCCTCATCTGTAACTGTCATGGAATACCCGCGCCGAGTACCTATCTCGTTGACAGCGTACGGGTTGGCACGTATACTCCGTAACAGATGAACCACGCCACGCTCCCCCTACTATCGGGTTTTTACCTCGGGGCCGCCGCCGCGTAGACGTTACGTTTATAGCTGAGCACCCTCGGGGATTTTCTCCGGGGGCTTTTTCGTATAGCGAAAGGAATCCCATGTCGGTACCCACCCCAACACCTCAAAATCTCTTCCAAAAGGTCTGGGACGCGCACAGCGTCGGGACGCTCCAAAATGGTCAGACTCAGCTTTTTATCGGCACGCACCTGATTCACGAAGTGACCAGCCCGCAAGCCTTCGGGATGCTCCGCGATCTGGGCTTGCCGGTACGTCATCCGGAACGCACCTTTGCCACCGTCGACCATATCGTCCCGACCGACACCCGCCAGGAACCCTTCGCCGATCCGTTGGCCGACGAGATGATCCGCGAACTCCGCAAAAACTGCGCCGAGTTCGGCGTCACCATGTTCGATACCGGCAGCGGCAAGCAGGGCATTGTTCACATGGTCGGGCCGGAGCAGGGCATTACCCAACCGGGTATGACGGTCGCGTGCGGCGACTCGCACACCTCGACGCACGGCGCGTTCGGAGCTATCGCCTTCGGTATCGGTACCAGCCAGGTACGCGACGTGCTGGCGACGCAGACGATAGCGATGGGCAAACCCAAAGTCCGCCGTATCAACGTGGAGGGCAATCTCGGGCCGGGTGTTTACGCCAAAGACGTAATTCTTCATATCATCCGGACACTCGGCGTAAAGGGCGGTATCGGCTACGCTTACGAATACGGCGGCAGCGTCCTAGACGCCATGAGCATGGAAGAGCGGATGACGGTCTGCAACATGAGCATCGAAGGGGGCGCGCGCTGCGGCTACGTCAACCCCGACCAGACGACCGTGGACTATATGGAGGGCCGCCCCTACGCGCCTAAAGCGAGTGACTGGGGCGAAGCCGAAGCGCGCTGGCTCGCCCTCGCTTCGGATGAGGGTTGCCCCTACGACGACGTGGTAAACGTCCGCGCCGAAGATATCGCGCCGACCGTCACGTGGGGCATCAACCCGGGACAAGCCATCTTTATAGACGAGCTCATCCCGACGGTCGAAGCTGCGCTGGAGGCCGAAAAGGCGAACATCGCCGAGGCTTTAGAGCACATGAAACTGCCCCCCGGCGCGCCCATCGCCGGAACAAAGATTGACGTGGCCTTTTTCGGCTCGTGTACGAACGGGCGTATGTCGGACTTTATCGAGGCGGCGAAGTTTCTGAAAGGTCACAAGGTCGCAGAGGGCGTTAAAGCTATCGCCGTACCGGGGTCGGAAATCGTCAAATATCAGTGCGAAGAGCTGGGTATCGACCGGGTTTTCCTCGACGCGGGCTTCGAGTGGCGCGACGCCGGGTGCAGCATGTGTCTGGCGATGAACCCCGACAAACTCGTCGGCGACCAACTCTGCGCGAGTTCCAGCAACCGCAACTTTAAGGGTCGGCAGGGCAGCGTTACCGGACGCACGGTGCTGATGAGCCCGGTGATGGTGATGGCGGCGGCGGTGACAGGGACGGTTTGTGACGCGAGGGAAGTGTTCCAGACCAGTTTTCGCGAACCAGTCTCGAGCTAGGTCGCAACATGACGCGGATGCGAAAAGCTATCCTGACTATAGGAACCTTACTCATTGTGTTAGGACCTTTTATCGCCGGACCCCTTATCTTCTCGTTTCGAGAGGTGCTGATCAGCACCGGCCTAAGCTCAAACTCGAGCCATGGGTTCTGCGGTGCTGCATGGGCGCTTACCTGTAGCGTCTACGCGATTTTTGGAACTATGCTTTTCGGACTCGTCCTCATTCTCAGCGTTCTGATCTGGTGGCTAATCGAAAAAAGTCGGGTAAAAAGGATTCACAGATGAGGCAGGCTCTTCACAACGCAGCCGAAAAACTCGGCTTTACCCAAAGCTCGGACGTGCTGATGGGCGGTCTGCTGACGACGCTCGCAGCGAGCAAACCGGGCGGCCGGTTTCTGGAACTCGGGACGGGCGTCGGGATGGGGAGTGCGCGGCTGTTGGCAGGCATGGACGCGGCCTCGAGCCTCGTTACCGTCGAACGCAACGCTGAGCAAGTCGAGATAGCGAAAAAACATTTGGCAGAAGACCCCCGCGTCACTTTTTGGATTGGGGACGGACTCGAGTTCTTGCGTCCTCAAGAGCCGTTCGACTTTATCTTTGCCGACACGTGGCCCGGCAAAATCAGCCGCCCCGAACTGGCTTTAGACCTCACTGCGCCGGGCGGATTTTATCTGGTCGACGATATGGAACTCGGTTGGAAAGACGAGGCTGACTTGGTGGACGTGTCCGACTATCTGCTCGAGGTCTGGCGCGGTCAGCGCGCGCTGACGGAGCTGCTGGAAACAAGAGACGATTTTCACTGCGTCCGTCTGGACTGGTCTACCGGCCTGCTGCTATGCGTTAGAAAAGGAGTTTGACATGGCCTTAGAGAAAATCACCTCTATCACCGGACGAGGCGTGTTCGTCTCCGGTGACGACATCGACACCGACCGCATCATCCCGGCGCGTTTTATGAAGTGCGTGACGTTTGACGACTTGGGTCAGTACATGTTTTACGACGTACGCTTTTCCGAAGACGGCAGCGAGAAAAAGCACGCGCTCAACGACCCGCGTTATCAGGGCGCGACGATTCTCGTGTCGGGCGTCAATTTCGGGTGCGGCAGCTCGCGTGAGCACGCGCCGCAAGCCCTCTACCGGGCCGGTTTTCGCGCCGTCATCGCCGAAAGTTTCGCCGAAATCTTTTTCGGCAACAGCGTGACGCTGGGGATGCCGTGCGTCGAGGCAACCGCCGAACAGCTCCGGACGATTGTCGCGTCTATCCAGAGCGACCCGGACACACCGATCGTCATCGACATCGTCAGCGAAACCGTCTCCGTGGGGGCTGAAACGCATCACGTGCAGGTGCGTAGGGCAGCCAAGCACGCACTCGAGGCGGGCCGCTGGGACCCCATCGCCGAGCTTTTAGAGGCCGACGACGCCATCCGCGACACAGCGGCTCGTCTCCCCTATCTTTAGCTTATGGGACAGCGTTTTGAACGTATCGGCGGCCGACACCGCGATTTTATCGAGGCGCAAAAGCTCTTTTTCGTAGCGACGGCGGCAAGGGACGGTTACGTCAACGTCTCACCGAAAGGGTTGGATTCGCTGCGGGTGTTGAACGAGCAAACGGTGGTGTGGCTTAACGGCACCGGCAGCGGCAACGAGACGGCGGCGCACCTTTTGGACACGCCGCGTATGACGCTGATGTTTTGCGCGTTTGAGGACAATCCGCTGATCTTGCGGCTTTACGGCGAGGCGGTCACGTATCACCCGCGCGACCTCGAGTGGAGCACCTACATCGGACTCTTCGCGCCGCTGGCGAGCGCGCGGCAGATTTACAAGCTGCACGTTTCGCTGGTACAGACCTCATGTGGGTTCGGCGTCCCGCTTTTCGACTTTCAGGGCGACCGCGAGCTGATGCACACGTGGGCGGCGAAGAAGGGTGAAGACGGTATCGAGGCGTATTGGCAGGAGAAAAATCAGTTGAGTCTGGACGGGCAACCGACGGCTATCTTTGACGACTGAAGCCAGCAGAGGTGGTTGCTCCAAGGATTTTGATGAAACTTCTCCACTCGAGGAACGGTTTTACCGCTGGGTTCTTGCGTTCACCAAATTCTTGCGTGCTGTGGTGTAGTTGAGCGTTTTTGTAATGTACGGCTCAACATACATCCGGCAACGCAGAAAATTGAAGGATAATTAGAATTTTAGAGAAAGGTGGCCGAAACTAAAGTTCATCAGCCATTCTTCCTATCGCATCTAGGCAAACGCCGAAGAGGTCTTGTACGCTGTCTATCTCATAAGTTAGTTGGGGATGGTGTGTGGGATTTCTGTAAGCTGTCCTAATAAGGTTTAGAGAATCTAATAGTGAATCAGGAGGCTTGTTGCGAGTTTTAGCTCTCAACTGATCAACCATATTTGCCCACATCGGCTTCGATAGACGTTTCTGCCTTCTATGCAAGTAATAGTAGTCTTTTAGTACAGCTTCTGTCGCCCTCAAAATGTGAAAAGCCGCCGCAGTGGCTTCACCGAACAAAAGACATTTGCAAGCAGACGAAATATCTTTTTGAGAAATGTCGCTCAGCTTATCGAAAGTTCCTTCCTTGAGAAGTTTAGAAGGATTGTCTAAAAGGTATTCGGAGTTATAGCGCCTATTTGGGAGGACATACACCTCCTTTGTTGAAGATTCAGCGAAGATAACGTCCTCTAAAGACCTTGTTATACCGCTAATCGAAGAGCAAAGCTCCGAGGGAATCTTTTCCTGTTCACCCACCAATTCTAATTCGTTCATTGTCATTTTGAATATGCGCGAATTGCGATAAGCCAACGAAACTTGAAAATCAAGTTCTTCAAGGCTAGAAAATAACTGATTGAAGTTGTCAATCACGTCTTCTTTCACGAAGTTGGGACTAACGCTTCTCAGGATTCGCAATCCCAAGCCAATAACGATGTAGTTATAGCAGTTGTAAGTGAGCAAATTTTAGCCTTATGTGAGTTAGGAAACGAAAGAATTGAGTCATTTCAAAACCATGGCTCTATTTCTTCTGAACGTGTGCTCGTTAGGCTTCACGCTCTCTACCCTAATACATCCAACGCCTCATCATCCGTCACCGTTTCATCCATCTCTTTACGCCGCGTCGCCCACGCCGGAAACGGGAAGTTCAGCATCATCGGTTGCGGCACGTCGGGCTGGTGGACGATCATAGTGCCGGGAGCCAGAATCGTCGCGCGGCCCAGAAAGCTGCGCGGCATAAAGCGGTACTCGGCGCGTTCACTTTCGGCGGCGTCGAGGCGGCCCACGATTCGCACCGCCGCGTTGCTGACCACCCGCCGCTCGACCTCCGAAGCGGTCTGCTGCGCACCGATCAGGATAATCCCCAGACTGCGCCCGCGTTCGGCGATGTCTAGGAGCACGTTTTTGATGGGACTGTCGCCCTCGGCGGGCGCGTACTTGTTCAGCTCGTCTAGGACGACGAAGATTTGGCCCCGGCTGTTGCGCGATTCTTGGGCTTCAAAGACCCCGCGTAGCAAGACGCCTACGACGAACATCTGGGCCAAAGGCGCGAGCGTGTGAATATCGACGACGTGAACTTGTTCGGGGCTGTCGAGCAGCTCGAGCCGTGACCGCTTGACCTCCCCCGCTGAGAGGTCGCCGCGAACGAGCGCCCGCAGATGCTTGGACGCGCCGCGCAACCTGCGAACCAGCGCCTCACGAGTGGCCTTGGCCTGATTTGCCGTCCAGCGCGGGTCGCCGCCCTTACTGTTAGCCCCGCTCCCGTCGTCTTCACCGGCGTTCTTTTTGAGAAGTTTGTACTCCATATACTCGACCAAATCCTCAAAACGCGTCAGCCGCACACCCAGCCCGCCGCCCAACCGCTCGAAACCGACGCCCTCGTCCGCTCCCATCCGGCTCCGGCCCAGCGAATCGGTATCACGCTCCAAAGCGAAGTCCGCGTCACCGTCTTCGACCTCGAGGTGCGGCCCACGCTGTTTTTCCGCAAGTTTGAAAAGCCGCTCCTCTAGGTGCGAGACCAAAAAGCCGAGGTTCGTCATCGCGTCTTTGTCCGCCAGCACGAAGGGCAGCATTCGCTCGCGGGCAAAGTCGCGGAGCGTCCACAGATAAGGCGACACCCCGCCCCGCGTCTGCGTCGCCGTCATCAGACCGCTCCCCTCGAGCGCGGGCGCGTGCAACCCGACGCTCTCAAAAGGGCGGGCGGGCAGCCCCAAAATCTCGTAACGCGTGCGCGGGCTACGGCGTTTCGCCTGCCACTTGCCCTCTTGCGTAGTGAAATCTTTGTTGGCTTGGTCGAGATAGAGCAAATCTTCGCCCTTGACGTTGAAGATCACCGCTTTGCTGGCGTTGACGTTATCTAGCAGGCTTTCGGGCGGACTCTTTTTGCGGTTCGGCGCGTTGAAGATGCTGTAGAGCAAAAAGAGGGCGTACGAGGTTTTGGTAGCAATCCCCGAAATACCCGAAATATTGACGTGCGCGCCCTTTTGCCCGCTGATAAAGTCGAAATTGATATACCCCGGTTCACCGTTTCGCAAAACGCCCGCCGGAAGGGGCGCTTCCATACTGTCCAGGTAGAGCGCCCGTTCCAGCGCCTCGCCGGTCGCCAGCCTTACGTCGTCGCCGGGGCCGGGCGGGATGTAGTCTTCGGGTTCGACGCGGGTGACGAGCACGTGCGCGGCGTAGGCGATATTGGCGGGCATCAGGCCGCTGCTGACCAGCTCGGTGTCGCCGTCGAACTGCACGCCCTCGTAGCGGCGGCGCACCTCGTCGACGACGCCGTAAAACATAACCTGCTCGCCGCTACCGCCGGGGTCGTCTACAGCGATCACCACGAGGTCGTCGAGTTGCACCTTGCAACCGTCCAGAACGCCGAACCAGAACTGTAGCGGCGTCGCGTCCTCGGTTCCCAGCACCATCCCGATAGGCGGCGCGTCCAGCACGGTTTCAGCCATCAGGCGGCCTCCTCCAGACTCGCCAGGTGCTGCATCACCCGGCGGCGGATAATCTGGGCGTTCCCCATCCGGCGCGAGAGTTCGCCCTCGAGCGCCCGAATCGGCAACAGCTGCTGCGGCGCGCGCGGGTCTTGGTGTTGACGGCTGGCAAAATCGGTCAGGTGCAAGCAGCTCCAGTCGGCAAGGTTCGCCGTCCACGCCAGACGCTCCTGCCACGCGGGGCCAGCGTAGGCTTGCAGGCGCACCATCCCCGCCAGGCTGTAGAGCCACGGACGCGGGTCGCGGAGCCGCAAAAACCACTCGAAATACCCCCTGTCCGCATCTTTGGTTTTAACCAGGTACAGGGGCGAGCGTTCGCCCTGCTCGAGCCCCCGCACCACGTTCAGCTCAGCCTCGGAGATTTTAGGTTCATGAATGGTTTTAAGGTAGCCGATGACGTTTTTTTCGCCACCGATAAAGGGGCGTGGCCCGTCACAGATGATAAGTGTTTCCGAGTTTTGCGCGATCAGTCTCGCCGCCAACCGCTTTTCGGCGTCGAGCATTTCGGTTTGCAAGCGCCGCACCACCGCGTCGGCGTCGCGTTCGGCGGTACTGACGACCTGATATTCGAGCTTGCCGAGCTTTGAACGGGTGGTAGCAAAGGCGAAGTCGGTGGCGCTGTGTCCGCTGCTGAGCGCGCAGATACGCCGAACGAAGAGCGTCTCTTCACCGCCTAAAAACCTAGCTTTACGGCTTTTATGGGCGCAACACGACACCACCCCGACGCCGTACGACCCGAGCGCCCCGAACGCGACCTGCGCTTCGTCTTGCTCTAGCAGCAAGCGGGCCTCGAGGCGGCGGCTGCCGTCTAAAAAGTAAAGATTTTCCCAGAACGTTTCGGCGGCGTCCGGCCTGCGGCGCTCCCACGGCCCTTCGACGCTCGTATCGACGTCTACGCGTCCGTCACCGGCAGCTTCGGCGTGGTAGGCGGTGTTGTATTCGACCGCCCAGGGGTCAAGTCTCAAACGCACCTGTCAAGCATACCCCGCCTAGTTGTTCGGGGTACCGTCGTCTTCAGCTATAAAGGGCCAGCCCTAGAAAATTTTACCGAGGTGCGCGCGTCTAGTGAAGGGACTGGAACAGTCTACTTGACTATACCGTCGTGACGGTATAGTCTTGATGGATGAGAACAACCCAAAAGAGAGAAACCCGACTTGAAATCCTCACAGCAGCTAATCGCGTCATTTTGAAGGGTGGCCCCAGCGACTTTACCTTCGAGGCTGTGGTTAAAGAAGCCGAGCTTAGTAAAGGCGGTGTGCTCTATCACTTTCCCAGCAAAGAAGCCCTGGTCAAGGGGATGTTAGCCGCGTTTCTCGAAACCTTAGACCGTGACCTGATGGAGCGAAGTAAGGGCGACGACGGGGCCGGTTCTCTCACTCGCGCCTACATTATGTCGGCGTTCGAGCCTGAAGCCTATCTTTTGGAGGTAAATGCAGGGATGCTCGCAGCTATGACCACAGACCCTGAGCTACTCGAGCCTGCACAGCGGTGGGCAAAAGACTTCCAAACTCGGCTCGAGCAGGACGGCCTAGACCCTATCCTAACGACGTTGATCCGCCTCGCCACAGACGGTCTTTGGTACAACGACATGTTTGGTTTAACCAGCTTGAGTCAAGAAGCCAAAAGCACGTTGCAACAGAGGCTTGTGGCGCTTACACAGGTACCATCATGACTTCTTGGTTCTACCTGGCGACCGCTATCGTGGCGGAAGTTTTCGGCTCGAGCGCGCTCAAGCTTTCAGACGGACTCTCCAAGACGGTACCCACGCTGGGCGTTGTGCTGGGGTACGGCCTCGCCTTTTATCTGCTGAGCTTGACACTTAAGCAGCTGCCGCTAGGACTAAGCTACGCCATCTGGTCGGGACTGGGAACCGCCGGAGCTGTTCTCGTCGGCGCAACGTTATTTCAAGAAGTCATAACGCCTTGGAGGCTCTTTGCCCTGGCGCTTATTCTATGCGGCGTTTTACTACTCTACTTGCTACCTAGCAGCTCTCCATGAGCCGTACACTGCGGAGCTTGTTTGTCGTTACCGACCTCGCTTTTATCGTCTACTGGTCAGCCACGGCGCTGAAGCTGATTCCACCCGAGTATGCTTATAGCGATTACACCAATCCTATCCTCGTGGCGTGGAACTGGTCTTTTTTTCCGCTGGACATGCTGATCTCACTTACAGGATTTGTGAGCCTCTATCTTTACCGCAGCGGGGAAGCAACCTGGCGAGCTTGGGTTTTGGTGTCCCTGACGCTTACCTCGTGCTCCGGCTTGCAGGCGGTAGCATACTGGGCGTTTGCAGGCGACTTCGATCCGTGGTGGTGGACTGCAAACCTCTATTTGCTAATCTATCCCCTGTTTTTTATACCCCGCCTTCTTCGCCTCGAGAGCGTGCGCGCTCAAATCAGCCAGATGCAGTGATCGTCCCGACTCATAAGAGGCGTGCAGGCAGTGAGCCGAATAAAGTGCTACGGCCCACACCGCACAGGTTCTTTTTAGACAAAGCAGAAGCAATCCAGGGTACGCGACGCCCAAATATAATTCCCGTCAAAGCCGTAAACTGACCCTATGAGCACCCAACCGATCTATATCCTGAAATCCGTAGACGAACTCGCAGCCCTTATCGAAGCTTCACGACAAGGCCCGGTACTGCTCTTTAAGCACTCCCTCACCTGCCCCATCAGCGCCCGCGCGCAGGAGCAGTTCGTGGGGGTGGACGGCGCGCCGCGCTACACGTTAGCGGTGCAGTACGCCAAAGACGTTTCGGAAGCGGTCGCCGAACGTTTCAAGACGGAGCACGCGTCGCCGCAGCTGCTGGTTATCGAAAACGGTGAGGTCACAGGTGAACTGACCCACTCGCAGATTAAAGGGGAGGCGGTAGCGGCGCTTCTTGCCGAAAAGTGACGCGCCCCGGTCGATATAGGATGACTGCAAAAGAGCTATCCAGAATCGCCAGCTGTAGTTAAGCAGCTTCGCAAAGCTTAAGCGGTCTCTCCGTACGGTGGTCAGGTGTAGAAGTCGGATGTGGAGGTCAGGTATGGCGTCGAGGGGCGCGGGGTGGCTCGAGGCTGCGCTCCCGGCGTCGGCCTACCCTGTTTGTCCGCACAGTCGAGGCTCTATGCGTTTGGGGCGCTGCGCGGTATATCGTCACGGTATATCGTGTAGCCAGCAACCTGCTCGAGGGGGGGGACGTTTATGGGTCTACCGGAGTGGCTTTTGGTTATTTCAGGGCTTCTGGCACTGGCTGTGCTTCTCGGCAGCGTCGCGGAGCGCGTGCGTTTGCCGGTGACGGTGGTGCTGGCCTTAGTCGGCTTCGCCGCGTCGTGGGTCAGCGGCAACCTGGGCGTCGGCAGCCCATTGCAAGGCGAGGTATTTGAAGAGGTCGTCGTCTTTTTGTTTTTGCCGGTGCTGATCTTCGAGGCCGCCTACGGACTTTCGACGCGCGCTTTTTTTCGCAACCTCGGGCCGATTTTGGTGCTGGCGATTCCGGCGGTGCTGGTCGCGGCGCTTTTCGTCGGACTGGCGCTCACCTGGCTGCTGGGGATTCCTTTGAGCGCCGCGCTCGTGTTCGGGGCGCTTATTTCAGCGACCGATCCGGTCGCGGTCGTCGCTATCTTTCGTGAGCTGGGCGTGCCGAACCGTCTGCTGACGCTCGTCGAGGGTGAAAGCTTGCTCAACGACGGGGTGGCTATCGTGCTCTTTACCATCTTGCTGAGCGCGGCGCTCGGCGGCGAGGTGAGCTTAGCGGGGGGCGTGCTCGAGTTCTTCAGCGTCTTTGGCGGCGGCGCGCTGGTCGGCGCGGGCGTCGGCTTCGTCGCCGCCCTCGCGCTGCCGTGGCTCGGGCGTCTGGCGGCGACGGCGTTATCGGTCGCCGTCGCCTACGGCGGCTTTTTGCTGGCTGATGAGATTTTCGGGTTTTCAGGGGTGATGGCGACGGTCGCCTCTGGGCTCGTGCTGAGCGGATTTGCGCCGAGCCGCGCCGGGGCAGCTGTCCGCAAGGTGTGGGAAGCGTTCTGGGAAGCACTCGGGTACATCGCCAACGGGTTGCTGTTTTTACTGATCGGTCTGGCCATCGACCCGGCGCTGATCGTAGCGAACTTCGGCACCATTTTACTCACCACCGTTATCGTGCTGCTCGCCCGCGCCGTAGCGGTGATTCCGCTGATGTCGGCGCTCGAGCGCCTTTCCGGAATTCCGCCGGTAGGGATTCGCAACGAAGCCGTGCTGATCTGGGGCGGCCTCCGGGGTGGCGTCGCGCTGGCACTGGCGCTCGCGCTCCCTGAAGAACTGGCGCAACGCGAGCTTTTTATCACCATGACCGGCGGCGTCGTGATGGCGACGCTTCTACTCAACGCCACCACGATCGGGTTGCTCGTTCACCGCCTTAAACTCGACGAGCCGAGCCGAACCGAGGCGTTTCTCGCCGGTGGCGCGCGCCTTTCCGGGGTGCGGGCGGCGCGGGAACGACTGGGGGAGTTGGGGCTCGAGAACCCGGTCGTCTCATCTTCTCTGGAGAGCGCCGAGCAGGACGCGCGTTCGGCGTTGGGGCAGCTCGAGCTGACCACCGCAGAAGAGGTCGAGGTGGTGACGCGGCGCGGCCTTTTCGTTGAACGCGAGACCTATCAGCAGCTCAGCGACGCGGGTCTGCTCCCGCCCGCTTCGGCCCGCGCCCTGCTACGCGAAGTCGACGACATGATCGAAGACGTAAGCACCGGACGCGCCTCGCTCGACACCCTCTACACGCGCGAGACGCCCCTTTTCGAGCGTTTCGTAAGGAAACTGACCGTGTGGTTGCCACAACCGCTCGGCGAAGACCCGGCGGAGCTGGCCTACGCCGAGGCTACCGCGAGACGGCTGGCGGCGCGCCGAACTTTGGAGGCGCTCGAGCTTTTCGAGCACCTGCCGAATCTCCGCCCGGAGGCGCTCAGCCGCGCCGAACGCACCTTTGTGGACTGGGAAGAGGAGGCGGTCGCCGCGCTCGGCGAGTTGGGCAGCGGCGCGGAACGAAACACCGGCGAACTGCACAAGCGGCAGGCCGAGGCGCTGAGCCGCGTCGCCGCGACCGAGGCGCTCGGCGAGCTTACCGAAGTCGGGCTTTTGCCGCCGGTAGTGGCGCAGCGGGCAGCCGCGGCGGTCGTGTCCCGGATCGACCGGGCGTGAGTTGTGGCAAATCGCTATTTTGTAAGTTTTAGGTATCGACCGCTTTCTAAAGAGCTTGTAGCCCGTAGCTTGTGGTGCTTCTACTCGCCACGTGCCACAAGCCACACGCTAGCTAACCAACCGGCGGCGTCAGCAGCGCCCACAACGCCGGATCGGTAAAGTCGGTGATGACCAGCGACGCACCCGCCTCACGTAACGCCTCCGGAAGCTGCGTGGTCGCCATCCCGACGGTAAAAACGCCCGCGCCCGCGCCCGACGTAACCCCGTGAAGCGAATCTTCAAACACGACGGCGCGGGCCGGGCTGATGTTGAGCAGCTCGAGCGCCGTCAGATACGGTAGCGGGTCGGGTTTGCCGCGCGGCAGCTCGTCCGCGTACACCTCCGGGTCGAACGCACCCGTAAGGCCGACAGCCCCCAGAAGATGCGCCGCGTTCTCGCGGGGCGCGCTCGTAACGAGCGCCCGCTCGAGTCCACTTTCCCGGCTCCACGCCAATAGTTCCGTAAGTCCGTTCAAGGGTTCCCACGCCGCCGCCGAACCCCGAAAGGTTTCTTCCTTGCGGTTCATCACCTCGTGGTGGTAGGCGTCGGACTCGTCCGGAAAATACTCGCGCAAAATCTCCAGGTTGGGCCGCCCGGACATCCGGCTGTCGTATTCGCCTCGCCCGAGTGACCTGCCGAGGTCGGCAAACACCTCCGCGTAGGCGGCGAAGTGAAGGTCGTCGGTGTCGATAAGCGTACCGTCCATGTCGAAAATCAGGGCGCGCAGGTCTGTGAGCTCGAGGGTCATAGGGGTCAGTGTACCGCCGGGAACGCAAAAGACAGCGAGAAACAGTAGTGAGGTGTGAGTAACGAGCGCCGCTTCACTGCTCGTTACTCGTTACTTTTCCCCCTCCCCCCGGGGTTCACACTGCCTCTCAAAGGTGCTACCATCTGTTTATAACGGCGCTTTGGAATAGCGTGTGGTTTCGCGTAAGCGCCTAACAACCGAAATGTAAACGCAAGATTTTCCTAAGATTCACAAGCTCTTTCGAGCAGGAGGTTTAGATGAGCAATCAGAGCCTGTCCGAGCGCCGCCACCAAGCGGTCTCCCCCGCCGCGTATTCGACCCATCCGATCTATCCGGTCAAGGGTGAGGGCGCGTACATCTGGGACGCCGACGGCAACAAGTATCTCGACTGGTCGGTGGGTATCGCGGTGATGAACGTCGGTCACTCGCACCCTAAAGTCGTCGAAGCCGTCAAAAAGCAGACCGAGACGTTTCAGCACCTCTGTTTCGCAGTCGGGATGCACGAGAGCTATATCCGGCTCGCCGAAAAGCTCAACGAGATTGCCCCCGGCCCGTCGGAAAAACGCACCTTTCTGGTCAATTCGGGCGCGGAAGCGGTCGAAAACGCCGTTAAGATCGCCCGCGTCGCTACCGGACGGCAGGGCATCGTCGCGTTTACCCACGCGTTTCACGGGCGCACCCACATGGCGCTGTCGTTGACCGCCAAGGCGAACCCGTACAAAGCCGGGTTCGCGCCGCGCGCCGCTGAAATCTACCGGGCGCAGTACCCGTACTGTTACCGCTGCCCGTACGGGGGGCAAAAAGACGGCGGCTGCTGTCAGGCCGACCTCACGCAGCTCCGCGAGATGGTCAAAACGACCATCGGTGAGGGCGAAGTAGCCGCGTTTTTAATCGAGCCTATCGCCGGTGAAGGCGGCTTTATTCCGGCCCCCGGCGCATTTTTGCGCGCCCTGCACGCCTACGCCAAAGAGATCGGCGCGCTGCTGATCGACGACGAGGTGCAAGCGGGCATCGGGCGTACCGGCGCGTGGTGGGCCGCTGAACATCACGGCCTCGAGCCCGACCTGATTACGTCGGCGAAGGCGCTCTCGTCTGGTTTTCCACTCTCGGCGGTGATCGGCAAAGCCGAAGTGATGGACAAACTCGCGCCCGGACAGCTCGGTAGCACCTTCGGCGGCAACCCCGTCAGCTGCGCGGCGGCGCTCGCAACCTTGGAGGTCATCGAAGAAGAGGGGCTCTTGGAGCGCGCCAGACAGATCGGCGCGGCGGCGACCGAAAAGCTGGAAGCGTTACAACGTCAGTTTTCCCAGATCGGCGATGTGCGCGGCCTCGGCGCGATGGTCGGCCTCGAGTTTGTCAGCGGCCCTAACAAGACGCCCAACCCCGACGCGGCGCAGGCCGTTTTGGAGCACGCCCGCGCGAACGGCCTGCTGCTCCTGACCACCGGCACTTACGGCAACGTCATCCGGTTGCTGCCGCCGATTCGGATGTCGGACGCGGAGCTGAGTGAGGGATTGGAGAAACTGGACGCCGCCATCCGCGCGGTTTTGGAGCTTGTCACAGTCAGTGCATGAGGTAATACGTTAGCAAACATCCAGATTACACAGTCTCGTTTCTGAAGGTAACCGCATACTTCACGCACCGAAACCAAGATTTTCCGGGCTGAGTATGCTGCAAAGGTAAGTCTCTCGGAAAACGGGGCCGTGTAGATAGGGGAAAACGATGTATCAACCAGCGCATTTTCGGGAAGACAGACTTGAGGTTCAACACGGTTTGATGCAAGAGCACCCACTCGGTCTGCTTATCACTGCGGGTACAGGCGGTCTAACAGCCAACCCGATTCCGTTTAAGCTCGCACCAACAGACTCTGAGCGGGGTACCCTGCGTGCTCACCTCGCCCGCGCTAACCCACAGATTGCAGAACTTGCCGCTGTCTCCGAATGTCTAATTGTTTTTCAAGGGCTACAGGCATACGTAACGCCTTCTTGGTACGAGACTAAACGGGAAACGGGCAAAGTTGTACCTACCTGGAACTATGCGACGGTTCACGCTTGGGGGAGTCCGCGCCTCATAGAAGACGTTCATTGGCTCCAGCGTCACCTTCACGAACTTACGCAGCACCAAGAAGAGGTGCGTTCAGCGCCGTGGGAGGTTAGCGACGCGCCCGCCTCTTTCATTGCCTCCCAGCTTAAGGGGATTGTCGGGCTCGAGGTAAAAATAGACCGGCTCGAAGGCAAGTGGAAGGTCAGTCAGAACCGCCCGGAAAAGGACCGCAGAGGCGTGTTGACTGGACTTCGTGGCGAGGGTCAAAAGGCCGAACCGATGGCTGCGCTCGTCGCTAAGTACGGCGCTGCAAAAGGCCACTAGGAAAATTTGCTACGTAGATTGCCCTTGTACCTTGTGGCTCCATCAGTACCCGCTCTCAGTACATCTGGGAGCGGGTGCTACAAAAACCGCTAAAACGCAGGCGCGACCGTATCGGTGTGAAGCTCGCGCGCCTCTATCCCGACCCCGTGAAAATGCGGCATCACCAATTCGCCGAAGCGCCGCGCCTCTTCGACGTGCGGATACCCCGACAAGATAAAGGTGCCGATCCCCATCTCTTGATAGCTTTTAAGCTCATCGGCTACCTGCTGCGGGTCGCCGACGATAGCGACGCCGACGCCGCTCCGCGCCAACCCGATACCGGCCCAGAGGTGCGGTTCGACCAGCAGGTCGTCTTTAAGGCCCAGCTCGATCTGACGGTTTTGCCCGACCGAATCGACGTGTTTATAAGACTTTAAGAACGTTTGCCGGACTTCGGGGTCGATACGCGAGATGATGCGCTCGGCAGCGGCCCACGCCTCGGATTCGGTTTCGCGGACGACCACGTGGACGCGGAGGCCGTAGCGGAGCTTGCGCCCGTACTCGGCTTCTAAGCGTTTCATCTGCTCGAGGTTTTGCTCCAGCGTGGCGCGCGGCCCGCCCCACATCAGGTATACGTCGGCGAATTCGGCGGCGATACGCTGCGCGCTGGCGCTCGCCCCGCCGAAATATAGCGGGACATTTTCCGAAGGTTTGGGCTCGAGCACCGCGCCGTCTACCTTGTACACGTCGCCGTCATAAGAGACCGGCGTCTCGCGCCAGAGCTGACGCAAGAGCAGCATAAACTCGCGGGTGCGTTCGTAGCGTTTGCCGTGCGCTTCAAAGTCGCCGTACATCGCGTTTTCAGCCGGTGACGAGCCCGTTACGACGTTGATACGCACCCGACCCGGAAAAAAGTTCGCGGCGGTAGCGACCATTTTGGCGTACATCGAGGGGTGAACCATCCCGGGGCGCACCGCCAGCAACAGACCAGCGCCGCGGGTACGGGCGAGCGCCGCGACCCCGGCGGTCCAGGTCTCGAGTTCGTGATGGTAATTGGTCGCCGTTAGAAGACTTGAAAACCCCGCTTCGTGCGCCGTCTCGATCATGCTCGCCAGATATTCCAGGGTCGGTTTGCGGGGGGGCGGCGTCCGCGTCCCTACAAACTCACCGTCGCGCGCGAGCTGACAAAACCACAAAAAATCGGGGGTAAACATAAAGTCCTCCAGGAACTAAGCGAAGTCGCTTAAATTCGAGTCTACACCTTTCCGCACCCCCTGAGTACACAGCTCACACATCGCAGCCTTTAGGGGTGCATGGGGTCTCTGCGCGCGTTCGACACTTCGCTCGAGCATCCGTCGGTGACGACACAAAGCAAAAAAATCGGGCTAAAAAAGGTCAGGTGAACGACTCGAGGAACCTGGCTTTCGGACAAAATTCAAGGAGTACATCGCTGAAAAAGTACACAGGCTCGAGCGTATATTTCTGCGTAGCTGAAGCGATTTAGGCAAACCGCCTCGTCAGCCGTCTGACACCGCGACCTCGGCAGGATTCGATACCATATCGCGTACCGTGGTCGTGTCGAGCACCCGCAAGGTCGCCGCTTTAACCTTCAGCATCACCGCGCGCACCTCACAGGTCGCCTCGTCCACGCATTCGCAGCGCCGGTAGTAGCGTTTCGACGCGCACGGCAGTGGGGCCAGCGCCCCCTCGAAGATGCGAATCACGTGGCCTAGATAGATGTCTTCAGGGGGCTGCGCGAGCCAGTAACCACCGCCGCGTCCCTTTTTACTCTGCAACACACCGTTATTTTTTAGCTCGAGCAAGATAAGCTCTAGAAACTTGCGGGAAATCCCCTCGGATTCGGCAATTCTGTTGATCAGTACCGGCCCCGACTCGTACGCTTTGGCGAGAAAAACAAGCGCCTTGAGCGCGTACTTGGCCTTTTGCGTGAGCGTAATCATTGCGCTCAGCCTAGCAAATTGCTAGCCTGAACGAGTAGTCCGGTTTCGTTCGGCTCTGGTTTTTCAGCGCGCGCAGTCAGCAAGCCACGCGTTGCCCGGCCCCTGAAGTCTCGAGTTTCGTTTAGAGGAGAAAATGACCCACATCGAGGGCAAGACGCCCTGGCTAACGCTGCATGTACCTAGCCCTTTACAGAGTGAAACACCGCTCGCACTGCTGCGCGCGTCGCGCGTCACCGACAAGGCGCACCTGTACGTGCGGAACAATCAGGATTTGGACGGCGCGATGACGCTGGGGCAGGGTGCGGAGAACTGGCTGGTGACGCTCGCCGGGGCGCATAGAATAGATGGAATAGATAGCTTGACGAACACCCCGAAGAACACCCTGACCCTGCCCGACCTGCGCGCCTACCCGCAACACGAAACCGAGATGGTGCTCCAGTGCTCGGGTAATTCGCGTGGACGTTTCGGCGGCGTCAGCCCGGTCAGTGGCTCGAGGTGGCAAGACGGCGCGGTCGCCAACGTGGTGTTCGGCGGCGCGCGGCTACGTGACGTCTTGAAAGATGTAGCCGCCGACTCGCTGGACGCAGCCTACCTGACGGCGACGGGGGCCGGAACCTTTTACGAAAACGGTATGTCCCCGTTCGAGCGCAGCGTCTTACTGGCTGACGTGCTGGGCACCGCGCTGCTGGCGCTGACCCTCAACGGCGAACCGCTCCCGGCCCTTCACGGCGGCCCTGTGCGCCTCGTGCTACCGGGTTTTTACGGCGTCAACAATGTCAAGTGGCTTACGCACCTCAGCCTCGACGCCGAACCGACCGGCAACCCCTACCAGACCGAAAAGTACCGTTTGCCGAAGACGCCTCTGCAACCCGGTCAGGTCTTCGAGGCGACCCCCCAAAACAGCGTTCCGAGCTGGCGTATGAAGCTTAAAAGCCTGTTGTGGCGACCGCTGGTCGGCGAGACCTTGCGGGCGGGGCCGGTGGCGTTGGGCGGCGTTGCGTGGAGCGACGGGCGGAGCCGCGTGGCGCAGGTGGCGGTGTCTTGTGACGGCGGCGCAACCTGGCAAGGTGCAGCGCTGGACACGCCCGAAAGCCCCTACGCGTGGTCGGCGTGGTCGCTGACGCTGCCTTTTGCCCCCGGCGAACACGAGGTCTGGGTACGCGCTACCGATGACGCCGGGAACACGCAACCCCTCGAGCAAAATACAGGCTGGAACCCCGCAGGCTACGAGTGGAGCAGCGCCGAACGGGTACGCCTCAGCGTCCACTGACGTTCGGCGCGTCCGAAAATGTCTTTTCTCACCCTTAAAAAACCTGACCATGAATATCTGGAACGTTTCGTCAGGGCGCAGCGCACGCTGCTCGTCACCTATCCCGTCCAAAGTGGCAAGCTTACGCCGACACCGGGTTTTGGGCATACAGGTTTTAGGCACGCAGGTTTCAGGCATACGGAGATGCTCGAGCCCCTCGGCAGTGGTCGCGCAGTTTTTGAGCGCGCCGTTGCGGGGTTGGAGGCTTGGGCGGTTTATCCGGCGTGGATGACGCTTTACCCGCACCACGCTCCCATCTGTGAGGGTGAAGGGGTGGCGCTCGTCACGGGCTTTGCTCCCGTATGGACAGTGAGCGCGGTGCGGATCGTGGCGGTAGAGCGAGCAGCGCGGCGTTTTAGCTTTACGCTCGGCACGCCCCGCAACACGCGCTCACGGGGGCGGAGCGTTTCAGCGTCGTGTGGGCCGACGACGACCGCGTGTGGTACGGGCTCGAGGCGGTCTCGAGGCCCCGGCACCCGCTTACCCAACTCGGCGCGCCGGTTTTACGGCTCGTGCAGGCACGCTTTGCTGTGGATTCGGTGCGGTCGCTGCGGCGTTTTATCGGTGACGCCCCGACCGCACGCTCCGCAAACGAACCGCTTTAACTCTCGACTCTTATTTCATTCGACCTTACAATTCAACGACGTTACCCCTTCACCACGATATTGACTAACCGCCCCGGCACCACGATCTCCCGGACAACTTCCTTGCCCTCCAAATGCCGCGCCACGTTCGGTTCGGTTTTGGCAGCAGCTAAAACCGCGTTCTTGTCGGCGTCTTTGGAGACCGTCACCTCACCCCGGCGTTTACCGCTTACCTGTACGGCTAGGGTCAGGGTGTCCTGCTCCAAAGCTACCGCGTCGAATTCGGGCCACGTCTGCTTATGCACCGAACCTGCGAACCCGCGCCGCTCCCAGAGTTCGTCGGCGATGTGCGGCGCAATCGGGGCCAGCAGCAGCAAGAGCTTCCGGACACCCTCTTGCCACGCTTCGGTCTCGGCCATCGCCCCCGATTTAAGTTTGCCCATGACGTTAGTCAGCGTCATCAGTTCGGCAATCGCGGTGTTGAACTGAAAGTTCGGGACGTCTTCGCTGACCTCTTTGACCGCGTGATGAACAGCGCGGCGCAGGTCTTTTTGCGCGGTTTCGTCGGCGTCCCCGTCTTTTTCGGGTTTGTCCAAGACCAGCGCCCAAACCCGGTTCATAAACCGGGCGATGCCTTCGATGCCGGTACTGCTCCACGGCCCGCCCGCCTCCCACGGCCCGATAAACATTAGATACGCCCGTACCGTGTCCGCACCGTATTCACCCACCAGATCGTCCGGATTGACGACGTTACCTCGAGACTTGGACATCTTTTCGTTGTCTTCGCCCAGAATCATCCCCTGATTACGCAACCGCTCGAACGGTTCGTCGCTATCTATAAAGCCCAGGTCGCGGATGACCTTGGTAAAAAAGCGGGCGTACAAGAGGTGCAAAATCGCGTGCTCGACGCCGCCCGTGTACTGCTCGACGGGCGTCCATTTCGCCGCCAGCTCGCTATTCAGGGGCGCGCCGTCGCCGTGCGGAGACAAAAAGCGGAACCAGTACCATGACGAATCGACGAAGGTATCCATCGTATCGGTTTCACGCGTAGCGGGGCCGCCGCACGCGGGACATTCGGCGTGCAAAAACCCTTCGTGATGCTTGAGCGGCGACTCGCCCGTCGGCATAAAGGCCACATCTTCAGGCAAGACGACGGGCAGGTTTTCTTCTTTTTCAGGCACCACACCGCACGCGTCGCAGTACAAGACGGGGATCGGTGTCCCCCAGTACCGCTGCCTCGAGATCAGCCAGTCGCGTAAACGGTAGGTAACGGTAGCTTCGCCCAGACCTTCAGTTTGGAGCCACGCCGTTACCTTTTGAATACCTTCAGGTGTTCCCTTACCCGTCGGCGTCCCGTCGAACGCGCCCGAATTGACCATAAACCCGTCGCCCGTGTACGCTTCACGCAGGCCCCGGTCGGTAGGGACGACCTCCGCCACCTCGGAGATGACCGGCAACACCTCCAAGCCGAATTTGCGCGCAAAAGCAAAATCGCGTTCGTCGTGCGCCGGAACCGCCATAATTGCGCCCGTCCCGTAGCCCATCATCACGTAGTCGGCGACCCAGATAGGCACCTCTGCCCCGTTGACCGGATTCACCGCGTACGCCCCGGTAAACTCGCCGGTTTTTTCCTTGTCGGTAGACCCGCGTTCGATCTCGCTCAGGTGTGAGGCGGCCTTGATGTAAGCGTCAACCGCGTCTTTGCGCTCCGGCGTAGTCAGTTTTTCGACCAGCGGATGCTCGGGAGCCAGCACCATAAAGGTCACGCCCCAGAGCGTATCCGGGCGGGTCGTAAAGATAACGAAATCACCCTGCTCGCTGCTAAAGGTGACCGTCGCGCCCTCGCTGCGGCCGATCCAGTTCGTCTGCATCACCTTGACCTTTTCAGGCCAGTCGAGCCGGGAAAAGTCGAGGAGTTCGTCGGCGTAGTCGGTAATCTTAAAGTGCCACTGCGGCATCAAGCGACGTTCGATAGCCGCGCCCGAACGGTCGCCACGCCCGTCGACGACCTGCTCGTTGGCCAGTACGGTCTGATCGACCGGGTCCCAGTTGACGAACGACTCTTTACGGTAGGCGAGGCCGCGTTCAAACATCTTGAGGAAGAAAAACTGGTTCCAGCGGTAAAACTCAGGGTCGCAGGTGACGATTTTTTTCGACCAGTCGAACGACGCGCCCATCTGCCTGAACTGCTCCTCCATACGGGCGATGCGCTCGTAGGTCAGGGTGGCAGGATGGACGCTTTTACCCTCTCTGGCGGCCTTGACCGCCGCATTTTCAGCGGGCAACCCGAAGGCGTCGAACCCCATCGGAAAGAGCACATTCAGGCCGTGCATCCGCTGAAAGCGGGCGTAGGCGTCGGGCAGCGCAAAGGCGTACCAATGCCCGATATGCAGGTCGCCCGACGGGTACGGGTACATGGTCAGGTAATAGAACGGCTCCTTGTCACTCGTTAGGTCGGTATCGAAATGCCCCGCCTCAGCCCACGCTTGCTGCCATTTGGGTTCGATCTCGTGCGGGTTGTAGCGTTCGGAGCGGTAGGGGGTTGCAGAGTCGGCTCGAGTTTCGGTGTCAGGTTTGGTGGTCATGATGCCTCCACTATAAAACGGGTACTGCAAAGAAAAACCCTAACCGGCAGGCTAGGGCGACGTGACGGCAAACGGTGCGTTTACAGCCTCGGCCCACGTAGAAGTAGAAGGTTGAATCCTTGCAGGGTCATAGGCGTATGGTAGGGGCTCGAGGGCAGAAAGTCAATCATGGCTAGCCTAGTTTTGAGTCATCCAGCTAAAGCGTCCCGACTTACAACGTTCAGGTGGGAGAAGAAAATTTGCAAGCTCACATAACCAGAAGATTTCAACGACTCAGGCGAGCTGCTTCTATGATTTTTGGTTAAGACGCTACATCGAAAGCTCTTCCAGACTTTACTTCCCTGACAGTCGTCCATCTGAGGTTGTCAGAAGCTTGCATGTCTTTTACTCCAGGCTCTTGATATAAATAGTCCCCTACTTGAAATAGAGCGCATGGCTTCTCTTGATTTTGAACAAGGTGCCGCCAAATTTCCCTAGTGTTATTTTTATCTTCTTGGGACCACTTTGCGGCCCCAATAACCAAAGCTGTATTGGCATAAGTTAATCCAGCTTTTTCATCTTCATATGACCTATTGTAGTAGCAAGTGTACTCATAAAGGTTGTGAAGAATCGCCAAAGGAATATCTACAGTTACCGAGGAAGATAGATTGTCATTCATGCACAAGCATAGGTCAGTCTTCAGATCGTTTCTGACATGGACAGAAGCTGCAAGATGCACAAACGGTTCTGACCCCAAAACTCCGGTAAGACCTTCGGTCTCGTAAGAGGCTCCGTTGAGGTCAACTACTCCAAACACCAACCGACCTCCAGTCCGGAACTTACAATAAAGTCTCAAAGGGCAGAACTCATGTACGTTTGATGGGTACTTGAAGTCAAATACATAGGCGTCTTGCGTAAAGGTTTGTTTGGGAAAAGCGACATAAGCATGAATTTCAAGGTCGCGTATGTTCTGAAGTAGTCGAACGCCTAACGTATAGGTTGCTTCGGCTATTTCCAACAAATTGTGCTGTAAAGGCTGCTCCATAAATGCTACCATGCTAGCAAAGTCACTTGGTGCCGAAGCCGAAAAATGTGCGCCACCTCGATTGACAGCAAAAGACCTTATCAACTCACGAGAGGTATAAGGTCTACCATCAAAGTACAGTGCTGACGAATCTAAGAATTCATCAATAGTCAAGAGGTCGTCAAACGCATTTGGTTCAATGTTCAGGTCTAAAGGCACCCAGATTGCAATCGTATTTTCTGGCGCAGTTCGGTGATTTAGGGGAGTAAAACCGACATTCAACGGTATCCCAAGACCTTTAGATACGGCTAGAAGCAAAGGCTCGTTATTACGGCTTTTCTCAGTGAGTAAAAGTCTTAGCTGTCCATACAAAGGTAAAAAATGGTGCAATTTCCCTCGTCTTACTAAATCTATACAATCGCGCATCACAAGAAGAGATTGTGTCAACTCGTTGATACGCATACCAAGCGACTTGGACACCATCTGGTTTCTACTGCTTGGCTGATCCTTACGCTTTACTTTTTTTCGCCATCGTTCATTATATTCTCGCCAGCGACCTCACTCAACAAATGTAAAACGGCTGAGATTATGACTCAAGCTACCGCCGCACCAAAATCCGCGCCTTATACAACCCCGCAATCAACCCGGCTTCCTGCGCCTCGAGCGTCGTGTCATCGACCCGCAAAAGCTGATACCGAAACCCGGCCTGAAGTACCGACGCGCGCGTACGGACTAAAAACGCCCGCACCGCCTCGCGGTAGAGCCGCACCTCGTCGGGGCCGACCTCGAGCTTTTCCCCTGTTTCACTGTCGAGCAGCTCGAGCCGCCCGCTTTCGGGCTCGAGGTCAGCGGCGCTCATCAGCTGTACGAAACACACGTCGAGCCGCCGCGCCCGGAGCGCGACTAGCGCCGGGTAGAGGGGCGCTTCGCCGAACAGGTCGGAAAGCACCACCACCATCCCCGCAGCCTGGGGCGCGGACGCGGCGAAGCTTTGGAGCGCCCCGACCGGCGGCACAGGTTCAGGGTCGGGGGGCGTCTCGCCGATAAAACGCCACAGTTCGGGGAGCTGCCGCCTCTGTCCACCGCGCACGCTCGACGCCCCGCCGAAACGGTGGACTTGCGTCCGCATCCCCTGCGAGGTATAGGTGAGCATCGCCGCGAGATGTTGCGCCGCCGCCAGCTTGCCGCCGACCGTCATGCTGGCGCTGGTGTCCAGCAGCAGATGGAGCGCCGCGGTGCGTTCGGCTTGGAACAACCGGGTGACGAGCTTGCCGGTGCGCGCGTAGGCTTTCCAGTCGACGTAGCGGAGTTCGTCTCCGGCACCGTAGGGACGCACGTCGAAAAACTCCAAACTTTGCCCCGCCTCACGCGCCACACGCTCACCGGAAAGGGCGTTCAGCGCCCGCGGCGCGAGGGCGTAACGCGACAGCAGCGCCCGAGTGGGCGGGCTCAGCGCCGGGCCAGTTTGGGACACCCGCTAAAAGCCGCTCACTTGGCGTTTGCGAGCAGTTCGGTGATCACCTCGTCGGGCGTGGTGCCAGCGACCTCGGCCTCGAAGTTGAGGAGCAGGCGGTGCCGGAGCGCAGCGGGCGCGGCGCGGCGGAGGTCGTCCAACTCGACGTGGGGCCGTCCGGCGGCGAGCGCGTAACCTTTGGCGGCGAGTACCGTCGCCTGCGCCCCACGAGGGCTCGCGCCGAGCCGCACGAGCGGGTGGGCGTGACTCGCTTCGACGAGGTTGACGACAAACTCGAGCGCGCGGCTCGAGACCGGTACGGTTCGCAGCAACCGCTGAAACTGCGTCAGCTCGTCGTGGCTAAATATCTGCGGTACCTTTTCCTCGTCCGCGCCGGTGGTGGCGGCCAAAATACGGGTAAGCGTCTCCGCGTCGGGACGTGGTACCAGGATTTTGAACAAAAACCTGTCTAGCTGCGCCTCGGGGAGCGGGTAGGTTCCCTCCATCTCCAAAGGGTTTTGCGTCGCCAGCACGGTAAAGGGATGCGGCAACGGATGCACCTCGCCCGAAACCGTTACCGAACGCTCCTGCATCGCCTCGAGCAGCGCCGATTGAGTTTTGGGGGTAGCCCGGTTGATCTCGTCGGCCAGGAGCACGTTGGCGAAAACCGGCCCCGGCTGGAAACTAAACCGGGGCCGCCCCTCACCCGCCGCCGAAAAGTCGCTGGCGGAGAGCATGGTGGTGCCGGTAACGTCGGCGGGCATCAGGTCGGGGGTGAACTGCACGCGCCCGAACGACAGCTCGGTGGCGTCGGCGAGGGCGCGCACCAGCCGCGTTTTACCGAGTCCGGGAGCCCCCTCGAGCAGCGCGTGGCCTCCCGCCAAAACGACCACGAGCAGGTCTTCGACCACCCGGTCTTGACCCAAAATAGCGTACTGAACAGCCTTTTTAAGCGCGGTAAAGCGTTCGGCGAACACCTTGTGCGGCTCGGCGTGCGGCCCGGTGGGAGAGCTAGGGGGAAACCCGGTTTGCGGCTCTGATCGCGGTTCTGTCATGTGTACTCAACCCTATCATCTCGGGGGCTCGAGCGGACGCTTTCGGGTTTTTAGGCTTGCCCTCTGGTTACCATCTAATTTCTGTCCGGTTTTTGCAGGCGCGCACCTTTAGCACGCACGGAAGGCGCTAAGATACGGTTGATGAATCCGCCTTTACGACACGGCCGCGTCCTGCTCAAACCTTTAAGTGACCTCGGCTCGAGCGCGTGGCGACGCGTCCACGCCCACTTCCGCGACCCCGAAATCGCCCACCTGAACGGGACGCCGCCGAGCCGGATGCCCCTCTGGTTACTCCGGCACGTGCTCCGGGCCGACAGCCGCCGCCGTGACCGCGAGACCTACGGGATTTTCGACGTTTCGGGTAGCGGTTTGGAGAACGGTTTGAGCGGCGGTTCGGGTCGCGGCTCAGACGAAGGAACGTATATCGGCACCATCGAGCTTTACGATATCCGGCACGACACCGCGACGCTGGGCATCATCATCGGTGAGCGCAGCCACTGGAGCCGTGGTTTCGGACCCGAAGCGATAGAGGCGCTTTTAACGCGCGCGTTTGAAACGCTTCACCTCGAGCGCGTTACGCTCAGCACCTTCGGCGACAACGAACGGGCGCAGGCGGCGTTTAGAAAAGCCGGGTTTTACGAAAAGCGCCGTCTCCTGACGAGCCGGGGCCGGGTCGACGTGCAGATGGAATATTCACGCTGGGCGTGGCTCGAGCAGCAGTCGAGAGACGTTTCGGAGCACCTCGCTTCGTAGCGCAGGCGGTGAGGGTGACGGCTCGAGGGTTCTATTTTCGGGTGTGAGGTAGTGAGTACGGAGTAGTGAGTGAAGAGCGATGAGGTTTTGCCTGTCAGCTCTTCGCGCAGGGGTTAGCCCTTGAATCACAAGAGAGTTCTGCGTCGGGTGAACCTCCAAAGGCTTTGTAACTCCGCAAACCGAACGACGTCTGCCGAGACGATCATGCGGTGATGAACGCTTCCCAAAAGTAGTTGAACCCTCACCGGCCTGGGTGTTGCGCCCACACAGCTTGCTCACGCTAGGCACGTTAAGATGCCGTGTGAACAGCCTCGTAACCGAACTTTTAACCCTCTTAACTACCCTTACCGGCGTCTTCGGCTACGGCGGTATCGCTCTGGTGATGGTCGTCGCTGCGCCCGAACTGGTGATGCCCTTCGCCGGATTTTTAGTGGCGCGCGGCGACCTCGGCTTCGTGGGCGTGATGCTCGCGGGCGTCGCGGGCGCGATGTTCGGGCAGGGCGGCATCTACTGGGCCGCGCGCGCCCTCGGCGAGACGCGGATTCGGCGGTTTATCGGTCGTCACCGCTGGTTGCTGGTGTCTGAACATGACTTGGAACGCACCCTCAATCTTTTCGACCGTTACGAAACCCCGGTCGTGTTCCTGGGCCGCGCCGTTCCGACCGTGCGGAGCCTGATCTCGGTTCCGGCAGGGCTCAAAAAGATGCCACTCGCGCGTTTTTTGCTGCTCACGGCCTCCGGTACGGCGCTATGGAACGCCCTGCTCCTCTACGCCGGGATGATGGTCGGGCGCAACTGGTCGCTGGTGGTGGGGGTGCTCGAGACCTATCAGACCGTTATCCTGGTGCTGCTCGCGCTCGGTTTCGTGGCGTTGTCGCTTCGGCGCGTCAGGTCGCGGCTCGATCATTGGCAAAGCCGCTAAAAAATTCTTTAACAGCCTCCGCCGCGCCCCGGCCCATACCGGGAACCTGCGCCAAGTCTTCTACTTCGGCACTTTTAAGCTCGTCGATGCTCGAGAAACGCGCCAGCAGCGCGTCCCGGCGCGCCGGGCCGATACCGGGAACGTCGTCCAGAACGCTCCGGGTCATCGCCGCGCCGCGTTGCTTGCGGTTATAGCCGACCGCCGTGCGGTGCGCCTCGTCGCGGATGTTGATCAGTAGCCGGAGCGCCGGGTGCGTGGGCGGAACCAGAATCTCCGGCGCACCCTCGCGGATGATGGTCTCCTGCTTTTTGGCCAGACCGAGCATCGGCAGTTCCAACCCCGCGTCTTTTAGCGCCCGCCGCGCCGCCGACAGCTGACCCTTGCCGCCGTCGATCAGCAACAGGTCGGGCAGCGGCATTTTGTCCGCTAACGACCCCGTAAACCGGCGGTAGACCGCCTGGTGCATCGAATAAAAATCGTCGGGTTGACTGAGGCCCGAAATTCGCATCTTCCGGTAGTCGGACTTTTTCGCCCGCCCGCCCTCGAACACCACTACCGACGCGGTCGTGTGCGTCCCCATGAGGTTGGAGATGTCGAAACCCTCGATACGGTAGGGCGCGGCCTCGAGCCCCGCCAACGCGTGCAACTCCTTAACACCCGGAGCTTCACCGCGTTTTTCCAGCAGCGCGAGTTCGGCCTCGAGGCCGGTGGCAGCGTTGCGCGCCGCCATCCCCATCAGCTCCAACTTGTCACCGCGTTGCGGTACCCGCAACTCGACACGTTTGCGCGCCCGTTCCGACAAAAACGTCGTCCAGACCTCCGTATCGGTCTCGGCGGGGAGTAGCACCAGCGGCGGGACCAGCGTCACCTGCGCGTAGTACTCGGCCATAAACCGCTCTAAAACCTCCGCGTCGGTCGCGCCCTCGGCGTTGGTCAAAAAGCGTTTGTCGCGCCCGACCACCCGCCCGCGCCGCATCTGAAAAAGCTGCACCATCGCAAAGTTTCCGGCCCGCGCCACCCCCAAAAAGTCCAGATCGTCTTCGGAGGGCCGCGCCACATCCGAGTCGTATCCGGTCAGCCGCTGCAAAGCCGTCAGCCGGTCGCGGTACAAGGTGGCGAGTTCAAAGTCCTGACGCTGCGCGGCGGCGCGCATCTCCTCACCCAACTGCTCCGCGGTTCCAGCTACGTCCCCTTCCAAAAACGTCCTGACTTGCCGCACCACCTTGGCGTAATCTTCGGTCGTGACGTTGCCGATACACGGCGCGAGGCAGCGGCCCATATGAAAACGCAGACAGGGCTTTTTACGTTTTTGCAGCGGCACCCCGCTGTTTTGCCGCAGGGGAAAGATCGACCCGACCAGCTCTTGCACCTTTCTGACCGAACCGGGGTTCGGATACGGGCCGAAATACGTCGCGCCGTCTTTGAACACGCGCCGGGTAAAGAGGAGCATCGGATAGGCTTCGTTGGTAAGTTTGAGAAAAGGATAGCTTTTGTCGTCTTTTAAGAGCACGTTGTAGTGAGGTTTGTAGCGTTTGATGAGGTTCGACTCTAAGATCAGCGCCTCGACCTCTGATTTGGTGACGATAAACTCGAGCCGCTCTGCCCGCTCGCTCGTCAGCCGCGCCTTTTGCGGGGCGGTGGCGCTGAAATAGCTCCGTACCCGGCTGCGAAGGCTTTTGGCCTTACCGACGTAGATTACCTCGCCACCCGGAGCGTGAAAGAGGTAGCACCCGGGTTGCGTGGGGAGGACAGGCAGGTCGGCGGCGTTCATCTATAGACAGTGTACCGCCGCACCCACGCTGGTTTTTACGTCGGCCTACCTTAACTTATTCCGCCTTATCCAATCCGTCTCAGTTGGGGGCTGACGCCGTTTGGAAGGGTGACAACGACCGACCGGGGTGTTCGTGCAGACTGATAGGAATGCTCGAGGTCGAGGTCGCGCTGCAACGTGTGCGGGGGTATTCGCTCGAGTTTTTCGGGCATGACCGGCAGCGGGCAACCGTCCGGCGTGGCAAATTTACACAATTTTGGAGGAGCCTCGCCCAAGCTTGACGCTACGCCCGCAAATCCGGTATGCTCTGATGCTGGCTCGGGGCCTTAGCTCAGCTGGGAGAGCACCTGCTTTGCAAGCAGGGGGTCATCAGTTCAAATCTGATAGGCTCCACCATAAGAAACAGCATGTAGGACGCAAAAGAGAAACCCCGCCGAGCGCGGGGTTTTTGCTTTACCGGTCGGTTTGAGGCTATCTGTAAGACCGTTTTCAGTTTTTCAGGCTCCAACCCCTTAAAAGGCACGCTCGAGCTCACCGCGCGTCTGGTATTGCGTTTACATGTGTCTCGACTTGTGCTGGCTACCCGGCGTACGCTTACCCGACTAGGCGAGCCCTAGCAGCACGCTTAAACCACGGCTGACGGGTTCGTATTCACTCGCCCCCAGACTGCCGACGTAGCTCAGCACCCGCGCCGGGTCTACCGTACGGACGTGCATACAGAGGGCCACCCCGTCGGACGGCGAACCACCCGGACGCGCCTTGATACGCGGTGCGAGCGGCCCTGTGAGGGTTTGCGAGTGCGTCAGCGGCACCACCGAAAGAGTCTGGCCCTGGACTGCCGAATGGTGTCGGCGTCGGTCGCCACGATGCACGGGCGCACTTTGTCCTGCTCGCTGCCGACCACCGGGTCGAGCCGAACTAAGACGATGCTCTGCCGGGGGTACGGTTTACGCGGGCTCACCCTGCTTCGTCTGCCGCTTAGTGAAACGACTCGAGCCAAGCGTCTACCTCACCCGGCGGCAGATCGCTCTCTAAGTCGTCGAGCGCCGCTTGCAAGTCAGCGGTACCGGACGCCAGAAGGAGAGCTTCGTCGTCTACTTCAGACTCGGGTTTTATCTCGTGTACCAGAATATCCGTAATGGCTACCGCGCTGCCGGTGAGTTGCCGCAAACCACCTAGAACTCCGGCGATCGTCTCGAGCCGAATTTGGGTCTGTTTGCCCCGCGCAATGCTGTAGACGGTGTTGGGCGCAAGGCCCGAAGCCTTTACTAGCTGGTAAGCCGTCAGGTCGTGCGCCGCCAGGTAGTCTTTGAGTCTCCAATCGACGGTGTCCATGGTTCAACGCTAGCATACTACGAGGTATTGATAAGCGTTTTATATCTTGGTGGAGCAGCAGGAGATACCTGCCACAGCTGCCCCAAAATATCGACAAGACCTAGAAAAACTCCCTCACCTTCAAAAGAACAGACACGCCCGGTTCAGGCCCGGAACGCGCCCCCGCGCCGAGCGTCAGCTCCGCGTCCGCAACGACCGTATACGCCGCATCTATCCCGGAGCGTGTGGTGTTTAGGTCAAAGGGAGTGTTTAGGTCGAAAGAGGCGTTGCCGGTCAGCGATATGTTCGCGTCGCCTTCTACCCCCAGCGGCAGAGCAAACTGACCGAGTAGCGTCACCGGGGACAGCTGCGCCGGGGCTTCACCTTGTTCGGAGGCGGCTGGCGACGAGTAGGCTCCCTCGAGCGTCCACGTGCCGGTTGCCAGGTTGCCGTTAAGTCCCAACGCACCACGCCCGGACAGGTCGGTACCCGGATCGGTCAAGAGCCACGCTTCGCCGTAGACCACCACGTTACTCACTAAGCCACTGCCGCCGAGACCGGCAACGAAACCGTTTTGGTAGAGCGCGTGCGCCTCGAGGTCGAAGCGCTCAAAGCTGCGCCTCACGCTGACGAGCGGCGTTACGTTCCGCACAAAGTCTTCCGCAACATCGCTGTAAAAAACCGCTCCACGGACACGCCAGTCGCCGCTATAGAGCACGCCGCGCACTCCCGGTACGCCGTAGCGAATACCGCGAGCCCCGACGGATTCGACGCTGTAAGGCACGCTCAACCGGGCCGTTTCTAACGGCAGCCGCTCCACCCCGACGCTGATATCGAGGTCGCCGTAGGTTGTAGCGGCGTACAACTCGGTTAGTCCCGGCTCGGTCGTCACCGTTTGGCTGACGCGCAGACTCGGATGGAGCACCAGGTTGAACATGGCGGGTGAAGCGTTCTCGAGCCCTAAGCCATCAAGGTTTAAGTCGTACCCGGCCTCGAGACGGCCTGCCAACGTCAACCCGGTCTGCTCGGAGAAAAAGCTCGAGTCCAGAGCGAATTCTACCTCACCTCGGTAGTGAGGCTGTGAGTCGGCAAGCGGAGTCAGCACCGCGAGAGCAACAAAAGTAGATAAAAGTCTCATGTTAATCAACGTCAGGATTCAGCCGCCAAGCATCGCCACTGAATCTCGAACCTTTCTAGGCGAGTACCACTTCAGGCGCATTTGCCCTGATGATGCGCCCGTCTTCCATCTCGACGGTACGCTTGACGTGTTCCAAAAGTCTCGGGTCGTGCGTTGAAAAGACGAACGTTACCCCTTGCTCGCGGTTAAGCCGTTTCATCAGCTCGATGAGGTCGCCCCCTGATTTGCTGTCTAAGTTCGCCGTGGGTTCGTCCGCCAGGATGATCTCGGGTTCGGCGGCGAACGCCCGCGCGACCGCGACGCGCTGCTGTTGACCACCCGAAAGCTGATTGGGTTTGCGGTCGGCGAACTCGGCGATACCGAGTGCTTCGAGCGACTCCCTGGCCCGCGCTTCACGTTTCTTTTTGCCGACGCCCCGAAGCTCGAGCACGAAAGCAGCATTTTCCAGAGCCGTAAGCACCGGAATCAGGTTGTACGCCTGAAAAACGAAGCCGAGCTTGCCCAGGCGCATCGCCGCGCTTTCCCGTTTGCTCAGCTGGTCGATACGTTGGTCGTTCAGGTAAACTTCGCCCGAAGTGGGTCGGTCCAAACCGCCCATAAGGTGCAGCAAGGTGCTTTTGCCGCTTCCGGAAGGCCCGGCGATGGCGGTGAACTCGCCTTTTTCTATCTCGAGGTCAACCCCCCGAAGTGCGTCGGTCTCGACCTCACCTACGCGGTAGGTTTTGGTCAAGGCTTTAACGGTAAACAGGGGCATAATTTTCTCCTCGAGGTGAACAAGCAGGTTTAAGCTGTGTACCGCATCGCTTCGGCGGGTTCGATATTGGCTGCCATCCGCGCTGGGCCGAGCGCCGCGAGCAGGGCGGTCAGAACAGCGAAGCCCACCGCGAGCAGCACTTGCCACGGTTCGATGGAAAGGTAAAAAACGCTGGGCAAACCGACCTCTGCGAGCAGTTCTGTGGCGTAACCGGGTAAGGTCAGGCCGTCTCTGCCAAGCGCCACGAACCCTAAGCCGAGGGCCAGACCGAGGGCCGCACCCGACAGGCACATCAGCACGCTCTCGAGCGTGACCATCCCCACAATCTGCCGCCCGCGCGCGCCCAGACTGAGGATCACACCGAACTCGCGGACGCGCTCCAGGGTACTGAGATAAACCGTGTTTAGAACGAGCAGACCCGCCAGCACGAAGAAAATCAGCGACATTACCACCAGTACAGGCGTAAAGAAGTTGACTAACGTGGCTAAACTCGGGTCGAGTTGCCGCCAGGTTTCGACCGTCGCCCCCTGCGGCAGGGCGTTCCGGAGCTGAGTCAGTTCACCGGCGATCTGAGCGTCTTGATCGAGCGTGTTGATGCCGGGAAAGTGCAACTCGAGCCGACTCAAACCGTCCGGTGCCACGAGCTCTTGCGCTGCGGGTAACGACAAGTAAGCCGCGTTAATCTCCTGCGCGGGATCGTCAAAGTCCAGCAAACCTTCGACCGTATAGGCCGCTGCGCCGTAGCCGTCGGTGCCGGGGGCGTAGACGTATACGTCGTCGCCGAGTCCGACCTTGAGCGCGGTTGCTAAAGATTGCCCGAGCATGATGCCCGTGACGTTATCGCCGTCTACAAACGACCCGTCAGCGAGGTTGTCTCTAACAAAATCTTCTTTTAACAGTTCGGGCCAGTCTTGACCCTGCACAGCTATTCCCCGCGACCGGGTTTCACCCGCGACGAGACCGGGAACTTGCAACCCGCCGACGACCACGGCGTCCGGCGTCGTTCGGGCGACAGTTTCGCGGAGGCTCGAGGCGTCCTGCAAGAGGCCGTCGTTAAAGTCTCGAGCGTCGCGGTAGCCTTCGGGCCGAAGCTGGGCGTTACCTACCTCTTGGGTCAGGTCGCCGTACATCCCGTTCGTGATTGCCCCGCCGAAGCTGTACATCACGGTGGCGAAGAGCACCACAAGCGCCACGGCTAAAAGGGAGATGAGGCTGCGCCGCCCCTGCCGCCAGAGGTTGCGCCAAGCTAAAGCGATCATTCGCAGGCTCCTTCGCGCTCCAAAGCGTTCTGACTAAAGCAACTTTCCGGAATATCTACGCCGAACTCGGCGTCTTGCCAGGTCACGACGGTCATATTGCCTTCAGTAAGCAAATCCTTCATCTCGAACCGTTGCGGGATGTAAAGCCCGTCGACCTCGGCGTAGTCCGACAAGACGTTCTCTTTAACTGCCGTATCGCGCTGGTCGAAGTAGGTGATTTGGGTGGGCGCATACGAGGGTTTTTGGGCGGTGAGGTTGATTTTGCCGTAAGGGGTCGGTGCGCCCTGTTTCGGCGTCAGCTCGAGCGTGACGCTTTCGCCTGTATCCTCTAAGATGCTCGCATCGTAATATTTTTGCAGGTCGTCCCCAGCAAGGTCGTTGTACGAGATGTCCGAGCCCAAAAACGAGTCGCTTTGACCGCTTGGCGGTAACCGCAATACGCGGCGCAAGCGTGGGCTATAGATAAACACGTTGTCGCCGTCGTTTAGAAAAGCTTGACCGGCGTCACGGGGAGGCGAGATCACGCGGGTGAGTCCTTTGGTTTCGCCTTCGCTGAATATCCGCATGGTGTATTTGTCTTCTTCGTCCGGGCGCACGACCTGCATGTTTAAGGTTGCGACTTGCGACGCGCCGCGCAGGTTGCCCAAAATGCGCTCGACGATGCCCGGCGCGTCTTGGGCGCTGGCGAGAGAGAGGGTGAGTACGAGGCCGAGGAGTAAGAGACCGAGTTTCATGGGTTTCCCTTCTAAAAGCGGTAGCCGGAAGTCTCGAACCATGCTGACTCCCGACTGCCAAATCCCGACTAATGCCTCAGCTCGCCCGCATCGCTTCGGACGGGTTGAGGTTGCGGACGCGCCTGCCGGGTACGGCAATCGCCAGAACTGCGGCGATAAGAATGGTGACGGCGGCCCACGCAAGGTAGCTCAGGCTGGCGGCAAAGACGAACGTGTCACTAAGCGCAACGCCCTTCAAGTAGCTCCCGTAAAACGTGTTGATAAAAGGCCCCATGAGGTTCGTTGCCGACATAAGCGCCGTAAGACCGAAGCCCAAAACTGTGCCGACCACAAAGCCGATCAAGGTGGTGTAGACGGCCTCGAGCGCCACCATCCGGGCGATCCGACCCTGATCGAGTCCGAGCGCGGTAATCACGCCGAACTCGCGGGTGCGTTCGATCACGCTGACGATCACGGTGCTCATCACGGTCACAGCGGCAAAGAGCGCGATGATCACCACCATAGGAATCATCGAGGTGCGTTTATCTTCGATCCCTGACATCAAACCGCCGAGAAGCTCCGCAATCGGGTAAGCGGTGACGCCTTGGGGTAAGACAGCGGCACTGTCGACGGCAGCGGCAACCGCGTCTTCACCGCCCTGTTGTACATCGAGTGCTACGCCCGTGGCAGTAGAAATACCTGTGAGCATCCTAGCGTCCCCCAGGTGAACCAGAACCACGCCTTCGTCTACCGGGTTGATGTTGCTGTCGATGATCCCTACGACCTCTAGGCCCGCACCCTGCGAACCGCCTACAGATTGCACGTCCAGAGCGAGCCTTTCACCCACGCGGACATCGAGGTCTTCGGCGAGCGTTTTGCCGAGGACGAGTTCGCCGGGGTTTTCAACCATCCGGCCCTCACCGATATCGCCGGAAATATCGCTGACTTGCCCCTCCAGCGCCGGGTCGACGCCGCGTACCTGTCCCCCCAACGTGCGGTAGGGCGAACGCAGCAGAGCTTGAAACTCGAGCCTCGGCGCGGCCCCGCGTACCCCTTCAGTCTGCGTGAGCGCGTCTACAAAAGCCAGATTCGGCAGACTGTTTTCGGGGTCGGGGTCGGTGCGATAAGTCTCTGCTTGCACCATCACCGGCGCGCTCAGATAACGCGCCTGCCCGCCCAACAGTACATTGACGAAGCCGTCGTAAAAACTCCAGAAGAAAATAATCGCAATCGTGGCGTAGGCGACCACTGCCAAGAGCAGCTGCGTGCGGCGCTTGTGCCGCCACAGATTGCGCCAGGCGAGTTTGGCAACCGAAGTGTTCATTTATCCTTTCTCGATTTTTCCCAACGTGCGAGCATCTCCGGCAGTTCGCGCTCGTAAAAGGTGAGCATGTCGCGCATGTCGCGTAGACCCTCGGTGACTTCAGGCTCGTCCGTTGCCACAACCTCTAAGCCTTTTTCTGCCAACTTCCTCAGCTGCGCCACCGAAGCGGTCTGCTGCTTCGTAACTTCAAACCAGGCGTTCGGTTTGTTACGAAAATAATCTTTTCGGTCTCCTCGTCGGCGTTTGCGCTCGATGAGTCCCATCGTCGTAAGCGTCGCGGTTCCGCCGCTGATGGCCCCCCGGCTGGCGTGAAGCGTTGCCGCGAGTTGCTCGGCCGTCTGCTCCGGCGGGTCGGCGACCAGCAAGGCGCTCAGGACGCGCGCGGCAGTTCGGGGCGTCCCCAGAGCTTCGAGAGCCATACCCATCTCCTCGATAAAAACCTGTCGCCGTTCGTTAAGTTCAGAAATAACTGAAACCTCCTCCGGCGATTATAGACTTGTTAATGCTTTTAGTCAATACTGAAACTTCTAAACGTTCGTCTCAGCTAGAACCTTTTTACCTGCTCACGTTTTGAGTTCGCAGCTACCGTCACCCGACCGCGACATTTCGACCGGATAGCTGAAGCGTAAGCGGTAGACTCAGGGGGTGAACGAACGCGATTTAGGCCCGGCGGCGGACGCTCCGGCCCAGACCTGGAGCACCAGGGGGGGTGCCTACGCTGCGAGCGCGCTTCACCGGAGCGGCCCCTCGCTGGCCAAACTGCTGGCGCTGGCGCGGCCTCACCCCGCCGATAGTTGCCTCGACCTCGGGACGGGCGCGGGTCACACGGCGGCGGCCCTAGCGGCGCGCGCCGAGCACGTCGTCGGCCTCGACGTGTCGCCAGGGATGGTGGCGGCGGCGCAGAAAGCGTACGGCAGCGTGGGTAACCTCGAGTTCGTGGTCGCGCCCGCTCACGACACCGGCTTGAGCCCAGACTTCGGCCTCATCACCGCGCGGCATACGCTGCACCACCACACCGACCTCCCGGCGACGCTGCGCGAGGCGGCGCGGCTGCTCAGACCGGGCGGGCGGCTCGTCATCGCCGACGAGGTGACGCCTGATAGCGAGGTGGACGCGTGGTACGACGCCGTAGAACGCGCCCGCGATCCCACTCACGTACGCGCCTACACGGTGGGCGAGTGGCGGGCTTTGGTTGCCGGGGCGGGGCTCGAGTGGATCGTCGGCGACAGCGACACGCGTTACGACGTCGACGTGGAGAGCTGGCTCGAGCGGATGAACCCGGACGCGGAGACGACTCGAGCGGTTTACACGCTGTTCGACAAAGCCGACGCCTACGCCCGCGACGTTTTCGAGATCGAGTACAGCGGCGGACGAGCCGTGCGGTTTCAGCTGCCGGTGGCGCTGATTTTGGCGGTGAAGGGAGCGTGAACGGGACACCCCGAGTCGTGGTCGTAGCCGGTCCCAACGGCGCGGGCAAGTCGACGGTTGCTCCCTCTTTGCTCGCAGAATTCGGGATCAAGACCTACGTCAACGCCGACACGATTGCTCAGGGTTTGGCTGGCTCCGACCCTGAGAGTGCGTCGCTGGCAGCGGGGCGCGTCATGCTGGCGCGGCTTAAAAGTCTCGCCCAGGGGAACGCCGACTTCGCCTTCGAGACGACGCTGGCCTCTAGAAGCTTCGCCCCTTTCATCCGTAGCCTCGAGGCTTACGAGAGCAGCTTGATGTTTTTTTACCTCCGTACACCCGAACTGGCCACCAAACGGGTTTTTGAGCGTGTGCAAGCGGGTGGGCATCACATCCCCGATGAGGTCGTCAACCGGCGTTACGAAGCGGGCCTGCGTAACCTTTTCAAGCTTTATCTTCCTGCCATCGACAAGTGGTTCGTCTGGGACACTTCTTTCGTTGGAGAGCCGCAGTTTATCGCCAAGGGTGGTAGCGGCGTTAGACTGGAAGTCAGCCCGCTGTGGGAACAGCTAGAGGAACGTTATGGAACCTGAACAATTCGACCTGCCGAAGATGCAAAAACTAATTGGAAAAGCCGTTTGGGAGGCGGTCATCCGGCACAAAAAGCTCGGCGAGTCGGTCGCCGTCTGGCAAGACGGACGCGTCGTCGTACTCTCGGCTGAAGATATTCTCATACCAGAAGATATTCCTACACCGAAGGATGACAGATGACCTACAAGATTGCCGTACTGCCCGGAGACTTTATCGGGCCGGAAGTTGTCGACGCGACGATTCAACTGCTGGACGCTCTAGCGCCGCGTTACGATTTCGAACTCGACTATACCCGCTTGCCCTTCGGCGGCGGCGCGCTCGACGCGTTCGGTACGCCGCTCCCTGAGGAGACCAAGCGGGTCTGCGCCGACAGCGACGCCGTACTGATGGGTTCTGCGGGCGGGCCGGTCGGCGACCATCCGTGGAACCGCGTGCCGCGTGAACAACGCGTCGAATCGGGTATTTTGGGGATACGCAAACACTTGGGCGTCTACAGCAACCTGCGTCCGGTACGAGTATTCGGGGGGCTCGAGGGACTTTCGCCGCTTAAAAACGAGGTCGCGCAGGGGACTGACATGCTCATCGTCCGCGAACTCACCGGCGGGATTTATTTTGGCAAACCGTCGCACAATACCCCCGACGAGGGCGTCTCGACCGACGTGTACACCCGCCCTGAAGTCGAACGTATCGCCCGCGTCGCGTTCGAGGCGGCGCGTGGTCGTGGGGGCCACGTTACCAGCATCGACAAGGCGAACGTCCTCGACGTATCGCAGTTCTGGCGTGACGTGGTGGTCGGCGTTCACAAGGGCGAGTTTAGTGACGTGACCTTAGAGCATCTCTACGTCGACAACGCCGCCATGCAGATCGCCAGCAACCCGCGCCAGTTCGACGTGATCGTCACCTCGAACCTTTTCGGCGATATCTTGTCCGACCTCGCCGCTGTGATTCCCGGTTCTCTGGGCGTGTTACCTTCGGCGAGTCTGGGCGACGGCCCCGGCTTGTTCGAGCCGGTTCACGGCTCCGCGCCGGACATCGCTGGAAAAGACCTCGCCAACCCGGTCGGGACGATGCTCTCGGCGGCGATGATGCTGACCTACAGTTTGGGGCAACCGGAGGCGGCTGAAGCCCTCGAGAGTGCCGTCAAGCGGGCGCTCGCCGAGGAGCCGACGAGGGATTTGGGGGGGAGCAGGGGGACGGCAGCGTTTACAGAGGCGGTTATCAAAGCTTTTTTTGCGCCAGCTCCTGTATGATGTGACAGTGCTTCAGTTAAAAATATCAATCGCCATGAACTTGCCCTTCATGGCGAAATAGCAAAGTGTTTATCGGTAAGCGTACATTAGGTAAAATTTCTAGGAGATCAAGTGAGTAAGAAGATTAGTGGTTCAGAGTACCCGCTTTCAAGAATATTCAGCTCCGATTTTGATTACGTAATACCTTCATATCAACGTCCATACGCATGGACAGTCGATCAAGCTGGCGAGCTCATTGATGACCTTTTAGATTTTTACAAGGAGGAGGTAGACGACACTTATTTTCTTGGAAGTATCGTGCTTATAAAAGAAGAGGGTAAACCATATTCAGAGGTTATTGACGGCCAACAAAGGCTGACAAGCCTCACAATCCTTTTGGCCTCTATTACCTCGAAGCTTGAGGGTGGGCTTAGGAGCGATTTTGAAAGCTACATCCGGGAGCCTGGTAGAGCGTCACAAGGACTCAGACCTAAACCTAGGCTTGCCTTACGTGAAAGGGACAGGGAATTTTTTGTAAATTATGTTCAAGACCTTCGATTCGATCTGTTACTCTCTCTTGATGCAGCTACATTGTCAAACGAATCACAGAGAAACTTTCAGGTTAATAGCAGACACTTTCTTGATAAGCTCCAAGCCACGTTTGGGGACGACCAGGATGCCCTATGTGATTTCGGTGCTTTCCTTGTTCAACGTTGCTTTTTAGTAGCGGTATCTACACCAAGTCAAAAGTCAGCATTTCGAGTCTTCTCTGTCTTGAATAATCGTGGGCTTGATCTTTTACCGACAGATATTATTAAAGCAGACGTTATTGGACGCATCTCTGAGTCGCAACGAGAGGAGTTTACAGAGATGTGGGAAGAGTTGGAAGTTCAGACTGGCCGGAATGGTTTTAACGATTTGTTCGGGCATATAAGAATGATATATGCAAAGGTAAAGGCGAAGAGAGCACTATTGGAAGAATTTAGAGAGCATGTTCTAAGTGCTAACTTATCGCCAGAGAACCTTATTGAGAAAGTGTTAGAACCTTACACTGAGGCATATCTAATTGCCAAAACTCAACAGTACATCTCTACAAAGAACTCAGAAAATGTAAATTATCTACTCAAGTGGCTAGCTAGAATTGATAACTCCGATTGGCTACCTCCAGCAATTCTTTTCCTTTCTCAGAGGAACAACGCGGACTATGTACTCTGGTTCTTTAAGGAGCTCGAAATACTAGGAGCCTACTTGCATATATGCGCCAAAAACGTCAATCAGAGGATTGAACGATATGCAATGGTTGTAAATGAGCTACAAAAAGACCATTCACTCGATCAACCGGCGACTACCGTTAAACTGACTGAAACCGAAGTAGAAGAAATGAAGAAGGTTTTGGATGGCAATGTATACGAAATGACAGCAAGACGTAGAAACTACCTCATTCTTCGCCTTGATTCGTTTCTGTCAGATGGTGCTGCTACTTATGATCCTTCGCTACTAACGATTGAACACGTTTTACCGCAAACGATTAATTTAGATAGCGATTGGAAAGTATCCTGGCCTGACCTTGAAAAACGTAAAGCCTGGCTGCACAGGATAGCCAACCTTGTACCTCTTAATCAGAGAAGAAATTCAAAGGCGCAGAACTACGACTTTCAAACCAAAAAACGTATATATTTTGCTGGCAAAAGCAAAGTCTCGTCTTACATTTTGACGACGAAGGTTCTCGAGGAAACCGAATGGACGGAGGCCGTAGTTGAAAAAAGACAACGAGAGTTGCTAGATGTCATGGTAGATGGTTGGGATCTATATTAGATGGTAAAACGCTGTGAGAGCCGCAGTTAATGCACGGGCTCACGCGGCCCTCAAGTGATCGACCCATTCATATGAAGCCCCTCTGGCTCGCCCTACTTCTACCAACCGCCTGCGCTCCTGCCCTAACCCAACAGCAAACTACGCCTATCGTCCCCAACGCAACCGCCCGAACACTGGCTTATGGCCCCTACACCACCTACACCTACTACGAAACACTCAGCGAAGGCGAGCCCGTCGTATTGGTGTACAGCATCGGCGGGGGCTCAATACATAGCGGTTGCCGTAGCTGCTGAACCCGACTCACATGACCACTTGGCGAATTTTACATCTACAAAACCGTATGTCCAGCAGGCTCGAGCCACTCCCGCTTCAACTCCCCAAACGTATCGTCTTGCAAGCTCACCCTGATCTCCCCCATCAGCCGCGCCATAAAGCGCAAATTGTGAATCGTCGCCAGCCGCTGCCCGAGCGGTTCTTCGGCCTTGAACAGGTGACGCAGGTAAGCTCTGGAAAAGTGCTGGCAGGCGTAGCAGTCGCAGCCTTCCTCGAGCGGGCGCGGGTCGTGGGCGAAGCGGGCGTTGCGGATGTTGAGCCGAAACTTGGGCGCGGGTTTGCCCTCGTCGAAACGTACCAGCACCCCGCCGTTCCGGGCGTTGCGGGTCGGGGCTACGCAGTCGAAGGTGTCGCAGCCGCGCTCTACCCCGTCGAAGATGTCGGCGACCTCACCGATGCCCAGCAGGTGCCGGGGTTTGTACGGGGGCAAGAGCGGCGTCGTCCAGGCCAAGACGCTCCGCATCTCGTCTTTGGTTTTGCCCAGATTGCCGCCGATAGCCAGACCACCGAAATCCATCGCGGCGATCACGCGGGCACTCTCTTTGCGAACCGCCTCGAACGCGCCCCCCTGCACGATGCCGTACAGGGTCTGCTCGTAGCCGTGTTCGGGGCCGTTTTCCTGAAACCAGCGAAGCGAGCGTTCGGCCCAGCGGTGCGTCCTGGCTGCACTTTTAGCGGTGTACGCCTCGTCGTGCAGCGGTGAGGTGCATTCGTCGAAGGCGAGGATGATGTCCGCTCCCAAAGCGCGCTGAACGGCGATGGACTTTTCCGGGGTAAAGACGTGCGCCGAACCGTCGATATGGCTTTTGAAACGCACCTCGTCTTCGGAGACGGTCATCAGGGGTTTGATGCCCTTGGCTTTACCGGGCGCACGTTTCAGGACGCCGCCCGCCTCACCGGGAAAGATGTTGGCGACCTTGCCGACGCCGTGCTCGAGCCCCGCCCCCAACGAAAACACCTGAAACCCGCCCGAGTCGGTCATTACCGGCGCGTTCCAACCCATAAAGCGGTGAACGCCGCCCGCCTCGGCGACGAGTTCTGCGCCCGGACGCAAGTAGAGGTGATAGGTGTTGGCGAAGATCACCTCTGTGCCGGTCTCGCGGGTTTCGTGCGGCGTCAGCGTTTTGACCGCCGCCTGTGTTCCGACCGCCACGAACGCAGGCGTTTCGATGGTGCCGTGCGCGGTGGTCAGGCGGCCCAGACGCGCCGCGCCGCGTTCTTTAAGAACGTCGAAGGTCATAGGGTAATGAGCAACGAGCGATGAGCAATCAGTTCTCGTTGCTCATTACTCATTGCTAAAGTCCTCGCCTTCTCCACACCCGAGTATACCCGTCCTCCACGCCGCGCCGCCCTGTGCTAGGCTCGAGAACCGATGTCCCTTACGGCCCTCACGCTCCCCACCACGACCACCCTGCCCCCCTTTACCCCGCCGCCCCGTTTTGCAGAGACCAGCTTCGAGAGCTACAGGCCGCAGCATCCGAGTCAGGAGGAGGCGCTCGAGCGGGTGCAGGCGTTCTCCACCTCGTCCTCGGTCTCTACGGGCGCTTCTGCGGATACCAGGTTGCGCTGGCCGTGGCAGCCGCGCGTGGTACTCAGCGGGCGCGGACTGTACCTAGACGGCGGTTTCGGCGTCGGCAAAACGCACCTGCTGGCGGCTGCCTATCACGCCAGCACGGTGTCTGAAAAGGCGTATCTGTCGTTTCAAGAACTCGTCTATGCGGTCGGCGTCAAGGGGATGGCGCAGGCAAAAACTGAACTCGGCGGCATTCAGCTTTTTTGTATCGACGAGTTCGAGCTCGACGACCCCGGCAACACCCTGATCATCAAAACGTTTCTGGCGCACGTGTTCGGGCAGGGCGGTTTCGTCCTAACCACCTCGAACACGCCGCCCGCAGCGCAAGGACAGGGGCGTTTTAACGCGGGCGACTTCAAACGGGAGATTCAGAGCGTCGCCGAACGGTTTGCGGTGGCGTCTCTGGACGGCCCCGACTACCGCAAACGTACCCGAACGGTGACGCTACCCAGTGACGATGAACTCAGGCACCGTTATCTGCACGAGGACGCGCCGGAACCCAAGCTGATGCTGGGCTGGGGTGAACTGCTCGAGCTGCTGGGCCGTTATCATCCGATCCGCTATTACGAACTTTTGGGGCGCTTCGGCACGCTCTACCTGCGGGGCGCGGAGACGCTCGCCAGCCAGAACGACGCGCTGCGTTTCGTACACTTTATAGACAAGGCGTACGACTACGGCAAAAGCCTGCGGCTGTCGGGCGCGCCGCTCGAGACGCTTTTCGATCCCAGCTACCGCGACGGAGCCTACGCCAAAAAACACTACCGCTGCTTGTCACGGCTCTCCGAGATGCTCGAGGCCGCTATCGAACCTTCTGCGGAAGACTGTGCAGACCAACCTAACAGAGGCCAGTAACGTGGCTTCCAACACTACCAAACAAGCTACAGCAGAAAGTACTGCTCCGGGTTGCGCTTTTCTCACGAGCATCTAATCTTACATCGGTACGCTGCGCCTATATGATTGGTATCGATTTGTTTTCTGGTGCAGGAGGGATGTCTGTAGGTGCGGAACATGCAGGTATCAGAGTTGCTATAGCTGTCGAACAGGACAGATGGGCAGCGAGTACCTATAGACAAAACCATCCAAGTACGATAGTTGTGCAAAGAGATATTTGTACAGTTGATAGCTTTCCCTTGGAAGATATCATAGACAGCGAACCTACGGTTGTCTTTGGTGGCCCACCTTGCCAAGGTTTCTCCACGTCGAATCAGCGCACTCGCAATTCCCAAAATCCCAACAACTGGCTGTTTGAGCATTATGTAAGACTGGTTGGTCAAATTAAACCACATTGGATAGTATTCGAGAACGTCACAGGCATCTTAGAAACAGAAGGCGGTATGTTCGCTGACAAAGTCGTGAACGACTTTGAGAATCTAGGTTATGCCGTCACCACATTTGTGCTGAACGCGAGGGACTACGGCGTACCACAGAACAGAAGCAGATTTTTTGCCGTTGCTTCCAGGCAAGGTGTAACTATATCCAAACCGATCAAGAAGCGAGAATTAGTTACAGTTAAGGAAGCAATAAATGATCTGCCCGTATTGGAATCCGGTGCAAAGGAGTGTGAACTACCCTATACGGCCGAACCAACCTCCAGCTTTGCAAAACACATGAAGGGGAAACTACAATCGTGCCGTAACCATCTCGTCTCTGCCAATAACCAGACTGTTTTGGTTCGCTACCCACACATACCTCAAGGGGGTAACTGGGAGAATATCCCTACAGAGCTGATGGGGAACTATGCGGATGCCCGACGTTGTCACACGGGAATCTACCGGCGACTTAATGAAGACGAGGTTTCTATTGTGATTGGCAACTATCGGAAGAATATGGTCATACACCCGACTCAACACCGAGGGTTGTCTGTAAGAGAGGCAGCAAGGCTGCAATCATTTCCAGACAGTTTCAGTTTTACTGGGAGCATAGGATTTCAACAGCAGCAGGTCGGGAATGCAGTACCACCGTTGCTAGCCCAAGCAGTGTTTGAGACAATTTGTAATAATTAGCTCTGATGCTTTTACCTTTAGAAGAGTGGTTACAAGAGAAAGCGAAGAGGAAGCCCACTTCCTTCCCTAATCGAGATCAAAACTATTTCAATTTATACGATGCACAGAAGGCGAAGTTCTCGCAGCACATATATCCTCATGTAAATTCGGCGATGACCGTATTAGATGGACCTCGCGTAGAAAGTGGCAGTGAACCAACTGTTTATACAGATCACGGCATAGGGCATACTAATGCAGTCATCGAAACAGCCGGTCGACTTCTAGGGTGTTCAAGAAAAAATAGTAAGCTCAGTTTAGAACCGTATGAAGTTTACCTACTACTCATGACTATTCTGAGCCACGATGCTGGGAACATTGAAGGCAGAAGAGATCATCAAATGAAAATTTATAAGCTGTTAGACCAGAGGCTGACCAAAGTTCTTGATGATACGGTCGAGATGCGTGAAATCCACGATATTGCACAAAGCCACACAGGTAAAGGAATCGTGTCAGGGCTTGAATCGAAAGACACCATTGTTTCACTTGGAAAAGAAAAGACGCTGAGCAGTATTGTTTATCACCCTAGGAGGATTGCAGCTTTGCTCCGCTTTGCCGATGAGATATGTGAAGACCGAAAACGCATACCTGAAATCCTATTGAACAACCCAAGCGTTTCTAGTGGGCCGAGTGTACCTTACCTACGCTTTGGACAAAGCATTACGAGTGTAGATATACTCAAAGATAGGCAGTCCATCCGAATCCAGTTCGATTTGCAGCCGGAGCACGTATTGCGACCGTTGGAGTTCGTGAACAACGAAGGGCAGATTCAAAAAAAGTACTTGATTGACGTAGTGATGTCGCGCCTAGGGAAGATTAGAAGAGAAAGATCTTACTGTTTTCGTTTCCTTCATGGAGTTGTCGAGTTTGCATCAGTGACTGCTGATATAAATGTCATAGAAGAGGCGGATGACGGTAATTTCAGAGCACATCCAATGGGGACTATTGATATGAGCGAAGCAGATTATCCGTCGGAGATTGATGATAGATTTTTGAGCACGTACCCCACTTTCTCGGGAGAGGCCCTGAGAGATCGAGTATCCGGTACACTGGAGCTTACGCATAACGGGGAGACTATATGAAGAACCCCTTTGAAGTGCAGACACCTGAAAACCTTACCCCCAAAGAGGTAGCAGCTCTTTTTGAAAATGTATTTGCAGATATGCCTTCAGTGAAGAAAACTGGTCATACCTTCATTCACGGCCCTCGCGGGTCTGGGAAGAGTATGATGTTTCGCTACCTACTGCCGGAGGTTCAGAAAGAAGTTGCGCTCACGCAGGGGCAAGCCTACTCGCTCCATGATTTAGATCAGTACGCTATTCACTTCCCCATTAAATCTTCAAGCATACAGAGCGTAGACTTCGGACAATCCGATGTGGCCCGAAATATCACTTTAGGCAACCACTACCTATCTATTAAAGCATGTCAGCTCATAATAAAATCACTGGTTACGCTCCGCGAGAATTTCGATATTGAACAGTTCGACGAAAGCATGGATAGCTTCAAACAGTTTTTCGACGAATTATCAGACGACTACGGTATAAACACAAGGTTATCTTCAAGTGATGGAGGAAAGCCGTCCCTCGAGATGATAAAACGGATAGTAGATAAAGAAATTAGGGCTGTTGAAACATACTTACGCCGCAATACCTTTACGAGTGGTGATAAAGCCACCTACAACTTAGGCGTAACAACGTTTATAGACTATGTAGTTCCCCTTCTGGAAGAGCTGAAAAAGTTTACGACCAACCACTTTTTTCTTATGATCGATGATGCCGACGACCTTGACACAAGTCTACAAAAGATTCTTAACACGTGGGTTTCTCATAGGACTACAGGAACAGTGAGTCTCAAAATTAGCACTCAGCTTCGGTACGCAACATACCAAACTCTTTCAGGGGGAATCGTAGAGTCACCGCACGACTTCAACTCCGTTGATCTTACACAGATCTACACCTCGAAAGTCGATCATTACTCTGACCGAGTAGACAAAATAATTCAGAAGAGACTCAAGTATTACGGATTCTCTCAGAACCCCAAAGAATTCTTCCCCACTGATCTCAAGCAAGAACACGAGATTGAAAAAGAAAGACAGGCTATAAGAGTAAAGCATGAGAGAGGTGGAGGAGTATCGGCACGAAGACATGATGATGTGTACCGCTATACCCTACCTAACTACATGACAAACCTTCTCAATGACAAAAAGTCCAATGTATTCAGTTATTCTGGCTTCCAAACACTGGTCAATTTATCTTCGGGGATTATTCGACTCTTTCTTGAACCAGCTTCCAGAATGTACTCGGAGTGTGAAAGCAAACAAGGCGACAAAGACATACCAATTGAGTCAATCCCGCCCAATGTACAAAACAGCATCAACAGGAAATGGTCAGAAGAATTTTACACTGAGGAGCTGCCGAAAATTAATGCTGATCCAGAGGACATTGAAAAGCTGAAAAACCTGATCAAAGGTTTAGGGCAGTTGTTCGCCGAAAAACTGTTAGACGGAGAAGCCTCGGAGAGAAGGGTTTTTTCTGTGTTTGTAAACGAACCACCAGAGGCCGTAAGTAAAATCATCGATTTGGGCGTGTCAAACGGCTATTTCCAGAAGTCTTCTATACGTTCCAAAGAGAGAACGGGGCGCAAGTTGGAAATTATCTTTAATAGGCGGTTGGCTCCATACTTCTATCTTGACCCTACCGGCTATTCTGGGAGGCTGTCTGTCACTAATGATCACTTACGGCTTGCTATGAAGGATCCAGAAAAATTTGTGAGGTCACGCCTAAAACTCGACGAAAAGCAGGGTTCAGAAAGCCCGCTATTTCCATTTGAGTAAGTAGACACACAACACTTCCAACCATAGAAAACTATCGTTATTACAGCTGCCGACTCACCCGAAGCCCAGTAAATGACCTGACACACCTAAACTCACCCAGCGACTTCGGTCTCCCCCAACACCTCGTCTTCAGCGCCCAACTGCGCGCCCAGACTCGGCAGCGCGAGCGTAAAGCAGCTGCCTTCACCGAGCGCCGACGTCACGGTGATCTGCCCACCGTGCTGCGCGGCGATCTGCTGCGCGACACTGAGACCCACCCCTGTACCGCCCTGTTTGCGGCGCGTGTAAAACCGCTCGAACAGGTGCGCCACCTCGTTGGGCGGGATACCGGGGCCACGGTCTTGCACGCTCAAACAGATTTCTGCGTCGTTCGCCGCGACCGCCAGCGATACCCCGTCCGCGCCCGCCGCCTGCACCGCGTTACGAACCAGGTTGCGAACGAGCTGCGAAAGCCGTTCGGGGCTGCCCGCGACCTCGGCGTGCTCCAAAGTCCGTAGCGTCACGCCCGGATACTCGAGGGCGACGCGGCGCGCCACGCTCGCCAGATCGAGCACTTGCAAATCCAGAGAACGCTCGAGTTCACCACGCGCGAGCGTCAGCAAATCTTTCGAGGTGTAGAGCAGTTCGTTGGCCGCTCCACGCGCCGCGCCGAGTTGCGCGTCACCAGGATGAGAGGCGCGTAGCAGCTCCAAGTGTCCGGCGACCAGCGTCAGCGGAGCCGCGAGTTCGTGGGCGATCTCGGCTAACGACGCCCGCTCCGCCTGCTGCCGTTTGCGGATGCCTCGGAGCGAACGGTTAAGCGCCTGCGCGACGTACGCCACTTCGTCGTGCGGCCCTGTGTAGTGAATCGGCGACGGCTCCGCCGGGTTGATCTGCCGCGCCTGCGCCGCAAGTCGGCCGAGCGGCGCGAGCGCCCGCTGAAGCACGATCAGGTTGACGATAGCCACCGCCAGCGCGATCACCCCGCCGCTGACCAGCAAGCTCCGCAGGAGCGCCCGACGCTGCGCCAGGTCGCCCGTAACGTCGAGCCCCGACCGAACCGTCCCCACCTCGACCTCACCCAGTAGCCACGGGCCGGAAGCGACCAGCAGCGTCCGTGAACCGTAGGCCAAGAGTCGGGGTCGGGAGGAGGTCGGCAAGAGTTCACCTTCACCTATCAGCAATTCGTCGTCAGCCCTGACGAGTTGCGTAGAGAAGTCGCTGTTCGACAGTTCCGCGCCGATAGCGCCCGGCCCCTGCCGCATCAAGAGCTGTACCCGCGCCAGGTCGCGGAGCAAAACCTCGTCGAGCTGTTCGCGCTGCTGCCGTGAAAACGTCACGAAAGCGAGCACGCCGAACAAAAAAAGCCCTGCCAGCAGCGCGGCGGTTACGAGCAAGCTGAGGCGGGCGCGAAGCGTCATAAACGCACTTTACCGGGCAGGCGCGATGACCGGGTGAGCAGACCGCTGAACCCGCCCGAGATACTTTTCAGGCTGTCCGCCTCAGACATGAACATACAAAATTTGAGGTTCCCCGAATCCATCACCACTGAACCCGAATTCTGTATTCCAGCTTTTGTATTTTGAGTGCTGTCTTTACATCAGCAGGTATCATCGGGTTTGCACCACACTCGTTTAGAGGAGCATGGCCTACCACGCGCTTTGACAGATGATATGTGCAGAAAAGCGGTGTATATGTCAGAAATGCCGATAGTTCAAGAAACCCGGCATACTAAAAACCCGGGCGTCGCCCAGCTACCGCACCACGTAGCCCATACCGCGCACCGTCTGTATCATGCCCTGCAAGTCGGCGGCGGCGAGTTTGCGGCGCAGGTTCGAGACAAAGACCTCGACGGTGTTCGATCCCGGCAACCGCTCCGCGCCGTAGAGCCGATCCTCGAGGTCTTCTTTGGAAAAAATGCGCCCTTTGTGCGCTAAGAAAAGCTCGAGCAAACGAAACTCGAGCGAGGTCAGCGGCAGCGGTTTTCCCCCTACCGCGCAGCTACCCGCTGCGGGCTCGAGTGAAAGCGTCTGGTAGGTAAGGACTTCAGCCGCGTGGCTCCGCTCGCGCAACCGTACGTGGACGCGCGCCCGCAACTCCTGAACGCTAAACGGTTTGGTAAGGTAGTCGCTCGCTCCGGCGTAAAGTCCCTCGACGCGGCTGCCCACGTCACCACGCGCCGTCAGCATCAGGATGCTGACTTCAGCGCCCGCGCCCGATTCGGCGTCGGCGCGCAGACGTTCGGCGACCTCCAAACCGTCGATGTCGGGCAAGTTGAGGTCTAGAATTACCAGGTCGAAAGTGTGTTCGTCGGCGCTCAGCAGCGCGTCGGTGCCGTTATGGACGACCGTGACGCGGTGTCCGTCGTGGGTAAGTTCCTGGCGCAACAGGGTCGCCAGACGAAGATCGTCCTCGACTACCAAAACGTGGCTCACGGGGTACCCTCGGGTTCGACCCTGACGAGGTTGACGACTCCGGTCTCGCCGTTGAGCAGTTCGACGCTCAGCGCTTCGCGGCTGTACGGTACGAGCAGCTCGAGTTCGTAACCGGCGCGCATGGTCGGTGGACGAACGCCGCCGTCAACCTCGAACAGCGCCACGAAACTGCGAACCCGCACGTCGGCGGGCGCGTTCGGCAAGTTGGCAACGTCGTCGTCGATGCGGATCAGCTTGCCTCTCAGCATGGCGTCGACCATCACCTTTTGTTTTTGAGATTCAGAAAAAGGTACGCCCCCCCAGGCGTCGCTGGAAAAGAAAAAACTGACCAAACGCTGCTCACCGACGCTATTCTGAAGCGGCAGACTATCCCCCGGCGTTCCTGCCAGCGCCGCCGACCCCAAAAACAACGACAACAGGCCGCCTAACGCGGCCCGACCGACCACCCGCAATTTAGGGTGTCTCCGAACCACCGTCTTCGTCCCCCGAACCCTCATCCGAATCGCCCCCCGAGCCCTCGTCCCCGCCTTCATCCTCACCCGTTCCGTCTTCAGGGGGTGCTTCGCTTTCGTCCCCGCCCCCCGGCTCGTCGTCATCAGACGACCCGTCGCCCGGACTATCGGGCGGCGGGGTCTCATTTTCGTCCGGCTCACCTTCACCCGAACCGTCGTCGGGCGGTGGTGGTTCGCCGCCTTCATCCTCACCGCCGCCCCCGTCATCGGGCGGCGGCGTTTCGCCAGGGCTCTCTTCAGGCGGTGCAGGTTCACCCTCGTCCGGCGGCGCTTCGCCAGGGTCGCCCTCTTCAGGTGGAGGCTCGCCGGGGTCTGTCTCTTCAGGCGGTGCAGGTTCGCTCTCGTCAGGCGGCGCTTCGCCAGGGTCGCCCTCTTCAGGTGGCGGCTCGCCAGGATCAGTCTCTTCCGGTGGTGCGGGTTCGCTCTCATCAGGCGGTATCTCGCCGGGGTCGCCATCTTCCGGTGGCGGCGTTTCGCCTGGGCTCTCTTCAGGTGGAGGCTCGCCAGGGTCGCCCTCTTCAGGTGGAGGCTCGCCGGGATCAGTCTCTTCAGGCGGTGCAGGTTCACTCTCTTCGGGTGGTGTCTCGCCAGGATCGGTCGCAGGAGGAGCAGGTTCCTCGCCCGCAGCCGGAGGAATGGTACCGTCGTCTTCGGCGGGGTCGGTTTCGCCCGCACCGGTATCGTCCTCACCGTCGGGAGGTGCGGCACTGTCGCCTGCGGGGGGCGCAGCACCATCATCCACCGAGCCATCTGCTGAACCGTCTCCCACCGAGCTATCGTCCGCAGCATCGTCGTCTACCGTATCCGACTCGTCCGTGGTCGACGGATCACTGGTCGTCGTTTCGCTACCCGAACCCGGTTGGTCGGGAGAATCAGAAAACGACGGGTCACCCGAGCTGCCCTTAACGTCGGGCGTTTCGGCCTCTTCGCGGCGCTCGAGCTGATCGTCGTCGTTTTCTTCTTCGGCCAGCACCGCCGGTTCACTCAGTTTAAGTGAAACGTTCGACGCGCCCAGCCACACCTCGAAGTCGAGTACTTCGTCACCGTCTCTAACTTGTAACCGCCCGTCCTCTTGGATCACACCGGTGAGCAAGATCACCTCACCTTCGGGTGTCGCCAACACGAGCGTCACCTCGGTACCGGGCGCGTTGGTCAGCTCGAGCTGCATCTCGCCCGCCGAGATAGTTCCCCAGCCGACGAGCGTGCTCTGTCCGGCGTCGGTAATCATCAGCTGTGTTTCATCCGAAAGACCCTCTGCTACGGCAAGTGAGCCGAACAGAACTCCGAGCGAAACCGAGATGATACCTAAAATATTCACAAAAACCTTTCGCAGACGTACGCCTGAAGGCGCATTTTTGGGGGTGCTCGGACGGCAGTCGTCACCGTTCACGAGTCTTAAGGAGAGTATGCCAGACCAACCTTAATCGAATCTTAATGAAACGGCGTTTTCATCGTCTTTCCCTACAGTGATGTTTGCGTACATCACGAATCTCAGTTTAGTCGATTTCGGTAACAGGCGTCACCGGCTTCGCATCAAGTCGGGTCTGAGAATCACAGTCTATCACGCAAAGAGAGCCTGCCTGTAACGAACTGGGGCGGTCTTTCGCAGAACCCCGGTAAGACTGTAGAGCTGCGGTAAGACTCGCCGCAGACCGAACCGTCCACAGCTCAGGGTAGGGCTCGAGGGGTGCTTTGTACCCGCTCGAGCACGTCGCGGGCTATCGCCGCGCTGCCGCCCGCTGCGCCCATCCGCTCCCGGCCTGTGGCGGCGGCGCGTCGGTAGCGGCCTTTGTCAAACCAAAGCGCGCGCAAGGTGTCGGCGACGCGGAGCGGCTCGGCGTCGGACACGCTCAGCGCCTCACCCAAAAGGCGGCGCTGATTGGCGAGAAAGGCGGGGGTGTAGAGGGGCGGCGCGGCAAACGCCACGACCGGCACCCCGGACGCCGCTGCCTGCTCGTGGGCGGTTCCGGCAGTTCCCAGCGCCAGCTGCGCGGCCCCCAGCACCCCGGCAAAACGGTCGGTCACCAAGTAGACGTTGGCGGCTCCCTGCCAGACGCCGTCGGTTATAGGCTGCCAGTCCCGACCTGCCGGGGGCGCGGCGTCGGCCCAGGCGACGAGCCCGGTCGCTTCGGGCCAGTTTGCGAGCGCCCGCATCATCGTCTCCAGAGACGCGGTTCGGTGAGCGCGCGTTCCGGGCAGCAGGGCGATTACGGGGGGCTCGAGGGGTAGCGGTAACGCCGCAGCGTCGAGGGGGCGGAGCGCGTCGAGCATGGGGTTGCCGAGCGCGCTGACCTCGAGGCCCGCGGTCGCTAAAAGCGCTGCAGTCGGGGCGTCGCGCACATAGCTGTGACGTGCCAAACGGCGCATCAGCAGACGTTCGGGGCCGCTGAAACGTTCCATAAAGTAGCGGTTCAGGGCGCGCGGGCCGCTCGGACGGTCTGTTGGCCGACGCTGCCACGCCGAGACGAGCGTCTGCACATAAAAACGCTGCCGCGTCCTGACCAGACTGCTCAGTAGCAGCGCGTATACGTCACCGACGACGACCAGCACGTCGGTCTCGAGCCCCCGGAGCGCGCGAAGCTGCGCCGCCGTCATCGGCACGAAACCCGCCCGCATGTCCTCCCGGAAAGCGTTCAGGCTGTGCAACATAAAACCGCCGCTCGGCAGGGTACGGCGGGGTCCGAGAATAGGGACGCCCAGACGCTCGTAAACGTCGCCGCGCCCGACCGTAGGAAACACCTGAAGCTCGAGGTCTGCGCCACACGCCAAAAAAGCCTCGGCTAAAAGTGCGCCGACGACGTCTTCGCCGTGACCGTTCGAGAGCAGCGTAATCCGCACCCTCTCATTCTAGGCCATCGTCAGGACGGTCGGATTCAGCTCGGTTCTGAAAGATGTGTCGGTGTTTGTTTGGCGGAGAGCTTGTGGCCTGTGGCTTGTAGGTTTCTGTTTGCTCACTACTTGCCACTAATTCCCTTTCAGGAAGTAGAGACCGGATGGGTAAAACGACGATAGAACCTGCGCTGTTCGGTTACTGCTTAAACGCCCAGACTATATAGAGTGGGTCGCCGTCGGCAGGCTCGAAGTGTGAGCTGTAGGTCTTGCCGAACGCCTCGACGCTGCCCAGATACGACCGTACGAGCCGCAAGCGGGCGGCGTCGTCGCCTGCACGCCACGCCAGCACCGCTTTTTGCTCGAACATCCGGTTGGAAAAGGTAACGACGAACGGCGCGCCGGGTTTAAGGCTGCGCGCAACCTCGGCGAAGGTCTCGAGCGGGCGAGTCAGGTAGGGCGTCCCCTCGGTGCAGACCGCGCCGTCGAAAAGGCCGTCGGCAAAAGGTAAAAAACCGGGTCGGTTGAGGTCGTAAACGAGGTAGTCGCTGAGCGTAGGGTTATAGCCGAGTTCGTCACGGTTGAGGCCCAGGCCCGTAACCCGTGAAAACGTGGCGGGCAGGTGCGACACGTAACCGGCCATCAGGTCGAGAATGTGACCGTGAGGCGGCAACAGCTCGGCGTAACGCGCGTAAGCCGCGCTCGAGGCGGCGGGGCCGAGATAGGTCGAAAAACGCGGCTCGGCGTAGAAGATGCTGTCAGGCCCCTCGTCATCGCGGCGAAAGAACTCGGGGAGAAGTTTAGCCATGCCCCTAGCCTGACCCCTCCGCGCCCCCAACTCAGCGGGCTGACTCACGTTTGGCTTGTGGGGCATCGCCTGGTTTGCGCTACGCCGAACTGAGAAAACGTAGGTTGCCACATACTTTGGGAGACAATGATGCGGAGAAATAGTGCGGCGTCTCCTGTGATCTGTTCGCACGCCGGTTGCGCGGTTCCAGCGCACAGGGCGCGCCGGGGAAAACCCGATACCTTGTCGCGCAGAACCTTGTCGTGCGGGCTTCGCTATCGTTCACATCGTCTAGCACGTTATCTAGGAAAAATCACCTGAGCAGAGCGCCACACGGTGTTCTGCGCTGTACGCTACTCCTGCTCGTCACATTCGGGCCGAGTCTCCCGCATTTGCGGCGACCGGCCCCAGCCCAGTTTAGTTCTGAGAATATCGAAGTAGCTGCGTTTGCCCGACGAGATGAGCATAAAGTCGGTCGGAGCGGCGCAGACTGCGAAGCGGTCGCCCGCGTGTAGTTCGTAGCGTTCATGACTGTCGACGATCAGCGCGAGTTCGTCGACCGGCCCCGACACCCTGAAACCGACCTCGGCGGCGCTCTCGAGCACGATCGGGCGGTTTGTCAGCGAGTGCGGCGCGTGCGGCGTCACCATAAACGCCCGCAACCCCTGACTCAGAATCGGCCCCCCGAGTGAGAGTGAGTAACTCGTCGAACCGACCGGCGTCGAGATAATCAGCCCGTCGGCGCGGTACTGCGAGGCGTGAGCACCGTTGACGTCCATATCGATGTCGATAAGCCGCGTCATCACCCCCTGCGAGATAGCGACCTCGTTGAGCGCGTGGCAGGTGCGGGGGCCGGTGGGCGTTTGCAGGGTGGCCTCCAACATCATTTTAGGATTGAGGAGCCAGCCGTCGGCGGCTTCACCGGCGAGATACGCGCGCAGGTCGGCGACGCTGTGCTCTGCCAAAAAGCCGAGCTTGCCCAAATTGACCCCGAGCGTCGGGGTACTGCTTCCCACAAGCCGCCGCGCCGCCGACAGGAGCGTCCCGTCACCCCCCAGACAGATCACTAAGTCGGCGTCTTCGGCGGCGAGTGCGAGGGTGCCGTCAGCGTCCTCGAGCACCGTCACGCCGAGCGCGCGGAGCGCCGCCGCCGTCTCCGCGACGAGCGGGTGCGCCTGCGGTTTGTAGCGGCTGCTGGTGACGATGACCCGCGTCAGGTCGCGGGCAGCGAGCCGAAAGGCGCGGCTGTCGCGGTAGAGCAGATCGTGCGGCACGCTATCCGGCATATCACTCTTTTGTACGTCACTGTTTTGTACGTCACCCGTTGCGTCGTCCGGTGCGTCTTTCGGGGGGCCGCGCATCAGCCGATCTTCCGGAGCACCCACGCGACGACCTCGAGCAGCGTCAGATCGCGGGTGTCGAGGTGCGTGGCGTCGGCGGCGGGGCAAAGTTGCGCGGCGTCGCGGGCGTCACGCCGCCGAATCGCGTCGGTCACGGCTTCCAGATCAGCAGCGCGTTCACCGACGCGGCGCGTGGCGCGCACCTCGGGCGGGGCGCTCAGATAAAACTTGTAGGCCGCGCCGGGAAAAACGGCGGTTCCCATATCGCGTCCCTCGACCACGAACACACCTCTCAGGTCGCGCAGCCGCGCGTCGACCCAGGCCCGCACCCGTGGGTGCTCCGCGACCGCCGAGACGCCCGCATCGACGGCGTCGGTATGAAGCGCCTCCAGGACAGCGCCGCCCGCCCGTACCCGGTTTGGCATACCGACAGCAGCCTCGAGCCTTACCTCCGACGTATCCAGAAGGGCCATCAGCGCCGCCTCGTCGTGCAAGTTCACGCCACACTGCTGCGCCAGATAGGTCGCGGCGCGGTACAGGAGACCGCTCGAGACGTACGGCACCCCGAGCGCCTCGGCGACAAGCCGCGCCACGCTCGATTTGCCCGAGGCCGCCGGGCCGTCCAAAGTAATTACACGTTGCGCTGCGCCGTCATTCACACGCCCCATCATGTCACGGCGTTGTGCCGGGTGGGTCATGACGGGGCGGGTGCAGTTCGGTTCGGACGCGGTGACGGGGCCGCTCGCAGGTTTATCTTCAGAGGGGGCCGCCTACAATGACGCGAGCACCTCGAAGAAATCCGGAAAGGTCTTGCCGACGCACGCCGGGTCGCGGATCACCACACCGGGTAGCCGCAGCCCCGCGAGCGCGAACGCCATCGCCATCCGGTGGTCGCCATAAGTTTCAATATAGGTTTCGGTGTGGGCTTGAGTGTCGATCTCTGCCGGACGAGCGCCGAGCGGATGAACGACCAGAAAGTCGTGTCCCTCCTCGACCTGCGCGCCAAGTTTGGAAAGTTCCGCGTGGAGCGCGCCTAACCGGTCGGTTTCTTTGATACGAAGGTTCCAGATGTTTTCGATACGCGTCGGGCGGTCGGCGAAAAGCGCCACCACCGCGAGCGTCTGCGCCTGATCGCTCATATCGTTGAGGTCGAAGGTGCCGCCGCGGAGCCCGTCCGCAGGCGCGACCACTTCGCAACTCGCGTCCGTCCAGGTGACGGCGCAGCCCATCTGCACGAGCACGTCGGCGAACCGCCGGTCGCCCTGTACCGAGGCCGACCCGACATTTTCGACCCGTACCCGTCCGCCGGTAATCGCCGCCGCTGCCCACAAGTAGCCCGCCGCCATCGCGTCGCCCTCGACGCTGTAGGGGCGCGCCGTATAGACGCCCGTCGGTACAAAAAAGCGCGCGTAGCCGTCTCGTTCTACCACCACGCCGAAGTCCGCCATCAGTTTTAGCGTCATGTCGATAAACGGTTTCGATTGCAACTCGCCCGAGACGGTGAGCGTGACCGGCGTCCGGGCGTAAGGGGCCGCCATAAGCAGCGCCGAGAGGTACTGCGACGAACTGTTTCCGGCAACCGCCGCCGTCCCGCCACCGAGCCCCGACGCTGCTACGACGACGGGCGGACACCCCGTCTCGAACTGCGTCTGCGCGTCTCCGCCGAGCGCCGAAAGCGCGCTCAAAAGGTCCTGAATTGGGCGTTCACGCATCCGCTCGTTGCCGTCCAGCATGAAACGTCCCTGCCCGAGCGAGACGAGCGCCGTTAAAAAACGAATCGAGGTACCTGAAAGCCGCAGGTCGAGCTGCGCGGCCTCGGCGGGAATCCGGCCCCCCTGACCGTGAACCGTGACGGTAGTCCCTGTACGTTCGACCTCGAGCCCCAACTCACCGAGCGCCGCCAGCATCACCAGACTGTCTTCAGCGACCAAGCAACCCTCGAGCACCGACACCCCGCGCGCGAGCGCCGCAACCACGAGCGCACGGTTCGTCAGGCTTTTGGAACCGGGAACGCGCACCTCGGCGTTTACCGGCGGTTTCGGCGTGATGGGGAGAGTGTCGGGATACGCAAGCATAGGGGAGCAGGATAACACCCGTACCCGGCGCAGCCCACCATCCGCCGCCGAGCCGGTTTGTGCCGCGCACGGTACCGGGCGGACGCACGGGCGGTTTTATAGTGGGGCATGGTTCCAGACAAACTACAAGCTATCGTCGATATCTTTCAGAACGCCCCCAAACAGCTGAGGTTGCAACTGCTGCTCGAGTATTCCAAAAAGGTGCCGCCGCTACCCGAAGGCTTCGCGCAGGGTGAACTCGAGCGCGTCCACGAATGCCAGACGCCCTTTTTTATTGCCACCGAAGTCGAGGACGAGCGCGTGCAGTTCTTTTTCGACGCGCCCCCCGAAGCGCCCACTACGCGCGGGTTCGCCGGGGTGTTGTCCGAAGGTCTAAACGGCCTCAGCCCGGACGAGGTGCTTTCGACGCCCGACACTTTCTACGAAGACCTGAAACTCGGCGAGGTCATCTCGCCGCTGCGTCTGCGCGGTATGACGGCGATTATGGGTCGGCTCAAACGGCAGGTACGCGAGCATCAGGGGTTGGAGTAAAAGGCGCGTAACCCGACTCGAGCCCAGCTTGCAGTAGCTTTGCGGAGCTGCACGTTATAACAGCGTTATGACTACCGATCAAGCAAACCTCACCGAATACCAAAACCTCTGGGAAAAGATCAAAGATGTACGCATCACTATGATGACGACCGCCGATGAGGACGCCGGTCTGCGGAGCCGCCCGATGTACACGCAGCAGGCCGAGTTCAGCGGCGAGTTGTGGTTTTTTACCGCCGACAATTCCGGCAAGGTCGAGGAGATTTCGCTCGAGCACCAGGTCAACCTGAACTACGCCGAACCCAAAGATAGCCTCTACGTCTCAGTTTCGGGTACCGCCAAACTGGTCAAAGACCGCAGCAAGATCGAAGAGTTGTGGAGCCCGATGCTAAAAGCGTGGTTTAAGGGCGGCCTGGACGACCCGCATCTGGCGCTTCTGCGGGTGCGCGTCTCGAGGGCCGAATACTGGGACGACACCTCGAGCAAGATGAGCCAGTTCGTCGGGATGGTCAAGTCGGCGCTGGGTAGCAAAAGCTACGAAAGCGACGAGCACGGCGTTATCGAGCTGTAAACACTACAAAGAGAGAGGTAGCAAAACCTCCTGGCAACAGCTACAATGTACTTCTCACCGAGCTTCACGCTACATCAGCTGTGAGACATATGACCTGGAGGTTTTTATGCGTCACCGATACAGCTACCTGATTGTCTTATTTCTCACGCTTGCTCTAGCTTCCTGTGGTGGGCAAACGGCGGGTGATGTCAGCGGTACCTGGTCAGGGCAGGCTGATGCGAGCGGCACAACCTTTGCTATGGGCTTACAACTGACACAAACTGGAACCAGTGTGAGCGGCACTTTTACACTTGATGGAACACCCCTAGCTGTAAGCGGAACAGCGGCCAATAACCTTGTTTCTTTGACTGGGCAAGATGCGTCAATCAGCCTACAGATTAGTGGAAGCGTTAGTGGCGATACCATGCAGGGTAATATCCCTTTTGTATTACCCGACGGAAGTGGCGGCACATTGACTTTTTCAGTCACGCGGCAGTAACACTCTTCCACTTGGCAGAGCGGGTTTATAAGCTCGCTTTTCTATGCTAGCTCAGCGGCTGCAAAACCCCAGCATTTCTGCTAAGGTAGTGTGTTTGCACGACGACGACCGTGCAGTTAAGGAGAAACGTGAAAAAAGATATTCATCCCAAGATGGTGCCCTGCAAGGTCTTTTGTGACGGCGAAGTGGTTATGGAAACCTACAGTACCAAACCCGAACTGCGCGTCGATGTGTGGTCGGGCAACCACCCCTTTTATACCGGACAGCAGCGATTTATCGACACCGAAGGCCGCGTCGAGAAGTTTCAGAAGCGTTTCGGCGAGTCTTACCGGCGTAACCGCAAGTAATTCTTAGCCCTATTTGCCGAGAGGTTCGAGCATACTTGAACCTCTCATTCTATGGCTGCATGATGAGTTTTTTATACCTAGTGCATTGTCCACCGATCAGATCAGCATGAGGTCTATAGCGTAGCCCTAAGCTGTAGTGATGAAACGACGAGAGCTAAAGCTAACGAGCGACGAGCGAGCTTGGTTGGAGCACTTTACCGG